>Ga0307476_10000110_pt1 | contig 86345 bp, 81 predicted proteins | sample atmos_gasesECM2C_2_FD_203314 | JGI IMG/M metagenome (GOLD analysis project Ga0307476, IMG submission 203314) | Hardwood forest soil microbial communities from Morgan-Monroe State Forest, Indiana, United States - atmos_gasesECM2C_05 | ecosystem: Environmental > Terrestrial > Soil > Temperate... | reverse complement strand
CTCCGTTGCGACTCTTGCTCGGCAGCGATGCGTACGCCGCCGCGGAGAAGAATGATCTTGCGCGATTAGAGGAAGCACGAATTTGGAAGAAACTCAGCGTCTCCACCGACTTTGAGACGAAGTGAAGGAGCAGCAAACATTAAGCAGGAGAATCCGAACCGCGCCAAGGTAGTCAATGGTTCGACTTGGACTGGATTCTTTCCTTCTTCGTCTTACTTGACGATCAGATTGCGCGAATCAGCCGCATGAAGGTGTCGATCTTCTTCGTGATTCGCGCCCAGTCGGGACCGAGGTTCTGCTCCAGGCAAATTCCGCTAAAGAACGTGACGATCAAGCCAGCGAACCGTAGTCACAAAAGAGACTTTGATTAACCCCAATTGGACTGATTACGGTATGGACGGTATGGATTCGATTTCCCCCGTCACGCGACAAACCTCCTTCTGTATCGACAAGAATACCAGTGCAGCCCGAACATCAGATGCGGAAGGACCGTTCCCCGAACTCCTCCCGCTCACTGGGTAAGCATATAAGCCACTGCTGCGGGCCAAGGAATACCCGTGCTCCATTGCATCTCCGCCGCATTTCTTCCATGGTCTCCTTCTCTACAAGTACAAACTAATTGAATGATCGGATCATCGAACCACGAACTGAGAATCGCCATCTCCGGCGGCTTGAGGTATTGGCGGGTACGGCGAAGTGCGCGGCGTCCCTCATCGCAAAGAAACGTCATTGCCGTGAGCGCCTCTTCAAGTACTTCAAGGAATTAGAGGAAAATAGTTTTATCTCTTACAAGTGCGGAGATCACATCATCAAAAGGGTCGTAGAACGCGATCCCAGCGTGGTGGCGCATCGCACGAAACGTACGGAAGCCAAGCCTTACGGGCGGATCGACGTTCCCTGCGAAGAAATATCTGCCAACCGCTAGACTTTTTTCGAGTTCCACAACGGACAAGTGACGTGCATACGCGGAAACCGGGAATGGTGCTGCAACGATGGGCCAAGATGCTTCCGAAGGCAGTGCGCTTTATCGCTGATGCTGCCAGGGGTTCGGAATGGCGCACGGAACGCCGATTGTGCGCCGATCTCGTGCGGTTCGGGAAAATGCTTCACTCCCAGGAACTAGTAGGTGGAACTGACGGAACCCTGTCCGTCCGTCTCGATTTCCCATCGCATTATGATCACCCCGACCGGCGTAAGCAAGGGACTTCTGGAAGCCAAGGGAATGGTCGTAGTAAATATGGAGGACCGTAGAATCTCTGGTACTCGGGATGCCTCTACAGAACTGGGAATGCACCTAACCATTTACGCGCTGCGTCCGTCCGTCCATGCAATTGTTCACGCCCATCCTTGTACAGCTACAGCATTCGCCTCTGCCGGCATCCTATTGGATGAAGCACTCTGCTCGGAGATCGTGATGTCTCTGGGGGCAGTTCCTCTCGCCCGTTACGCAACCCCCGGAAGCCCTGATATTGGCCGCGTGCTCGAACCTTACATCCGCGAGCACGACGCAATCCTCATGGCCAATCACGGCGTAGTCACCTACGGAAACTCATTGCTTCAGGCGTATCTGAATATGGAATCGGTTGAACACTTCGCCAAGATCATGCTGGCGACAAAGCAAATTGGCCGCCGTCGACTCCTGAGCCCTGCAGACGTTCAGGAACTGCAAGAAGCCAGAACCCGCTACAGAAGCAACGCCGAGAGAGTTTAACGAAGCGAGCATCCTGCACTTAGGCCGTCGGCATTCGCCTGGCATCAATCTGCGGCGACAGTGGCCTTTTGCTCTGCGATTGGTGTCGCTGTTGTTGCTTGCCGTAGATCTTGGATTTTACAATTTCCCAGACCCGTCCGGGAGTAGAGCATGGACAGCATCCTACGGGATCTGCGATTGGGGTTTCGCACGCTGTGGACGGTGCCTCGATTTTCGCTCGTTGCACTGCTTACGCTGGTGCTTGGAATCGGCGCCAACACCCTTATCTTCAGCATTCTGGATGCGCTGTTCTTTCAGAGCGCCTTTACAGATTCTAGTCACCTGGTATTAATCAGCAACCAATATCCGGAGGCAAGCTCGACCCCAACTTCTTACCCCGACTTTCTCTTCTGGAAAGAACACAACCACGTGTTCAGCAACACCGTCGCAGTATTTCACAATAACCTGACCTTCGCAGGAAAGGTTGAGCCAGAGAGGATCCGCAGCGCTGCCGTGTCTGAAGGCTTTTTTCAAATGTTTGGAACCCAACCTCAATTTGGCCGTGCATTTGTACCTTCAGATCATCGTGAAAATGCCTTTCGGGTTTGCCTTGTGAACGACAGCTTCTGGAAGCGGGAACTCTCTTCAGACCCTGGGGTCCTGAATCTTCCCCTCTCCCTGAACGGCGTCGCGTATCAGGTTGTCGGAGTCATGCCCGCCAATGTACCAGATTTGCGTTCAACCGTGAAAACCGATGTCTGGAGCCCTCTCGAAGCGAGTCCTCAGTGGAAGGTTCGAGGAGAAAACTACCTTTCAGTGATTGGCAGGCTCAAACCCGGAGTGCGACTGGAAACCGCGCAAGCGGAGATGCATCTGCTTCAAGCGCAGATTAACGAGCAGTTTCCGGACTATGAACATGCACTGAATATTGCCCGTTTCAACGACATCATTCTGGGCGATTCGAAACAAACACTGCTGGCCCTTGTCTTTGCTGTCGCCTTCGTCCTTCTGATCGCTTGCGCCAACATCGCCAACATGGTGCTGGCTCGCGGCACGGATCGCACTCGTGAATTTGCTATACGCGAGGCGCTGGGCAGCAGCCGCTTTCGACTAATACGCCAGCTCCTGGTGGAAAACTTCTGTCTCATGCTCGTAGCTGGCGTGCTCGTAGTGGTTGTCTCCTCTGGCGTGATCTCCGTCCTCCTGCGGTTCTGGCCTCCAAGCCTGCGCCGACCAAGCAGCATTTATCTGGATTGGCGCATTCTGGCGTTCACAGGCGTCCTTCTTTTTCTCTGCACCATTCTCGTGGGGCTATTTCCTGCATTGCGATTCTGGACTTTGAATCTGATGGAGAGTCTTAAAGAATCTGGCGCCGCGCAGGTAGGCGGTGGACCGCGACAAAGCCGCCTGCGCAATGCTTTTGCTGTCTGCGAAATCGCATTTGCGTCTGCGATCCTGATTGCATCTATCATCACCACACGCAGCTTTATTGCGCTACTTTATACCGATCCTGGTTTTGACGCCGAAAAGCTGGTGACGGTGCGCACTTCCCTCCCTTCTACCAAGTACCCTGAGGCACAACAACAACTCCAGTACCTGGAAGATGTTCTTGGTCGGATTAGGCAGCTTCCCGGAGTCCAATCAACGGGCGCAACTTCATTTATTCCGTTGGCTGGCAGCGGACAAACCAGTAGCTTCACCGTTCAAGGCCATGAATACCCTCCCGGACAAACCCCCTTCTGCGAGAAATATGTTGTTACTCCCGGGTACATCGAAACCATGAAGATACCGCTCTTAAAGGGACGTCTCTTCAGCGAAGATGATCGAGCCAGCGCGCCCAAAGTCGTGGTCATCAATCAAACGATGGCAGAAAAAGTCTGGCCCAATGAAAACCCGATTGGCCGGATGGTAGGCGTGAACGCCAATGAGCTGCAACAAGTGATTGGCGTGGTGAAGGACATCAAAGGCACCAAACTGGAACTGCCCTCGCAGATGCAAGCCTACGTGGACGCCGAACAATACGCCAATTCTGATATGACCTTTGTGGTCCGCACGCAAATCGACCCAATCGCAATCTTCAGACCTCTGAGGCAAGCAATCTGGTCAGTCGACTCCAAATTGCCGCTCATTGGCATGTCAACCATGAGAGAAGTGGTGGAGGATTCGATCTCCGCTCCCCGGTCGTCAGCATGGCTGCTTGGGATCTTTTCCGTCTTGGCCACCGCGCTGGCCATGGTGGGTATTTATGGCGTGCTGGCTTACACCGTCGCCCAAAAGACCCGCGAGTTTGGCATTCGCATAGCCCTGGGCGCCCGGCGTATGACCATCCTTGGTTTTGTCTTGCGCAAAGGTCTGGCCTTGTGGTCAGTTGGGGTGGTGATGGGAATTGGTCTGTTTCTTATCGCTTCCATGTTTCTGAAGATTTTGGTACCCGTGGTCTCCCCGAGCAGGTTTGCTCGGCTTCTCGCTCACAATCGCCTTGCTGCTCGTTGTGGTGGTACTCGCCAGCTACATGCCGGCAAATCGTGCCACCAAGATTGATCCCATGAGGACCCTGCGCGAAGGCTAGAGCCAAAGTCATATGCTGATGTTGCACTTATTAGCATTTTGTCATCAGAGCCTTTGAGACGAACTTGGCCCACTTGCCTAGAGCTTTCCATCATCCCCTCGCGGACACGGTCACTCCTGTGCCCACTCCGAGGACGTTCCTCTTTCAGCCCAACGGCTACACGACAAAGACCGGATATGGCCGGGCGGTTTGCCAAACCTTTCAATCTGTTCATGCTTATAAAAGCGATACCGACGTTAGCGTATCTCAGACGCCGCCCCATTCAAATTAGGGGACAGCTCGTGTCAGGGTCAAAACCGCTCATAACAATCCGAATCGCGAAAAGGCAGCATTGGACGGAATGCTTGACAATTAGGGGCGTAGACGGTTTTGTGACGGTCGGAGCACCAAAGCTCAACTGAGAGCTCGATCCAAAATTCCCGGAGGCTTTGCCAATACGACCGCAAGTGCTCCCGTGGTCGAAGCAAGCGGGGCGATAACTAACATGCAGACAGGCCGCTTCGGCTGGAAGAGCCAGCACAGCAGCTTGATGTCCTCCTGCGCCGATTCGCTGCGCAACGAGCTCGGCATGCGCAACCGCCTCTACCCGGACGAATATCCCACACACGCGCCCAGCGCTAGCCCCACACCCTTCGATACTCCAGACCCCAAAACGCACAAAACCGAGCTGGAGCGCCTGGTAGATGAGATCCGTCAAACAAGTCCGCCAGCCCGCGCCGCCGGTCTGCGCGCGTCATGGCTTTGGAACTGAGATGTATCGGGCGACCAAAAACCTGTTTGCGGTCATGAATGTCATGGGACACACGACCGTGAGCACAACCATGAAGTACCAGCACCAAAACATCGATGAAGTGGCCAGCCGTCGAGTGTAAGGACACAAAAAGGACACAATCGGTGGAACGAAGTTCAGGCCGAAGCTGCCAAGTGGTTGAAAAGATGGTGAGCGCGGTAGGAATCGAACCTACAACCTACTGATTAAGAGTCAGTTGCTCTGCCAATTGAGCTACGCGCCCGCGCCGGTGGGAATCGAATCGCTAGGGTAATTTTTGATTGTAGCATTTCCCTACTCGTGCGGTCATCGCTAGCTGCCCCCTTTCCGTACGCTGCTGCAACTATTACAAGAGGCGCCGTCCGCGCTACACTCGCACACAACTTCCCTGCCGCTTGTGGGTTGATATCGATGGAGGGGACTATGCTGAGAAGGATCTCGTTAAGAAATTTTTCGTTCTTCGCGACGCTGACATTTTGTTTTGCAGCGTGTACGCTGGCCGCCAACGCGCAAGACAATCCGCCGCCGACGCCCGCACCACCCCCGCCTCCGCGCGCTCATCAGGAACCTTGCTGGCGGCAGGCTGGTATCGACCGGTCGGTGATGGAGCAGCATCGCGCCATTGATCGCGACGCGCATGCGCAGATCAATGCGGTGTGTGAAAACTCTTCGCTGACGCCACAGCAGAAGCAGGAGCAAGCCAAGGCAATAAAGCGGCAAGCCAAGGAGAAAATGGACGCGCTGCTCACCCCGGACCAAGCGAAATCGTTACAAGCTTGCCAGGGAGCGAGGGCTGCAGACCGGCCACACGCGGAGCATCGCGGAGGACCATGCGGCGGTGAGCAATCGCCTCAAGCGCCGGCGAGCGCTCCTACGGGCAAAGCGGAGGGAAGCAATCCGCAGCCTCCGGAGAACAACTCGCCTCCACAGAACTAACGCGCATGGGTTGGAAATTTTCAGTGCTGGGTTTTTTTTTGCGTTGGGTTTTTCGCGTCGAGTTTTTCACTCAACCCAGTTCAAACACTAGATCAACGCGAAAGAATCTGCAGACTTTTTAAGATCGCTAAGAGCGCTGCCGTATTTCCGCAGCCAAGCTTCCTGCGCTCTCGCCGACCACGGGGCGACGCGGCGGTAGCGACTCGACTCCCATGCGCGGACGTTTCTCAATCGTGCCGATGACGGGAGCGTCTTCCATGCCATCGGCGTAAGCCATGGATACGAAGCGCTGCTCGGAGCACAAGCGATCGATCAGGCGCTGTTGCCCGCCGCTGAGCACGGCGTGCGGAAGAATCGGAAAATGCCGGAACATCCAAAGAAAATAAACGCGTTGGCGGAAAGACGGCATCAGATACCGCGGTCCTAGGGGGGTCTGCACCTGAACCACGCCGTCCGCTAATTTCTCAATCCACATAACTAGGCCCACCTAATTACCCAAGTTTGGCCAGAGCAATTCCAGGGCCGCAATTATTGCACTAAGGTCAGTGCTATGGGAAGGGCTTTTTCACAAATTTGGAAAGATTTTCGCCCCAACACGACTAATTCTTTCCCTCGGGCTGGGCAATGTTAAACCGTCTTCTTCGCGGGGCATGGGGATTTGTTGCCCGCTTCCGGCGTGCGGTTTGAGGATGCTTTTCAGAAGCCTAGCTAGGCGGGAATTTCGGGCAGAAGGTCCATTCGCCTTATCGCGGCCGCGACTCCGAACTGCTTGCCAGGCCCTTGCTCGACGCGCAAAACCTGGGCATGGCAGCACACCCAGCACTTCTCCCCGCGGGTCAGTTCTGGCGGCAGGATTAGGATCAGTTCAACATTCGAGCCTTCGACCATCCGAGACTCGGTGTACAGGAATACACCATTGGTGCTCACGTCGCGGGTTTGAGCGGTCAACTCCACTTTGCCGGGAGCGTTGCGGACGCGGACCGGCAACCGGGCAACAACTCGCTCACGCGACCGTCGATCGATCTTATTATTCACGACTTATTATTTATAACCTGGAATTCGCACTTTTAGGATTCCCTAACCTCGACGGCAACCGCACGCTAACAATTAGCCGACGCAAAGAAATATTCTCGGGACGAGAGCCAGTCTCGGGATTTCCGTCTCGAAGCCTCGAAAATCGTTTCAGTTTCGAGTCTGTGAGTATAGCAACTTCGCGCGAATGACGAACAGAGCCGATCAGATTTCCGGTCGGCGCAAGCGTGCGGCTGGGACTACGAGCGCCTGCTCCATCGTGGGGACGTTTGTGCCTCGCAGCAGCGATTCAGCCTCGTGCAGTTTGTCGGACTGATTCATCTGGTAGTAGGCCTGCACAAGGAGTTCCATGGTGAAGGGATTGTCGCGGTCTTCCTCCAGATAAGTAACGGCTTCGTCGTACTTCTTCTGATCCATCAGCAGAGTTCCTGCGGCTCCGTTGGAGGAAGCGACAATCACGCGGTTGCGGCTGGAAGCGCCCAGAGATTCGAGTTGCTTGAGAGATTTATCGGCCAGCACAGAATTTCCGGAATGCGCAGCGCGCACCGCGCGGTTTCTCAGAATACGCGAAAGCTCTTCTTCCTTCTCGGATTTCGAAATTGTGCTGCGGTGTCCCAGCGCATCTTCAGCTTCCTGCAGGCGCTTCAAAGCGGCATTGTCATCTGCCTGATATTCAGCGAGGTGGCGATAAGCTTGCGCCTCCTGCAAATCCTGATCTTTGGCGTGAGCGGTCTCCGCGGTCTCCAGGAATGATTTGTCAGCTTCCGCGAAATTGCCGTCGCGTACCCACGTCATCGCCTTCTGCATGGTGTAGTCAAGCCGGTCGGCTTCGGTATGCGCGAAGCGAATCGCTTTATCGTATTCAACCCGTGCCTGCTCCTGGTTACCCATCAGGGCGTAGGTGTCTCCGAGGCCGACTTGCGAAGTAACGAAGTCAGGGTCAATTTTCAGCGCGGTGCGGTAATGCTGCAGCGATCCCTCAAAGTTTCCAGCCATGCGCAAGAGTTCGCCGTAGGAGTCCTGTGGGTTCGGTTCTTTGGGAAGCAATACCACGTAACGATCCATAGCCGCAAAAGCCTTGTCGAACTGCCGATTGCGGGCGTAGACATAGGCCAGATCGTTCAGCGCTGCGGGAAAATTCTTGTCGATGGCCAGAGCCTTCTGCATCATCCGCTCTGCCTGCTCGTTGCCCTCCTCAAACATCAGCCAGTTGCCCGCGAGATAGAGCAGATGCTTGTCCTTGGGATACATCTCCAGTAGATCGTTCATCAAGGAAATACCTTCGATGAAGTCGCCCTCTTGAACTTTGATGATCCATCCCACCATCAACTGCTCTCCAGCGGTAAGTTTCGGCACGAGTGCCTTCGCCTTGTCGCGGGCCACGCTGACTTCTTCAGGATTACCGCTGTTGAGCGCAATCAAAGCCCAAGCGACGGCGAAATTGGGATCTTCCTTTACCGCCGCGCGCCAGTCGTCATTGCAGCGCTCGAGATAGAGATTCTCGTAGTCCGCTATTCCCTTCGCGTACAAAGCGCGAGCCTGTGGAGAGGCAGTGGTGACGGGCAGTGTGGTAGTGGCGCCCTGCTTGAGGTGGTGGGCATAAGCCGGCGCGACAAAACACACGCCGAGAATAAGGACGGCGCAAATGGAACGGCGCATCGAGATCTCCGCAATCAAACGCTTTGGGGGATAGTGCAGGGTAACAGCGCCGTAACCTGGGAACGAGGTGACGAAAGGCCTTGAACGGCTGAGTAATCCGGGTCAATCGCAGAGAACAAAAGCCCCTGCCGACAAGCGGCAGGGGCTCGGTAGACGCGTTTCTTGCTAGAAGATAACCTTCAGGGCAAATTGCGTGTTGAAGGCTTCGCCAGGGCCGATTCCAGGAGCTCCATTGAAGTCGCCGATGGTATCGCTCACGACGCCGCCACTCACGGATCCGGGCCCGGAAGCGAGATTGATGCGGTTGAAAAGGTTGAACATTTCCGCTCGGAACTGAACCTTCACCCGCTCAGTAACCGGAATGTTCTTGAACACTGACAAATCAACATCCGAGAAACCAGGTCCATAGAACTGATTGCGGCGGAGGGTTCCGCCGAATACAGTTGGCGGCCCGAACGCGGCCTCGTTGACCCAAGTCACGCCCGATTTAGAGAAGGCATGCGAGATCCCAGAAAATGGGTTTCCAATCAGATCGAGGTTGGCCCGAACTTCATCGAAAGGCTGCCCGCCGTGGAAGGTCATAAGACTATTCACTTGCCAGCCATGAGTCACCCACTTCGGACCATGAGAAGAGCCGGGGATGTCCCAAGTCAGCGTAGCCGACAGGTTGTTGCGGGTATCGAAGTCGCCGTTTCCGTATTCGCCTTTCAGGTTATTGCTATCGAAGGGAATGGCACCCCGGTATTCGCTGATCTCGTCGAGCTCGTGAGCCCAAGTGTACGCGAGCTGCGTGCTTAGCCCGTGCCATGCCCGCAAGCGGAACGTGGCCTGCAGAGCATTGTAGTTGGAGGTGCCAACGCTGTTGAGCTGGTTAATGGTGCTGAAGTTCGGGTACGAGCCGATGAAATTACCTTCGGTCGTCTGCAAACCAGTGATGGGATTGAGTACCGTCGCTCCACCAGGAAGCTGGTTAATATCCAGCATGACGGAGAGCTTCCGGGCTTCGCTGCCAACATAGCCGAGCTGGATGACGGCCATTCCGTTGCCTATGCTCTTCTCTATGTTCAAATTGTAGTTGTAGAAGTACGGCGTCCGGAAATTCGGATTGACCGAAAACACTCCGAAGGTCGTTGGCTTTGACACCCCACCAGTGCCCGGGACTAGGCAATCTCCGGGATTAGTAATGCTGTTTCCGGATACGCAGGTGCTGACACCGGGAAAGATGTAGGTGTTCGGCTGCCAAGTGTAGGAGGACTGCCCCAAGGTATTCGCGTTGTACACCGAAACCGGTGACGGACCACCCGGGTTGTCCTCCAAACCGTCGGCCCCGCCGTTGGGCGGACGGAAGTCGAGGAAGGGATTCATATTGATCTGATCGTAAAACACTCCAAAACCACCGCGGATCACCAAATCGGCTCTATCGGTCGGCTGATAGGCGAAGCCGAAGCGCGGAGCAAAGTTGTTCTTGTCTGGGTTAAAGACGGAACTCAGGCCATTTCCTTGAACAGCAATGCCGCGACCGGGAACAAAAACCGCCAGATTGTCGCCGCTGTTGCTATGCAGGGGACCGAAGTAATCCCAACGCAGGCCGAGGTTGACGCTAAGCCTGCGAGTGACCTGCCAGGCATCCTGGCCGAAGAAATCGAAGCCGTTCACTACGACCTTGCGCTCCGCATTGCCAACCGTGATGGCAGAGGTTGATACATCGCCGGCAAGGAAGTCGGCGAGAGCAACGGCGTTGGGATCCAAGGCCTGACAGGCTGTGTTGCAGGTCGCCGCAGTCAACGCCCAAGGGCCCTGCGTTCCATCGAAGGTAAACTTTCCAAGGGATTGACGGAAGTAGAACTCATCGACGTGCCCCTGGCGCACTTCGCCCCCGAAGCGGAACTGGTGCTTGCCGACGTTGTAAGAAACGATATCGGTTAGCATGCCCGTAATATCGTTACGACCTTCAGGCGGGGTGATGCCAACCTGTTCAAAAGCCGCCGAACCATCCGGGTGCAAGAGCTGAATATTTGGCGCACCCGAGATGGGCTGACCGTGAATCACCGCATCCGGGCTCAAGAACAGCCCGTAAGAATGCGTGTCGAAACTATGGTTTGCATCGTTGAAAGTCTGATTGAAGTAATTGACGCCAAACAAAATCTGGTTGGTCATCTTGGGAGTGAGCACGGAGTTGAGGGTCGCCGCATAGTTCTGTACGTGGATGGGCGCCTTCTCAAAGTAGTAGGACAAGTTGGAACTCGCTGTTGCCAGCGCCGGGCTACCTCCCAGAGGAGCAGTCTGGCTTCCCTGCCCAGCGAACCAGCGTACTGAGAAGTGGTGCTTGTCGGTGAAGTTATGATCGATCTTGGCCACACCGTTGTAGCTGTAACCAGTGGAGGCCACAGGACTAAAAAAATTATTGACGTTTGCGGGAAGATTATCGATTGTGCTTGGCCAGAGGTTGGCGATCAGCTGGGTTGAAATCGAGCTAGGCGTGACCGGCGCATAGCCACCGTAAACACCGCCTGCGTTGGCAAGAATGGCCAAGGCTTCGTTCTGATAGGCAATCGACGGTTCGGTGGCGACGCCCGATAGACCGATGACGTATCGCTGCTTTTCGAACGATACAAACCAGAAAGTCTTGTCCTTGATGATGGGGCCACCCAAGGAGAACCCATAATTCTGGTTGCGCAATTCCGGCTTCTTAACGCCATCCGGAGTGAAAGGCGAGGCGTCACCGAAGGCTTCGTTTCGGTTGAAGTAGTAAGCCGAACCATGCAACTGGTTGCTGCCGGACTTCAGGACGACGTTTACGATACCCCCCGCGTTCCTCCCGCCTTCTGCGTTTGATTGCGTCTGCGCGGAAAATTCGTCGACAGCATCCAGCGGCATAATGACACCGGCTATACCGGACACGCCGCCCTGGTTCACGGCCGGAATGTTGTGCCAGAAGTCGTTGTTGTCTACACCATCGATTTGCCAGTTCATCTGGTTGGCGCGCGTACCATTCAGCGAGCCAAAACCGCCGACCGAATAGCCGCCGTAGCCAGGTTGCACCGCGATCAACTGCGAGAAGTCACGCCCGTTCATTGGCACGTTCTGCACCGTCTCGGTAGTGAGGACATTGTCTTGCGCCGCGGTCGTCGTGTCCAACGTGAGAGCGGCAGCAGAAACTTCTACGGCAGTCGTGCCAGTTCCGCCAACCGTTAGCTTCACCGGCAGGGTATAGGCGCTGCCTGCGGTAACCTCGATCTTATCGACCGTGGTAGTGTGAAAACCCGCCGCAACGACCGTGATCTTATATGTGCCAAGCGGCAGATCCTGGAAGGCGAACTGCCCATCGCTGGTGGTAGTCGTATCGATGCTCACATCGGTGCCAACATTCGTGGCCTTCACCGACGCTCCAGCTACGACTGCCCCGGATGGATCGGTCACGCTTCCGTTGATGGCGCCTCGGAAGGTCTGGCAAAAGCTCAAAAGTGTAAGACATAAAATCACAACAACGGTAGCGCTAATTCGTCGCATCAAATTGCCTCCGCTAAAAATGGCAAGAAATCCCGAGCAAGCTCAGTGAGTTGTCAAGGGCATGTTTCTCGCCAAACGTGTTGTCCTCTATTACCAATATTTTTCAATGAGTTAACAGCGGTAGGCGCGAGGGAAAATACGTTATGCCGGATAACCCTAGTGGAAGTCTATGAAAATTTGGATATGTGGCGGGAGGATTTATATGAGTTTCTGATAACCGATATCGAATTTATTGATCCTAAGCGGGTTACGAGATTAATAAGAGGTACGATTTTGTATGGAGATACTTCAGAAGTTGATAGTCACTCCGCCGCGCACCGACCGCGCGGATTGCACAAGATAAACCGTCTGACCGTCCTGCCCTACAACTGGCACATAGCCTTGTGCCAGCAGGTTGCGCAGGTCGATGACCGCCTCCATGTGGGCTGGGAGGAAGCCGAGGCTGGGAATCGGTTGGCGAATACAAACGTTCAGGTAGGGGTCGGTCCGTCCCGCTGAAGCGTTGAACATATCAACCGGAGTTAGCGCCTGACCATCGACCCAGCGATAAGAAGTAATCCAGCGCGTATGGATGCGCGGCAAGGTGCCGCCGAACTTCGCGGCTAAAGCGTGATGCCGTTGCGTGGTGATCGCCTGCTCGACGTTCTGGATCTCGATGTCAGGCCTGGTCAGGTCGAGAACGCCACCGTAGGCATAATCAAGCGTCGCGGTGAGATCGGAATTAAATTTCCGCTGGAGCACGACTCGCAAGCCCTGTGTGTCCAGGGTGTCACCGGCATAGGTGAAGGTTCCGGAATACGCGTCCGGCAAAAGGAAGCCGCCGGCCGCGGTCACGTCGCCGGTCCCAAGCAGCGCGGTATTGTTTACGCGATCGGTGAATACCGCAACCTGCAAACTGTTTTTGCCCAGCCGATGAGAGATATTCAGTTCCTGATGGTGAGCGCTTTCAAGTTTGGTGGAGAAGTTCGTCACGCTCAGCCGAGGATCGGAGTCGCTCATATCGGTCGGCGCCGAATCGAAGCTCTTTTCATCGCTTGTGTTGGGTAATGAAGTCGCGTACTCGTAACCAACAACGGTGTTGGGCGAAGAATGGAACTGGAGCGATGCATGAGGCCGGAAGGAGGTGACACGGCCTAGAAACTGAATGGTCTGCAGTTCGCTGCCGAACCTTAGCTCCAAAACGTCGCCGATGGCAAAATCGTCTGCTGCCGATAGCGACACAGCCTGCAGCGAGGCGTTATGCAAATTAGGATCAGACGGTGCATAACGACGCACCGTAACCGCCATCGAAGGCCCAGAACCGTCGGGCAGGCGATGCGAGTACATGGCGCGTAAAATGACCGCAGGAAGCCCGTCTCCGTAACCGAGATTCCCGCTGAGACCCACGCGGTCGGCGGAGAAAATGGACCGCTCAACGGAAAACCTGGTACTCATGTCTGAGCCGCTGCCATACCCGCCAGCTTCAGAGCCAGCGAGGAAGGAAAGGCTCGCCTTCAAGTCGTGATCTTGCTTCTCGGAGCTGGCAACGGGATCGTCGAGGACACGCAGAACCGGCCGATTGGCTACGGAACGCAAAGTCCATTTCCAGTCATCATCGTCCGAGGCGCCACGCAACGGCCCTACTCGCATGGCATTCAGAAGGGTGTTCAAGGTGATATTCAGATGAACGCTGGTCCCCGGCCTCAAGCCCACTTTCTCGCGCCAGGCAGGCAGGAAGGAGGCTGCTGAAACTCGAACCGAGTAAGAACCCGGCAGCAGGTTGACTGCCGAATAAAACCCCGAGCCATCAGTAAATACAGTGAGCGAACGCGCCGCAGCGCCGGCAATCTCGACGATTGCACCCATCTGCGGTGTGCCCGATGAGTCGCGCACATATCCCGAGATCGCTCCCGGCTGTTCCGTGGCGTACACAGGGAGAGACAGCGCAACGATCATCGCCCAGCAACCCATCTGGGCTCGAGATGCGAGCTGGTGTAGCTTCACTCCAACCCCCGGAGGAACAAGTAGTCCGTCACTCTACAGCAAACGTCGCTGAAGGATCAACGGTCTGCTTGGAGATGTTGTCGTTCACCTTGATATTGATCTTATACACGCCCGGCTGCAGGTTCGCGGAAGCGATCGATTTTTGCAATGTCACCTGCTCGCCGATGTTACCCATCTTTTCGGTGGATTCGACCTGCTGCACTACCGATTTATTGGTCGCGACGTTGACGATGTCATATTCAAACGTTGCCGAAGGCTTGTGCGTCTTATCGTCTACGCCCAGATTGTAGACCTGCATCCAGAAGTTTACCTTCTGGTCTTTGTTCCGCTTGAACAGGGCCGGCTTGCCATCCGCTGGAGCCACGCGCGGTCGCACCTTATTCAAACCAATCACGAAATTGCCGGTGCTCACGTCCTTCGTGGGCACCGCTTCCATCTGGTCGGCAATGATCAGGGATGAGGTTGCGAGTTTGTCGTCGGAATATTCCGGAACCACGACACCGCGGCTCCACAGACCTTTGCGATCGCCATTGACATCTTTTACAGCGATCTCGACTTTGTAACGGCCCGGCCGCAGCGGGAGCGCCTTCCAATACACGGACGAGTTTTCAGCGGTACGTGGCAGCAACTCCGCGGGCACGTCAATCTGCGCAGTGTCTTCAAAAGTCTGAACCACGCGGCCGGTTAACGTGGTGACCCGGCCAAATATATTGATCGTGCCGCGCTGCACTCCGTCTTTGTTATTAAACGTGATGTCGCGATATTTCACCTGAATGGTGATCGGCACCAACACCGTGTCTCCGGTGACCTTCACAAAATCCGAGCGAACATCGAAGGGCATCAGGTTGGTGATGATCTTGGTGTTAACTATTTCTTCCAGATCTTTGAACTTAACGGGAGGCGGCGCTTGCAGCTTTGCATACTGCTCGAGGCGATCAAACTCCTTGGTAGAGAGGTCCTGGCTGTTCGGGCCCGTTCCCAGTCTCTCCAGGCCACCTCCACTGAAGCGGCTAGCTTTGCTGGCCATTCCCATGCTCTCGTAGAGCGTCAAACCCGCGTTCGGCGTATAGAGCAGCGCGTCTTTCTCCGAGCGGTCAATCGTCATGTGATAGTCGCCGCACATGCAAGTGTCGACGAATTCAATGATGACTTCCTGGCCAATCCCCTCGATGTAGCGGTAGCGCCAGTCTTCGAACGGGAAGGTCGAGGTCTCACCACCGCCTTCATTGATCGGACGCTCATAGGTTCCGCCTGAGGGATGCGAATCATTCTCATCGGGCGGGCCGTACATGATGTAAATCCGGCCGCGGTCGGTCTTCCAGCCAGGGATTCCCGCAGCGTAATGTTCGTTGGCGTAGGCGATGCGGCGGTAATGTTCTTCTTTGTACTCGTTCTCTTCGGTATCAGGAGTGGGGTCGCGGCGCTGCCAGAAAGCTTCGATAAAGTTGTCGCGCTCTTCGTCGTTCGAGAGTTGCTTGAAGGCCGCTCGTTCCTCGTCAGTAATGATCCAGACCACGTCTTCGTTGAGCCATTTCTTGTAGACCTTGCTCAACTCGACATTGAGATTTCTCTTTTGCTGTTTCTTCTGTTTTTCCGAAGGGGGACGCTTCAGCGGATCCGGTTCCTCGGATCCCTGCCCCTGGGTCACGGTTGCGCCGGAATTTGAATCGCTCGAAGCGGGCTGTTTGGCGCTTTGGGCTCCGGCCAAGCCAGCGGTTCCCGCGACCAATGCGAGCGACAGAAGATAAAGTGAACTAACCCGGACCATGAAAGACTCCCGTCGACGACTTGCGCCCTATCATTTTAGGCTGTCAATAGGACGAAAGCAAGGTTAAGTCACATTAAAAGAGTAGATTAAAGATCTCAACCGAGACATTTGTTAGAAGGGGCCGCACAGGTTTCGAGTTGCCCGACCTGCAGTCAATTATCTTGTGAGTCGACTAAGACGGCCCGGGTCGCGTTACTGAAGACCGTTACAGGCTGCTATAATTTGCACGCCGGGGGCGGGGCGGTTCCTTTCCGGGTTCCCAGGATCTTGGCTATTCCATTCCACATTGGAACTTTTCGGGCGGCAGGCTCGTATCCCAGAATGTATCCGTCACCCCACGGAAGGCTAAGTCTCTTGCGTAGAGCCTGCGATCTGGTCCTGCTGCGGAATAAACGAGCAAATCGGACGGTGGCGTGAACGATGAAAGCCTGGAAAAAAATCGCGATTGGCGCCGGCGCGGTGGTGGTATTTGCCATCCTCGTCGGTCTTACGGTTTACCAGAGTGGCAAGAACGTAGTCACGGTGCAGACCGGAAAAGTGCAGCGCGAGGATCTATCTTCGGTGGTGAGTGCGTCGGGCGAAATCAAGCCGAAGACCTACGTCAACATCGGCGCGAATGCATACGGCAAGATCACCCACCTGTACGTTAAGGAAGGGGATCACGTAAAGAAGGGTCAATTGCTGGCGCAACTGGAAAACGTGCAGTCCACCGCCGATGTGAGCGCCAATCAGGCTTCGGTGCAAGCCGCCGAAACGGACGCCATCGCCGCCGATGCCGCGCTGAAAACTTCGGACGCCGACCTGCTGCGGGCCCAGGCCGACTACGAGCGCAACAAGCTGGATTGGGAGCGCGCGCAAAATCTGTACAAGGATGGGTTGATCGCGAAATCGGATTTCGACAGCCGCAGAAACGCATGGGCTACAGCCGACTCGGGCTTGACGCAAGCCAAGGCGCGAGTTTCGCAGGCGAAAGCTCAAAACGATTCAGCGGACAAGCACGTTGCCCAGGCGCGGGCAAATCTCACCCGAGTCGCGGACGTCCTGCAGAAGACCACCTACGCGGCGCCTTACGACGGCGTAGTTACAAACTTGCCGGTGCGCGAGGGTGAATCGGTGGTCATCGGAATTCAAAACGCGCTTGGCAGCACATTGCTTACGCTTGCCGACATGTCTGTGATTACGGCAGAAGTGAAAGTGGATGAGACCGACATCGTGAACGTGCACTTGGGCCAGTCCGCCGAAGTGATGATCGATGCGATTCCCAAGAAGATCTTTCATGGGACGGTCTCGGAAATCGGTGACAATGCCATTGTGCGGTCGACCGGCGTAGCCACTTCGCAGCAGGCCACAGCCAGCGAAGAAGCCAAGGATTTCAAAGTCGTCGTTACCGTGAACGATCCACCGCAGGATCTTCGTCCTGGACTCTCTACCACCGCCAAGATCACCACGGCGGCGCGCAGCGGCGTGCTCTCCATCCCAATTCAGGCGCTCTCCATTCGCACTAAGGCCCAAATGGACCTAGAAAAATCGGCCCCTGGTTCTGTACATGCAGCCGCTCCTGCATCCAAGGAAACGGCGTCCAAAGATAAAGACAAAGACGCCCAGCAAGATGTGCAGGGCGTTTTTGTCATCCGAAATAAAAAGGCTGAGTTCGTTCCCGTCACCACAGGCATCACCGGCACCAGCAACATTGAAGTGTTGAGTGGCTTGAAGGAGGGCGACGAAATCATCACCGGAAGTTACAAGATTTTGCGCACCATTCGCTCCGGCAGCAGCGTAAAGATCGACAACTCAGTTCCCAAGAAGGAAGAAGAAACATAACCTTCGACGGCTTCAATCGTCCAAGGAAGAAGTCGGTCTCAGGTCATAGGTATTTGGTCTCAGGTCAGGGGTTCGGAACAATCACAATGATCGAATCGCACACAACCTACGACCAGAGACCTGAGACCTAGCACCTGAGACCTAAGACCCGAAAAAAGACGGAGCCCACGGAGTCGAATTCAACCTCGGAGAACCTAGTGGCACCGGAGCAGGAGAAAAACATGGCTACCGCCGAAGTAATCAGCATGCCTATAAACGCAATCGCAGCTTCACCACAATCGTGCATGATCGCCGCAATCGATCTGTGGAAGACTTACGACATGGGCTCGGAGCAGCAGGTGCACGCCCTGCGCGGCGTCAACCTGCGTATTGAGCGCGGGGAGTACGTTGCCATCATGGGGCCCTCCGGTTCGGGAAAGTCCACGCTGATGAATCTTATTGGGTGCCTGGACACGCCCACCAAGGGCGAATACTGGCTCAACAGCCAACTGGTGAGCGAACTCGACGACGATGAACTGGCGCGCATCCGCAACAAGGAAATCGGCTTCGTCTTCCAGACCTTCAACCTGCTGGCCCGCGCCACGGCTCTGCACAACGTCGAACTGCCTCTGATTTACGCTGGCGTTCCTACGGCCGAGCGCACCGAACGCGCTAAGGCTGCGCTGACTGCCGTAGGCATGGAATCGCGTATGACGCACAAGCCCAACGAACTCTCTGGAGGTCAGCGGCAGCGTGTGGCCGTGGCCCGCGCTTTGGTGAACCGGCCCTCTATCATTCTTGCCGACGAACCTACCGGGAATCTGGATTCGGCAACCGGAAACGAAATCATGGCCTTATTCGATCGTCTGCACGGTGAGGGAAACACGATCGTCCTGGTTACCCACGAGCATGACATTGCCGAATACGCGCACCGCATCGTGAATATCAAGGATGGCGTGGTTGAGCGCGACGAAAAGAAGAAGTAGGCATCCGCGAATCGCTGGATTTGACCAACGATCCGGCGAAGAAGCACCGTCTTCTTCTAAAAACTAACTTCCCCAACTGGCTGATGCCTTGGGTGCGCCTGCGGCCGCCAAATCCTCAGCCACTTTTGGTGCTGCTACTACGACTTGGTCCCGCCCAGCGTGCTTGGCCTGGTAGAGGGCGGCGTCGGCAGCGGCCATGAGTTCTTTCGGCGACATACCATGCTCGGGAAAGACCGCGACGCCAACCGAGATCGTGACCATTCCCATGGCCTTGCCCTGATGAAGGACGGTTAGTTCCTTCATTTTCAATCGGAGTCTCTCGGCACGCGCACAAGAAGACTTCAAGTCCGCTGTGGGCATCATGACGACAAATTCCTCCCCTCCATAGCGGCAGACAAAGTCCTCGGCACGAACGCCCTTCGTCAATGACAGTCCAGTCTCGCGCAACACTGCATCCCCGGCATCATGTCCATAGGAATCGTTAAAGCTCTTAAAGTGATCCAGATCGATCATGAGTATTCCAAGCGACTGTTGGGCTCTAGCCGCGCGGCGAACCTCGCGCTCCAAAGTTTCTTCGAGGTAGCGCCGGTTATAAAGACCGGTCAGCACGTCGCGCACGGACTGGGTACGCAGCGCTTCCCGCAGTCGTATGTTTGCCAGTGACAATCCAACCTGCCCAGCAAAAGTTGTCTTGAACGAGAGTTCCGCGCCCTCAAGCTCCCTCCCTTCTTCGATGGCCTGGAAGTGCATAATGCCGAGCGTTTCACCCTGCGCCAGTATGGGGAGGCACAGATACGACACGTCTACGCCCGCTGCATGGGCACAGGGCGCAGTCGAATCGCCTGCCGGCACCTGATGCGGATGCCCGGTCCGCAGGGCCCAACAAGCGGTAGTCTCGAATTCAAGCGCCCCAACCCGGCAGTCTGCCCACGAACCGATCACGTCAGTCAGGTTGCGCGAAGGATTCAGCAGCGCTATCGCTCCGCGGGAGGCAGGAAATATCTTAGGCGCGAACCCCAGTGCGGCCGCAAATACCTCCTCCCGATTGATGCAACTCTGCAGAAGTTCGCCCAGCTTCGCCAACAACGTCGCGCGTTCCGAGCGCTTTTGCAATTCCGTCATCATGCTCTCGGTCTGTTGATCGAGCCGCTGGCGGGCGAGATCTTTTTCCAACATCTCTTCCTGCAATCGTTCGTTTGCGTCAGCGAGTTGCAGAGTCCGGTCCAGGACCTCCTCTTGGAGAATCTGCATACCTTGTTTCTGATTTTCGATATCGGTGGAGGTGCCGAACCATTTGACGATCACTCCCTCAGGACTTCGAATCGGATTGGCACGGCACAAGAACCACAGATAGGTTCCGTCTTTTTTTCGCAGGCGATATTCCAAATCGAATGCATCGCCGCTACGACGTGCGCCTTCCCACTTCTCGAGACAGGGCGCGAGGTCGTCGGGATGAACGATCACCGTCCACCCCGTCCCCCGGCCTTGTTCAAAGTTAAGCCCCGTATAATCAAAGAACCTCTGGTTAAAGTAGTCACTCATGCCGTCTGGGCTGGCGGTCCAGATAATCTCTCGACCGGCCTCCGCCATGGTTCGGAAATACAGCTCCCGGTCCCGCGCGGTGCTCAGATCATCCTTCTGAAGAGCGACAAACCTATCGAAACCTGATGACGCAATTGCAATGCCCGAAACTACAAAGCTTGCCGCAACAACAGCAGCAACGTCGATGGTCGAAATACCGATGGCTCCTCTGAGATCAGGCACGACGTCGGTATGGTAGAAAGTCGCAGCCCACATTCCCGTATAGTGCATCAACGGAATTGCGCTGCCCATGATCAGGGCGCTGATCAGTTTTCGCCAACTTGTCCGTAGATCATCCCGCAGGCGGAAGGCAAGATGCAGTGCCACCAGGGAGATAGCGATGGCCAGCACAATCGAGAAGGCAACGATTCCTTTGTTATAGACAATCACCGCAGGGACGCGCATCGCGGCCATACCGGCATAGTGCATAGCCGCGATCCCGCTGCCCATAACGGCGCTGCCTGCAATTAATTGCCGGAGACTCATCTTGGGCTGGCTGACCACAAAAAGAGCAACGCCTGAGGCAGAGATCGCTGCCAATAGAGAAAGCACGACGGTCGGGACATCGTATGCGATTCGCATTGGCATCGTTAAGGCGAGCATACCGATATAGTGCATCGCCCAAATACCCACACCCATCGCTATGGCACCAAAACCCAACCAGATTGCCCGGCCCCGGCCATGCGCCGAGGTCACGCGCCCCGCGAGGTCCAATGCGGCATACGAGGCGGCCATCGCCAGAGCGACCGAGAGCGACACCAGCCAGTAATCATAGGTGCCGTTCATTTTCGCGATGGGATTCATCTTTGACAAAGCCTCTACCCGTACATATCGGCAGTGATCGTCAATTTCCGTGTTAGAAAAACTTAACGACCGACACCACGATAGTAGTGCCGCTCGCGCATTAGCTCTCCGCACGACAGCAGGTTCCTCACCGGGCTTTCAGCCCGATTCGGAATGACAAGAGTTCGGGCAGTGAATAGAAGAATTTCAGTTATCGTCCCACGCTGCAACTGTGCAAAACATGGCCAACAGTAATCCCACCTCGCGCGGACTACCACCGATGTCATTCCGAAACGGGCGGCACGCACGGTGAGGAACCTGCTTTCCCATTACCCCCCACCAGAGCCACCCACCAAGAAGTTGAGAGCTGGCAGGGATCCTTCGACTGCATTTGTCTCGCGCTTCGCACAGACAAATTCCGCTCGGATGACAGGCTGGCGTGGCGGAAGAGCGTACCTTCAGAGTCTGACAACAACAAGGCCTCTCCGCGGAGAGGCCCGTGAGGATTGAATTGTGCTGGATGGTGCCGATCTAGGGCAGCGTGGATGTAGCCTTCGTCGCGCCCGCAATGAAGAAGTTGTGATCGTAGAGATTTCGATACATGACCCCGGCAATCTCGGCTGCCTTTGGACCGAACGTGGGGCGTCCGCCCTGCAGGAAGACCACCACTACAACACGCCCTCTGCTGGTATTCGCATAAGAAGCGAACCATCCGAAGCGAGTACCGGCGTGTGAACAGGTTCCGGTCTTGCCGAGAATCTCTTCTTCGTTAAAGTTAAGCCCCAACCGGCGGGCCGTTCCATATTGCACCGCGCCTGCCATACCGTCGGAGATTTCCGGGATCAGCGGGGCGATATCCAGTTGCCGCTTGATGCGCGGCTGGAAGTTTACGACTTCTTCCGGTGTCGATGGGTGTTGCAGGTAGTAAAGTGTGCCGCCGTTAGCGATCGCGGAGACCATCGCACCCAACTGCAAGGGCGTCATAGAAACGCCTTCGCCGAAGGAACACATCTTGCCGACGCCGCCCAGCTTCTCAGGAATCACTTCGTCGGGATAGGTGCCTAACTGTTCGCCCGGAATATCGTAACCGGCGAGTTCGCCCAACCCGAATTGGTGTGCATAGTAAGCGACCTTTTCGAATCCCAGCTTGCGCCCGAGCGCCTCAAAATAAGCATTGTTGGAGTGCGCCAGTGCTTCGGTAAGGTTCATGCGGCTGCGGCCGCCGAGCGAAACCTCAGTTTCTTTCGAAACCACACCCTCGCTGAGTGCAGCCAACGCGACGGAAAGTTTAATGGTCGAGCAGGGTTGCGCTCCGCTCGAAAGCGCGAGCTTCTGGTTCACCATGGCCAGCACGCGTCCGCTGGTCGGCTCGATCGCGACGACTGTGCCATTCATGTTGCCCAGAGCATCAATTGCCGCCTGGCGCACAATCGGATCTTCGCCTTCAGTGTTGTCGCCGCCGGTAATTCCGTCAGCGAACGAGCTCATGTAAAAGCGCTCGTGATATCGATGCCGAGAGGTCGTCGCGGACGCCCGTGTAACGCTGGGGCTGCCGCTTGCAGCAACCGTCGTGTGGCGGACGGTCGTACTCCGGCTGCTCGCCAGGTGTCGCAGGCGACGCTTGGTGTGCTGGCTCTCGCTCACTTTCTGCGACTTAGATTTAGTGCTTTTCGGTGGTTGCGTATTGACGTGCGCGGCCCAAATTGTGGGGACCAGAAACAGTCCTCCCACGATGACTGCCAGACGAAGATAGCGAGTTCCCAGATTGGACACTTAGGTTCGACCTCTGATCTCCGGCTCTCCCGTATTCGCGTGCAAGAAGTCTGCCAGTCTGCCGGTCTTGACCTACAGCTTCGACTAACTGCGCTGATACTACGAGACTTAAAGTATTTCAGGCAACAACAAAGTTTTCATTAAAGGAATTGTAATTTATAATTTAACCCCTTATGGGACAAGTACTTAAACGGGAAAGCACTTCGGTCCTGCTGCCTCAGTAACTCGTTACCTCGTTACTGCAAAGATACTGCACGCTCGCGCAAGAGTTTGCAGCTTTTGGATCGAATTCTTGGCCTTGACCTCAGGCCCTCAAGCCGGTTTCGAGCATCTTTCGAGAAATCTAGCACAAGCCCAAGGTCCACGTCGGACCTTTACATAACCTCGCCGCGTTTACGCAGAAATGCCGGAACATCCAGGTCATCTTGCTCGAAATTTGCCACCATGGTGCTGCGCATCGTATCGAGTGAAATCACATCAGAGCCAGCATGAACCGCCGCGGCTGATGACGATTCCCCCATTGCAGATCGGCCTTCCCCAGAACCGTCTTCCATGACCGGCTTCGTCATCGACTCCGGAAAAGGCTCGGGAAAAGAAGCGGGCGCAGCATCTCGGCCCACGGGTTCGGGAAAGTCCATGTTGTTATAACTCGCATTGCTGAAGCCCATGGCATTGTCATGCGAGGCCGCAAATGAGTGATGCGATTCCGCTGTACGCTGGTGGCCTCGGCTCACTTCGCGGAAGCCGGTGGCGATCACGGTAATTTTCACGGCGTCCTTCATCTTCTCGTCCAGCACGGCGCCGAAAATAATGTTGGCGTCCTCATGCGCTGCGCTCTGGATGATGGTGCAGGCCTGTTGCACCTCAGCCAGCTTCAGCGAAGCTGATCCGGTGATATTGATCAGGATGCCGCGGGCTCCGTCGATGGCGCCGGCCTCCAGCAGCGGCGATGCGATCGCGCGCTGGGCTGCTTCGTTAGTGCGATTAGCGCCGCTCGCCGTGGCCGTGCCCATCACGGCGTAACCCATGCCGGCCATGATGGTTTTCACGTCAGCAAAGTCGCGGTTGATGATGCCGGGAATCGTAATGATATCCGAAATTCCCTGCACCCCCTGCCGCAGAATGTCGTCGGCAACGCGGAACGACTCGAAGAATCCTGCATCCTGGGCAACAGCCAGAAGCTTTTCATTCGGGATCACGATGGTCGTGTCTACCGATTCCATCAGCTCGGCAATTCCCTTCTCAGCTTGCGTCATGCGACGCTTGCCTTCAAAGGAAAACGGCTTGGTCACGACGGCCACGGTGAGCGCTCCCATTTCACTGGCCAGCGACGCGATGATCGGGGCCGCGCCCGTGCCCGTGCCGCCGCCGAGGCCAGTGGTCACGAAAACCATGTCGGCGCCTTCGAGCGCCTCGATGATTTTGTCCGAATCTTCGAGCGCGGCCTTGCGCCCGACCTCCGGATTCGCGCCCGCGCCCAATCCATTCGTCAGCTTCACGCCCAGCTGCAGTTTCACCGGAGCGCGGGACATGCGCAGCGCCTGCAAGTCGGTGTTGGCAACAATGAACTCGATGCCCTCCACTCCGGCATCGATCATGCGGTTGACCGCGTTGCCGCCGCCACCGCCCACGCCGATGACCTTGATCTTGGCATCGTTGAGAGGCTCTTCGTTAAAGCTGATGCGAATGCTCGAATCGTTTGTCATATTCTCCACCTGGACTGATTTTGTCGCGTTCCGTTCTGCGTTCTTTCCCTTCCTAATTGCCAGAATCTTTTATTAATCTGTCATTCCGAACCGGGCGATAGCCCGGAGAGGAACCTGCTTTTCGCTTGCGCCGGCTATATCCTTTTTTAGGCTCCTTCAGCCAACTAACAACGCCTTCAATCTCGATCCCCACCGATCAGCCTGAAACCCGCGCGCCGCTTGCGCGCGCTGTCCGTAATTCACCATGCCGAGCACTGTGGCAAATTCCGGCTCAGCCAACGTAGCCGGCATTCTCGCCAGCGGCGTAGGCCAGGAGAGCCGCACCGCACGACGCAGGACGGACTCCGCCACATCGAAAATTCCCGGCAGCCTTGATCCTCCTCCGCATAGAACGATGCCTGCCAGGCAAGCGTCGAACATCCCGCTCTGCCGCAGGCTCTCGCGCATCATTTCAAACAGTTCACGCGCCCGCGGCTCAAGAATTTCCGCAACCAGCCTCTGTGGCAGCAAACGAGACGGCCGGTCCCCGACCGACGGCACTTCCACTTCGTTCCCTTCAGGAATCAGCGTGACGATCGCATTGCCATAAACTTTCTTGATTTTTTCCGCTTCTGCCAGTGGCGTACACATGCCCATCGACAAATCGCTCGTGAAATGGTCGCCGCCCACAGGAATCACCCCCGTAAACGCGACCGCGCCTTGTATAAAAACGATCAGCTCGGTCGACCCCGCGCCGATGTCCGCGAGGCAGACTCCCAACTCGCGCTCGTCGGCTCGCAGCACGGAATCGGCCGCCGCCAGCGGCTCAAACACGGTGTCATCGACATGAACACCGGCACGATTCACCGCGGTAATCACGTTCTGCGCCGCGCTCGCCGCCGCCGTTACCAGATGGACTCGAACCTCGAGCCGCGCCGCCATCATTCCCAGCGGATCATGCACCCCCGCTTGATCGTCGAGAATGAATTCCTGCGGCAACAGATGCAAAACCTCGCGATCCGCGGGAAGCGGAATCGCCCGCGCACGCGCCACTGCCTGCTTAATCTCGTCGCGCCCAATCTCCCGCGGGCGCGTCCCCAGGCTGATGCCGCCGTGGCTGTTCACGCCGCGCACATGCGCGCCGCCGATGCCCACGATGGCGTGCTCGACCGCCGCACCGGCCACATCCTCGGCCGCTTCCGCGGCCTTCTGAATGGCCGCGACCGCCTTGTCGAGCTCAACGATCACGCCCTTGCGCGAGCCCCGCGACTCCGCCACGCCATGCCCGCGATAACGCACTCCGCTGTCGGTTACCTCAACCATCAACGCGCAGGTCTTCGCGCTGCCTACGTCGATGGCGGTTAGAAAGCTTCCTTGCTGATTCCCCATCTTTTATGAATCCCTAAAATTTAATTTCCGAATAAAGTTGCGCACTGCTAGTACGTCGCTTCTACTAATCCGAATCCTGACTCTGACTCTTGGCAATCGCCGGGCTCGGCTTTTGACCGCCGCCGGAAGACTTTGCCGCCGGCTTCGGTGATGTCTTTTTCGCATCCACGGCTTGACGCACTGCGAGCTCATGACCGGCCGTCGAACTCGACTTCCGCACTGCCACGCTCTTCGTTACAGCCGCGTCAGCCTTTCCCGTTGACACTGCTTTCTTTGTGCCTGCGGTAGCTTTACTGGCTTTCGCAGTAGGCTTCTTCCATTTCGTCTTTGGAGTGGGTTTCGTCGCCCCGCTTGCCGCGCTCTTGCTCGCGTCGAGTTTCTTCTGGGTCAGCTCAAACGCTGGCTTTGGGACCGGCCGGTCGTTGGGTCCGATGCGCGTCAGCAACGACACCGGCTTCACTCCGGCAGCGACTGCGGCTCTTGCCGCCGCGGGGCTCAATGGCACGGACTTCGCGATGCGCTCCATATCCGGATTCACGATGATCTGGTTGTCGTAGCGCAGATCCACCGACTCGAGCTTTTGGAACTGCTGCCGCCAGCCTTGCGCGTGGGCTACATAGATTTTGTAGCGTCGCAAATAATCGGACGACCCCAAGTGCACCAGCACATCGCCGGCCGGATCGTTCACCCGTACCTTCACATCTTCCAGATCCGAAAGATCGACTTCGCTCAGGTCCTGCGAATAACGCGCGCCCCCGGAATCCAGCTCGCGCACCATCTCGCCGTAGGTTTTCATGCGAGGCGCTCGTGTCGAAAGGGGCTCTCCCGGATTCATTCCCAGAATCACCGGAAAAGAATATTTGTGCTTCGGTGTCAACTCCATCAAAGTGCCGCCCGCGTCGATCAAGGACATGCGCGGTCCCACCCGCGCGAAGGCGACAGGAGTACGCTCGTGAATCTCAACCTTCAGCCGGTTCGGGACAAAGCGCATGACGCTGGCTGCTTCGACCCACGGAATCTGCTCCAGTTGCGCCTTCTGCTGTGCCAGGGGGATGAAGAATATGTTGCGCCCGATGTCGGCGCCCATCACTTCCATGATCTGCGCCTTGTTCACGTTCTGCATGCCGGTGATCTCGATGTTGTCGCTCGATTCCACGCGGAAGCGCCACGAGCGCTCGCCGTAGCGATACAGCGCGGCAAAGCCCAACGCCGCCACGCAAGATGCGGCGGCAGCTACGAGCGACCACAGCAACCGGTTTGCGGTTTTCTTGGGAAGAGAACTTCGCCGGGCGGAGACGCGCTTTTGCCCGCGCAGGAAAGGCGATTCCTCGCTCGAATCCAAGTCAAGCAGGCGCGCGTCATCGATCTCCTCGCGCGCATTGTCTTCACGCACATGCGAGGCGCTGGGTGGGTACAACTCCTCCTGCAAGATGGTGCTGCCGGACTTCCGCGCCATCAATTCAGGTCAGTTGTCGTAGAGGAATCGCTGAGCACTCAAACTATAACTTTATTTTCAAGTTTGAGATAGACAAAATGTTGGAGTTTTTCACAGTGAGGAATCGCATTGGGCATCATCGACATGAGGGCACGAATCATGTGGAAACAGCCGCCTCGGCGTCCGGCCAGGGCGAAGCCCGGCCGCTCCATTCGAACTCCAACAACGAAAAAGCGGATGCGGATATTCCCGCACCCGCCATAGTTAGGAAAAAAGCTCAAGGAAGTTCGCTTACATCGACCCCAGATCGACATGCACCACCGGAGTCAAAATCTGCATCCGCGGAACCCTCACTCGCACTCGCGGACACACCACAGAATTAAACATTGCCGGCTCAAAGCGTGCGCGAGCGACTTCCGCCTCAATCCGCGCTCGATTCGCCTCGATTCGAGCCATAGCAGCTTCTTCCCGCGCCGACATCGCCTCGACCCTGGCTATGCCCGCCTGGCTTCGAGCCATCTTCGTCTCGAAGCGCGCGACAGCGGTGGCGACGCGGCAGGACGCGGTTTGCTCCTGCGCGGCGGTGTTTTTGGCTTGTGTCAAGAACCAATCAGCTCGTCCCACAGCCAGAGCAAGCACCGGACCAGTGCGGCTCTCGATTCGCTCGATGACCTGACCAACATTCCGGCGGGCCCATGCCGCGCCGCCGTCGTGATAAATCCCATTCAGTCCCAGCGCAAGAACCCCAGCCGCCAGCCATCCCCATCCCTGCATCGATTTCATCGCCAATAACCCCTTATGGCAGATTGGACGGACCTGACCCAAATCCGTTAGCAATGGAAGATACGGAATGGACAGCGGCAAAGTTCCCGCTTCCTGGTAACCGCGCCCTCATCTCTCATGTACGTTCTGTTTCTTTACATCATTTTCAGGAGAGTACACGGAAATTATGAAGATAAACGCTCCTTGTGCGTAACTACAAAAAGCGTTACATTAGAAATTGAACCAACATGAAGTACGAATGGGACGAGGCGAAGAATCGGAAGAACTTCGCCAAGCATGGCCTCAACTTCGAGGATGCCGAGCAAGTATTTTCCGGACCTTGCGTCACCTTCGAAGACGACCGTTTTGCTTACGGGGAAGAGCGGCTCGTCACTTTAGGCTTGCTGGCCGGGCGTCTGGTAGTCATAGCCCATGCACCACGCGACGAGGGGACGCGCATCATCTCCATGAGGAAGGGGAACCGGCGTGAACAAAAAATCTATCAAAAGCGACTTGGCACGAATTGACCGCATGAAACAGGCCGATATTAACTATTCAGACATTCCGCCGCTGGACAAGACATTTCTCAAGAAGGCCACGACGGCATGGCCCCCAGAGAAAAAACAACTGACAATCCGTCTCGATGCGGACGTGCTCGATTGGCTCAAAGCCCACGGCAAGGGCTACCAGACCCGCATTAACCGCATTCTGCGCGTGGTAATGGAGAGCCAACCTCCCCGGTCAGCTCATCAGTAAACCAGCCGGCTCGTAGACGAGACCTTGGTTCCTTTCACCGGCGAAGTTGCGTGGCCCGTTCGGCAACCACCTGTTCCTCTTCGGCAGACGAGCCTTCGCAGCGCGTGCGCACCAACCCTGCAACGCTAACGCCGGCCTTTCTTACTTCTCTGCGCAGTCGATCCCTTACGACAGGAGTGATCCTCACCTGCACTCGCACTGTTTTCATCGCAGTATCAGCGCTACCATCGGCGCAAAACGCTCAAATCCTAAGACCCAACACCTTAGGACCGGACCTCTTTCAGCTTCTCCAGAATCATTGGCCCCAACTGCGATACATTGCCCGCGCCCAGAGTAAGAATCATGTCTCCGTCCTGAGCCGTCGCCGCCACTGAGTTCACCGCATCCGCGAACGAACTCGCGTACTGCGCGTCCAGTCCACCCTTTTCGCGGATTGTCCGCGCCAACATTTCTCCGCTGACGCCCTCGATAGGCTTCTCGCTCGCCGCATAAATATCGAGAACGAACAGAGAATCCGCGTCGCCAAAGGCAGTGGCGAAGTCTTCGAGCAAATCACGCGTACGGGTATAGCGGTGCGGCTGGAAGACCACATGAACTTTGCGAAACCCGCACTGCCGCGACGCTGCCAGGGTAGCCTTGATCTCGGTCGGGTGGTGTCCGTAATCGTCAATCACGCTCACACCCGCTACGCGCCCGCGCAGTTGAAACCGCCGGTCAACCCCACGGAACTGGTCGAGCGCGGCGCGGATCGCCTCCACGCCAACCTCCAAACCCACGCCCACCGCAATCGCCGCCGTCGCGTTCAGGATGTTATGCACTCCCGGCACGTGCAGCGTAAACTCTCCGAGATCTTTCTTGCGATAGCTCACGCGAAACCGGCTCAACGGCTGGCCATCGCCGGGCACATTCGCCGCGGCAGCCGTCTCCAACTTGATCAGAAAGTCCGATCCACGCTTCGTCCCATACGTCACCGTCCGCCGCTGCGCCTCCGGCAGCAACCGCCGCAGCATCGGATCGTCATTGCACACCACGGCCATGCCGTAGAACGGCACGTGGTCCATGAACTCCAGAAACGTTTTCTTCACATCCCGCATGTTGCGGTAACAATCCATGTGCTCGCGGTCGATGTTGGTCACCACGGAGAGAATTGGGGATAATTTCAAGAAAGACCGGTCGCTCTCATCCGCCTCGGCCACCAGATATTGCGATTTTCCGAGGCGCGCATTCGATCCCATGGCATCCACGCGCCCGCCAACCACTACGGTAGGATCGAGGCCGCCAGCCGCCAGCACTGCTGCGACCATGGAAGTCGTAGTCGTCTTGCCGTGCATGCCGGCGATGGCAATGCCATACTTCAATCGCATCAACTCCGCCAGCATCTCGGCCCGTTGAATCACCGGCACGTGCAGTCTGCGGGCTTCAACGACCTCGGGATTTTCCGCCGCGATCGCGGAACTTGTGACCACGACCTCGGCCCCGGCAACATTTTCGGCGCGATGTCCCTCAAACACTGCCGCGCCCAGGCCAGTCAGCCGCTGCGTGACAGGGGAACTCTTCAAATCCGATCCCGAAACTCTGTAGCCTAGATTCAGCAGTACCTCGGCAATCCCGCTCATTCCGATCCCGCCAATGCCCACAAAATGTATCTGCTGAATTTTGGCAAACATATATTGGCGTCCCGCGCGCCTGTCATCCTGAGCGAAGTAAGTGCTTCGCGAAGGCGAAGCACTTACGCAGTCGAAGGAACCCTTTCACCATTCACAACCCTGAACTCGTCAAGGTTTCTCTCGACTCTACTGCTCACTCTCTAAGCAACATTCGTGCCATATTCCGGGCACGCCTTCGATCTGATAAAGCTCGTCGCCTCCGTGATAAAACCCGACGGACTTTATCTTCCCGCTCGTACCTGCATATTCAAGCTGCTCCGGCATTAACTTGTTATGGAGTTTCCAAGTCCGCATAAAATCCTCTAGAGAACTGCGGGTAGCTATCTTGACGAGACTTCCAATCGGGAACTCTTCCATATAGGGGCCTCTAGTCTTTCCCACAAGAATCTCCCGACAAGAATTCTAAAAGATGGTCCATCCGCTAAATCCCTAGCTAAGCTTGTTCGATCCCCGCCACCCTCACCGCCATCGCCGCAATATCCCGCGCCGCATTCGGATGCGCCAAACTCCGCGCCGCCTCGCTCATCGCCCGCAACCGCGGCGGATCGTTTAACAGCGCTGCGATCGTTTCTGCCAGCCAGACTCCCTCCAGTTTCGACTCTTCGACGACAACCGCGGCTCCCTCGCGGGCCAGAGCCTCCGCATTCACGCGCTGGTGATCGTCAGCCGCGCGGGGAAACGGCACGAAGATCGCAGGCTTTCCCGCCGCCGTGATCTCAGCGACCGTACTCGCGCCCGACCGGCATACCACCAGGTCAGCGCGAGCGAACGCGGACGGCATGTCTTCGATAAACTTCGAAACTTCGGCCGGCTCACCCAGATTCTGATAGGCAGCCAGCGCGTCATTATAGTCACGCTCGCCGGTCTGATGAATGATGTGAATGCCCGGCGCTTGCCGGCGCAATTCGGGCAGACAGCGGATCATCGCGTCATTGATCGCGTGCGCCCCCTGGCTTCCGCCAAAGGCCAGCAGAGTCGGCGTCGAGCCGCGCTTCTTATTATCTAGAACCGCGATATCAAAAAATGCCTGCCGCACCGGTACGCCCGTCACTTCCGCGTGCCGAAAATATTTCGCCGTCTCCTCAAAGTGCACCGCGGCCCCGGAGACAAATCGTGCCACGACGCGGTTGGCAAATCCTGGAACTACATTCGGCTCAAAGGCCAGTGTCGGAATATGTTTCACCACTGCCGCCAGCATCGCCGGCCCCGACGCGTACCCGCCGACGCCAATCACGACGTCCGGAGCGAATTCATTTAACATACGGCCCGCATCCCAGACCGCGCGCGGCAAGTCGAAGGCCGTCTTAGCTCGCGTCATCAGGCTCACATTCTTCAGCGCTCCGACGCGCACCAATCGCAACGGATATCCCGCCGCCGGTACCAGGCGGTTCTCAATCCCGCGCGCCGTCCCGATGAACAGCACCTCGGCGGCATAACTTTTCTTGAGCTCGTTGGCGATGGCCAGCGCCGGGATCACATGCCCACCTGTCCCGCCGCCCGCCAGAATGGCCCGCATGAAGTGACTATAAACGATTGAGCGATTGAGTCATTGGTCATTGGTCATTGAATCATCGGATAGCTCCGTATAATCACTCAATGGCCCGATTACTCAATGACTCGATGGCTTCATTCCGTCTGCTTCGTAATATTCAACAGCACGCCTACGCATGCCAGCGTCACAAACAGAGACGAACCGCCGTACGAAACCAGCGGCAGCGGGATACCTTTGGTCGGCATCATGCCCAGCACCACGCTGATATTAATGAACGCCTGCAGAACTACCATGCTGGTGATTCCCACCGCGAGATATCTTCCGAATGAGTCTTCCGTTCGCCACGATGTCCGCATGCCCCGCCATAGAAAGATGGCAAACAGGATCACGACAAACATCGCGCCCACGAGCCCCAGTTCTTCCGCGGTCACAGCAAAGATAAAGTCAGTATGCGGCTCCGGCAAGTAAAACAGTTTCTGCTTGCCCTCCATCAAACCAGTGCCGGTGATCCCGCCGGTGCCGACTGCGATCAGAGATTGAATCAGGTGAAACCCCGCCTTTTGCCGCTCGGCATAGGGATTCATAAAGGCCAGAATACGGTCGCGCCGAAAGCTCACGTGAAAGATCAGGAAATACAGCGGCAACAGCGATGCTCCAAACGCGTATCCGAAATATCGCAACCGCAGGCCCGCCACATAAAAGATGCACGCCGCAACACCCGCACACGCAATGGCAGTACCCAGGTCGGGTTGCAGCACGATCAGCCCCAGCAACGCCGCAACGGGCGTGGCAGCGGGCAAGAGCGTGTTACGCCAGTCGTCCAGGAAGTTCGGCGTAGAACCCAGCATCGAACTCGATCCTGACGCCGGCACGGCCCTCGATCGGCTTTCGAGGAAATAGGCGAGAAACAGAATCAGCGCCGGCTTGGCAAGCTCGGAGGGTTGGAACGAAAATCCTCCCGCGTGAATCCAGCGGTGAGTATTGTGGGAGCGGTCCAAAAAGAAAACCGAGATGAGCAGCAGTGTGGTCAACCCTAAGAACGAAAACACCAGTGCCGGATGCCGGTAGCGGCGGTAGTCGAGCCGCATTGTGATGACCATGGCGACAAGTCCCGCCGAGGCCCAGATTAACTGTTTCAGCAAGAATGCATACGGCGATCCAAAGCGCTCCCGCGCCATCACCGCCGAGGCCGAAAAAACCATGACCAGCCCCACAAACACCAGCAGCATGGTCACAGTAAACAACCAGCGATCGACGCTCACGCGCTTGGCCATGGGAAATTCATTTCACCACGGAGTCGCGAAGACGCAGAGCGGGAATTGCTGATTGTTGATCTTTGATTGTTGATTGTTTTGGTTCTGGCAGCCGCAGCCCATCCTCCAAGTTTGCTGGGTACTAGGTACCAATTACTTCACTGGCTCTTCACTCTCGCCGCCTCAAACTCATCACCCTTCTGCCATCCAATCAGCCGCGTGAGACTGGCAGCCTCCCAGCCCAGCGCAAATCCGAATCGTGCCATGGCTGCATCCCCGACAAAATCCATCTCCGGATGGTACTCATCGCTCGGCCGGTGATAGCGATTTTCGACGAACTCTTTCTCCTGGGCCCGTCCCCATGCCTCGTCGTGACCTTTGAACTTCACGCCTTGGTCAATCGAGAACGATGGAATGCCCACATGTGCCAGACTAAAATGATCGGATCGGTAGTAAGTTCCCTGCTCCGGAAACGCTTCTGGACGGATCGCCAAGCGGAAGTCCTTCGCAGTCGCCTGTACCCACGGATAGAAAGTTGTCCGCTCCGCACCCGAGACTTCGACTTCCTGCGGCGCTCCCAGAGGCAGTACGTTGTCATAATTCAAATCGAGCGCAATCTTCCCTGCCGGAATCGGCGGATGCTTGCCCAGATATTCCGACCCCAACAGTCCCTGCTCTTCCGCCGTGACTGCCGCGAAAATTATCGAGCGTCCTGGCCGGTCCTTGGCGACGCTGAACGCCCGCGCCACCTCCAGGAGAATACCGCAGCCCGTGGCGTTGTCGGCAGCGCCGTGGAAGATGTTGTTGCCCTCCGGCATTTCATGGCGGATGCCGAAGTGATCGTAATGCGCGGTGTACATCACCGCCTCACCCTTCAAGTTGCGGTCGGCTCCGGGCAGCATGGCCAGCACGTTGTTCGACTCAAAATTCCGCACCTTGCTCACCATATGCGCCTTCAACTTCACTCCCAGGCTCACGGGATGAAACTCGCGCGAGCGGGCATCCGTCATCATCTTGTCCATATCCATGCCCACCGTTGCTGCCAGCTTTTTCGCCACATCCAGATGCACCCAGGACGCAACCTGCAGCGCGGGCCCTTCGAGCTTCACATACGAATGCTCGCCTGAATTTGAATTCCGTACCACTTCCCAACCATAACTCGCCATGTCGTCTTTATGAACCAGAATCACGCCCACCGCGCCCTTGCGCGCTGCCTCTTCGTATTTGTAGGTCCAGCGCCCATAGTAGGTAAGCGCCTTACCCTTGAAAAACTTTGGATCGTCCGATGGCGGCTCGTTCACCAGCATAAGCAGCACCTTGCCCCGTACGTCCAGGCCCTTGTAATCGTCCCATTTGTATTCCGGAGCTTCGATGCCGTAACCCACGTAGACAATGTCGGCATCTACGTCCGACTCAGACTGCTGCGTGGTGTCGTAGGCAACATATTCTTCGAGCGGCTTCAAGTTCATCGTGGCGCCTTGCTTGGGAACCAGCGAAAACCGAGTCTCCGGCAGCGTCGTGATTCCGACGAGCGGCACTTTTTGTAAATACGATCCGTTCTCCCCTGCGGGCTTCAATCCATACTCGGCAAATTGTGTTGCGATGTATTCGGCCGCAATATCGCCGCCACGCTGTCCTGTTCCACGCCCTTCCAGCAAGTCGTGCGAGAGATAACGAACATGCCAGCGAATGTGTTCTGGATTGATGGTTTCCATTGCGGCAAAAGCAGCGCCGGGCAGACGCGCCGATACAACTTCGTGCTTTGCGGCAGGCGCCGGCGCAGCAGAAGTCGCGGCTGGCTCGGCAAAGAATCCCTCCGCCGCCCAGCCCGATAGGCTCAGAGTTGCGATGACACACGTCAGGACACCCCTAGTAAGGATTGCTCGCATAAGGCTAGTGTCTTCCGCTCGAAACGCGTTTGGAAATATTTGAGCCTACAAAATCGATGCTATTTGACTTGGGGGAATTGTAATGGACACTACGAGTTTAGTCGTAACCTAGAGGAGATTAAGGGCACGGTAGGCCAGCTTTTCCGTAGGCCTTCGGACGATTGTCCGAGTGTACCCTAGGCGAGTGGCCTTTCGGTCGCTGGAAACCATTCGCGCCGCCTTGGTTTCGAAACCAATGTCATGAGTCCCCGATCTGAGTCCCGCGAACCGCGGGATCAATTCTTTGAGCATCAACCGGCGCGGAAATCACGCACGTCTTCGCCAGGCTTGAAAACCGTGGCCATAGCAATCTTTTCTGAGTCCGCCATCTTACGATTGATCTCCGCGAAATCGGCCTTCAGCCAGCCGACGCTGGAAACTTCGATCTCGCCATCCTGGGCAATCCAAAATACGGTCGGCACATTGGTCAGGCCATAGGCATTCGAGACGTCATACGTTTCGCGATCGTCGAGCAGCACGGGAAACGTCACCCCAAATTCTTTGGTAAAAGCAGCGGTCTGCTTGGGATCGTTCTGTGAGACCCCAACCAGAGTCGCACTCTGGTTTCCAGAGGCACGGTGTCCATATGCTCGGTGCAGACGCTCGAGAAACGGGAACTCATACTGGCAGGTTGGGCAGGATACTTTGAAAAACACCAGCACCACCGGCCCGCGCGCCAGTTCGTCTCGGAGTGAGAATGCCCTGCCATCCATCGCCTTTAATTCAAATTCCGGCGCTTTGGTGCCTACGGTCAAGGCCGACATAGTTTTTCCCTCCGAAAAGATTTTGCGGCCAGCCATGAGCTTGCCCTGACTGTGTTCTAGTTCTAGATTACCTCGGTACGCCTTTACGGGAAAAGGGTGTCGTTTGTGTGTGATTTGGGCGGAGGGCTTGGAGGATTGTTGGTGGCTGCCTTCCGCTGACGGTGTTACCCTGCATATCCGGCGTTTCAATTCAGCAACGAGGACAATCGAATGAGACTGCATAAAATGATCGGGCTCCTAATGCTTCTTGTATGTTGCGTGGCGGCAGGCGCGGCGGACCGCAAGTACATCGTCAAACCGCGATCGGCCGCCTTGAAGGCGCTCCCGTTCAGCGACGGGGTGCTGGTGGGCAACACCCTTTACGTCGCAGGCCACATCGGACTCGATGCAAAGACGGAAGCGCCCCCTGCCAGCGCGGAAGACGAGGCTCGCCTGGTGATGGACGGCGTCAAACAAACGGTTGAGTCCGCCGGCCTAACCATGGACGACGTGGTCTCGGTGCAAATTTTTTGTACTGACCTGAAGCTCTATGACACCTTCAACGGCGTTTATAAAACCTACTTCCACGGCGATTTTCCTGCGCGAGCGTTTCTGGGAGCCGCGAGTTTAGTGCGCGGCGCACGATTCGAAGTGATGGGAATTGCGGTGAAAAAGGCGCAGTAAGAGCAGTGGCCGTGCCGAAGCCTGGCGCCGAAAAGTCGAGTTTCGTTTTTTATTCGCTTGCGCTGACTTTTTATGGTAAATGTATAGGCCATGCGAAAGGCTCTCACCCATCTCAAGAAATCCGATCCGATCATGCGGGCGATCATTGAACGCATTGGCCCCTGCCGCATGCGCATGGGGCGGCCGGAGTTTCACAGCCTGGCGGAAGCAATTGTTTACCAGCAACTGAATGGGAAAGCCGCAGTGACGATCTTTAACAGATTTGCTGCTCTCGCGGGGGACCCGCTTACGCCGGAGGGCATCCTCAAACTGAGCGATGAGCAAATGCGCAGCGCGGGACTGTCGAAACAGAAATCAGCCTATCTGAAAGATCTGGCGGCGAAGACCGCGGCGGGACAGCTCGATTTCGTGCGTCTGCCGGAATTGCCCGACCACGAGGTGATCGAACATTTGACGCAGGTCAAAGGCATCGGTGTGTGGACCGCGCAGATGTTTCTAATGTTTACGCTCAACCGCGAGAACGTGCTGCCGACTGGCGACTTCGGAATCCGCATGGCGATGTACAAGCACTATCTCGAAGTAAAGAAGGCTAAAGCAGAGATCACGAAAAAGTCCTCGACGGCAAAAGCAAAAACGAAGAAATCTGCAGCTGCAAAAAAGAAGAAGAGTCCTAAGCTAAAAATCACGCTCCCCACTCCCGAGCAAATGGAAAAGATCGCCAAGCGCTGGGAACCTTACCGCACTGTGGCCTGCTGGTATTTGTGGCAGAGTCTCGATACGAAGACGCTCTAGCCATAGGGACAAGAACGATCGGGCGACCTTGTGTGTAGCTCCCATGCGGTCTCTGTGATTAAATGAGTGGCGATGGCTGAACTTAAGATTCGAGTGCTCGTCGCCAAGCCCGGCCTCGACGGTCACGACCGCGGCGCCAAGGTGATTGCGCGCGCTTTACGCGACGCCGGCATGGAAGTGATTTATACCGGCCTGCGGCAGACGCCGGAGATGATCGTCAGCGCGGCCCTGCAGGAAGATGTGCAGGTGATTGGGCTGTCGATTCTCTCCGGGGCCCACAATGCCATCGTGCCCCGCGTCATGGACCTGCTCAAGCAAAACAAAATGGATGACGTGCTCGTGCTGGTAGGCGGGATTATCCCCGACCAGGACATCGGTGCACTGAAAAAACTGGGCGTAGCGGCGATCTTTCAACCGGGCACGGCGATGGACGACATCGTCAAATTCATCCGGGCCAATGTGAAAGGCGCTGGCGTGGCCAGTTGATTTAGCGATCGGGTAACTGGGTAATTGTGCGCTGGACACCCGAAGATTTTCAATCGCTCAATGACTCAATCGCACAATGGCTCAACTCCTCCCATGCCACCGCCAAATCTCACCATCATCCGGCAACAACTTGATCGCATCGTTGGCCCGGCGCCTTGGTATTGGAAGACCTTTCCTGCATTTCATTCTCCCTCAGGGCACAATTTTGTTTGGACACACCACGGCGAGCAAGGCCCGCTTGGGTACGTGATCACGCTTGCGCCGGAGCGCGAACCGGACAAGCCTCGGCTGGCACTCAACACATATTGCCGGCCGTTTCTTGCGTCGCCGCTCTCGCTGGGAATCTGGTGCCCGGAAGGACGCAATCTCCGCTTCACCGCGTTCGAGGTTGATCACCTGAAAGCCTTCGACCTGGCGGAAATTGCCGGCTGGTTCAAACAATCTTCGGATCGCATCTTCGCCACCAGCACACCGGTCGCAGACTTTGAAGTTCCGCTCTCGCTAACCCCAGGCATGCACAAGATTGAAGTTCCCGCAGACCTCGCAACCATCGACGAACTTATCGTTCCCACCAGCTACAAAGCGATGAGTGCGGATGATCCGGCGTTCGCGCTTTTTGTTGTCTACCTGCAGGCCGGGCTGGTGGAAGTGCTGCCGCAGAAGTGGTTCACCGCCGCGCAGTACGAGGTCGGCAAGCAATGGATTACCCGCGCCGCGCGCGACAAGGAATCGCACCGCATCTTCGGCGAGTGCTTCGGCACGGGAACCTTCCTGCTCGAGGACGATGGTTGTCGGCTGGCAGAGTGGTTGGAGCGACGGCCCTAGGCCTCCGGCGTCAGTTCTTTCGCTTGTCCCGTCCCGCGATAATGTCTCGACGATACTAAACGCCCAAGCCCGAGACCAACACCTAAGACCCGAGATCTGCTTCCTCTCGTTGCGCGCTCCGCCGGAGTGGTATACCGTAAACAGTCCGCTCTCTCACCCATGGCTGATCGCGTTGAAGCTCCCGCCGTTGCTTCGTCTCAGGCGTCCAACGTTCTGACGACAAAGGTCGATCCCACCTCGGCGCGCTTCGAGGCCAACATGCGTTTTCTGGCCGATCTCATGTCGCAAGTGCGCAATGAAGGCGAGAAAATCTGCGAGGGTGGCGGGCCCAAAGCGATCGAGAATCAGCACGCCAAAGGCCGCCTCACCGCGCGCGAGCGGATTGCCTTGCTCACCGATCCGGCAACTTTCTTCGAGCTGGGAGTTTACGCGGCGCACGGAATGTATGAAGAATGGGGCGGCGCTCCAGCGGCCGGCGTGATTACCGGCCTGGCGCGCATCCACACTCGCATGGTGATGATCATTGCGAATGATGCCACGGTGAAGGCGGGCGCATTTTTCCCGATGACCTCGAAAAAGGTAATTCGCGCCCAGAACATCGCGATCGAGAATCACATTCCAACAATTTATCTGGTGGATTCCGCCGGTGTATTTCTTCCCCTGCAGGAGGACGTTTTTCCGGACACCGACGATTTCGGCAGAGTTTTTCGCAATAATGCGGTCATGTCAGCCCTGGGCATTCCGCAAACCGCGGCCATCATGGGCATGTGCGTGGCTGGCGGCGGCTACTTGCCGGTGATGTGCGATCACGTTCTGATGACCGACGGCAGCGGATTATTCTTGGCCGGACCGGCACTGGTGCAGGCGGCGATTGGACAGAAAGTTTCGGCGGAGGAGCTGGGCGGAGCGGCAATGCATGCCGGGATCAGCGGCACGGTCGATTTCCGCGAACCGGACGATAAAGCTTGCCTGGCGCGCATTCGCTCCATCGTCGAAAAATGGGGATACCGCCGCCAGTCTCCCTGGGATCGCAAGAAGCCAATCGAGCCCGCGCTGGCTGCCGAGGAAATCTACGGCATTTACGACTCCTCCTCCGCACGCCCCTACGACATGAAAGAGATTCTCGCGCGTGTGCTCGATGGCAGCCGCTTCGACGAATATAAACCGGAATACGGAAAGACCCTGATCTGCGGCTACGGACGTATCGGCGGCTTCGCCGTGGGAATTGTCGCCAACCAGAAACTGCATGCCCAGCAGACCGATCACGAAGGCCACAAGCGAATCGAGTTCGGAGGCGTCATCTATACCGAATCGGCCGAAAAAGCCGCGCGCTTCATCATGGACTGCAATCAGAATTTGATTCCCCTCATCTTCTTACATGACGTGAATGGCTTCATGGTAGGCCGCGACGCCGAGTGGAGCGGCATCATCAAGGCCGGCGCCAAGATGGTGAATGCAGTGTCGAATTCTGTGGTACCGAAAATTACCGTGATCGTAGGAGGATCATTCGGCGCGGGACATTATGCGATGTGCGGCAAGGCGTTCGATCCCCGCTTTGTCTTTGCCTGGCCAACGGCTCGGTATGCAGTGATGGGCGGCGATGCCGCAGCCGGAACCTTGGTTGAAGTGAAGGTCAAGCAATTAGAACGCGGCGGCAAAAAGCTGAGCGAGGAAGAAAAGAAAGAATTGTTCGAATCGACTAAGCGTACCTACGACGAGCAAACTGACCCTCGTTATGGCGCAGCCCGCCTGTGGATCGACAAGATCATCGATCCCATAGAAACCCGGGACGCTATCACGCAGGCTCTGGAGGCGTCGGCGCTGAATCCGGACGTGCCGGAGTTTAAGGTGGGAGTGCTGCAAACGTAAGAGATTGAGTAATTGGGAAATTGAGTAATTAAAAATCAGCACCGCGATCTCTGCTCTTAAATTGCTCAATTTACAAAATTACTAAGTTACTCAATTTCCGGAAGTCGGAATGCCTGACACAGTCAAACTTATCGAGTGTCCTCGCGATGCCTGGCAAGGGTTGAAGGGCCAGATACCGTCTGACATCAAACGCGCCTACCTGCAAGCATTGATCAGCGCGGGATTCAAGCACATCGACGCCGTCTCCTTCGTTTCGCCGAAGGCCGTGCCGCAGATGGCAGACTCGGAAGAAGTATTGAAGGAACTCGATCCGCCCGACGACGTGGAGATCATCGGCATCGTGGTCAACGAAAAGGGAGCGCAGCGCGCAATTGACACGCAAGCGGTTCACACGCTCGGATTTCCCTATTCGATTTCTGAAATTTTTCTGCGCAAGAATCAGAATCAGTCCGCCGAAGCTGCGCTCGAAGAACTGGAGAAGATTCAGAAGAAAGCTGACGATGCTGCTTTGGACGTCGTCGTTTACATCTCGATGGCATTTGGCAACCCCTACGGCGATCTGTGGAATGTGGACGAGGTGATCGAAGCCATCTCGCTGATGGAAGTTGATAACCTGCGCATGATTTCCCTGGCCGACACGGTCGGCATGGCAACGCCAGCGCAAGTCAGCGAACTGGTTGGCGCAGTAATGGCGAAGTACGATTATCTTGAGATCGGCGTGCATCTGCACAGCCGCCCCGAACATGCCGCGGCGAAAATTCTCGCTGCCTACGACGCCGGTTGCCGTCGCTTCGATTCGGCAATCGGCGGACTCGGTGGCTGTCCGTTCGCACAGGATGCGTTGGTCGGCAATATTGCGACTGAGACGGTAATTGAAACCCTTAGGGCACATAGCGCGGAGTTGCCTCCGCTGAAACCATTGGATACGCTACTGCGCGCGTCTGCGGAAATGGGCGCGCGTTACACAAATTCCGTCGATGACGATGACGATCTAATTTCGGCGATTTGATTTTACTTAGCGAAGCTACGAGATGACATACAAGACAATCCAACTCACCTACGATTCCGGCATCGCAACCATCACCCTGAACCGTCCCGAGAAGCGCAACGCGATCAGCTTTGAATTGATTGACGATCTGTTGACCGCGCTGAAGGAAGTGGAGGCGTCCGACGCGATCTTGCTGATTCTTACGGGCGAGGGCAAGGCTTTTTCCTCCGGCATGGACCTGGAAAATTTGAAAGCGCTGATTGGCCGCTCACCGGAACAAAACCTGAAAGATTCGGAAACGATGGTCCGCCTCTTCCGTTCGCTTTACGAATTCCCGAAGGTTACGATTGCCGCAGTGAATGGCGCGGCCATCGCCGGCGGCACCGGCCTCGCTTTGTTGTGCGATTTTACTTTGGCAGTGGCTGAAGCCAGGTTCGGCTACACCGAAGTACGCATCGGTTTTGTGCCGGCCATCGTTTCCACGTTTCTTTTGCGCCAAGTCGGAGAAAAACACGCTCGCGATCTACTGCTCACCGGCAGGATTATCGACGCCGAAGAAGCCGCTCGCATGGGCTTGATCAACGAAATTGTCGCTCCAGAAAAACTAATGCCGAGGGCTCGCGAACTGGCCGCGCAGTTAATGGAAAATAGTCCCTCATCATTGCGTGCTACCAAACAACTGCTCACCGATCACGCCCGCGCCGAACTGGACGCGCAGATCGACGCTGCTGTGCGCGAAAACGCCGCGATCCGCACCACGGCCGACTTCCGCGAAGGCATCTCTTCATTCCTCGAGAAGCGCAAGCCGGTGTGGAGCGGGAGGTGAACTCGAATCACCCCCAGGCTGTCACGCATTTGGCAATCAACGAAACCCGCCTGCGCGTGCGCTATGCGGAGACCGATCAGATGGGAGTGGTTTACCATTCCAATCATTTCATCTGGTTCGAAGTGGGCCGCGTCGAGTTGCTGCGCCAACTCGGCTTCTCCTATCGAGACATGGAAAGCGAAGATGGACGCTTCATCGCCGTCGCCGAGGCCAAATGCCGCTATCGCTTTCCGGTTCGCTACGACGAGGAAATTTTGGTGCGCACGCAACTTTTGAACGTGCGCGACTCTGTCGTTCATTTTGGTTATGAGTTGCGACGTGCAACCGACGGCGCGCTGCTGGCCGAAGGCGAGACCACGCACATTGTCACGGACTCGGACATGAAAGTTGCCGCGTTGCCTGAGAAGTATTTGACGGTGTTTCGGGCAGCGGTGGGCAAGCGGGACAGGAAATCGAATTGAACGCACTTCACATTAACGGGAACGATCTCACTCTGGAAGCGGTGCTCGAAGTCGCAACCGAACGCCGACCCGTGCTGTTATCGGGCGAAGCTCGCGAGGCCGCCGACCGGGCGCGAGCCGTGGTCGATGACATTGTCGCCAACAACAGACTTGCCTATGCCATCACCACCGGCGTCGGCAAGCTGAGCGACGTGCGCATCGTCGGCGAGCAGATTCGTGAGTTGCAGGTCAATCTGGTGCGCTCCCATGCGGTGGGCGTCGGCGACCCGCTCCCCGCCGAAGAAGTTCGCGCCATGATGCTCTTGCGCGCCAATTCGCTGGCCAAGGGTTACTCAGGCGTTCGCGCCGTCGTCATTGATACGCTGTGCGAAATGCTGAATCGCGGGGTTACGCCCTTCGTACCGTCGCAGGGAAGTGTGGGTGCGAGCGGCGACCTTGCTCCGCTCGCGCATCTTGCGCTGGCGTTGATCGGCGAAGGCGAATGCGTCGACACGTCGGGCGCACACATTCCCAGCGCCGACGCGCTGAAGCGAGCGCAGATCAAGCCACTGGTGCTCGAAGCAAAAGAAACTATCTCTCTCATCAACGGCACGCAGGGAATGCTGGCCATTGGCACGCTTGCGCTGCTGGCCGCCGAGACGCTGGTAGATTCTGCCGATGTGTTGGGCGGTCTTTGCTGCGATGCTTTGCAAGGCACCGATGCCGCCTTCGATGAGCGAATTCACAAAGCGCGCCCGCACGCTGGGCAGATGAAGACGGCGGCAAATCTGCGCAGGATGCTCGAAGGCAGTCAGATCCGCGAATCGCACCGCAACTGTGGCCGGGTGCAGGACGCATATTCTCTGCGCTGCATTCCGCAGGTGCACGGCGCAGTGCGCGATACTCTTGCCCATTGCCGCGAAGTGTTCGAGATCGAGGCAAACTCGGCCGTAGACAATCCGCTGGTATTCTTAACGACTCATGTGGGGACGGGCGCCTTCGCCCGTCCCGCGAGCGAAGCTAGCGCCCCCATCGGCGGCGACGTAATCTCCGGCGGCAACTTTCACGGCGAACCGCTGGCCTTCGCCCTGGATTTTCTGGCCATCGCTTTGAGCGCCCTCGCCGGCATCAGCGAGCGCAGGATCGAACGCCTGGTGAATCCCGCTTTGAGCGAGGGTCTGCCGCCATTCCTCGCGCAAGGCGCAGGATTGAATTCCGGTTTCATGATGCCGCAGGTCACAGCCGCGGCGCTGGTCAGCGAAAACAAAGTGCTGGCCCATCCCGCATCGGTCGATTCGATCACGACCTCGGGCAACAAAGAAGATTACGTCTCCATGGGTATGACGGCGGCGAACAAGCTGAAGCGCATCGTCGAAAATACCCGCAACGTGCTGGCCATCGAAGCCATGGCCGTTGCACAGGCAATTGACTTCCTCGCGCCACTGAAAACCTCGAAGCGCGGGCAGGCCGCGCATGCAGCGATTCGGTCGGTGTGTCCGACCGTTGACAAAGATCGCGTCATGTATAAAGACTTCGCCCGTCTTTCAGAACTGATCGCCAGCGGCAAGATGGCGGAGATAATCCGATAGCTACCGGACGAGACAACTCCGCGCACGGGCGAATGCGCCCATCCCCACACGAGTATTCCTTGCTCTCACCCCTTCTGCGCTACCATCTTCTGCGCCTTCGCCCGGATGAAGGCATACCGAAGCATCGGCAACGAATTGAAGTCGGCGGCTTTGGCTAGATAATCTCGTGCTTTCGCAGCATCGCCCTTGCCTCGATACGCCTGGCTCAGCCGATAGAGGTTGAGCGGATCCTGCAAATTCGCCTGCTCAAGCTCAGCAATAGCCTCGGCGTAATCCTTTTCACCTAGGGCAACCCTTCCCGTCAACTCGTGGGCCTGTTTGATTTGCACCGAATTCTTGCTGGCCTCCGCATCCTTGCGGAACTCCTCGGCGTGACTCTTCGCCGAAGCGAAATCCTCTTTCCCGATCGCAATCCCCGCCAGATTGAATTCGTGCAGCAACTTCGCGTTGTCTTTAATCCCTTGCGACTGGTCCGAGGCCTGAATCATCTGGAACGATCGGTCAAAACGCCCTTGCGCGCCAACATAGTCCGCCTTCGCGGCAAGAATATTTCCCTCAGCTTGCAGATCGGCCGCCATGGAAGCGACGTCGTTTGTTTTCTGTGCGACCGCATATTCCTTTTCCATCACCTGCACGGCCTTGTCGAACTTGCCTGCATCGGAAGCGACCACGGCCATCCCAAAGTAAGCTGTGCGCAGTTCGCCGTCATTCCGCGCCTGGTCCGCCATCTTCTGTAACTCCGCCTGCGCGTCATCGGTTTTGCCGGCATACAGCAATGCCGCCGAAAGTCCGAAATGCGAGGGCTGGAAGTGAGGATCAATCGTCAGCGCCTTGCGGTACTGCGCCTGCGAATCGTCAAACCGCCCCATCTTCAACAGCAGCTCGGCGTAGGAATCATAAGGATTCGGATCGTTCGGAATCAGCTCCACATATTTCTTGAAAGCCTGCTCCGCGCCAGCAAAATCGCCCTGCTGACGGTACGCGTAGCCAAGAATGTTGTACGTGGGCGAAAAATTGGGAGCGATTTCCGTCGCCTTTTTATAGTGCGCCACCGCCTCGTCCAGTTCTTGCTGGCCAAAATAATATGTGCCCACGGCAAACTGCACCCGCTCGTCGTTGGGATACGCGGCACTCAATTTCTCAAGATAGTTCTTTTGTTTCTCTGTATCGCCATTGGCTCCAGCCTCGTTGGCGAGAATGAGCAACTTCTCTCCTTCCGAAGTCTTGTCGGCCAGGCTGACCGCTTTCTTCTGATGTTCAAAGAACTCCTTCGCGGTCGGGGAATTGTTGGCGCGAGCCAGTTCCGCGGAGGCGAATTCCGGGTCAATCGACAACGCCTTATCGAAGTGCTGCAACGACTCTTGCCCAAGCAGCCGCTCGGAGAGATCGCGTCCCTGCAGGAATTCCTGTCGAGCCTCGTCGGAGCGCGTTGTGATAGGCAGCTTTCCATCCGACGCAGCAGCAGTGGTCGTGTTTCCGCTCGTTTGATTGCAGGCGATCAGTGCTGCGGAAGCGAGTAGTATGCTTGCGGTCCAAACTAGATGCAGAGTTTTTCTTTGGGACATTGGAGGGCTCCTTGGCATGTGCGAACGACATTGTGGATCGTGCATGGTCGCGTTCGACACGCGTTAGACGGAAGGATGGGACTTTCGATAGCGGAGTGCGCGGCTGGAGTCGATGGAGAACCCGTAATCAACAACAGACAGTTGTTGGGAGACTCTGGCGCGAAGCAGCGTTCGTGAATGTAAGGTCAGTCCGAACTCGACTCGGGTTGTTCGAGTTCAGGCCGTCTTCGCCGCGCTCCCATCTAGTCCCAACTCGCGGGCGATTCCCTGAAGCGCCACAATGCAGAACGCAATGTGCTCATCCAAATCCACGCCCAGGGCAGCGGCGCCGTTGATGATGTCGTTGCGATTCACCTTGCGGGCGAAGGCCTTGTCTTTCATTCTTTTTCGCACCGACTTCGTATCCACCTCGGCCAGCGACTTGCCCGGCTTGATCAAAGCCACGGCGGTAATGAATCCAGCCAGTTCGTCGCAGGCGAAAAGGGCTTTTTCCATGGGCGTATCGCGCGTGACGCCGGTGTATTCGGCATGCGACATGATGGCTCGGGTTATCACTTCCGGCCATCCGCACTCCTTAAGAATCCCATTCCCCTTGCAGGGATGGTCATCCAGGCTGGGATACTTTTCGTAGTCAAAGTCGTGGACAAGTCCGACGATGCCCCACAAATCTTCTTCAGACAATCCAAGTTCCGCCGCAGAACTCCCCGATCCATTTGGAAACTTATGCGAGCAAGCGCGCATGCAGGCTTCCACCGCCAGCGCGTGCTTGCGCAAACTTTCCGACTGGGTGAACTCAGTTAGTAAACACCACGCGGATTCTCGATCAATCATGTCATTCGCCCTGTCTGTTGCGGGATTTCGCCGCTTCACTTCCACTCTCGCTGCTTAAACTCGCGGCTTCATGCATTTTAACCTTGACTTCCACAGGGCACGTACCGCAGATTGTCCCTGCAGCCGAATTCTTCCCCCAATTTAGATTCTGTTGCATAGCTTTAAGGAGTAGCCCGCTCTGGCACTCCCACAACCCGATGGCCACGACTCTTGCCCCGGTAGATTCTAGGGAGGTCGTTCGTTGCGATCACTGCCTGCTGGTTCAATTCCGTACAGTCAATAACAATTGCCGGCGCTGCCACTCGTCCCTGGACGAGGAGCCCGAACCTGAACCCGTGGTGCTTGCGCCGCCGGTAATGATGCCGATGCCCGGGATGGGCCGCGGGCATCTGAACCTGGCAACCTCGATCCGCTCGCTGCGTCTGCGCAGTGGATTGAGCCAGCGGCAACTGGCCGGACGCATGTCCGTGCCGCGAACCTACGTTTCGAAAATCGAAAACGAAAAAGCTACGCCCACGCTGTCTTCCCTGGAACGGCTGGCGCGCGCACTGGAGGTCACCGTGCCCGAACTGCTCAGCGGCGGAGAAAAGAACCGTCAGGACGAGATCAGCGAGCTGATGAAAGATCAATTCATCGCGGAAATTCTGCCCTTCGTGTCGCAACTGAACGGGATGCAGATGTCAAGCATCCTGACCCAGGTGCGGGATTTGACGATTCGGCCAAGAAGAACCGCATGAGTTTTATGTAGGGACAGCCGCCCTCGGCTGTCCGTCGGGCGAAGCCCGGCCGTTGCTACGACAAAGTTTATCCGGGCAACCTGCCAACTCAAAGCCGGGACCAACCTTGGTCCCGGTTTTTTTCTTCCCTTCGAGCGCAATGAATCCAGAGTAGATCGACCGACATCTATCTTGCATGAACCTGGAAGAAGCTGGAAATGTTTCGTCCGCCGCGCCTGCTCTTTTCGCCTTAAACCAACCCGAGGCCAGCGGATGGTCGGATGAGCCGCTTCAAGCAGCTCCGTTCGCGAGTCCCTCAACCACCGATGATTCTCTGCTTGACGCCTACTCCCGCGCGGTCACGGGCGCGGTCGAGCGCGTCAGCCCTTCGGTGGTGAACATCGAAGTCCATCAAGCTGGCCGCACTCGCTCGGGAGAGGAGCGCGAGCGGCGCGGCGGAGGCTCGGGATTTGTATTCACTCCCGATGGTTTGATTCTCACCAACAGCCATGTCGTACATGATGCTCGCCGCATCGAGGTCACTCTCGCCGACGGACGCCGCCTGCCCGCCAGCGCCATCGGCGACGACCCGGCCAGCGACCTTGCCGTGATCCGCATCGACGAACCACGAGTCGATGAGCCTGGCCTGATCGCCGCCGCGCTCGGCGATTCGCAGGCGCTGCGTGTGGGGCAACTGGTGGTCGCAATCGGCAATCCGTATGGATTTCAGTCGACGGTCACGGCCGGAGTAGTAAGTGCGCTGGGACGTTCGCTGCGCTCGTATTCTGGACGGCTCATCGACGACGTCATTCAGACCGACGCCGCGCTCAACCCCGGCAACTCCGGTGGTCCGCTGGTGGATTCCGCGGGTCGCGTGGTCGGAGTGAATACGGCGACAATTCTGCCCGCGCAGGGAATCTGCTTCGCCATCGGCATCAACACGGCGAAGTTCGTGGCCAGCCGCCTGCTGCGCGACGGCCGCATCCGCCGCAGCTATATCGGCGTCTCGGCGCAGACCGTGCCCATCCATCGCCGCGTGGTGCGCTTCTACAACCTGCCGAAGGAAACCGGCGTAGTTGTCATCTCGCGCGAAGAGAAAAGTCCGGCGCATCGTGCGGGCGTGCGCGAAGGCGACGTCATCGTCGCGCTCGAAGGTCATCCCGTGGCCGGAGTCGACGACCTGCACCGCGTGCTCACCGACGTTCGCGTGGGCGTGAGCTGCTCGCTGACCGTTATCCGGCACACGGAGAAGATGGAACTGAGGATTGTGCCGGAAGAGGCGAAGTAGACGCAGGCCAATTGGGGCCAAGCTAATCTGCGCCTGCCAGCAATGGAAAGAGAGTGTTGTTGCGTGAGTGGTTCGAATAGGTCTTCCATGTCGGTTGATACGAGCAGTCGGCCTGGTTCCCCCAACTGACCCAGGGCGCTCTCTCTCCTCGAGCAAACAGTTCGAGGTAAGGCCCTGGGCTACAAGCTTCGATAATCGCATACTGTTCATCGGGCTTGCGCGAATGCTCTCTCTTGCGACTCGACACGTAGTTCACCTGCGTGCGTCCCGGTTTAAGCGTGCGCGCATTCTTGCCGCGCACACCGAACAACACAAGTTCGGTCACATTCCGAAAGTAGAATCCGACTCCGCGACCGTCAGAGCCTCCATCTTTCCTGATCTTGTGCCACACTATGTTGCTCTTATACCGGAAGCCCCAAGATTCCAAGACCTCGATGCCCTGTGGGAGAAGTGCATTGGGAACCCACAAATAAAGGTGGCATACGTCGCTAGCTGCGTCCGATATCGGAAGGGCTTTGATTCCTTCCAACGTCAATGTCGGATATCTGGACAAGCGCTTATGTTCGGGAGCAATCTTTCCTGTGCGGTTTTGGAATTGCCAAGGTGGATCGGCTAGAATCGTCCCAAATTTCCTGCCATTCAAGAACTCTCGGAAGTCATCTGATGGGTTCACGGCGTCTCCCCAGTCAAGAATTCAAAAGGTTGCTGCTGGAGCTTCGTCCTTGTACGGCGCATTGCTTCTGCACGGTCCGGGCGCGCCTTGCGAAGTCGTCCTGGCGCATGACCGCTCATGTCCACCTCGAAGTGTGGGATGCCTAAGCCACGGACGAAAGCTCCTACTGTGTCAAGCGATGCGAACAGGCGAACAGCGCCGCGACTAGTGACCAAGATCTTCTGCCCGCCGCCTAGCCTAAGCTGCAAAGCGAAACCCCGCTCCTGCCCGCTCACGGTAGCGCCCACGGGCGTGTCCGCCTGAACGAGTTCCCGCAGGACAGGTTCCTTGATCGTAGTAGTGGGTGCAACCTCTACCATGTGTCGGGATTATCGATTAATAAAAACCGATTGTCAACAAACAAAATATGAAGTTTTAATAACAATAGCTGGCAATCAATCAACATTGCCCGTTAAAGCAGGTATCGATTCAGTGTGGGGAGAACGCATGGCGAAAGTCAAATGAAAACGGAGCCTCAGAGCCCGACGGGGAACTCCAGGCGGAATTTCCCGGTTTGGAAAGCGGAGCTAGAAATCGGCATCCTCTACTTGAGGCAGGATACCAACGAGGAGCTTCCTTGTTGCATCGCCGCAGTTTAATTTGTCGTCTTGATCGTTCTTCCAGATCAATCCAATTCCCAAGCTCTCAACATAACCGATCAGCCAGGTTAACCGGCCTCGTGGCCTGCGTTCTACGACAGCACAAACTACTACGTCGGGCCTAAGACTGTCTCGATAGAGGAAGCGATACTCAAGTAACTGGCTGATCGCGCGTCGAATCTGGCCCCGAATCGCAGCTAGGCCGCAGCTTTTCATCTCGAAGATGACCGATGTATCGTGTGAGTCGACTACCAGGTCCACGAGTCGGTTCGTCATTGGCTCCAGACGTTGATCACGGCAGAGGTTAAAAATACGCTCCTCCAGCAGGAAGTGTTGGCTGTTTGCGCGCTCAATCGCGATGGGATCAGTCGTGCTGATCTGCAACCCTCGCTTACGTTTCGAAGGGGCGACGCGATTCCAAGACTTGAAATTGGCGACTTCGATCCGCGAGTCCGCATCTGGTAATTCGATTTGCGGCAGCAGATCCTCGCTTTCCTCGTAGGTGCCGCCGAATTCAAGCTGAGCTAGCTCCTCTGGCGTGATGTTAAGGAGGGCATTGATTCGGTACCGTATCAGGAAGCCGTGCGGGCTTGCGAGGAAACTCTTTCTAGCTATTGCATCGACGATGGAGCTAGACGCAATCTGGACCGCTGCCGGAAACCAGCCAGAAGGGTCCGGCATGTGCGCCGTCCACGATCCTTCCTCAATTATTCCAGTCTGGCTCAGGAACTGCCGCAGATTAGTAAATGCCTTGCGCCCTCCCGCGCGCGGGAAGAACTCCGATCCCGTGTCTGAGAAGATTGACGCGTCCCATTTTCCGTGATTTCTTCCGAGTACAGTACAGATGAACCGGCGGTACCGGGGGTCGCGGAACATAAAGAGGAAGTACATTACCATCTTCACGCGCTCTGTCAACTTTCCCTCTTCGTGTATGAGATCGATCAGCTTGTCCCTTTGGACGACGTTGTCTTTTACGATGAGGTACCGCGCCCGCGCAGTGACGTAGAGATCAGTGTCGAATCGAGAACGCAGTTCAGCTTCAGGGGTATCGTGGGAGATCGACCGTACGAGGGCGAAGTGATCCTCGACACGAAAGTATTTGCTCAACGACGCTTCGAATTGTGGCAATGGATCAGACATGTGCCGCGTCTCGAATGAAGTGGTAGCCGCGTCTGCCCGTGGTCGGCTTTTGACTCTACGCCGGTACTCGGAAAATGCCAAGTGAGTTGCACGGGGAGGCACCTGCTCTATAATTGGGATCATGGCGAAGCCCACGCACAGGTCGAAGTCCGCGATGGACAAGTTGGTTGAAGCCTTTGCCCAGATAAGATCCGAGGCTAAGGAACGGATGTCGGAGGAGGAGTTTCGGCGTGCGGAGGAAGGATTCGATCGAATCGTCACTAGAGTCCGCGCCAGGCGCAGGCGAGAACTGGCGTCGCTGAAGGGTTAAAGCCCATCTTGATTCCAGATGCTCTACGCGGCGCTGAAGCGTCGCCCTTCCACGTCATTGCCAACAACATTAAGTTTTTCCGCAACCGGAACGTCGTGCCCTTCCCGTCATTGCAAGGCCCCTCCCCCTGTGTTAACTTCTTACCGAAGGGGATCACTTTGCAGCACAAAGTTCCCACCGGGCTGGATCGCAAGGAAACGGAAGTCTACCGGCAGCTTGATCCAGAGCGGCTCCCAAAACACATCGCGATCATCATGGACGGCAACGGGCGCTGGGCGAAACGGCGTCACATGCCGCGCGTGGCCGGACATCGAGCCGGAGTCGCGGCGGTGCGCTCGACGGTGGAAACGGCGGCGCGCATTGGCATTCATGCGCTCACGCTTTACGCCTTCTCGGAAGAAAACTGGAAGAAGCGTCCCAAGAGCGAAGTGGATTTTTTGATGCGCCTGCTGAGCCGTTACCTGAAGGCGGAAGTTCCCACGCTTAACAAAAACAATATTCGCCTGGAATACATTGGCAGGCAGCATGAACTGCCGGAAGATGTGCAGGAGCGCATGGCCTGGGCGCGGCACAGCACGGCGCAGAACACGGGCACCGTGCTTACCCTGGCGCTGAACTACAGCGCGCGCAGCGAACTGGTGGACGCGTTCCGCTCCATGGTGAATTCAGTTTCGCAAAATGGAGGCCTCGAGCACCTGCGCATCGACGAAGACACGGTGGCGCGGCATCTGTACACGTCTCATCTGCCCGACCCCGATCTGGTGGTGCGCACCTCGGGTGAAATGCGGCTGAGCAATTTTTTGCTGTGGCAATTGGCCTATGCTGAGATTTATGTGACGCCTACTTTGTGGCCGGATTTTCGCGGCTGGCATTTACTCGAGGGCATCGCCGAATATCAGAAGCGGGAGCGGCGCTATGGCGGATTGAACGGCGACTCCCACGCCCACTCCGGCCTTTCCGGCGAAATGCGTGCGAGCATGGCCGATCTGGCCGTCGAACTTAGAACCAATGGAACGGGTTCTGAAAATGACTCTGACTCTGAGAACACTGACTCCGGGAACAGAGAGAAGCCTCATCACTCCAGACCTCATGCCTCGAAAGTCACGCACAAACACTAACGCCGGCATCTCCGGGACATTGCTGCCTTGTTGAAGCGCATCGCGACCGCCGTGGTGCTGATTCCGATTGTGTTGCTGCTCGTGCTGCGCGCGCCGGTGCCGGTGGTCGCCGTGGTGACGGCGGCGATCGCATTGATCACGGTGCAGGAATTTCTGAAGCTGACGGAATCCTACGGGGTTGAGCCGTTGCGCCTGCCCACTTACATCTTGGTGGGATTATTCTTTCTGCTTCTAACGGCGAGTACAGCCAGTGATGCTCCACAACCCTCCGCGTTGAAATTTCTGCTGGAAACAGCGTTTGCATGTGCGCTTGCTCCTTTTATTTTTCTGACCATCGCCATGAGTCGAGCCCAGATGAGTGGCGCATATCCGGCTGCGGCTGCGGCCAGCTTTGCCTTCGTATACATTGCCCTGCCCATGGGAATGCTGGTGCAATTGAGGCAGCAGTGGGCGGGAGCGTTTTGGCTGCTCTACCTGCTTTTGATCGTTTGGGCGGGAGATATTTTCGCTTACTTTGTGGGCCGCTCGCTGGGCCGGCACCTGATGGCGCCGCGCATCAGTCCGAAGAAAACGTGGGAGGGTGCGGCCGCTTCGCTGGCGGCAAGCCTTGTGGTGGGTAGTCTGCTATTCAGCCATGCGCTGCAGATTAGCTCGTCCCTGCTTCGCGTTGGATTAATCCAGCGTCGCGACGGCCTGTTCGGATTGGAGAAGCCGGAGTTGTGGCCGATCATCCTGCTGACGATTGCGCTGAACGTCGCAGCGCAGCTTGGCGATCTGGTCGAATCGCTGATCAAGCGCGGTGCTGGCGTGAAGGATTCGGGAGCGATTCTCCCCGGCCACGGCGGCATGCTGGACCGGATCGACGCGCTGCTGTTTGCGGCTCCAGTGCTATGGTATTATGCGGTTTGGCGCGTGCTGCAGTAATGGTTTGAGCAGATGGCGCACCCGCCAAAACACCCTCCCCTGGTACCTCTTCATCCGGACAGCACTTTGAACCCAGCTAAACTCGCGCAGTTCGAGAAGCTTTCGACTGAGACTTTGCTGTTTTCGTTGTCGCCAGGTTTGCTAGGTTGTCTAAAAAACCGGCCGGATGGAACTATACTGGATGGACATCATCGGATTGAGCGTGACAAGTACGAAGTGAATCAATCAGCAATGCTTTGCCAATGACTCTGAAACACATCGCCATCCTTGGATCGACCGGCTCCATCGGCCGCAGCACGCTGAGCATCGCCGAGTCCTATCCCGAGCGCTTTCAGATCATCGGCTTAGCCGCAGGCCGCAATCTCGACGAGGCGTTCGAGCAGGCGCGCCGCTGGCGGCCAAGAATTGTTTCGATAGCGGAGGAATCCGACGCCGACGCGCTGCGCACACGTCTCAAGCAAGCTGGTCTCAGCGAAATCGAAGTAGTTTACGGAGCGGCGGGCACGGTAAAGGTCGCAACCCATGCCGAGGCAGATTTCGTAGTGAGCGCCATCGTGGGCGTAGCCGGCCTTGAGGCTACCTACGAGGCAGTAAGGGCGGGAAAGACGGTCGGCATAGCCAACAAGGAATGCCTCGTGGCCGCGGGCGAGTTGATCACCGCCGAGGCGCGCAGGCAGGGCAAGCCATTGCTGCCCATCGATAGCGAGCACAACGCGGTACACCAGTGCCTGCGGGGCGGGCGGATGGAGGAAGTGGAACGCATCTGGCTGACGGCCTCGGGCGGCCCGTTCCTGAACACGCCACGCTCGGAGTTCGCCTCCATTACGGTGGAGCAGGCGCTCTGCCACCCCACGTGGAAGATGGGCAAACGCATCACAATCGACTCGGCTACCCTGATGAACAAGGGCTTCGAGGTGATCGAGGCATGCAGATTGTTTCACATGCCGCCCTCGAAAGTGGAAGTAATTGTCCACCCGCAGTCGACGATCCATTCTTTGGTTGAGTTTATCGATGGCAGCATACTTGCTCAGTTGTCGGTGACGGATATGCGTTTGCCGATCCTCTACGCTTTGACCTATCCGGAGCGTATTCAATCGGATATGCGCTTGCCGGTCCGCAACTTGCGTCATCTGGACTTCTGCCCTCCAGACATGAGTAAATTTCCTTGTCTGCGCCTGGCTTATGAGGCTGCGGAAGCGGGCGGAGCGAAGACCGTGGCGCTGAATGCGGCCGATGAAGTGGCCGTGGCTGCATTCCTTGACGGGAAAATCGGCTTCCTTGAGATTCCCCGCATCATCGAACAGGCGGTTGCCGCATCTAATTCGGGAACGCTGGGTTCGATTGCTGAGGTGCTTGAAGCTGACGCCGAAGCCCGCCGATATGCTCAAGAGCTGGTTTGGGGAACAAACAGGAAGACATCGAAGCCACAGGCGGCATCTGTAGTTCGATAAATGAATCTAATTGGGGGAGCAGTTCGTACTTTACCTTATGTCTGATTTCCTGATTTCCGTCGCTGCGGTCGCAGTTGTTCTCGGCTTCATGATCCTAATCCATGAGTTCGGGCACTATGCCGTGGCCAAGCTGCTCGGCGTGCGGGTGGAGCAGTTCGCCATCGGCTTCGGCAAGCGGCTGGTGGGCTTTCGCAAAGGCGATACCGATTACCGCATCAACGCCTTGCCTCTCGGCGGCTACGTGAAGATGAGCGGCGAGAATCCCATGGACGAGCGCTCGGGCGATCCCGGCGAGTTTATGTCGCACTCCCGCTGGCACCGTTTTCTCATCGCCATTGCCGGCCCGTCGATGAACATCATGCTGGCAATTTTTCTGCTCACCGCAGTTTACATGGTGCACTACGAGTATCCGGTTTTTCTCGACCAGCCCGCGGTCATCCAAGGCGTAAAGCACGACTCGCCCGCCGCCAAAGCTGGATTTCAGCCGGGCGACCGGATCGTGAGAGTCGATGACATTCAGAACCCAACTTGGGAGCAGCTTCAGCCCCGCGTATGGCTTAGTCCCAACCAGCCGCTGACCGTCACCGTTCAGCGCGGCGATCAGACATTTCAGAAAACAATCGTGCCGCAACCCGTAACCACATCGGAAGTGGGTTCGGCAGGATGGTACCCCGAAGAGCCCGTTATCGTTGGCCAGCTTGAATCGAACACACCCGCGGCCAACGCCGGTCTAAAAGAAGACGACAGAATCGTTGCCATGGATGGGCAGCCCCTGGTTTCCATCGAAGCCATGATCGAGCGCCTCCAGCAAACGAAAGAGCAGCCCGTCGATCTCACGGTGCTGCGCGGCGGCCAGACTTTGAGCTTTCATCTGACCCCTGTTCTCTCGAAAACAGAAGATCCAAAAGAGCAGCGATACCGGCTGGGCTTCCTCAACAAGAGCGAGACCAAGGTTACGACTTTGCCGTTCGGGCAGGCTTTGAGCCTTTCGCTCGAGACCAACAAGAAATATTCGTTGCTGATTCTGGAACTCGCCAAGAAGATCGTGCAGCGCAAAGTATCGTTGAAGGCAGTCTCCGGTCCGATCGGCATCGCGCAGGATGCGGGTTACGCGGCACAGCAAAAGGGTTGGACTCCGCTGCTGGAATTGACCGCCGGCATCAGCCTGAACCTCGGCATCTTCAACCTGCTGCCAATCCCCATTCTCGACGGCGGCGTCATCCTGTTCCTCGCCATCGAAGGCCTCATGCGCCGCGACGTCAGCCTGCGCATCAAAGAGCGCGTCTACCAAGCGGCGTTTGTGTTCTTGGTGCTGTTCGCCGTCATGGTTATATACAACGATCTGATGAAGACACTGCCGGGGTTGATGGACCGGCTGCCTTAGGGGCGTGTCCCGCTTCGGAGCGCATCGCACTTCCGCTTTCTCTATGCGCGGAAGTAGGCTAGCATTTCCATATGAGCGTGGGCGAGAGTAGCGAGCATCTTTTTTACTTGGAGAATCGGGAAGGTCTCGCCGTTGAGCAGATGTTACAAATGCTCCCGCAGATCTGCCCTGCTTGGTATGACTCGCTAGGCCTAGACGCTGATTGCCACTGGGCTTTGGTCCGCCCCATCCTGAGCACACCGACGCCTCGGAAACCTAAAGCGAAAACGGAAATCGATGTCATTCTGGGACGCATAGCGTCGCTCGTAGACTTCGGCGGTGCAATGACAGCGATCTGGCCGCCGCCCACTGACTACCTAGTTGCGATTGAGGCCAAATGTCCCAAGAAAAGCTGGGACGACATGGCTCCGTGGGCCAGCCCTGTTTCGCGCAAGTCGGAGCTAATGCAACAGTTGAAGAGGAACATTGACCTCGGCTTTTCTCGTGTAGGAGCTCTGCACGTGTTTGCGACAAGCCCTGATGCCGAAAGCTTCGGAGGTGCGATGCACACTGCCAGCAGCATAGGGGATCACTTCTTGACGGAAGCAGAGCGAGAAGCTGATGAAGATGTGGTGAGCCTTCCAATCGGACATTGCGTTCTTAGCGTCGGAGAGGTGCCTTGGAGGCCCTACCACCAGTCAGGCGCCGTTCGGCTTTTGAAAATGAGGACCGCTCCCTTGATAGGGCTGGCTGCGCCGGCTATTCGGGATCAAGTGGATTCAATTCTCCGCAGAACCCCTAGGCCACGCTGCTGGCGAGCTGTCTATGTTCAAGACAGCGGTGACAGCTGGGGCCAACTGGACGATCTATTCGCAGTGCCCTGCCCGGCAGCCTGAGATTTCTACTTCCAACGATCTGATGAAGACGCTGCCGGGGCTCATCAACAGGTTGCCGTAGCGATTACAGTTCGCGTGGGGACAGCAGCCCTCGGCTGTCCGGCGGCCCAGGTTTATCAGGGCCGCTGCCGTTTGTCGCATTGACTGGTTTCCCTCGAAAGAGATACAATGTATCTCAGCGAGGAATCATGGCCGCAACCGAAATGGTTCATGTTCGAGTGGAAAAGCGCATTAAGACTCAGGCTGCTAAAACGCTGGCTGCGATGGGACTGTCCGTATCCGATGCTGTGCGCGTCCTCCTGACACGCGTAGCGGTAGAGAAGGCACTCCCGTTCGAAGTCAAGGTCCCGAACGCTGCCACTGCCGCGGCAATGCAGGAAGCACGCAAGGGAGGCCTGCCGTCGTTCAACAGTGTCTCCGATCTGATGGACGACTTGAATGCGGAGGATTGAGCGCACTGGCGTGTTTCGCCGCGACTTCAAGCGCGAGAAACGCGGTCAGTACCGGCGCGACATCGACTCCCTAGTTTCTGACATCGTATCGCTCTTGGCCCAAGACAGGCCGCTTGCGGATAAGAATCGCGACCACAGTCTCTCCGGGGAGTGGGATGACCATCGCGAATGTCACCTCAAGCCTGATTTGTTACTGATCTATCGCAAGCCGGATGCTGAGGTTCTGCAACTTGTTCGAATGGGTTCGCATAGCGAACTCTTCGGCTAAAGGTCGCGTGTTCCCGCGTGCTAAAATGGTAGTTCCCATGGCTTTAATTCCCCGCAGAAAAACCCTAACCGCCGTCGTCGGCGGTGTGCGCGTCGGCTCAGATGCACCCATCGTGGTGCAGTCCATGACCAATACCGACACGGCCGACATCCCTTCGACCGTCCAGCAGTGCGCCGCGCTGGCCCGCGCCGGCTCAGAATTAGTTCGCGTCACTGTCAACAACGAAGAAGCCGCTGCTGCCGTTCCGCACATTGTCGAGCAACTCGACAAGCAGGGCGTCCGCGTGCCGATCATCGGCGACTTCCATTACAACGGACACGTTCTGCTGACGAAGTATCCCGAGTGCGCGCGCGATCTGGCCAAGTACCGCATCAATCCCGGCAACGCCAGCATCGGACGCACCGGCGATTCGAATTTCCGTACGATGATCGAAGTGGCGGTGAAGTATCAGAAGCCGGTGCGCATTGGCGTGAACTGGGGGTCGCTCGATCAAACCCTGCTCACCCGCATGATGGACGAGAATTCCCTTCTCGCCGAACCCAAGGACGCCCGCGAAGTTACCATGGAAGCGATGGTTGTCAGCGCGCTCAACTCCGCCGACTTAGCGGAAAAGTTCGGCTTGCGCCCCGATCAAATCATCCTGAGCGCGAAAGTTAGCGGTGTGCAGGATCTGATCGACGTCTACCGCGCCCTTGCCGCGCGTTGCAACTACCCGCTGCATCTCGGCCTTACCGAAGCGGGCATGGGAGCCAAAGGCGTCGTGGCATCGGCGGCTGCCATGGGCGTCGTTCTGCAGGAGGGCATCGGCGATACCATTCGAGTTTCGCTAACGCCGGCGCCCGGCGGCGACCGCACCGAAGAAGTTCGCGTGGCGCAGCAGATACTGCAGTCCATGGGCATTCGCAGCTTCACCCCGCAGGTTACGGCCTGCCCCGGATGCGGACGCACCACCAGCACCTTCTTCCAGGAAATGGCGGAGCAGATTCAGACTTACCTGCGCGAGCAGATGCCGGCCTGGAAGGGCCGCTACGTGGGCGTGGAAGAAATGAAGCTCGCGGTCATGGGCTGCGTGGTCAATGGCCCCGGCGAATCGAAGCACGCTAACATTGGAATTTCATTGCCCGGAACGTTCGAAGAACCCAAAGCTCCGGTCTACGTGGATGGACGCCTGTTCACCACACTTAAGGGCGATCGCATCGTCGCCGAGTTCATCACGATTCTCGATGAATACGTCGACTCGCATTACGCCGCGCGAGAGGTCCCGCAAGAAGAGGCGGTCGCGAAAGCTTAGCTAGTCCCCTATTCGCCCCTCACCTGACCTACGACGGCAGTGAGAACGCCTTGACGCAACCTGGTGGTGCCAACTTTCACGGGGATCCTTCGACTGCGCATCTGCTTCGCATTCGCGAAGCCAATGCTCCGCTCAGGAAGACAGGCATGTAGGAACCTGATCCTCCCGTCTTATTGCCCGGTAAACAAGAAGATCGGGTTCTGCGGAACCACGCCGCTCGGCTGCGGTGCAGCCATCAGATCCGTAACCAACGTATCCGCCGGCGTGCCACCTAACGGGTTGTTGGTATTGCTCGCGGTGGTGTTAATCACGGCAATCGCGCCCGCATCGCACATTCCAACATAAACGCGGCTGCTGTCGACCGAAGCCACGGTGAACACGCGGAACCGCGTCGTTCCCGGAGCATACAGGGCCGGAGGAGCACACGACGTCACCGTCGGCACGGCGTATTGATACTGGGTCGGGTTCGCAGCCGGAGTAGCAGTGAACGGCGGAAAAGTCAGCAAATGCATCGGCTGCTCACTGGCCGGAGCCGAGGGATACTCCAACCCGAAGTTGTTGGCGTCGAACACCGTGAGGCCCGCAATCACGCACGATCCCGCCGTCCCAGCCAGCGCGTCTGGGCAAGTCGTCGACGTCTGGTAGCTGGCTACGTAGAACCGGCTCCCGTCTGCCAGAGCGGTGACTGAAGCCGGCGTACATCCAAGGGAACACGAAGCTGATCCGGGCGCAAAAGAAATCGCCGCCAACTGTACCGGAATATCGCTGACCACGCCGCCTGAAATTCCGCCGGTGTCGGAAAACACATACACCGTGCTTGTCGCCGGATTGGTTACATAAAGACGGCCCAGGTTCGGATCGTAGAAAACGAAGTTTGCTCCGGCGCCCACGGATAGGCTGCTCGTAACCGTATCGGTCGCCGTGTCGATCGTCACCAACTGCCCATCCCCTTGCGTCAGCACGTAAACTTTCTGGCCATCCACGCGCGCCACAACCCAGACGGGAGTGATTCCGGTGAATCCGGTCACCACGTTCGAAGAAAGATCGAGAGAATTCAAACTGCTGACCGTGTTGCTGCCCTGGTTCGCCACATACAGCTTGTTGCCGCCCGCTATCGTTGCCTCCGCCAGCGCCACGGGATTGGTCCCGACGACTGCCGTATTCGCCACCTGGTTCGACAACACGCTTACCGCGCTCACCGAATTCGTACCGTAGTTCGCCACATAGACGAACCCGGTTTCCGTTGTATTCACAAATACGGGCAGCGATCCCGTAGGCAAAATAATGTTGCTCACCGGCCCCAGCCCTGTTGCAGTTCGCGATTGCGAAGCCGGAGCAAACGACGACACCACGTCCAAACCACCCGGAACTAAACTCCCGGCACCAACTACAAACACCTCTGAATCGTTGGGCAGTATAGCGCCGTGAGTGGGAATGTTTCCCAGGTTCGTCGAATCCGTTGCGGAGGTCGGCGTCTCGCCGATAATGGAGTCGCCCGCAACATCGATCTGCATCGCCCCGCCCGGGGACGTGGGCACGTTGGCGCTGAGGCCAAAGACCTCATGAAAATTGGCCGGGAGGGGAGGCTGTTCCGTTGGGCAACCTGGGATTCCTCCGGTGGTGCAAGGAATTACCACGGGGCGGTAAACCTGTCCGCAGCCGGCCCACAGCAGAATCGGAAGCGCCACCAGCACGAACCGGCCCACACCTCGAAAATTCATCGACGCTCCCAGAGAGAAGTTCTGCCTATGCTGTAGAAGAATTCAATATTCTAACGGCTGGTCACGATCGGCGCAAACAAAGCGGGTCTTAGTTTCGGGTCATAGGTATCAGGTCTTGGATTTTCTCATTAGACCGCGCAGGGTCTACCTGTGTGTGGGATGCTCTCTCGCGGACGCAAGTTGGACGTCGAGGGTCTAGATGCTGTGATCTTGTCTAAATGCCGAACGCCCAAGACCTGAGACCCGGTCTTGCGTCACCGTCCGCGTCTTGACTTGCCACCGGCTGCGGCCACTGGTTGATCGTCTTTCGCCGCAGCCGCGGGTTTCTTCCTGCCTTCCATTTGTGCCAGGCTCTGTTTCAGCGCGGCCATTAAGTCGACCACAGGAGCCAGCTTCTTCGGCTTCTCGACCGCTGCGACTTCTCCGCCTTCGAGTTTGGTCTCGATCAGCTTCTTCAGGTTTTCCTGAAAACTGTCTTTATATTTTTCCGGATCCCATTCGTCGGCCAGCGCCTCGATAAGCTGATGTGCGACTTTCACTTCGGCTTCTTTCAACTCGACGTCGGGCGCGCCGAAGCCTTCCACCTTCTTTACTTCTTCGGCGTAATACATCGTGTGCAGCATCAGACCGCCTTCATGCGGACGCAAAAACACCGTGTACTCGCGGTTGTGCATGGTGATCTTCGCGATAGCCACGTACTCACTTTCTTCGAGCGCCTTGGTCAACAGCGCGTAAGGCCGGCGCCCCGCCTCCTCGGGCATCATGTAATACGAAGACTCGAAATACACCGGATCGACGTCGCCCGCCTTCACGAACTCGAGAATTTCCATCGTCTTCGCGGTCTGCGGCTCGATCTTCTTGATCTCCTCGGGCTCGATGATGATGTATTCGTCCTTGCGAAACTCGTAGCCCTTTACCACGTCCGCGCGATCGACAACAACGCCCTCGGCCTGGCAGATGTACTGCTGCTTGAGCCGCGACTTATCAGTGCGGTGCAGCATGTTGAAAGAAATGCCGCTACTGCGCGCGCCGGAAAACAAGCGCACCGGCATGGAAATTAGACCGAACGTTAAGTGCCCAGACCAGACTGACGCTGCCATAGTTCCTCGGTTGCCAAGGCGCAACGGCTCCGCCCGAATTGCGATCACAAACGGCTTAACCTGCCCAGAACTGGCAGTTTAGCCTACAAACCGGTTGTTGGATGCACAAATCTTAGGGCAAGAGGAACCGAAATGCGAAGCCGGAGGGGATGGGGTTGGGCAATGGTGAGCGCTAGGGGTTGTAGTTTACTGAGAGGGTTCGGGATTTCCCGCACGGACTCATTCGCGAGAATTTTGATCAAGCAGCGCATCCATGATCGCCGGGCGGTAGCGGAAGTTTGTTCGTTTGAGCCGCGCGAAAGCATCAGCGAGATCGACTAGTCCCCGTCGAGCAGCCAGCGCGAGGACGCCAAGTGTGCCGGCAACCACAAATCCTTTGTCGAGTGCCACTTGTCTTCCCTTGCGCTCGTCGATCAAGATCAAGTCTGCCCGCATCGATATCGCGACCGTAATCGCCTCGCGTTCCCCCGCTCCCAACGGCAGAAGTGCGGCATCGTCAAGAGGTTCGACCGATATCAATTCCATCCATCCAGGGAGCCGCACCGTCCATTCACGAACCAGAGCCGCGGTCGCAGGATGGCAAAATTCTTTGCGCACGGCATCCGGAACGAAGACTTTCCCGAACAACTGCGGCAAAAGGTCGATCTGATCGATGGACAGCAGATAAAAGACGGGGCTGGTGTCAGCTACAACCAGGCGCATCAGAAACCTAGGCGTTGCAGGCCCCGTCGCTCACGCTCGGCGTCTTCCGCTGTGTACTCGATCCACACATCGTGGGCCTTAAGAAATTCGTCGAGCTGAAAGCTAGTCTCAATCCCGAGGAGTCGCTGCAATTCGGGCTTGGTGATGCGCTCATGCCTATACTCTTCGGCCGCCAAAGCCTCTAGCGCACGGCGCGACAAGTCGCCGCCCGCCGCAGTCAGTCGGCTCGCGAGATCGTCGGGAATATGCACAGTCACGTTCATTTCTTGCGATTCCTTCCTTCTAAACACTACGGGATGTGCTGCCTTATGTCACGAAGAATTGAAGTCCAATCCACTTGCCGATTCCGTCCGGCCCCCCGTCGGAACTCGTTCAGTGCTTCGTCGCCGCAGTCGAACGCTTGCGACCATGCTTCTTACTTAATCAGCTCTTCATGCCACGCGATCACGATTATCGCCGCTTCGGTAGTGCCCGGGCAGCGGCTGGCAGTCTCGCGTTCGGAGCAGGCGGATTCTCTAGCAGATCGAGAACCCGTAAACTGTCCCTCTCGGAGAGTTGCACATGATCCGCCTGCTCGATGACAGCCTTGGCGGCGCGTAGCGCATAATGAAGGACAAAATCTGTCAGGTCGGTGTGCTTCAGTGCCACCGCGCGCATGAGCAGCGCCTTTTCCTCGGCCCGAATCCGCAGCGACATCCGGCTGTTGTCTTCCGCTGCCATTCTGGGCATTGCTTCGATTCCCCCGTGTACCTATTCAAATAGTACTCCCTAGGGAGAGAGGGAAAGGCGACTGCCATAGCGCTTTTCTTGCAGCCTGCGTGCGTCGTCATACATCTGTCAGTCAACACTCTTGATCTGGAGGACACCAATGACCGACCTGCGTTATCCCATCGGCAAGTTCAAATACGACGGCCCCCTCATCGAGGAGCAAAAGCAGAAATTCCTGTACGATATCGAACACACGCCCGCCAACCTGCGCGCAGCCGTGAAAGGACTTTCGGAAAAACAACTCGACACGCCATACCGTCCCGAGGGCTGGACCGTCCGCCAGGTCACGCACCACGTTCCCGACAGCCATCTCAACGCTTACATCCGGACCAAGCTGGCGCTAACCGAAGACGAGCCGACGATCAAGCCCTATGCCGAAGACCGCTGGGCGCAGCTGGCCGATACGCAAGCGACTCCCGTGGAAGTCTCCCTCGCTCTGCTTGAATCGCTGCATGATCGCTGGATGCGTCTTTTGCGCTCGTTGCAGCCCGAAGATTGGAAACGCACCTTTCGCCATCCCGAGTTAGGAGTGATGAACCTGGACAAGACACTGGCGCTCTACGCCTGGCACGGCCGCCATCATGGCGCCCACATCACCTCGCTGCGTGACCGCAATGGCTGGTAAAGCTGGCAGTCTATCCTCTGTTAGCTGGCTCCCATTCTCCACAACAAATAGCTGGTCGCCTCCCGCAGAACCGCTAAGGTGCGTTGCGCGGCCCCCCGAGGTTTGGAATCTGGCCGCGGCGAAACGTAGACCGGATGAATCCCTTCATGCTCCAGCAGCTTCCGAATGCGAAATACATGGTAAGCGTCGCTCACAGCCACACAGCTGTGCAGGCCGTTGGTGCGCATAATCACGGCGACGCGCACGGCAGACTCGGCGGTGTCGCGGCCCTGCGTCTCAGCAATCAAATTGCGCTCCGGAATTCCGCGACGCTCGAGGTAGTCGTGCCCCACGCCGCCTTCGCTGAAGTTGGGATCTGCTGCGGCGCCGCCCGTAACAATCACAACTGGCGCCATCCCATGCCGAAAAAGCTCGAAGCCGTGGTCCAGGCGTGCCCTTAGCACTGGAGATGGATGTCCAGAATATTCTGCCGCCCCGAAAACGACGATGGCATCCGCAGGCCGCGCCTCTTCTAGCCTTGCCGTGTGAACAATCCGAACGCTCTCTGCAATCAAGAAAAGGATCAGGAAAAGAGCGACACATCCCGCGCCTGCCACTGCCAGCCAAAGCAACCAGCGGCCTCGCGGATGCCCGGGAACGGACTCGTCAGTCATTCTTAGGCAAAGCTCACTTTTGCAAAGCTCATCCTTTGGCAAAGAAAGTGGAAATATCTTCGGAAGAGATCGCGCCTTCGCGGATGATGCGCCAGCGCGCTTCTTCGTCGCTGAGGTCGACGATCGTTGACGCGATGTCGCGCGGTGAGGTCCCGCCATCTACGATAATGCTGATGCGGCCTTGAAGCTGGTCGCGCACCTGCTCGGCGTTGGTGCACTCCGATGCTCCGCTCAGGTTGGCTGACGTCGCCGTGATCGGAATCGCAGCGGCCGTCACCACGGCCAGCGGAATCTTTGCGTTTGGCACGCGCAACGCCACGTTGCCCGTATTCGCGGTCACCTTCAGCGGCAAACGCGATCCCGCCTTCACAATAATGGTCAGCGGTCCCGGCCAATACTTTCGCGCCAATGCATAGAACTCTTCGGATAAAGACTTGGCGAGTTCCTCCGCCTGATCGACGCTTTCGATCAGCAGAGACAGCGGCTTATGACGCGAGCGGGTCTTGATGTCATACACGCGGTCGACCGCGCGCAGGTTAAAGGGATCGGCGGCGAGCCCGTAAAAGGTATCGGTCGGCATGCCCAGAACTTCGCCCGCACGAATCTGATCGGCGGCGTACTTCACCAGGGAGCTCTCCGGGAAGTCACTGCTAATTTTTAAAATCTCAGCGCGCACAACCATCCCTTCCCGTCTGCTTCAGGCTCTGATTTGTTTTGATCGCGAAACCTATCATAATACGGCAACAGGGTTCAAGGTGAGTGCGGAGCGGGTAGTGGGCTACAAGTAGCCCACTACCGCGGAGCGTATCATCAGGCACAGCCTCATTCATGAAAAAGTCTTCAGAAACTTCTCCCAGCACCGCACAACGGCTCCGCCGCATCGAGGGACGCCATAATCCCCTAGTTAAGCAATTGCGCCAGGCATTTTCGCGAGCCGAACTCACCGAAAGTGGAGACTGCGCCATCGAAGGCCTGCACCTTCTCGAAGAAGCGATTCGCAGTGGCCTGCGCTTCAGCGCTGTCTTCTTTCGCGAGTCCGCGCAGGATCGCGCTGAGCGCCTCCTCCCACAACTCGGAGCCCATGTCGAAACTTTGCTCCTTCCTGACGCGCTGTTCGATAGCATCGTCCCCAGTGAATCTCCGCAAGGTGTGGCCGCGCTGGTGCGCCTGAAAGAATTCTCGCTCGAAGATATCCTGGAACGGTTGAAGGTTGGCCCAATCGTTGTTCTCGCCGGATTGCAAGATCCTGGCAACCTGGGCACGATTCTGCGCTCCTCGGAAGCCTTCGGAAGCGCGGGCGTGGTTCTCGGCGAAGGCACGGTCAGCCCCTTCAACTCGAAAGTCGTGCGAGCCTCAGCCGGATCAGTGTTTCGCCTGCCCTTGGTTCACAGGCAGGCTTACGGACTTGAGAAAAAAGAATCAGCGAAGCTCGAAGAAGTTTCGGAAGCGCTGAGACACAGAAACGTTCGCCTGATCGCAACCTCGTCACATAAAGGAACGCCGATCGATCAAGCGGACCTAAAAACGCCGGCGGCAATCTTCTTCGGCAACGAAGGCTCGGGCCTGCCCCGCGACCTAATGGCGAAAATGGACGAATTCATTTCCATTCCGCACACCCAGCAAGTGGAATCCCTCAACGCAGGCGTAGCCGCGAGCATCGTATTATATGAAGCCGTGAGGCAGAAGACGGCAGCCCTTGGCCTTTAGCTTTTGGCTTTTAGCTATGAGCCAAGAGCTAGAAGCTAACAGCTTTCCTATGGGACTCTTCGAACCCATCCCGAACGCCGTCGCCGCGACCGACCGCACTCGCCCGCTCGCTGACCGAATGCGTCCGCGCACGCTCGAAGAGTACGCCGGCCAGGAGCACCTGATCGGTCCCGGCAAACCGCTTCGTACCCAGATCGACCGCGACGATACCGGTTCGCTCATCTTCTGGGGTCCGCCCGGCACCGGCAAAACCACGCTGGCTAAAATCATCGCCAGTCTGACCAAAGCTGAGTTCATCGAGTTCTCCGCCGTGCTCGCCGGGATCAAAGAGATCAAGCAGGTCATGGCCGATGCCGAACGCGCCCGCCAGTACGGCACCCGCACCATCGTCTTCATCGACGAGATCCACCGCTTCAATAAAGCTCAGCAGGATGCGTTCCTGCCGCACGTGGAAAAAGGTAACATCCGCCTCATCGGCGCCACCACGGAGAATCCGTCATTCGAGATTAACGGCGCATTGCTCTCTCGCACTCGTGTCTATGTATTGAAGCCGCTAACCGAAGACCAGATCGTGCAACTTCTGAGACGAGCCCTCACCGACGAGGAGCGGGGCCTGGGCACAATGAAGATAAGCGCGTCCGACGATGTTCTTAAGAAAATCGCCAGCTACACCAGCGGCGATGCGCGTAGTGCCTACAACGTGCTCGAAGTAGCCTCCGGACTTGCTCAAGAAAGCGGAACTGATCCCGCGGAAATCACCGATGACATTGTTCGCGATGCCCTGCAGAAACGCACGCTGCTCTACGACAAAGCCGGCGAAGAACACTACAACCTGATCTCAGCCCTGCACAAATCTGTCCGCAACAGCGATCCGGACGCGGCTTTGTATTGGCTGGGCCGCATGCTGGAAGCTGGCGAAGATCCACTCTATGTCGCGCGCCGCGTGGTTCGCATGGCGGTAGAAGATATTGGCCTTGCCGATCCCAACGCTCTTTCTCTTTGCATGGCCGTGCGCGATGCCGTCGATTTCATCGGCATGCCGGAAGGCAATCTCGCGCTCGCACAAGCGGTCGTGTATCTCTCGGTCGCGCCGAAATCGAATGCTCTTTACACCGCTTACGGAGTGGTGCAGCACGATATCGAACAAACCGCCGCCGATCCCGTTCCGCTGCATCTGCGTAACGCGCCCACCGGACTCATGAAAGGCCTGGGCTACGGCAAAAACTACCAATACGCGCACGATGTCGAAGGCAAAGTCGCCGACATGCAATGCCTGCCGGAAAATCTACGCGATCGTATCTACTATCGACCGACCAGCGAAGGCATCGAGAAGCGCATCCGGGAGCGGATGGAAGAAATCAAGCGTCTTCGCTCGCAGAGTGCCGGACGCGCTTCTCCTACTAAGGAAAGTGAGCCGTAGACTTAACCCTCAATCGAATCACATCAGTAAGAGCGTCCCCGCCGCAAGAGTCCTGGGGCTTATCTGCCGCATCTTATATAAGACGCGGCACCTGCACCGTTTGTGTGCCAATTAAGGGGTTTGAAATTCATGGCCACGGTTCCCACAGCCTTAACCACTGACGCCTTTCCGGTCCGTCCCGTGCGCGCGGATCAAATCGAGGAACTGCAGAAGCTGCAGAAAGCCGCGCAGAAGATCACGTCGATCCTCGACCTCGATCAACTCATCGACAACATCGTCAATGACGTGGCGCGTTCCTTCGGCTGCCTTGAGGCCGGAATCTACCTGCACGACGAAAAACGCGGCGAGATGGTGCTCGCCGGCGTGCACGGCTGCAGCGTCAGCCATAAGGGCCTTCGTTTGAAGATTGGCAAGGAAGGCATGGTCGGTTACGCGGCTTCGACTGGTCAAATGCGCTATGCGCCCGATGTGCGCAAGGACGATTACTACATTGGCTGCGAAAACTCAACGCTTTCCGAAGTCGTGATTCCGCTGCACGTCGGCGAACACCTCGTGGGTGTATTCACCGCATCGCATCCCGAACTTGATGGCTTCCCGCGGCAGCAACTCAGACTACTTCAGGCGCTTTGCGATCACGTTGCAGTCGCGGTCCACAACGCCCGCCGTTTTCAGTCGGAACGCGCGGCGCGGGAAGTCATGAACCGCGAGGCCCAGGAAGCCCGCGTCATGCAGCAGGCGTTGTTGCCAAAGAGTTCGCCCTATATTCCCGGCTTTGTGATTTCCGGCCTCAGCGTACCCGCAAGTGCCGTCGGCGGTGACTGGTACGACTTTATTCCGTTCCCTGATGGCCGTTGGGGCTTGGTGCTGGCGGACGTCTCTGGAAAAGGCACGGCGGCCGCGTTGCTCATGTCGGCTACTCGAGGGATGCTGCGCTCCCTGGCGGAAGCCTGCTGCACGCCGGGCGAGGTCTTGACCAAGCTCAACGAGTTGCTGGTGGAGGATTTTCCAGCCGGCAGGTTCGTCACGCTGGTCTATGGCGTGCTTGATCCGGCAACGCGCATGGTGACTTTCGCAAATGCGGGACACCTGCATCCGCTCTTTATCGATGACAATGGTGCGCAATTTCTGGCCACTGAACGTGGACTTCCTCTGGGCTTGAGCTGCGGCGATTATTCCGAGACTTCCGTGACGCTGTCCCCTGGATCGCACCTTGTCTTCTATAGCGATGGCATCACTGAGGCGACGAACCAGACGGAAGAAGAATATGGATTGGACCGCTTGGCACAGCACGTTTCGCGTAGCGACGCTTCCGCGGTCACCATTGTCGATGACGTGCGCGCATTTGCGAACGGCTCTGGCGTCAGTGACGACGCTACCGTAGTCTTCGTCGGGGTTGGGCGCTAGAAGCTGGGTTTACCGACAATTGGTTCACCGAAATCGCGCCCTGTGTTCGATCAGGATGCAACGGTCCATCACCACGAAGATGCCCGCCTGACGCGCCTTCTCCGCCGCCTTCTCGTGAATCACGCCTTCCTGCATCCAAATCGCCGCAACCTTCAACTCGATGGCCTGATCCACGATTTCTTCGACGAACTCCGGACGCCGAAAGATGTTGACGATGTCGATCTTCTCCGGCACCTCACGCAACGAGGTGAAAGCCTTCTCGTCCAGCGAAAACTCAATCCGCGGATTCACCGGAATAATGCGATATCCCTGACTCTGCATGTAGCTCGCAACGCCGTGGCTCGGCCGCAGCACATTATTGGAGAGTCCAACGACCGCAATCGTCTTGGCGCTCTTCAGGAGTTCGGTAACCGGATCGGCGGATGACAACGATGATGAGGAAGTCATTGGGTCGCTACTAAGGATCGCCGCTTACTTCTTGTTCGCCGCATCCACTTTTTGTTTGTACATCTTCAGCGCCAGCTTACGCACGGTCTCAGAGACCTCTTTGTTGCCCGAGATGTTTTTCAAATCCTGGGTCTGCAGATGCTTCATCAGACCTAAGCCGAGATCGAGCGGTGTGCGCGGGTTAGACACCAGATTCCGCACGACAATGTAATTCTTCATAAACCGGCGTTTCAGCGGAATCTGCCGCAGCACTGCCTCCAGCACATTTTTCTGCAGAGCGAACTTCTCCACCTCGCCATCGGAAAGTTTGGGCGCGTCGAGCACGGCCAGCGCGACCACCTTGGTGCCGTCGCGAATCAAAATCGATCGCTCTTCTTTGTTGCCTTTCATCGCCAGCTGAATACGGCCTTTTACGTCCAAGCGATTGATCTTCTGCACGCTGTTGTCACGCTGGCCAGGTTTAGGACCAGCAGGCGCGACTGGTTTAGCAGGCGCAGCCGCCGCAGCAGCGGGACCGCCGGATCCCGCAACGGCCTCTGTCGAGTTCGCCGCGATCTCCGTCATCTCTTTGTTTTCCAACACAGGGAAATAATCGGCGCCGAGCAACTCGACGATGCCGCCCACCGGCTGAAATGGCTTATCCTTTTCTGCGGCAATTTCCGGCGCATGCTCGGCCAAGTAAGCGGAAACCGCTTCGTCGGGAACGTCAGGCGCAGCGTCGCCTTCAGCATAGCTCTCTGCTTGATCGAGCTCCCCAGCAGGTTCTGCATGAGTCGCAGTCACTATCTCGCCACCACGCTGAGACCGTTCCGCAGCCACTTTCGTAGGCGCCCCCTGCTGGCCTCCGTTCAATAGCTTTGCAATCGCCGATGCATCTTCCGGCTTCAGGTAAGGATTCGAACGCAAGGTGTTCAGAATTCCGGCAGAGGCTCGCACCCGCGGACTCTGCAGCATAGCCGCAATCGATTCTCGCGACGCCGAAATAGCGAACTTAGCCAACTCACTATCGGCGACAGAAGGATTCTCCAGCAGCGCCGGCAGCAGCTTAGGACGAAGATTCTCCGGCGAAATGAAGTAGTCGAGAACCTCGCGGGGAGTCTTCGGATCGGCAGCCGCCACCAAAGAAGATTTTTCGTCCCAGCCCGCTAACGTCATCTTGGCCAGATCGCCGAATATTTTGTTGTGCTTCGCAAGGTAAACCAGAATCTCGATGTTCTCGTCAGGAGGCACCGAGAGCGCGCCCTTCGCCGCAAACTGCATCATGTTTGACGGCAGCTTGGATGCACGAATTAGGTCGATCTGGCGCGGCATGAGTTCAACTCCTCGAACCTTGGGACCCAGCAACGCCCCGCGACTCAAGCTCTCGAATCGCAAGCTCCAACTCGCGAATTAACCGGTTTGGCTTGCCTCGAAGAAACTCGTCCAACAATGCCCGATAGTACCAAAGAGTGCCGTCGCGTCCCCCCTGGAAGCGTGACCAGACTGATTCCCCGACCTCGCGGTGGTCCGACAGAATAGACCGCACATTGTTTAGTTTATCGGCGGCGGAAACTAGCCTGGTTTCCGCGTCAGCCGTCTTCAAGTGCCGGATATAAGTTTCCTTGCGCTCACGCCACGGCGGCTTTGGATCCGTGTCGGAGTCCGTGCAACCCTCCACAATCTTCGCGACACGGCTTCCAAATCGCCGGCGAACTTCCTTCAACATCGGCTTGCCGCCGCAGTCTTCCACTACATCGTGCAATAGCGCAGCGATGGCCATATCCTCGTCACCGCCGAATTCCAGCACCAAAGAGGCAACCCCCATCAGGTGCGCGATGTAAGGGATGGTCGACGCCTTCCGCGTTTGTCCCGCATGCTTCTCGGCGGCGAACAGGAACGCGCCCAGAAATCGCGGGCCAAGTTTCACGGCTGGCTTGCGCTTCGGTTTCGCTGCAAGCGCTTTTGCCGGTTTCGCGCCCACTACGATTTGTCTCCGCGCCGCGCCAGCAAATACGCCCGGATAAAAGGCTGCAGATCGCCGTCGAGCACGCGATCCACATCGCCCACTTCAGTTTTCGTTCGATGATCCTTGATCATGCGGTACGGCTGCAATACGTAGGAGCGAATCTGCGATCCGAAGTCGTTGTCGAGCTTCGAATCTTCGATTTTCTTGGTAGCCGCGCGCTTCTTTTCCATCTCGAATTCGTAAAGTTTCGACCGCAACATGCTCATGGCCCGCTCGCGATTTTTGTGCTGCGAACGCTCGTTCTGGCAACTCGCCACCAGGCCCGTGGCAATGTGCGTAATGCGCACGGCAGAATCCGTCGTGTTGACGTGCTGTCCGCCCTTGCCGCTGGAACGGTATGTGTCCGTACGGATGTCCTCGGGCTTGATCACCACTTCGATGCTATCGTCGATTTCCGGCGACACGAAAACGCTGGCAAACGACGTATGCCGGCGCTTCGCCTGATCGAAGGGAGAAATGCGCACCAGCCGGTGCACTCCGATTTCGCTGCTCAGCAGCCCGAACGCGTACTCGCCGTTCACCGCGAACGTCGCCGATTTCAGGCCCGCTTCTTCGCCCGGCTGGTAATCGTAGAGAATGGTTTCGAAGCCCTGCCGCTCGGCCCACCGCAGATACATGCGCAGCAACATGTCGGCCCAGTCCTGCGATTCCGTTCCGCCCGCTCCCGGATGAATGGTGACAATCGCGTTGAGCGCATCATTCTCGCCGGAGAGCAGAGTCTCGGTCTCAAGCTTCTCAACCAGATCGCGAAGCGAATCCATCTCGCGCCGCAACTCTCCGTCGACGTTCTCGCCTTCCTTCGCGAGTTCGAAGTAGGCGGCAATGTCATCGCTGCGGCGCGCCAGATCGGCATCGGTCGCGAGCAGGTGCTCAAGGCGTTTTTTTTCGCGCATGACCTGCTGCGAGCGCTGCGGATTCGACCACAGATTCGGCTCCGCGGCCTGCTTTTCAATTTCGCTTAGTTGCGGACGGATCTTGTCCGCGTCAAAGATACTCCCGAAGTTCGCGGACTTTCTTGTCCAGTGACGTGTATTCCTGCTCGAAGACTTGATTCATGAGGACGACTCTGCCTTATTGCCGAATTTCCGGATTCCCGAATTTTTTTGGCCGCACGAAGCGCGTGAGCAACGCCCCTGCAGAAATTATCGCACACAGCCAGGCGAACCAGTCGCCGTGCCGGGTATAGAAAGTGGTTACGGAAGTGAGCGCATAAGGCGCGACCAACGCCGCACGCTGCTTGCGTGGAAGGCGCTCCACAGTTCGCCCGTAGGGATCGATCGACGCGGTCACACCCGTGTTCGTCGCGCTCAAGAGCCAGCGGCCATTCTCGATGGCGCGCATGCGCGTCTGATTCAAATGCTGCGCATAAGCGCCACTGTCGCCGTACCAGCCATCGTTTGAAAGATTCACTAAAACCTGCGCGCCGTTATTCGCGAACTGCCGAACTTCGTCCGGAAACACGGATTCATAACAGATGAACACTCCTAACGGCGCGCCCCCAGCGTCCAACGGCGCTCGCGATTCTCCCATACCGAACTCCCCAACTTCTTTGGTGAGCCCTCCCGCAAAGGCGAACAGTAGCGGGAACGGCAAATATTCTCCGAAGGGCACAAGGTGAACTTTGTCGTAACGCGCGGTCCATGCACCGGCAGGGCTGACAAGCGCAGCCGAGTTGAAAACCTCGGAGCCGGTTCCGCCGCTCTTGGCAGGAGGGCTGCCAATTGCGCCGGTAACCACCCAACTATGTGCCTCGCTGGCCATCCGGCTCACTGGATCGCGAAACACAGGATCGTTCGTAAAAAAAGGCGCTGGCGATTCCGGCCAGACAATCAGATCGAGCTTGCTCGAAGCAGAAGATTCCGCCGCCGCATCCTTCACGCTGAGATCCGTTAGTTCGCTCAGCGCTTGCTCGAACGTATTTCGCGTCCAATTGGTATCGACTGAAATGTTTTCCTGGACAAGCAGCGCAGCGTGATCCGCCGCCAGCGCTGGAGCATCAACCAACCTGCCAGCCTGCAGGACCGCAGCAGCAGCAAATGATGCCATCAGCAACGTGTTCCGCTTTTTTCTGGGCACCAGAAACGCCGCCGCCACCGCGACATTCACCAGCATGATCTCGAACGAGACACCGTAGACTCCGGTCCACGTTGTAATACGGCTGAGCGAAATGTTGTCCACCTGCGCCGTCCCCAGCAGATTCCAGGGAAAGCCCGTAACCCGCGTCCGCGCCAGCTCCACTGCAACCCACAGAAATGGTGTCGCGAGTAACGCGCGCCGGTCGTCGCGTCCCCGCCCAACCGCCAGACTCAGCAGCAAACCGAACAGCCCATGGTAAAGGCCGAGATAAAGACAGAAGAGAAACAGCGCCAACAGCGCCGCAGGTGCGCTCAGGCCGCCGTGGTCATGCATCGTGTCATAAATCCAGTAACACGTGCCCGCGTACCAGAAAATTCCGGAAGTGTACGCCAGCAGAAATGCCTGCCCCGGTTTTGCGGCTTGCAAGTTCGCTGAGCCCTCGATCTCCAACGCTCCCGCAGGCCGCGCCCGCAAAACCGCCACGACCAGTGGCGCAAAGGCCACCCAAGAGAGCACATACAAACCTGCCAGAGGAAAAATCAGGACCTGCAACACTGACGAAAGAAGGATCAACAGCCAGGCGCTGAAATGAATTTGCCGCACCCGGAAGGATAACAAAAGAGTCTTGTCATTCCGAAAGGGCTTTCAGCACTTTGAGGAATCTGCTTTCCCCACGGATGCCAGCGCACTACGTACAAACTCGACAATCTCCGGCGTCACATAAGGCGGAGGCGTAATTCGAAACACCGGTTTCTCGCCAACCGGTTTCAGCGAAACTTTCTGCCATGCCGCTTCCCCGGCCTTCGAGTCATGCAGAATCACCGCGCTGGCTCGATCCAGAAATTCCCGCGCCGAATTCTTGAAATCCTCTGTACTCGGATCGAGCACCGTCAGATATAAGTCCGGCCGAACAAACTTCAATATGCTGTTCGATTCCATCACAACATTGCGCGAACCTTCGAGCCGCATCCGCAACGCTGGCATCGCCTCTGCCAGCCTTCCCTGCTCCGTGCGCACCCACAGCGCCCGCGCCGCACCGGCCACCAGAAAACGTGACGTATCCGATTCACCCCCGCAATCTTTCTCCTCTGAAATCGCCCAGCTGTGATCGGCCGTCGCACAGTCGCATGGCGCTCCGTTGGCCGAGCACACTCCGTGTCCATACTGCGTAATTTTCACCGCAGTCCAATCGTAAAGTCGGAGCGCGGAAATGAGACCTGCGACCACGCTGGTCTTTCCCACACTTCGCGAATGCCCGCCAACAACCACGATCGCCACATCTACCTCTTTTTCTCTTTTTTTCCTTGCCCCAGCCGCGCCAGCGCCGCCAATTGCTTCAGGTATTCCCGCACCGGCTGTGCCGGAGTTCCCCAGAAAACCACGCCCTTGCCGCGCAAGACTTTATTTGGCAGCACGCCGCCCTGCCCGCCCAACATCACTCCTTCTTCGATACGTGCATGTTCGCCAATGCCGACCTGGCCTCCCAGCACCACGCCGTTCTCGATGACGATACTTCCGGAAAGCCCGGTCTGCGCCGCAATCACCACATTTTCGCCAAGCCGGCAATTGTGACCGATGTGCACCAGGTTATCGATCTTCGTTCCGCGGCCGATGCGCGTTTCGTCCAATGCCCCGCGGTCAATCGTCGTGTTCGCGCCGATCTCTACATCGTCTTCAATCACCAATTTGCCAACCTGCGGGAATTTTTCGTAGCGCCCGGTCTCCGTGTCGCGCACATATCCGAAACCATCGCTCCCGAGAACCGCGCCCGCGTGGACTATTACACGATCGCCCAAACTCGTCCCCGGATAAATCGTCACCCGCGGATAGATTTCGCACCCGCGCCCGATCTTCACTCCGCGTCCAATCACGCAACCAGCGCCGATCCGCGCATTCTCGCCGATCTCCGCGTCTTCCCCGATTGTGGCGTGTTCCTCCACCGACACGTCCGCAGCGAGATGGACTGACGCATGAACGACCGCGGTCGCATGAACCCCGGCGTTGCGGCCACCGCGATTCCCCTCCGGCAGAAAGCGCGCCGCCCGCGCGAACGCCAATTTCGGATGGCGGCAAATCAGCACAGGTTTGCCGCTCGAACTCGCCTCCGTCGCGCTCGCAGAAGATGATGTCGCCGCGAATTCTCCCGCGATTACCGCCCCCGCCCCTGACTGCAACGCCTGCGAAAGATTTTTCTCGTCCTCGACAAACACCAGATCGTCCGGCGTAGCGGATCGGATGCTCGCTACTCCCTTCACCTCAACGTCTCCATCGCCCTGCAAGCGAGCTTCGACGGCCTCGGCGATCTGCCGCACTGTGAACGACTTTGAGGACGCGCCCTTCATCGCTCACACTCTATCTCAGACCGCGGATGTGACGAAAGTGGTGGGACGACCGCACCGCTGCCTTCCGGCGCGCGCCAGCCTAAAATGATTCAATGCAAAGGAAAATCTTCTGGACGGTTTTCACTGTGCTCGGACTGCTCGCCGACTTTCTGCTTCCGATATGGTGGGGACTCGCCGCGACTCTTCCGGCGCTCTTCATCGCGTGGTGGGTCGCTTACCGCAGCGACTGGTTCTAGGCCCAGCCTCTTCAGGCCTTCGTCGTAGTCTCGCTCGTCATGGTAAAACTGCCGCCCCCGCCTGTGCAGCCGGTGCCCCCGCTCACCGTCCAGGTGCCCGTGACCGAGCCGTTCGAAAGGGTCGTCCCGGTTAACGTTCCGTTCACTCCGTCGGGGCTCGATAGCGTAAGCGTGTTGCCGTTACCTGCGACCGTCAGCGTCATACTGCCGGTCACCTGGTCGGTGGCCATGTTTTCCGTCAAGCCCATGGACCCGCTTACCGCTCCGCCATCCAGGGGAAAACAATTCCCCTGATTAATAAATTCGAAGCGCGAAAAACTGAGCGTCCCGCTGCTGTCCACCGTGAACTGCGTGATAAAGCTTAACCCCTGGGAGGGGGCAGATCCGCCACTTGGGAGTAAACTCGCCGACCACACTCCGCCGGTCACGCTCTGCGCCGTAGGCCTGCTGCTGCCGCAACCATTCAGCATGAGCGCCACTAGCAACAGAATTGCCACTTCCTTCATGAATGTTCCTTCAGACTGGGATCGGATCAATTTCGAACGCCAGACGCCAATCGAGATTATAGATGCGGATTACGGATTCAGACCAGGTTCAAGAGTATAGAGATGCGCCCCGCGGGGTCAATGGATGCACTCCACGCCCGATGCACTCCAAGCCATGATCAAAAGATGGGTTGCAATGTTTAGCCGCCCTTGCGCAGACTCTTCCCTTTAAGCCAGAATGACAGGTCCGGAGAAACCACTTCATGTATCTGCAGCCAGTCCTAAAGTGCAAGAATCCCGATTGTCCTCTTCCCACGGCGACGCGCATTCGCCTGCCTTACCCCAACCCGCCCCGCTCCGGAGAAAATCCTCCCAACTGGCCCCCGGATGGATGGCAACTCCGTCTCATCTGCCGCGAATGCGACCATTGGTACGTCTACGAAAAGAACGACGTTCAGTGGGCGCCCTACACCCGCCCGCTCGCAGAAGAGACCCGCGTTGATTTCTTGTGCGCCGAACTGGAATGCGCCGAACCCGGCTGCGGCTCACGCACCCGATGGCACGTCCTCGACAACAGCCAAATGTCAGAAACCGAACTGCTCGAATTCGTTCTCCGCGCCGACCCCGTCGCAGTCTGCGAAAACGGCCATTCGTTCTCGATCTCGGGAACCGCATCCAGCTCCACGCGCAAAATTGATTCGGTGTAGAGGCAATACGTTGTCATCCTCAGCGGATCCCGTGTAACGATTGTCATCCTGAGCGGAGTATCAGCTTCGCGAGCGCGAAGCTGATACGCAGTCGAAGGATCCCTGCACTACGGAAAGCTCAACAGAAGTTTCAAGGCATTCTCCCGGCCAGCCCACCGGAATCCGCTTAAGAGACTTGCTTGCGGGACCGGCGAGGACGACGGTCCACTCCATCGAGATACTCCTGCAACGGTATAGAATCGCCGCGTCTGTAAGCGGCCATGCCGCGGCGGTACGCGCGTGTCTCGGCCAGCGTCGGCAACTCGGCAGGGATCAGCCGCGCCGATAAATAAACTCTCAGGGCTTCCCGCACCAGTTCCGAGCGCGTGCGATGCTCAGTCTTCATTGCCCGCTCAATCTTCGCCATCGCAGGCGGGAGCGAAACCGTAAATGTCGCGCGCTCTCTCATGGTTGTTACTTTGTAATACTTAGTATCCGAGGCCAAGTGGATGAGCCGCGTTCTCCGCTGTCTACAGACCCTCGAGATCGTGCCACACGCTGCGGTCTAACCTGTTCACACTCGGATCATCCCGGCGATAACGCACGGCGACCGGCCGGCCAATGCGAAACATCTCGTTAATGTCGGCCACTGCGCCGACAAACCAGGACGGCAAACCGGACTCTCCCGTGTAATATCCGTCCCCAAGTGAGAACCGATACTCAATGAGCATTTGCTCACTACCCCCTAGGATACAACCGAGGTAATTTCTCCTTAGCGTGCTAGGCCACCGCCAATAAAACAGCAGGGATAGGCGATCATTTAGCTCACTGAACATGTTTCGTTGGCCACGTCAAATCTTCATCGCGCCTAAGCTCCCCGTTTGGTCTTCAACTCCGCCAGCAACTGCTCAATGCGATCCTCTTTTTCGAGAGCCGCCAGACGGTCCTCCATGTTGTCGCCGGCGATTTCCGACTTGGCCTCGCTCAGCGCCTCGGAGTGCGCGACCTTGCGCTTCATGCGGTCGAAAGCCGCGGCTTTCGATCCGTCGCCCATGGCTAACCGCGCGTCGCTGGCCTTGCCCACAGCGCGGGCGCGGCGATGCTGCGCGATCAGCAGATCGGCTTTGGCTTGCGCCTCGGTCAACTTTTGCTCCAGTTGCCGCAACGCCGACTTCAGATTCTCCACTTGCGCCTTTTGATCAGCCACTTGCTGCGCAAAGCTCTCGCTCATCTCGCGATAACTTTCCACGCGCTGCAGCGAAGCCCGCGCCAGGTCGTCCTGCTTTTTGTCGACCGAGAGTTCGGCCTTGCGCATCCACTCGGCCACTTTGTCTTCGTTTTCTTTCTTCTTCTTCTCCAATAGGTGCTGGTCGGCGATGGCAATCGCCACCTGTGTCTTCACCTGCAGCAGCTGATTCTGCATATCGAGAATCACCTGCTTGATCATCTTCTCCGGCTCTTCAGCCTTATCGATCAGATCGTTAAGATTCGCCCTTACTAACGTGGAAACGCGCTCCAGTAATGCCATGGTGGACTCCTTTTTTTTACAAAGTATTGTCATTCTGAGCGGAGTGAATGGTTCGCGAAGCGAAGCAGCCACGGAGTCGAAGAATTCCTTTCTCCTCAACCGGTTATCGACTCCGCAAGGCATTCTCACCACGATCCCCGCACTGTCCCTATCGCTCTATTCCTGCAACTGTCTTCTTTCTTCATGCTCTTGATGGATCGCTGCGCATTCCCGGCAATCGATTCCCCTACGCCGGACGCCCGCGCCGATGGCAATCCCAATTGCAACTCCGATGGCTAACCAGATGGCCACATGCCCGGCCATCACTCCAAGCACCGTGCCCAAGGCCGCACCCAGTGCAATTCCTAAACCCACTCCTCTCGATTTTTTATTCATAAGCTCTACTCCAATTCATGCACCGCGCTTGCTGTCTAGCTTTGCCGCCTCGCTGCGCTCGGCGGGACGGGCGAAGGCGCCCGTCCCCACACGGGCCAAAGAGAACTACTTCCCTGCCTCGACCACTGGTGGCTTCGGAGACTTGTCGCCGATTTGCCGCACCTTGCCCAGCAGTTCCGATAGCGGCATGCCCGAGAGCGTCTCGAACAGCGCCGGCACCTGCGCCGCCATCTTGGCGATGTCACCGGTAATCTTGTTCATCCCAGATGCATCGCCGTTGCCGGTTGAAACGATGGTGATCTTGTCGACGTTCGCCAGCGGGCTGGCCAGCGCCCTCACCACCTCCGGCATTGCCGTGAACAGCCGGTCGATCACCGCGGCCTGGTTGTATTCCTGATAGGCCTCGGCCTTCACGTTCATGGCCTTGGCTTCGGATTCGCCCTTCTTGAAGATGATCTCCGCTTCAGCCTCGCCCTGCGCCCGTATCGACGACGCATGACCTTCGGCTTCCGCGATCAGGCGCTGCTTCTCGGCCGCAGCCAGCGTCTCGATCCGCTGGCGCTCGATTTCCGCGCCCTTCAATACAGTCGCGATCAGCTCTTTCTCGCGGCGGTTGATTTCCGCCTCCTGCACTTTTACCTGCTGTTCTTTCTCGATCTGCTGCACCTTCACCTGCTCGGCGATCACCTGCTGCTGCATGATGTTGGTCTGGATGTCATAGGCTTTGTCGGCCTGCGCTTGCTGGCGTTTCGTGACTTCCAGAAATTGCGCCTTTTTCACTTCCAGATCGCGTTGCGACTCGGCCTGCTTGGCCAACGACAACGTCTCCGCCAGCACGCGCTCCTGATCGGCTTGCGCCTTGGCCACGGCCGCTTCCCTTTGTGCCAGCGCGCGCTTGATCGCGGTGTCGCGGTCGGCTTCTGCAGTTGCAACATCGGCGTCGCGCTTGATGCGCGCCACATCCGGCTTGCCCATGTTGGTGATGTATTCGTTCTTGTCTCGCACTTCCTTGATGGTGAACGAAATGACTTCCAGCCCCATTTTGTTCATGTCTTCAGCGCAAGTGGACCGCATGCGGTCGGAAACCATCTCCGGCTGCTTGACGATTTCTTCCACCGTGAGTTGCCCGATGATTCCGCGAAGATGCCCTTCCATCACCAGCCGAATCAGCCCTTCGCGCTCCTGATCGCTTTTGGTCAAAAACTGTTCCGCAGCCGTGAGCACAGACTCGCGATCGGACTTCACCTTAATTTGCGCGACAGCCTCAACCGTCACCGCGACACCTTGCTTGGTATAGAGATCCTGCTGCGGTGCCACGTCGAACGACATCAGCTCCAATGACAGATCGCGGCAGACCTGCACCATGGGAAGCACTAGCGTGCCGTGTCCCTGCACCACGCGCGTTCCGCCCAGGCCGTATACGATGAGTGCTTCGTGCGGCCCCGCCTTGCGATATAGCCTGGCCATTCCGCTCATCAGGAACAGAAGAACCATCACTCCCAGCCCGGCGAAAATCCAAATCTCAACCATGCGTGACATCTCTGGCATAACGCCTCCTGTTGCGAATCCTTCTTCACGAATTTTTTTCAACCCGTGGCTTCGGAGCTATGTTTCCCCCGACATCTCGCTCCACAAGCGCACATAAGCAATCCCTTTTTCATAGCGTGTAACCACAACTTCGGCTCCCTTCGCAATCGCATTGCCGTCGTCGCTGCGCGCGCCGCAAACCCGGCGAGTTCCCATCTGCGTATAAATGATCTCGCCCGTTCCACCCGCGCGAACGGAACTCGAAATGCGTCCCAGCACCCCTACCATCTCGTAATCAGCCGGATCCATGTTCTCTTCGCCCGAAATCAACACCCTGCTCAGGAAGTGGAACACGATGCCTCCTCCCACGAGCCCGCTCGCGATCGACGCCAGCAATCCAAAACCAACCCACACGCCCGAGTAGCGCGTGAGCAAAAATCCCGTGCCGCCAAACCAGGCCAGGAACGCCGTCAGCGTGACGAAGTTGAACGGCGAGACTCCCGCGTCGTGCACGTGTGCATGATTCGGCGCTGCGCCAGCTCCAGCCGCAGCGTTCCCCGAGGCAACGGAGGACTGTGCAGATGGAACTCCTGTCCCATGCGTCGCGCCAACATGGCCGCTGCCAACGTGCCCGTGGAAATGCGGAAGATGCAGCCGTCCGGTGCGCGCCCCTCCGAATACAAACGAAAAGAAACTAAGGCAGAAGCCAACCGCAAAACAGATCAGATAAAAATCCGCCCACGTCATGGTGTGATTCATCGGGTTCGCCTCCCTTCCGTGCTGCCTTCGCGAGATCGACTCTCTCCGCGAAGATTTTCGCGATGCCCTTCACGTCGCCGTGCGCCGTGCGCCATTAACTCCGGCCGCAACGCCTCAAGCAACCGCTCGGCCAAGCCTGGCGTGTCGAGAATCGCGCCAAGCAGCAGCAAACAACGGCGCGTGTCTTTTTCCCGGGCAGCCTTGATCAGCACGTCACTCACTTCTGGATCGCTCACAAAGCGCTCCGAGCCCTGCAACAACCAGACATCGAGCTGGCCCTCTGTTGTCCGCAGATCCGAAGTGAGTTCGGTGTGATAACCCTCAGGATCATCGACGAGAAATCCGGGATGCACCTTGAAGAACTTCGCCAGCAGCGCGCGCGACGACTGCGTCATGTGCGGTCGAGCGCCGCTTTCGATCTGTGATAAGTACGACTGGCTGATGCTCTTGCGCAGTTCCTGGCGCACCGCCTTCACGATTTCCTGCTGCGTCATGGGACGGCCCAAACCGCGCAGCGAGCCTTCGACCTCCCGCAGGTAACGGAATTTTTCACCCAGTGTCATATTTCAAATCGTGATAGTTATATTGCATATTGCAATATATGTCAAGAAGTTGATTTGTCATGTTTCCAGCGGTTTAGCAACCATCCTTGACGCTCTTTAGCAAATGCTCAGGACTGATGATCGAAATCGTTTCGTGTATACTCTGCGAAAAGTAACCGCACGGCCTGAGCCCTTAATCAGCAGGTGGTGTCAGAACAGCGTAAATCCGCAAAGGCCTTGAGATGCTCGCTATTAGAGTTTCTTGCATGGGGATGCTCGGATGAATGCAGCACCAACCACCGGAAGTCTCGTTGTTCCACTTGCGACTCCGGCACATACCGAGATTGAGCTGTCAGTGGTGATGCCCTGCCTCAACGAGGCGGAAACGCTGGGAGCTTGTATCGAAAAGATCCAATCTGCATTTGTCGCTGCGAACGTCGCCGGAGAAATTATCGTCGCCGATAACGGCAGCACCGACGGCTCACAGTCGATCACGGAAAGTGCAGGCGCACGATTGGTGACCGTCGCGCGAAAGGGCTACGGCAGCGCATTGATGGGCGGAATCGCTGCGGCGCGAGGCAAATACATCGTGATGGGAGACGCCGATGGCAGCTATGAGTTTGGCGATATCCCGCTCTTTTTGGAACAGCTTCGAGCCGGCTATGATCTGGTCATGGGCAACCGCTTCCGGGGCGGCATTCAACCGGGTGCGATGCCTCCGCTTCATCGTTATTTAGGCAACCCGGTGCTTACCGAGATCGGAAAACTTTTTTTCAAGAGCCCGTGCGGCGACTTCCATTGTGGCCTTCGCGGTTTTACCAAGGCTGCCTACACGAGAATGGGATTGCGAACCACAGGCATGGAATTTGCCAGCGAGATGGTCGTTAAAGCAACCCTGTTCCGCATGCCCATCGCCGAGGTCGCGACTCCTCTCCTGCCGGACGGCCGCAGCCGCGCACCACACCTTCGCACATGGCGCGACGGTTGGCGACATCTTCGTTTTCTTCTGCTTTACAGTCCGCGCTGGTTATTTTTATATCCCGGCCTTGCGCTCATGTTCATCGGCTTGCTGGTTGGTGTGTGGCTGCTTCCCTCGCCACGAAGAGTCAGCGGCGCGGTTCTGGACGTCCACACTCTGCTGTACGCAGCCATCGCCGTGCTTCTGGGATTCCAGGCCATCGCATTCGCTGTATTCACTAAGATCTTCGCCGTCCTCGAGGGCCTGCATCCACCCGATCCCGTGATGGACAAGATGTTTCGTTACGTCACTTTAGAATGGGGGCTTGTGCTGGGCAGCTTCCTTTCAGTGCTCGGTTTCGCGATCTCGACCTACGCCGTGCATATCTGGAGCGTCCGAGGTTTCGGACCACTCGATATCTCGCATACGCTGCGTCTCGTTATTCCAGCGGCTCTTTGCCTCACCTTGGGCGTTCAGACTGTCTTCTCAAGTTTCTTTCTCAGCATCCTAGGGCTTCGGCATCGATGAGTGGCACGGAATTCGATCTTCACGCCGATACCTACGATGCGGACTTAAACCAGGCGCTCTCGCTGAGCGGGGAAGACAAAGACTATTTCGCGAACCGCCGGGTTCAATGGGCCGCGCAATGTCTTCACGAATTGCACGAGAGCCCGTCCCGAATTTTGGACTATGGCTGCGGAATCGGAGACACCTCGCAGCTGCTGCAATCGGCCTTGGCGGCGCAAAGCGTTGTCGGAGTCGACATCTCGCTGCGCTCGATCGATTTAGCCTCGAAGCGGAATGGAACCGCAACCTGCCAGTTCATGAGTTTTGCGGACTATCATCAGATGAAATCCATCGATCTCGCCTATTGCAACGGGGTCTTTCACCATATTCCAGTGCCGATGAGAAGCTCTGCCGTTGAATACATCTTTTGCCGCCTTCGTCCAGGAGGACTGTTCTCCTTCTGGGAGAATAATCCTTGGAATCCTGGAACGCGATACATCATGTCGCAATGCATCTTCGATCACGATGCCGTAATGATTCCGCCGCCGCAGGCGAGAGCACTTCTACGCGACCATGGATTCGAGATCGTTCGGACGGACTACTGCTTCTTCTTTCCGCGATTTCTGAAAGCGCTGCGATTTCTCGAAGGCAGTCTGGCGAGCTTCCCTGTTGGCGCCCAGTATCAGGTTTTATGCCGCAGGCCTTTGTCCTGAACTACTTCACTATTTCTGCAGCAAATATGCGTAGTAATTCGTATTCGCAATTTTTTCCCAGCCCGGATCAACTCCATTTGGCGGTGACCATACCACCACCACTTTCGCTCCGGCGCGGCGCAAACATTCATAGGCCACCTTTCTTCGCTCCCACGGTTCGCTCCAGAACTGCACCTGATTCGGCTCCGGAGAGAAAATCTCCGCAACAATCTTGAAGCGGTCGAGACGCGCCCAGTAGTCGACCGTTCCGTCGCCAATGACTGCCACGGGGTCGCCCGCGCGCAATCCCATACTTTGTAATCCTTCCGCCGCTCTCATCTCGTCCTTCTGCGTTGGCTCTCCATATACGGTGTTGGTCACATACGCAATCTCCGCGAAATTCGCCACCACCGAAAACAAAATGGTCCCCATCACGGCGATCGCCACGTATTTTGTCAGCGGCGTCGTCTCTGCGCTTCTCGGCAAACGAATCCCAGCCAGAAGAGCCACGCACAACAGCGCCACGAAACCGCCCACATATCGGGGCCGCACCAGCACGATCGAGTAGAGACCCATGTTCAGCGCAGCCGCCGCGATCAACGGCCAGTTTGCGACGATCGCTCTCCGCGTCGGCGTACCACCCCAGAGAACAAGGATTCCGATTCCCGCGAACAATCCCAATTGATCGATGAACATCTTGGCGTAATTGCGCGCGCTCTGCACCAGTACTCGAATCTGCGCCCGCAGCCGGAATGTTCCATGCGCCCCTTCATTCCAATAGGAGGGATCGTACCAGGGCGGATAGGTTCCACCGACTGGCTCGGCAAACTCAAAGACAGCAGGATGGTCGAGAAGTTGTCTCGTCGTGTGCTTGGGAACTCCTCCTTCCGGCGGATCACCCTGCCAATGTTTCTGTGGGGCATTTGGATTCACCATGCTGGCGTAAGCCAGCCTCCCGCTGTCACCAAACGTGAGTCGTCTTTTTTGCTTCGAAAGAGCGGCGACAAACGGCAGGCTGACCACCAGAAACAGCAGGCCGGCCAGCATTACCCCCAACGCGCGGCGCTTCGAAAATTTACCCGAGAAAAGCAAGATGATGAGCAGGCCGAAACTCACAAGGAACATCGCCGCCTTGGTCAGGTAGGCTGCTCCGCACAGTATTCCGAACACCGCAAATTTCGGGTAAGACTCCCGATAACGTAAATCGACAAGATACCCGCCAATCAAAAATACAAAAGCAGCGACGAGAAGGTCCGGAGTGACATCCGCGACATCGATCAACACGAGCGAAGCCCACAGAAAAATTCCGTATCCCAACCAGCTGACAACCCAGTCGGGCAATGGACGCGAGTCGTCCACTTTGTTTGCTGCTTCTTCTCTGATCGCGCGAAGTATCGAATGAAGGAGAAAACGAAAGCAGAACAAAGCCACTAAGTAAATGATCAGATTTGCCGCTTGGACGGTAACGAACTCCCACCAAATCGAGGGCTTCACCACATGCAGCACCAGGCCCACCCACCAGCAGTACATGGGGCTCCAGTAGCCACTAATTGCCTTTGCCCAGTCGCCGCGAAAAAACGCGTCTCCCACATCGAGGTAGGACGTTCCATCCTGATTCATCGCATAGCGGCTGATCCAGGCCTGAGCGGTGCCTAGCAGAATGCAGAGGATGAGCGGAGAACGCTCATTGAATCGCTTATCGTTCATG
>Ga0307476_10000109_pt1 | contig 88624 bp, 83 predicted proteins | sample atmos_gasesECM2C_2_FD_203314 | JGI IMG/M metagenome (GOLD analysis project Ga0307476, IMG submission 203314) | Hardwood forest soil microbial communities from Morgan-Monroe State Forest, Indiana, United States - atmos_gasesECM2C_05 | ecosystem: Environmental > Terrestrial > Soil > Temperate... | reverse complement strand
CACCATGCGGGCGTTGGGCGTCCAAGTCCAGGCGCCGCCCACCACCTGCGCGCGGGTGTGAATGTCAGAGAGCCATTTCTGCTGCATCTCAGAAAAGTCTTCGACGGTTCCAGAGTTGTTTCCAAAAAAGTACGTCCCGCTGACCGTGTTTCGGTCGTTTACCGAGTAATCCACCTTGCCGACAAAGTTGTCGACGTGGACGACGTTATTGAATCCGTTGGGAACTGTAATCGCCTGGGTGGCAGTGAGGGCCGTGCCAATATTCGTCTGGTTGTTCGTGACAAATCCTGTGCCGTTGCAAGTTGCCGTAGCCGTGCAGCCAGAGACCAGCAGGCTGGCAGGGCTTACGATCACGCCGGCTGCGACGGCAGCCGGCGTTGTGATATCCGCGAGCGCATCGGGGATGCTGTCGGCGCAGTCGCCCGCAAAGCCAAAAGAGCAGGTTCCATTCGGAACCATGTGCACCATGGAGGGAGCGGTGACGCCGCCGTAGGAGTTGCCGACGTTGTAGCGTTGGCCTTCATAGGCGCCAAAGAAGAACGCTTTGTCTTTGATGATCGCACCGCCGAGACTGCCACCAAACTGCTCCAACGTCCGGGTCAATTTCGGATTGGGATCTTGGTTGAAGTAGTTCCGCGCGTCGAGATGGTCTCCATCACGGCCGAAGCCGAAAGCCGTTCCGTGCACTTTGTTGGTGCCCGACTTCAGGCCCACGTTGACGACCGCGCCTGGCTTCCATCCATATTCCGCCGGCGGGTTCTGCTGCAGGTTAAACTCCTGAATCGCATCAATGGGCAGAATGGTCGCTGAGTCGCCCGCGATTCCTGATCCATTAATGATTGCCTGTCCGGAATAGGGCTCGCTGTTGAACAGGCCTTCGACGTAATAAGCGTTGTCTTCGGCGCGCAGGCCGTTGGCGCTCGTGGTGGAGAATCCGCCGCCGGGATAACGCACCACGCCCGGACGAAGCTGCAAGAGGTTCTCGTAATTGCGGCCGTTTAACGGGAGGTCGTTAATTTCTTTGTTGCTCAACGTGCCTCCCAGAGTGGCGGAAGTTGTGTTAAGGAGAGGAACTTCTTCGGTGACGGTTACGATTTCAGAAACGTTGCCGGGCTGGAGAGAGAAGTCGACGCGAACGTCGGTGGCGACCTCGATCGTAATGTTTGGCCGCTCCACCGACTTGAAGCCTTTGGCCTGAATGTGAATCTTGTAGTCGCCCGGGATCAAGTCGGCGGCAACGTAATCTCCCGATGTGTCGGTGGCGAGAGTTCGGGATGTGCCGCGCTGCGTGTCAGTGACCACCACGGTCGCTCCGGCAACGGAGGCGCCGCTCTGGTCAGTAACCCTGCCCAGGACGCGTCCGGCGGTGGACTGGGCCAGCGCGGGCAGACTCATCAGACTCAGTGCGAGAGCAAGAAGAACAATCCGGGTGGCTGGAGTCGTCTCGTGACCCGCGGACATGGCGGTGCTTCGGAATGTCATCACATCCCTCCGTTTATTGGTCCGACAGCCATACCACTGCTGCGGGAATGAAGTCAAGCAAATTTTCCTTTCACCCCTTGCTTTAGCTCCGGGCGGAGCCTGATTAGTAAAGTTTATTAGGCAAGAAGCATTTCGCAGCAGAATTGTGGAGTGAAATCGAGTCCGGTAAGGGCTTGCATTCCATGCAGAAGGAGTGATATTGTCCTGGTTGTCATACCACCATACCTAGAGACCGGGCCTTGCTCACTCTTCGATCTGATACCGCAGAAACCGCACCGCCCGCACTGGACCTGCGGTATAGTAGCCAGACCAGCAACGCTTCCCCCAAACTGGCCCGTGCGGGAGAATACCCTGTGTACAAAGTTGTTCGAACCTCTCGGTTGTACGAGCAAATCGTCCAGCAGATCGAAGAATCCGTCCTCAACGGCTCGCTGAAACCTGGCGACCAGCTTCCCGCCGAGCGTGATCTTGCACAGCGTCTCGGGGTCAGTCGTACGGCCGTTCGCGAAGCAGTGAAGACGTTGCGCGAAAAAGGTTTGGTTGAAGCCTACTCCGGTCGCGGCACTTTCGTGACTGACGGAACCTCGCAGGCCGCGCGCCAATCGTTCGACCTCATGGTGAAGATCGGCCAGCAGGAAGGCTCGCCGCATCTGGCCGAGCTGCGCTTGATCCTCGAACCGGGAATTGCCGCTATGGCGGCGGAGCGCGTTAAGGACGAGGATCTAACCGCAATGCGGGATGCGGTCGCCGTCATGGAGCGCTCACAGAAAGATCCCGAAGCCTACATCGAGGCCGATCTTGATTTTCACCTCGCGCTGGCTGAGGCTGTCGCCAATCCTCTGATTCTTTCCTTGATCGATTCCATCGTCGGACTGCTGCGCGAGCAACGCATAAAAATCTTTAACGTCGAAGGCGGTCCGCAGCGCGGTCAGTTCCATCACAAACGAATTCTCGAAGCCATGGAGCGTCGCGATCCCGAGATGGCTCGCAGCGCGATGCGCGCGCACCTCGAGCAGGTACGCCAGGATTCGCGCGTTTCTCCCAGTGGCAAGGCCTCTGGGAAACATGCTCCGGCCGGTTCCAAGATCACTGCTTAACCAGATCACGCGTAAAGGGGTTTCGTGACTGGTTCGACTAACTGGTTCGAACTAACAAGTTCATAGGTTGAGGGGTGGATGGCGAAACTCGGGTTCATCGGATTAGGAGTCATGGGCAGCCAGATGGTGAACCGGCTGCTCAGCAAAGGTCACAGCGTCGTCGGCTACAACCGTACCCGCGCCAAGGCTGAGTGGCTGGTTGCAAAAGGAATGCAGTGGGCAGACTCGCCGCATGCAGTCGCAAGCGCGTCCGACTTCACTTTCGCCATGGTGACCAACGCCGCGGCGATCGCTTCCATCACCGAAGGTCCCGACGGAATGTTGGCTGGCCTGAGCGCCGGCAAGATTTTCATCGACATGAGTACCGTAAGTCCCACCGTGAGTCGCGCGCTGGCGGCGAAGGTGCGCGAAAAAGGTGGGGACATGGTTGACTCGCCGGTTTCCGGCAGCGTGATCACGTTGGAGGAGGGCAAGCTTTCAGTGATGGTCGGCGGGCGCGACGAGACCTTCGAAAAGGTGAAGCCGCTGCTGCTCGACATTGGCCCCAAGGTTACTCACGTCGGCGATAACGGTCTGGCGCTCGCGATGAAGATCGCGGTGAACCTGAGTCTCGCGGTGCAGATGCTGGCCTTTTCCGAAGGTGTGCTGCTGGCCGAGAAGAGCGGTATCGCCCGCGAAACCGCCGTCGACGTGCTCACCCACAGCGCGATCGCCTCGCCGATGATTCAATATCGCGGGCCATTCGTGCTCCAGCAGCCGGAAGAAGCCTGGTTCGACGTCAACATGATGCAGAAGGATATGGTCCTGGCGATGGATCTGGGCCGTCAGCTCGACGTGCCTCTACCCTCGACTGCAGTAAGCAATGAGATTCTGACCGCGGCGCGCGGCATGGGCTGGACTAAGTACGATTTCGCCTGCATGTTCGACGTACTGGCCGCCATGTCCGGAATCACGACTCCGGTGACCGCAGGACCCAAGAAGAAATGACGACTGCTACTTCTAATCCTGAAGCTGGCCGCGAAAATGCCACCGCAAAAGAAAAGTGGCTGCGCGCCTACCGCCAGATGGTGAGCATCCGCCTCTTCGAGGAGCAAGTGAACGAGGTCTACACTCGCGCGCTCATGCCCGGACTCGCCCACTTATACAGCGGCGAAGAAGCTGTCGCCGTGGGAATCTGCGAGGCTCTGCGCATCGACGACTACATCACCAGCACGCACCGCGGCCATGGACACTGCCTGGCCAAAGGCGCATCGCCCGATCGCATGTTCGCCGAACTGCTGGGCAAGGAAGCCGGCTATTGCCGCGGCAAAGGTGGATCGATGCACATCGCCGATCCCGCCACTGGCAACCTTGGCGCCAACGCGATTGTCGGCGGCAGCGTCGGCATCGCCACGGGCGCGGCTTTCTCCGCCAAGACTTTGGGCACGGATCGCGTCGCCGTCTGCTTCTTTGGAGAAGGCGCACTCGGCCAGGGTTCGCTGTACGAAGTAATGAACCTCGCGCAACTGTGGAAGCTGCCCGTGATCTACGTCTGCGAGAACAATCAATACAACGAGTACACGCATTACCAGGAAACCACAGCTGGTACTATCCTCGGTCGCGCGGCCGCTTTCGGCATCGAAGCCGCAAGCGTTGATGGGCAGGACGTGCGCGCAGTTCATGAAGTCGCGACGCGGCTAGTAAAACGCGCCCGCTCTGGAGGCGGCCCCGCGTTCCTGCAATGCGATACCTACCGTTACAGCGGTCATCACGTCGGCGACATCAATCGCGAATACTATCGCTCCAAAAAGGAAGAGCAGCAGTGGAAGACTGATCGCGATCCCATCAAGGTTTTGTCGAACTGGCTGCTCGAGCAAGGCTACGCCGATGCCGCTTCGTTTGAACGAATTACATCCGAAGTCCGCGCCACCATGGAAGCCGCGGTAAAGTTCGCCATCGCCGCGCCTTATCCGAACGTTGACGAAGTGGAGAAGCATGTCTATGCCTGAACGCGAACTTACATTTGCGCAGGCAGTACGCGAAGCGCTGGCGGAAGAAATGCGCCGCGACGCGCGAGTTTGCATCATCGGCGAGGATGTCGCCGAGGCGGGCACTCCCTTCAAGGTTCTCTCGGGTTTAGTCGAAGAGTTCGGCGCTGGGCGCGTGGTCGACACGCCCATCTCTGAAGCCGGATTCACGGGCGTCGCCGTGGGCGCGGCCATGACAGGACTGCGTCCCGTGGTCGACATCATGTTCGGCGATTTCATTACTCTCACGATGGATCAGATGGTCAACCAGGCGGCCAAAGTTCATTACATGTCGGGTGGGCACTGGAAGGTCCCCATGGTGATGCGAACCACTCTGGGCGCCACGCGGCGCTCCGCCGCTCAGCACTCGCAATCTCTGCACGCCTGGTTCAGTCACGTGCCAGGATTGAAAGTGGTTCTGCCCTCGACGCCCTTTGATGCGAAAGGCCTGCTGAAGACCGCCATCCGTGATGAGAATCCAGTTGTGTTCTTTGAAGACAAAATGATGTACAAGCTGAAGGGACCGGTTCCGGAAGAGGACTACACAATCCCGCTGGGCGTGGCCGACGTGAAGCGGGCGGGCGACGACATCACGCTGGTCGCCACCAGCAGCATGGTGCAAGTAGCGCTGGGCGCAGCGATTCTGCTGGAAAAAGAAGGCATCAGTGTCGAGGTGGTTGACCCGCGGACAACATGGCCGCTGGACGAAAAGACGCTCATCGATTCGGCGAAGAAGACTTCACGGGTGATTGTGCTCGATGAAGGCTACGGCCGTTACGGCGTGACCTCAGAGCTTGCGGCCGTGATCGCCGAAGGCGCATTCTACGACCTGGACGCACCGGTAAAAAGAATGGGAGCGATGCATGTGCCAATCCCGTTCTCTCCGCCGCTGGAAGATGCGACGGTACCAACGGAACAAACGGTAGCTGATGCGGTGAAATCAATGTGCAAGCGCTGATCGAACTTATGAAACCAATCCGAACCTCAAATGACTTGGCAGAAATGCTGGCGGCAGACAAGACTGCATTGTTCGTGTGGGTGAATTGGTCAACCTATGCGCGCCACGGAAGCGAGATATATCGAGGAGCCGCAAAGCTCGCTGCGGAACGACTGCAAGAATCGATTTCATGGTTTGTAGCCGACCTGAGTTCGCCGGCGGCAGCGCCTGTCAATCCGGCGCTCAATCGTTGGTTAGAGTCGCAGGATAAGAAGGGGAACGTCTCAATGTTTCCGAACATCCACATGGGCGATGGCTCTGTGGTTTGGATTAAGAACGGGGAAGTCGTTGGATTCGAGCCAAGCGCGGTGCGTTCAGGCACGGAAGGGTTGCTGAGCCGGATTGAAGAAGTCCTTACCTGAGTAGGCATTCTTGTCCGGCAAGTGGCGTCGGGAGGTTCTTATGGCATTAAAAACTCACGGAACCATGGCAGTCGATTGGGAACAACGCATCGACTTTGATCGCTTACGCCGTGAGCGCTTGGCGAAAGCCAAAGCCTTGCTCGCGAAGTCCGAAATGGGCGCGCTGCTTTGTTTCGATATGAACAACGTGCGCTACCTGACCTCGACACACATCGGTTCGTGGGCGCAGGATAAGGCGAATCGCTTCACGTTGCTGCCGCAAAACGACGAGCCGATTCTTTGGGATTTCGGCTCCGCCGCCAAGCATCATCAACTGAATTGCCCGTGGCTCGATGGACGCTCCCGAGCTGGCATTTCCATGTTGCGCGGCGCCATGACGCCGGAGATGGGGCGCGCCGAAGACGTCGCCAAGAAGATTCGCATCGAGCTCGAAATGCGCGGCCTACACAAAGAGCCAGTTGGCATCGACATTATCGAGTTGCCCGTCTTATTTGCGCTGCAGCGCGAAGGCATCAAGGTAGTCGACGGCCAGGCGCTCATGTCGGAAGCCCGCGTGATCAAGACGCAGGATGAAATCTCGCTGCTCAATACTTCGGCCTCGATGGTCGACGCCGCCTACGACGAACTCTACCGCGCCATGAAACCGGGCATGCGGGAGAATGAGGCAGTCGGCCTGGTCAGTAAGGTTCTCTACGATCTCGGCTCGGAATACGTCGAGGCGGTAAACGCAATTTCCGGCGAGCGCTGCAATCCGCATCCGCACGTCTTCTCGGATCGTTTGCTGCGCCCCGGCGATCCCGTCTACTACGACATTCTGCATTCCTACATGGGATACCGCACCTGCTACTACCGCTGCTTCACCGTCGGCTACTCTTCCCGCCCAATGGTCGACGCTTACAAACGTTGCCGCGAGTATCTCGATGCGGCCATCGAATTGGTGCGTCCGGGACGTACTACCGCTGAGATCGCCGCAGTCTGGCCGAAAGCGGAAGAGTTCGGTTTCCCCAACGAAGAATCCTGTTTCGCACTGCAATATGGCCACGGCATCGGCCTCGCTATCTGGGAGAAGCCGGTGATCAGCCGCCTGGTTTCGTTTGAGCACCCCGTCACCATTGAGCCGGGCATGGTGTTCGCCCTCGAAACTTTCTGGCCCTCGACCGACGGCTGGAGCGCGGCGCGTATTGAAGAGGAAATCGTGGTCACTCCGACGGGACACGAAGTGATCACCCGCTTTCCCGCGGAAGAGCTGCTGGTGGCGGGCGCACACTATTTCACTGTCAACGGACCGCTGCCCACCACACGTGAGACGGAAGCTCCGCCCAGCGAGAAAGTTCTGGATATGATTGAAGCCAGCGCAAAAACTGAGCGGGTAGGAGTTTCGGACTGAAGGCACAATGTGAGCCCTTCCCAATAAAACATTATGGCCTTCAGCGTTGTAATGCCCGCTCTCGAGATGGCGCAGGAAACCGGCAAGCTCATTGCCTGGCGAAAGAAGGAAGGCGACCGTGTCACCAAAGGCGAGCCGCTTCTCGAAGTAGAAACCGATAAAGCCGTGCTCGAAGTGGAAGCGCCCGCCGACGGCGTCCTCGCCGGAATCACAGCGGCGGCCGGGGCTGACATTCCCGTGGGAAAGACGATCGCCTGGATCTTGGCTCCGGGCGAAAAGCCTCCCGCCGAAAACGAATCGGCGGCCTCCGCGCCAGCAGCTCGAGGCAAAACAGAATCGCATGCCGCCCAGGTCGCAGCGAGCGCTCCACAACCTTCTGCCGTTCAAAGCGCGAGGATTTCTCCGAAAGCGCGTCGGCTCGCGAAAGAACTAGGGGTTGACCTTGCTGCCGTGCGCGGCTCCGGTCCGGGCGGCGAGATCCTCGCGTCCGACGTGCAGGCTGCGCCAGCGACGTCCGACGCAGCCCCGAAGCAAGGCGGCATCGAAGTCCCCAGCACGCTCGGTCGACTGATGGCGGAGCGCACCACGCAAAGCTGGACTAGCGTCCCTCACTTCTTCGTTACCCGTGAAATCGAAGCCGGAGCACTCAACGAATACCGCGAGCGGCTGGCGCCAGAAATGGAGCGCACGCACCACATCCGCATCACGCACACGGATCTGCTGGTCGCTTTAGTAGCACGCGTGCTGCTCAAGCATCCGCGTCTGAATTCGAGTTGGACCGCCGAAGGGATTCGCCTTCACCACCACGTGAACATGGGCGTGGCCATCGCAGTGAACGATGGCGTGGTCGCCCCGGTAATCCCGAACGCACATAGCGCGAGCCTTGGGGAGATTGCGACGCGGCGTCGCGACCTGGCCGAGCGCGCTCGGGCAGGGAAGTTGCATCCCGCCGACCTGGCCGATGCTACCTTCACGATCAGCAACCTGGGGATGCAGCACGTGGACCAATTCACCGCCATCATCATTCCGCCGCAAGCAGCGATCCTCGCGGTGGGAAGCATCGCCGATCGAGTCGTTGCGGCAGGTGGCAAGCCCGCTGTCCGAGCCATGATGGCGCTGACTCTCTCTTGCGATCACCGCGCTGTGGACGGCGCGCGAGCAGCGATGTTCCTGAGCGATCTGGCGGAGGCAGTGCGTCGACCAGAGAAATTTTCTTGAACTAAGGCTGAGTAGCTGAGTATTGCGAAGTGACGCGCTTAGAGATCGAAGAGATCGGTTGCGCTCAGAACCTGCCGGTAAAGCGACACGGCGTTTCCGCCACGGCGACCCTGAGGGTCTTCACTTTTTCGTTAACGAGCGCGTTTTCCGGGCAAAAATGTACGCTCTTCGACTCTGGTACTCCACGTCAGGGGAATAAGGATCTCGCTCGATGATCTCTTCAATTGCAAACCCCGCAGCCTCTATATAACGTCGGATCGCCTGTGGCTGAAAAAGAAAGAAATCCATCGAGATAGACTGCCCCCACAACTCATCCTCGTGAAGGATTTCGTCGCCGGAATGAAATGCCAGCAACAGTAACGCGCCCGGTTGCAGTACTCTCTGCATTTCCCAAAAGACCGAGGGCAGCGATTTCTCGGGAATGTTGACGATGGCATAGAACGCGGCAATCCCTGCAAGCGTTCCATCCGGAAGGTCCAGGGACATCATGTTCCCTTCCCGAAAGGAAATGTCTGGGCTGAATTGTCGTGCCTGCTCCAACATTCGCGGAGAAAGATCCAAGCCGAAAACGGTTGCGCCGGCATCGCGCAGGTACCGGGCGACCTGGCCCGGCCCACAGCCCATATCACATACCTCGCCTCGTCCCACGACCTTGGCGGCAAAGCGATCGAGCAGTTCCCGGTCAAGTGGCTTGTGCTGAAGTTCGCTGAAAATTCGGCGTGCATACTCGTCCGCGAGTCGATCATAACTTTCGCGAATCGACTGTGTCCTGTTGTCATTCATGTGGTTTCGCTGGATGCCACGGGAGAGCGCCAACAGCTATTGTGCCATTTGGTCTTGTACACGCGTTGCTTATTTGACGGGCAATTCGGAAGTAGTTCACCACCAGCGGTCAAGTTGCGGGACGAGTCTGGATAGGGTACAGGCGATCACACATTGAGGAATTGGCCGACTTGGGTCAATGAGGGTGAACGGCGATATACGTCAACGAACCATTGTGAGGCAACAGAGTCAGGCCACTTGTGCGTATCGGCCATCGGCGCAAGCCAGGAGAGCCATCATTTCGTCCAGGCTAGCGATGTCAAATTCACGCATCGAACTGGCCTGCTCCAGCCTGCCGCGCACAGATTGACGGGGATTGAACAACTTGAATCGAATGTCGTGGTCGTTAGCCCACCGCTGCAGGAATACGAGCATGCCCAGACCTCCGCTTTCGATGGCGGTGACTTCCGAAAGATCAAGAACAATGATTCGGGCATCGCTTTGTAAGTTGACTGCTTTGCGTAATTCAAAAGCAGCTTCGCTCCGGACAATGCGGCCTTCGCACTCAATCACTGCCATTTCGCCGATGTTCTCAACACGGATACTTAGCATATTCATCTCCCGCCTTAGCCACTTCTCGTGACTGCACGTGTCGTACCATTGATTTGCGAGTTGTATTTTGTGCAGGTACTGCGAATCAGTCGAACTAGACTAAGAGTTTTCGGCGAGGCACCAGGAAAATTTGCGCTACAGCAAATGCTGTATCCCAGCATAAGTGTTGTAGTCACGCGGTTATATTCATTTTCATTGACCCGACACTCAATGATTGGAAATGATTTCATGACAATGTCGGCTTCGGCGCGATTAGTGCTTATCGTGCTTCGGGTTTGTGGCGAAGCGGCACCTTGGGCTTCAACGCCAGTCTGGCAAGCATCGGATGTTCGATTCAATACCCTATATCCCGTATAACCGCCGTTTTGGTCCGCGCAATCCATCGCAACTTCTAAGGAGTTTCCCCAGAGTCGCATCCGAGAACTTTTTTCCACGTTCGGGCTGGGGAGGCCGGGCGAGGCCATTCGCCCACACCACAAAGTCAGCCTTCTGAATAGCTTCGGTGCGCCTCCTGTCTGGCATTTCGATTGCGACTGTACCGGTGTAAGCGTCGCCGTCAGGAGGGCTTGTGATGAGGAGAAACCGTTTCTGGATTGAAGTCATCACGCTTTGCGCGGGAGCTGCCTTTGGCCTCGCACTCGCGCTTGCGTTCGTGGGCGCAGTCGTCGTGGCCTTCGGACAAACCGCCGAGCCACCACAATCAGTAACCCAACCCGACCGCCAGCATACCTATGTTGGCATGGTGACCTGTTCGCGCTGTTTCGCCAAACATTCTGCCAAGATCGGGGCCGCCGCCACCGACTGCGCGCGTGTCTGCATCCGTGACGGAGCTAATTTCACCTTCGTCAATGGGGATCGGACTTATCTTCTCGAGGGAGATCCAGCGGAGCTGAAACGAGTCGCTGGACAGCGTGTGCAAATTGTGGGCGCTCTTAACGGCGGTACGATCACCGTCACCTCCGTCGCCGAAGGGACATAGCCCGCAGGAGGCTTCAGCGCCGTCCTTGATTCACCTGGAACCGCGATTTAGGTTGTGGGACGTTTCCAGGATCGGTGCTATGGCGACGTTTCACATCGGCGATCGCCATGCGGTGCCGACTCAGCCTCATAGATCAGGTTTTCTGCATCAGATGGAAGGGCGAAGCCCGCCGTTTGAAACGTCATGCCGACGACATCAAACGTTTTAACGTAAGGAGCCCCGTCTAAGAGTTTTTCCAGGATTTTCAATGCTCCTGGGTAACCGCCTGAGTTGTAAGCTTCCGCACTCCTTTTGTGATCCCAAAAACTGATGGTCGCGACTTCTCTGCCATCGGCGGCCGCCAGGATAATCAAATCCCGGAAGCCTTCCTGCTTTCGCAGCCAGGGAAGGATTTCACGCTCCATGAGATTCGTAAATTCCGTAAGAGAGTTCGGTTTCAAGCGTGCAGCAACTTTGCGGGCGAACATTAGGTAATCCTTCCTCGATTCATGTGGTCAACCAGTTGGCTGCCGGCAGCAAGACAAAGGTCAAGATCAAGATCTTTTCGCGGCCGGGAGAACCGCTCCCCCAGCAGTTCTCCCGACTCGGCTTTACCCCCTCAAAGGAACGGCTGGTGCGCGCGAGGGGGCTTGCGGCCTGATGCTCTTCCGCAGAGTAAGCCATCTGTCGCGCGCCAGCGTTCACAGCACGGCAATTTGCCGGAACTCCAAGAAAAAAGCAACGAAACTGTTCCCGTACTTGAGCTAACCAGCTAACGCGTTGGAGAAAAAGCAGTTACTGGAATTTCTGATCTGCCATGCTAGAATCTCCCGCATTCTGCGAGGGTGGGCTCTCGTATGCAGCAGGGCAGACCAGCGGGGCGGATTGTTCGTTTTGGATCCTTCGAGGCCGATTTTGGGGAGGGAAAGCTCACCAAGGGCGGGATCCGGATTCGTCTGCAGGAGCAGCCGTTACAAATTCTGGCGCTATTGCTGGAGCACCCCGGCCAACTCGTCACCCGGGAGGAAATCCGACAGAAACTCTGGTCGCGCGATACATTTGTGGAGTTCGACGACGCATTGAATACGGCAGTGCGTAAGCTGCGCGCGGCATTGAACGATTCCGCTGACAATCCCAGGTTTCTCGAAACCGTTCCCCGTCGAGGCTATCGTTTTGTTGCTCCGGTTGCCTGGACGCAGGAACCGCAAGCCGTGGCCGCGACTCCAGTCAGGCATCGGACCGGTCGGCGCGCGTATCTTTGGTCCGCCGCGGCTTTGATCGTGGCTGCCGCAGCCGTGGAAGGATACCGGCATCTTCACCGTCCTGGTTTCCAAATCACTCCCAAGGACACCATCGTTCTTGCAGATTTCTCTAACTCTACGGGCGATGTAGTGTTTGATGACACGCTGAAAACCGCGCTCAACGTTTCGCTGCGCCAGTCGCCTTTCTTGAATGTCCTCTCCGACAGCGAAATCGCCAAGGCCCTGCAACAGATGACCCGTCCGGCGAGCACGAAGCTCACGCCCGACGTAGCCCGCGAGGTATGCCAAAGGGCGAGCAGCAAGGCGTACCTTGCCGGTTCAATTGGCAGTCTGGGCAGCGAATACGTGGTGGGGTTGAAAGCGGTGAATTGCCAGAGCGGAGACACCCTGGCGCAAGAGCAGGGAACGGCGACATCCAAGGAGAAGGTGCTCGAAGCACTGGGTGAGGCGGCATCGAGGCTGCGAGGCGAACTGGGCGAGTCGCTGGCAACGGTGCAGAAGTTCGATGTTCCGCTGGAGCAGGCCACTACCTCTTCGCTCGAAGCTCTGAAAGCGCTCAGTCAGGGCAGAAAAGCGTCCGATGAGAAGGGCCCCGCCGCGGCTCTCCCTTACGATCAGCGCGCCATTGCGCTCGATCCCAATTTTGCCATGGCCTACCGGGCGGTAGGCATCGACTACACCAATCTCAGCGAGCTAGGGCGGGCCAGCGAGTACTTCAGCAAAGCATTCCAGTTGCGGGAGCATGCCAGCGAGCGGGAAAAGCTGACGATCAGCGCCGACTACTATTCGTATGCGACTGGGGAGCTGGATAAAGCGGCCCAGTCGTTTCAGGAGGAGATGGAGATCTATCCGCGGGAAGATGCAGCGTACGTGAATTTGGGACTTGTATACGCAGCACTCGGGCAGTATGAGAAAGCTACGGAGATCACCAGGCAAGTCGCACGTCATGCACCCGAGGCTGTAAGTGAATACGAGAATTTAGCCAACTATGCCCTTGCCTTGCAGCGTTATGACGAAACGCGGCAGGTCATCCACGAAGCGCAGGTACGAAAAGTAGATGATTTCATATTGCACAACGCTTCTTATGCGCTTGCTTTTGCCGCGGCGGACCTCGCGGCGATGGCTGATCAGCAACGGTGGTTTGCCAGCAAGGCGGAGTTTGAAAACGTCGGACTTGCGCTTGAATCCGACACCGAGGCGTTTAGGGGTCATCTTCACAAGGCCAGAGAACTAACCAGGAAAGCGGTCGACTCGGCGATACGGGCGGATAACAAAGAAAGTGGGGCAGTCTATCTGGCCATTGCCGCTCAGCGCGAAGCTGCTTTCGGCAATGCTACGCAAGCCCGGCTGACCGCGGCAGAGGCCTTGAAGCTTGCTCCTGCGAGTCAAGGAGCGGAGAGCGAAGCAGCCCTAGCCTTGGCAATGGCCGGCGACACCGCCCGCGCCGAGTTCTTGGCTCAAGACCTCCGTAGACGTTTCCCACTGGATACTCAAGTGCAGTCGCTTTGGCTGCCTGCGATTGAAGGGCAATTAGCACTGGACAAAAAGAAACCAACTGCTGCCCTGAATGTCCTGCAAGCTGCTTCCGCCGTCGAGTTCGGGCAAATTCCCTTTGTCAACAATATCTCCTGCCTCTATTCAGTCTATGTTCGCGGAGAGGCTTACTTGGCAGCCGCACAGGCCGAGGCTGCCGCTGCCGAGTTCCAGAAGATTCTCGCCCACAGCGGCATTGTGTGGAATTGCTGGACTGGAGCCCTGGGGCACCTGGGCCTGGCACGTGCGAACGCGTTACAAGTGAGAACGTCGCAAGGCGCTGACGCCGACGCTGCCCGCGTTAGGGCGCTTGCGGCTTACAAGGATTTCCTCACCCTCTGGAAAGACGGCGATCCCCACATCTCCATTTTGAAGCAAGCCAGGGCCGAGTACGCGAAGCTGCAATGAAACTGAACTAGAACTGCCAGGATGGAGGTTTTGTCAGGCTGTTAGGTTTGTTTCTTTCCAGAAACCATGCGGCATGAAATCTAAGGTGCAAAAGAAGTTGTTGGTCGGGGCGCGCGGATTTGAACCGCGGACCCCCTGCGCCCAAGGCAGGTGCGCTACCAGGCTGCGCTACGCCCCGACATTGTGAACGACAACCACGACTGCAGCTTCGATTATAAACGACGGAACGCGCTATAATTTCTCGCTGGATATGCAGAGCCTGCGGTATGCGTTAGTTGCGTATGTGAAAAGTCCAGTGGGAGAGTTCGTGGAGAACCTCCGGCGGGAGCTGCATCCCAACCTGCCACACCTGGCGGCCCACATCACGTTTCTGCCGCCGCGGCTGCTGCACGGGACAGAGAGCGCCGCGCTGCAGATGCTGGCCGGGATCTGCAGCCAGGCGGAGCCTTTCGAAGTGACCCTGGGTGACGTGCAATCTTTTGTTCCCACCACGCCCACGGTTTACATCCGCGTGACTTCCGGCGCGTCACGGCTGCAGGAGTTGCATGACCAGTTGAACCAGCAAACGCTCGCCGTCGCCGAGGAGTGGCCTTACATTCCCCACCTCACGATCGTGAAAATGGCTACCGAACCGATGGCGGAACAAGCGCTGCGGATCGCCCGCGAACGCTGGCGGCATTATTCGGGTAGCCGGCGCATCCTGCTTGACCGGCTCACGTTCGTGCGGGAAGACGCGCAAAACTGCTGGGTGGATCTGGCCCCGGTCCCACTCGGTGGGAGTTTGGTTTCACCCTAAGTGGCTAATTGGGACTCGGAGTTTCACCACAGCTCTTTTCCCGCCGACTCCGCGGCGTTCGTTGACTTGCCGGTTTCGCGCACGTAAGATTTTTCGCCAGTGCTCGTCCACCACCGCGGCTTTTTACGGGGTGATTTGAAGCGGAGGGAACTTATGCCGGTCCGGAATGCCTTGCACTTTCTTTTGGTCGGAGCGCTGGTTGCATGCGCGACCTCTGGGCCCATGGCGGCGCAGTCCAACTCGTCTTTTTCGTTGGATGTGACGTCGGCAGGGGCCACCCCGACCCAAGGTGCATCCGGATATAACCAGCCGCCGAAAAACATTCTGGATGTGATGCACGCTCCCTCGCCGCCAGTACCCAGAGTGAGCCCGACCCAGGACGCAATTCTGCTTATGTCGTGGCAGGACTATCCGTCGATCGCCCGGGTGTCGACGCCTTTCTTGCGTCTGGCCGGCGTGCGCGTGGAGCCAAAGAATCACAGCAAGCACGACACCCCCGGCGGTTACGGCATTACGCCCTGCGTCCGGAGCTTCGAGCTGGTCCGCATCGCCGATGCTTCGCAGATTTCTATCGCGCTTCCTGAAGGCGCTTGCCCGGGCGGTCCCGTGTGGGCGGCTGATGGAAAGCAATTCGCGTTCGTGAATCTCGCTCCCGAGGCGGTCGAACTCTGGATCGGCGATGGTAAGACCGGCAAAGTGCATAAAGTGTCCGGGGCGCGTCTCAACCCCATGTTCAACGACGAGATGCAGTGGATGCCGGACCAGAAAACGCTTTTGGTCAAGCTGGTGCCCGAGGGAATGGGCGCGCCGCCGCCCGAACCCGTGGTGCCGGCCGGTCCGAGCATCCAGGAGACTACGGGCGAAAAAGGGCAGAGCAGCACCTATGAAAACCGCGACACCCTCGGCAACAAGCATGACGAAGATGTCTTCGATTACTACGCGGCCTCACAACTCGCGCTCGTCGATGCGGCCACCGGGGCGATCATGCCTGTGGGAAAGCCGCAGAATTACGAAGCGGTAGCTTCCGCGCCGGATGGGCTGCACATACTTGTGGCGGCGATCCACAAACCCTATTCTTATGTGACGACTTACGATCGCTTCCCGCGCGAAGTCGAAGTCTGGGACACATCTGATCGTTCACACGTTCGGGTTCACACCATCGCGTCGCTTCCGTTGGCGGATCGCGTCCCCATCGCGGGGGTTCCGGTAGGGCCGCGTGATTTTTCCTGGCGCGCCACCGAGCCGGCGACGCTGGTCTGGGCAGAGGCGCTGGATGGCGGCGACTGGAAAGTTAAAGTACCGGCTCGCGACAAGATCCTGCTGCAGAAGGCGCCGTTCGATTCACCCGCAGTCGAAATCACGCGGACCGAGCAGCGTTATGTCGGCTTCGGCTGGGGAGAACAAGCAGGCACCGCTCTTTTGAACGAGTACGATGAAAACCGGCACTGGAGACGGACCTTCGTCATCGACGTCGACGCTCCACAACCGAAGCAACGCTTGCTCTGGGATCTCTCGACGGACGAGAGGTACGCGAACCCCGGCAATCCAGTGAAGCGACAACTGGCGAACGGGTCCTGGGTGGTGCGTGAGGAGGGCAGGGCGATCTATCTTGCAGGTTTCGGCGCTTCGCCCGACGGAGACAGGCCGTTCCTTGACCGGCTCGACCTGAAGAGTGATATGGCTCTGAAATCCGAACGCCTGTTTCGCAGCGATAAGACTTCATACGAGCAATTTCTTTCCTTCACCGGACCGGACACGAAGACCTTTCTCACCTGGCATCAATCGCCAACTGACCCGCCGAATGCATTCGTGCGAACGCTAGGAAAACCAGTAAGCAATGATGCGCCCGCCGGAGAAGCGATGTTTGCCTCAACCAGCGTCGCGATCACCCGCATTCCCGATCCGGCTCCGGCCGTGCGAGCAATCAAGAAACGGTTGGTCAAGTACAAGCGCGACGATGGGCTGGACTTGTCGTTCACGCTCTATACTCCGCCCGACTATAAAGAGGGAACGCGCGTCCCCACCATTCTTTATGCTTATCCTCTCGACTATGCCGACGCTTCGAAGGCAGGCCAGGTTGCAGGCTCGCAGGAAACCTTCACCCAGCTGCGGCAATACCGGCTGTTGCTGCTGGCCGGCTATGCCATCATCGACAACGCCGCGTTCCCTATCGTCGGCGATCCGAAGAAAGCCTACGACACCTATCTCGAACAGCTCGTTGCCGATGCCAAGGCTGCGGTCGATGAGGCTGTGCGACTGGGCGTTGCCGACCCCGACCGCATCGGAGTCACCGGACACAGTCACGGCGCTTTAATGACCGCGAATCTGGTAGCCCATTCCGACTTGTTCCGCGCCGGTGTGGCGACCAGCGGCTCCTATAACAAGACGCTCACGCCTTTCGGGTTCCAGAACGAGCGGCGCTCGGTTTGGGAGGCATCGGATGTCTATTTGAAAGTCTCACCATTTTTCTCCGCCGATAAATTGAAGACGCCGCTGCTCATCATGCACGGCGCGGAGGACGCGAATCCCGGGACTACGCCGATCCAGTCGCACAAACTCTACGAAGCTATTCGCGGCAACGGGGGCATCACTCGCCTGGTGATCCTCCCGCACGAGCCGCACTGGTACACGGCCATGGAGTCGAACGAACAGCTGGTTTACGAGATGCTTCGCTGGTTTGACAAGTACGTCAAGAACGCGCCGCCGCGGCCGGTGACCGGGACGCGCTAGAATGCTTCAACCTTCGGATGGCGCTCTACTTATGAGAAGTTCGTAGATCAGAAAGGACCTGCTTATGCTCGAGATTCAGACCAAGCACTTGCCGCCTGACATCGTTGTCCTGGAGATAACGGGCAGAATCACGATTGGCCGGGAGTGCAAGCAACTGGAATGGGCCACCGACACTCTGGTGCGGGAGAAGAAGGAAAAGAAGATCATCTTTGACCTGAGTGGGGTGACCCATATGGACAGCACCGGGGTCGGGATCATCGTCATGTCGGCCGGAGTGGTGAAGGAGGCGGGGGGAGAGCTGCGACTGGCCGGCGCCAACAAGCATATTGAATCCGTATTGAAGGTAACCAGCATGGATAAGCTGGTTTCGTGGAACCCAACCGTGGCCGAGGCGGCTGCCGCCTTCGGATAAGCTTCAGAGTCAGAGCTTGCGGAAACCCGCGTCGAATGGAGGCTCGTGGAACTTTCTTCGAGAACCTTCCCGTTTGCGGACGATCCATCCCTTTAGTCATACCCTTTCACTTGTAACCTCGCCTGGTTACTCGGGCATTACGTTACCCCTTGCCGAGCCTGCATGGCCCCTGGTACATCTCCCTCCCGTGCATTGCGCCGGGGCTTGCCGGACTGTAAATACAAGGAGAGGGAATTGTGGAAATCCCGCGCTGCGAGCGGCTTGGGGCGTGGGTTTCAGGCAAGGTCGGAGGGCAAGCATGCAGATCGGGGTCTACGGTTCGGGTTACCTGGGAACAGTGATTTCGGCCTGCCTGGCAGATTTTGGCACTCCGGTTTCATGCTGTCATCCCGACCGGTCGCGCATGGTTGAGATGGCGCAGGGAAACATCCCATTCTTTGAGAAGAACCTGAAAGAAATCATTCGACGAAACGTGCGGGCCGGCCGCCTGGCGTATTCCACCGATATCGAATCCTTTGCGCGCAAGACCCAAGTCATTTTCCTTGCTGAAGACAACGCGGACAATCTGGCCGACGTGGTGATGCGGATCGCAAAGCTGGCGAACAAGCCTCCGATTCTGACTATCGTTACGCCGGTAGCGGTGGGCACGGCCGCGGCTCTCGAGAAATCGATGAAGAATGCGGGCGTGCATGGAACGATCGTTTCCCAGCCTATGTTCTTCACCGACGGTTGCGCCGTGGAAGATTTCAACTGGCCCGACCGGCTGATTCTGGGGTCGACCTCGAACGAAGCGGTGCAGGTCCTCAAGCAGATTTTTCATCCCCTGGTGATGCGCGGCGTGCCTGTGATTGTTACTAACCAGGCGACGGCGGAACTGGTGCGGGAATCGGCTACGGCGTTTGTGGCGACCAAGATTTCTTTCATCAATGAGGTTGCGGCGCTGTGTGAGCGGGTGGGCGCGGATGCAGTCAGCCTCGCTCTGGCGCTTGGCCTCGACAAGAAAATCGCTCCGCGCTGTCTGCAGCCGGGAGCGGGTATGGGCGGCGTATTTGCCGAGTCCGATATGGATTCGCTGGCCGAGCTGGCCAAGTCCAACGGGGTTCCGCTGCGCGTGCTGAGTGCGGCACGCGATGTTAACCATACCCTGGCCGAACGCCTCGTCGAGAAGATCGCCTTGGCTCTGAATTCCGTCGAGAACAAGGACGTGGGAATTCTCGGGATGGCGTTTAAGCCGAATACGAATTCCGTGGCGGGATCTTCAGCGGTCCGTTTGGCCGAGACGCTTGTCGCCAAAGGCGCGCGGGTGCGTGCGTATGACCCAGTAGCGCTTTCGGAGGCTAAGCTCCGGCTGAATGGTTCGGTACGTTATTGCGAGTCGGCTTATGCCGCGGCGGAAGGCATGGATGCGCTGGTGGTCGGCACAGGCTGGCCAGAGTTCCGCGCGCTCGATTTCGATCGCATCAAGCACCTGCTCAAGAAACCCCTCATCGTGGACACGAAGAACCTGCTGGATTCCGGGCGGCTGCGAGCTATGGGGTTTGAATACGTGGGCGTCGGGCGGGGATGAACGCCCCGTGAACGAGGAAATTCTCAATCCCGCAAAGCAGTTCGCACGACAGTCCGAACGGCTGACGTCGTTGTCACAACTTTCATTACCCCAGCCTTCGCTGTCCCAGCTTTCGATTTTTGTCTCTGGAATTCTCGATAGTTTGTCGTATTTCTTCTTCTGCTTGTCTTTTTCCAGCCTGACTCACCTGCTCGGCTCCTGGTGGAACCGCTTCTTAGCTGAAGAGTGATAGGCTTGTGCCTTGAGTATTGATCAGTCGACTGTCTGCCGGCCGCTTCAGAACTGAATCACATCAACTTCGGCGCTGTAGGTGGGCGAGGTTCCCCACGCCTGCCCGGTCTGGTTAGTTGTTCTCATTTGGAATGCTGTGTTGGCTGCGACCGAGACCAGAGTCACACAGGAAGCAGGGTCGCCAGCGGTGTCAGCGAGGTATTCCGTAGGGCAGGGATCGTCCACGTTACCCCATCCTGTGAAGTTAATGGCCTCCTTTAACGAGCCGCCATCAGGCTTCTCGGCGATATTCCAGGAGACCAGCGCGTTCACTGCGTTGCTGGGAGTGAACAAGGTTTTCCAAGCGGGATAGGTCGCACTGGTCCAATTGAGCAAGTTGAGTTCGTAGTCGGTTAGCGGACCGGATCCCGGCGCGGGACCGCCAAATTGAACCGCAACGAGGGTATAGCCGCAGTCCGCCGACGATGTGGTAAATAAGCCGTTGCCGCCGCCATAGGCGGTAGAAATCTGCGATCCCACACCGGAGATTGAACCTGACCAGCCGGCCGATAATTTCCAGTGGCAGTTGATCCCGGTGACGACTGAGAAGAGCCAGGGATAGCCGGGAAATGAGAATTCGTGGCCACCGTTGGCGCCGGCGACGGCGTAGTTGAGCGGCTTCTTGATTCCGCCCTGGGATTGTGTTTCTCCCAACCAAAAACCGAAACCGAAGGCAAAGAGATTGTAAAAGCCAGAGTAAGTTCCGGTCGTCTCGATGGTAGGGGCAGTTTCGGCTTGGTTGCGGATCAGATGACAGCCATTGGGCACGCCGTTTTTCGTGGAGTAAGTGAAGTTGCGGAACTGGCCGTTCTCGTCGGTCCAGCGCAGGATGGTTGCTGGTGCAGTGGTTTCCACGTCGCCGGCGGTTACGCAGATCAGATAGCTGGCACTGGCTGCCGGCATAGCCATGATGGGCGTGGCCGGCAGGAGCGAAGTTTCGTTCAGGAAATCCCTCCGAACTTCGGTGATGGAGGCGTTGGCCGCGGCCAAGGGCCACAGCAATGCGAGGAGTGCAAGGGTCTTCTGGATCACAAGGATCTCCTATCATCGTGCAGAATAAGTCCAGGGGCAGCTGAGGTCACGGTTGTACGTCACACTGGGGCGAGATTCAGTTGTGGAAAATTCCGTTTCAGGACAGCTGCGTCGTGGTCTAGATCCTGTATCAAAGACAGCTCGGAGATGGGTTGCTATAATCAAGCTGGCGGTGGGAATAGCTCAACTGGCAGAGCACCGGACTGTGGCTCCGACGGTTGCGGGTTCGATTCCCGTTTCCCACCCCAGAATTTTCCGGGCGAGTCTACCAGAAGCCACGCTGTGCTCGGCTGGACAGCCGAGAAGGCTCCCTCCTCCGTCACATCCTCAAGCGCCGTACCATATTGGGAAGCGCTTAGTGCACTGCGTGTTTTTCTTTCTCTCCAGTCGTTGACCCCATGACCATGCCGGTCTAGAATGCGCTCGAATCTTCTTGCGGGCGCGGCCGCGCCCAGCAGGGCCTGTCGGAACGGACAGAGGGGAAGCAGATTCACGGGTTCCGAGTCACGGGTCTTGGCTCCTTAACCAGGCTCCTTAGGAAGTCTGCGTAGGAAATCTCCGTCTCAGGAGGAGTTCCTTGAAGAGTTCTCCGCGCAAGCAAGTCAAATCTCGTCGCAAAGGCGCGCCAGAGAATGGCACTAAAGCTCATTCCGGATTATTCCCCATCGTAGGGATCGGAGCTTCGGCTGGCGGATTGGAAGCATTTTCCGAACTGTTGCGTCACATGCCTGAAAAGACCGGCATGGCCTTTGTGCTGGTGCAGCACCTTGATCCGAAACATGGCAGCGTGCTGCAGGAAATCCTGTCGCGCACGACGAAGATTCCAGTTACAGAAGTGACGCAAGGCGTGGTCGTGCAGCCGGACCATGCCTATGTGATTCCGGCCAACACGAACTTGACCCTCAAGAATGGGATGTTGCAACTGGGTTCGCGCGTACTAACCCGAGGGCAGCACATGCCGATCAACGACTTTTTCCGTTCGCTGGCGGAAAGCGCCGGGCAACAGGCCATCGGCGTCATCTTGTCGGGCACGGCTTCGGACGGTACCGAGGGATGCCGTGCCATCAAAGCGGCGGGAGGAATTACCTTTGCCCAGGATGAGGAGTCTGCGAAGTACGACAGCATGCCGCGCAATGCGGTGAATGCGGGTTGCATCGACTTCATCCTTTCACCCAAGGATATTGCCCGCGAGCTGGGCGGAATCAGCCAGCATCCTTACGTGGCGCGGGTGATGTCGCCCGAGGCGGAAGGTTTCGAGGGAATGGTGGGCAGCGAGTTGAACGTGTTGTTCGGGCTGCTGCGGGAATCAACCGGGGTGGACTTCACGAACTATAAGCACACGACTTTGCAGCGCCGCATCCGGCGGCGCATGGTGGTGCACAAGGTCGCGAAGCTGAAGGACTATCTGCGTTTCATAGGGAAGAGGCCGGAAGAACTGGACGAGCTGTACCGCGATTTGCTGATCCATGTCACCGGATTTTTCCGGGAGCCGGAAGCGTTTGTCGCGCTGCGCAAGCATGTTTATCCCAAACTGTTTGAGGGCCGCAAGCCAGACAATCCCATTCGCGTTTGGGTGGCCGGCTGCTCCACCGGCGAGGAAGTGTACTCGATCGCGATCACACTGCTGGAATATATGTGGGTGCACAGCCGGAATATCTCACAGGCGGCGACCGCAATCCAGATTTTCGCTACTGACATCAGCGACACCGCGCTGGACCGCGCCCGCACCGGTCTGTACACGGAAGCGGCGGTCTCTGAGATCTCGGCGGATCGATTAAAGAGATTCTTCATCCGGCTCGATGGGGGATTTCAGGTCAACCGGTCAATTCGGGATATGTGTATTTTCGCCAAGCAGAACCTGGTGAAGGATCCGCCATTCTCCAACCTGGACCTGGTGAGTTGCCGCAACCTGCTGATCTATCTGGGTCCGGTATTGCAGCGTCGAGTTATCCCCACATTGCATTACTCCCTGAAGCCCGGCGGCTACCTGATGCTGGGAGCGGCGGAAAACCTGAGTGGATTCGCCGACCACTTTGGGTTGGTCGACAAGAAAGACAAGATCTATCAGAAACGGAGGACCTCGGCACGGCTGACGACCTACTTCGCGAACGCCGATTATTTGCCGATCAAGACTGGAGACGCGAAGCATCCCCGGGAGTTGCCGGCTCCTTTTACTGTAGAACGAGAGGTAGAGCATCTGCTGGTGAACCGGTTCGTTCCGGCGAGCATTGTGGTGAACGATCAATTGGAAATTGTGCAGTTCCACGGGAAAACGGGAGCTTATCTGGAGCCGCCGGCCGGACAGCCCAGTTTCAGCCTGGCCAAGATGGCACGCGAGGGTCTGCTGGTCGATCTGCGCGCGTCGCTGAACACGGCCAAGAAGACCAATGGCACGGTGCGGAAGCAAGGTGTGCAGATTCAATCGGAGACTGGAATGCGCGAGGTGAACCTGGAGGTAGTGCCTTTGCGCGGTCCCTCGGCGCATGAGCGTTTTTACGTGGTTGTGTTTCAGGATGAGGTTCGCAAGCCGGCGGGGTTGGAGGACAAGGGCAAAGCCGGCAAGACGATGAAAATACCCCGCTCCACAGCGCGGGACACCGAGCTTTTGAAGCGCGAGATGAATCAACTGCGGGAGCAGTTGCGGTCGCTGATCGAAGAGCATGAAACCACGACGGAAGAGTTTAAGTCGGCGCATGAAGAGGTCTTATCGGCCAACGAAGAATTGCAGAGCACCAACGAAGAATTGGAGACGGCCAAGGAGGAGTTGCAGTCCACGAATGAAGAACTCACTACCCTCAACGAGGAAATGCAGAACCGTAACGCGGAATTGGGTTCGGCCAACAACGATCTGCTGAATCTGCTGGGGCACGTCGATATTCCGGTGGTGATGGTGAGCAACGACTTGCGCATTCGCCGCTTCACTCCGCCGGCGCAGAAACTTCTGAACCTGCTGCCCGGGGATATTGGCCGGCGCCTGGGAGAAATTCGGCCGAACCTCGACCTGGAGGATTTGGAATCACTGGCCCACGAAGCCATCCGTCGCGTGGCTCCGCAGGAGCGCCAGGTGCGCACTAAGGAAGGCGGTTGGCAGGTGCTGCACGTGCGGCCCTACAAGACATGGGACAATCGAATCGAAGGCGCGGTGATCAGCTTGCAAGACGTCGACAGTCTGAAGCGCTCGCTCGACCAGACGCGGGAGTTCGCAGACACGATTGTCGAAAGTGCGCGGGAGCCGATCCTAGTGTTGAATGCGGGACTGCAGGTTACCGCTGCGAATCCCGCGTTCTATCGGGTCTTCGATGTTTCCCGAGAAGAAACAGAAAGGCGTCTGATTTACCAGCTGGGCAATGGGCAGTGGGATATCCCGAGGCTGCGCGAACTGCTGGAGGAAATTGTCCCGCGAAACTCGCGCGTGGACGATTTTGAAATGCGCCACGATTTTCCCCACCTTGGACCGCGAGACATGCGGCTCAACGCCCGCCGGGTTGAAATGCAGCCCGGCCATCCTTTCATTCTTCTGGCAATAGAAGATGTGACAGAAAAGAACAAGGAAGGAGCCGCCTGAGAAAACTACCTGCCGCTCGGCGGTGAAAAGCTTTTGTACTCCGAACTCGGTGTAGAATGCTTGCGGGTCTCGCGTCTCCCATCCAGCGAATGAACCGGATTTTTCAGCCATCTCGAAGTTTATCGCAGCAGCTCGGACCGTTGGAGCAGCGCATGCTTGAAGCGTTGTGGGCGAGGGGTAGCGCAACCGTCCGCGAACTGCTTGAAAACAGCCTCCCGGAACTGGCGTACACCACGGTGATGACCACGCTGGACCGGCTGTTCAAGAAGGGGCTTCTGACGCGGTCGGAGGAAGGCAGGGCGTTCCGCTACGTTCCGCGGTTCAGCTGTGAGGAGTTGCACCAGGAGGCGGCCGGTCATGCCCTTCGCCAGCTTTTGGATGCGAGTCCGGCTTCGTCTTTGCCGCTTTCGTTCCTGGTGGAAATTCTGGGCGAGCGAGACGCGCAACTGCTGGACGATTTGCGGAAACTGGTAGAACGCAAGCGCCGCGAACTGGGCCAACGGGAACTGGGCCAACGCGAATTGGGTCAACGCGAATTGGGACAGAGGGAGAAAGAATAATGTTCGCGGCGCGCGGGATCGCGGTTTCTTTCTCCGTCTTCGTTATAGTCTACTGCGCCTTGTCAGTGGCGGTTTGCGGCGTGTGGCGGCGGGTGTGGTTTGGCGGCCAGGAGTATTCCGCCAGACGCTTCGCCGACCTGCTTTTTGCCCTGCGACTGGCTCCATTCCTGGGGGCCGCTGGAGTCACGCTCCTGTTGGCTGTGCCCTCGTTCCTGCTGCTCGAGCCCCGCGCCGTGGATGAACCTATGAGCGCAGCGCCCGTAGTGCTGAGCTTGTGCGGGATGGCCTTGCTGCTGACGGGAGTGTGGAAGGCGTCCGCGGCTTTGGTGCGGGCTTCACGAACTATTGCGCGGTGGTCGGGCGAAGGAATCGCGACAGCTCCCGGCTCGATCGATTCCATAAATTCAGTCTCGGTGCTACGGATTACGGGGGCTGCTCCGCCGCTCACCGCCGTGGGCATTCTGCGGCCGAGCGTGTGGTTGTCGCAGGCGGCAGAGTTTGTGCTGACCGAGCGGGAGTTGGAAACCGCACTACGGCACGAAGTGGTACACCTGCGCCGGCGGGACAACCTGAGAAAACTGGTGCTGCGAATGGTGGCATTTCCAGGCATGGCTGAACTGGAGAGTGCTTGGCGCGAAGCCACTGAAATGGCGGCTGACGATGCCGCGGTCTCGAGCGCTTCCGAAGCACTGGATCTGGCTGCGGCAGTCATCAAGTTGTCGCGACTGGCTCCTTTGGAGCCCTCCGCCGAGTTGACCACGGCTTTAGTCCACAGCCCTGCGGAGTCGGTGAATGCCCGCGTAGAACGGTTGGTTGCGTGGACAGATCGGCAGCAGAATCCGGCGAAAGGATATTCGTTGAGATATGCGCTGTGCGCTGCGGCGGCGGTGGTGATTACTCTGGCTGTGACTTACAGCGAACTGCTCGTGCGGGTGCACGCTGCGACGGAGTGGCTGGTGCGGTAGGCAATCGTTCCTCTGATCGCTCCTCTGACCTGCCGGACGCCTGGTGATAATCTCGCAACATGGCTGACGATTCCGATACAGGCCCGCGTTCTCCCGCACCTGCTCGATCTTCCAAGGCGGCTTTCTTTCTTGCTCTTATCATCGGGCTGTCCCTCGGGGTATTGTGCGTCGGCTCGATAGGATGGTTGATGTTGTCGCGAGATTCCGGGCGAGCGCTGTTGAGCCATTGGTGGTCGGCTGTGACGGGCAGAACCCTCAGCATTGATGTCAGCCAGCCCACGGTCGTCGATCGTATTCAGCGATTGCAGCGGCTGGAGACCGTGGTTTACACCATGGACAAGTTAGTCACCGGGGCGAAGGAAAACCCCATCTTTCCGGATTTTCTGGCCGGCGACCGGCTGTTGATGATGGTGCATGGCGAAGTCGTCGCCGGCATCGATTTCTCGAATCTGAAGCCGGGCGACGTCAAAGTGGGTGGCAAGCAGATTCGCCTGCATCTGCCCGCGGCGCAGGTCTTCAGCACTCGCATCGACAGCGCGAAAACCCGGGTCTATTCCAGGCAAACTGGCCTGCTCGTATCTACCGACCCGAATCTGGAAACGCAAGTGCGCCAGGAGGCGGAACGCCAGCTGCAAGAGGCCGCCTTGAGCGATGGCATTTTGCGAAATGCCCAGCAAAATGCGACCTTGACCATCAGCAGTCTGTTGCAAGGTTTAGGGTTCGAGAAAATTGCTTTCGACTAACGGGATTGTCTCTCAGTATTTCTAGAACGTAACGCGCACACCGACCTGTGCGGCGAATGGAATGCCAACCGTGGTGCCGGGGCCGAAGAAATCTCCTAAGGCTCCTTCGGGTATCTCAAGCTGTTTCAAGCTGGTGAGGGGCACGCAGTTTGGATTACAAATTCCGTTGACGGCGCCATTTGCATCAAATTGGGCCCCCGGGATCTGAGCGATGTTTACGGCGAAGTTCGCGCCGGGATTGTTGCGGTTGAAGAGGTTGAAGAATTCGATAAAAGGATCGACTCGCCAGCGCTCATTGATGTTGATCGGCCGCGTCACGCGCAGGTCCGACTGGATGTAAGGCGTGCCGCGGAATTCGTCGAGGCTGGTATACACGTCCGGACCGTTGTTCAAAGAGATTGAGATCCGACCGCTGTTGTCGGCGGTCGTGATGGTGATGGGGCGCGCGCTTTCCAGCTGGGTCACCGTGCTCAATTCGAAGCCGCCGGGGATATGGACGATTCCCGCCAGCACAAAGCGGTGGCGAACGTCCTCGCCCGACGGACCGTAGTCGCCGGGTCCGAAAGCATCCAGCTGTCCGGCATTCGGGAATCCGCTTGGAACCTGGCAGACACCATCCACGTAGTCAAAGAGCTCGCCGAGCACACACCCCCAGGTCTGCGCCTTGGAGAGCGTGTAGTTCGCCACCAGGTTGAAGCGATGCATGTTGCCTTGCAGATGCAGCATCAGCCCGTTGTAGCTGGAACGATTGTCAGCCTCGAACACATTGACGTTCGGCACAACGTTAGTCTGATCGGCCGCATATTCCAGGGGAGGCTCTGATGTGGAGATGAGCGGAGTGAACAAGTCGGCACCGCTGCCGTAGGGGAAGCCACGGTAGCCATGATTGCCCTGCTCATGTACGTAATCGACGCTCGCCAGCCAACGTTCGTTGAAAGCGTGCTGGATGCCGCCGGTGGTATGAATGGCGTAGGGCGTTTCGTAGCGAGAGCCGATCAGGTTGCCGGTCGCCCCTGCGCCGCCTATCAGGCAGCCGGAGCCGAGGAGCGAATAAGTTCCGGGACCTCCTGTAAGGCTGCACGTTCCCGTGGTGAAGTTCGAGTTGTTGACACCCTGAAAGGCGGTCGCCCATCCGTTCTGCGCGAGATCGTCGTAGTAGAGGCCAAACCCGGCGCGAATCACGGTCTTCCCGCTGCTGCCGGGGGAGTAAGCGATCCCAAGGCGAGGCGCGATTTGCTTGCGATAATCGCTCGGCAGGCTGGGCACGATTGGAATCTGCAACGCTTTCAGCGTCACATACGCTGAGTTCTCGGATTCGTTTCGCCCCGAACCCAGGAATAGTCCCCACGTGGTCTGATAACGCACGCCGTAGTTGACGGTGAGCTGACGCGAGACTCGCCATGAGTCCTCGGCGTACAGTCCGAGACGCTGAATGTTCTGTGAAAAGCTGCCGTCGCCAGCGGGAGTAAACGTGCAGGTAATGCCGGTCGTGGCTGGGGGGACCGGAGGAGGAGGCGCTGGATTGCACTGGGCACTGGGTGGCGTGTAGTAAAACGGCAAGGCAGTCGTGATGCCGCCGCAGTCCGGGCCCGGCGGATTGATGTAGCAATCGGGGTTCGAGGGATATGTAGTGAACTGCTCCGCAGTCGACGCGAACGCCCCGCTCAGCACCGGTTCGTGTATGAAGTCGGCTCCGAACTTGAACGCATGGTCACGCACCACGTGGCTCACATCGTAGCGGAATTGATATTTGTCCTGATTGCGCAGGTCTGGGAAAAGAGTGATGGGAGTGGCAAACTGATTGTCGCCGAAGGTTTCGAAGCCGGAGACGGTTAGCGCCGTCACGCTGAATGGAAATTGTATGGCGAAGCCGAGATCCGAATTCCGGGTCTGCGTGAGATGCAACAGGCTGGCGTCAAGAACCAGATTCCCCAGCCAGTTTGAATTGAAGGTATAGCTATTGCTCAGCGCCACATTCCAGTAGTTGTTGTGCGTGATCAGGCCGGTCGAGGGCAGCGTAGCCTGCTGCACCAGGGCATTGTGCGTGAGGTAGCTATCTTGCGAGGCGCGCAGGAACCATGTCGATTTCGGCGATTGTGCCCAGTCCAGGCGCAGCGAACTGAGGTAGTCGCGGAAGGGAATGGGAACGGTGGCGGCAACCGGGATAGAGGGAATTCCGGTGATCAATCCTTCTGACGCCAATTGCGCGAGCGCGTCAAATTGAGCTGTGCTGGCCGGGCTGTAGGCGATGCTCGCGTCTTCATGCACGTTCTCGAATGAAGTAAAGAACCAGACTTTGTCCTTTGCGATGGGACCGCCGAGGGTTCCAACATAGTTCTGGCGGGAGAACGGCTGCTTCGGATTCGGCGCCGGGTTCTCGATGGGAAAGCGCGCATTCAGTGCGGCCTGGCGGTCATAGAACGCTCCGCTGCCGTGCCATTGGTTGGTTCCGTGCTTGGTGGTAATCACGACCGACCCGGCTGTGGTCCAACCTGTGTCAGCGTCTTCGTTCGAGGTGCGCACGGCGAATTCCTGAACGCCATCGGGCGAGAAGTTTTGCAGGAAGCCGCCGATCCAGTCGTCGGAGTTTTCAGCCCCATCGACCGAAAGCTCGTTGTTCAGGCCGGAGCTTCCGCCTGTGGAGACTGCGGTGATACGCGCCTTGGTGGGATCTGAAGGCTCGACGGGCTCGGTTCCAGGCACGAGATAGGCGATATTGGCGAAGCTTCGGGCCGGGAGCGGCAGGCTTTCCAGGTCCTGGCTGCCTACCACTCCTCCGCGCACCGCGCTCGACGTGTCAATCGTTTCGGTTGTAATCGAGGAAGAACTCCCCTGCACGATGACGGTTTGGGAGGCCGCCGCAGGTCTCATCGTGACCGTAATATCGCGGACTGTGGTGACCGCGATTACGACATCGTCCTGCGCCGGCGCAAAGCCGGCGGCGCTGACATTGATGCGATAGGTGCCGGGCAGCAGGTCGTCGAGACGAAACTCGCCGCGGTCTTCGCTAGTTGCGTTGCGTTGCACCGAGGAGCCGGACAGTTGCGCGACGATCCTGGCGGCGGGGATGCGGGCTCCGGTGGCGTCCTGTACCGTGCCCCGCAGCGATCCGCGCGGGTTCTGGGCGTGGAGGGTTGCTGTGAGCAGGATGGGGAGGAGGGTTAAGACGAACGCGGTGCGCGAACTTGCTTTCATGGTGCTGGCATAAAAAGACTAGACCGCGGAGCGCGCTACTACCAGAGATCGTAGGCGACATCGGAGCTGGGGCGCATTAGTCCGACCAGGGTTGCGGCTTGCGGTCCCAGCGATGTTTTTTCAATTCGGTGAGCAGGCCGGAGTCGAGCGAGCCGGCGTCACTGGCGGCGACGTTCTGGCGCACGTGCTGTGGGTCGCGCATGCCGACAATCGTCGTGCTGACCGCGGGATGAGACAGGACGAAGCGCAGAGACATTTCTGGCAGCGTCATGCCTGCGGGCACGATTTTCTTCAACTTTTCGACACGCTGGATTGTGTTGGCCAGATTCTCCGGACCAAAATAAAGGGACCGCCAATCGTCTTTCGGGAAGCGGGTTTCGAGAGTCATTTTGCCGCCCAGGCTGCCTTCGTCGAGAGGCACGCGCGCGATCACGCCCACGTTGAGTTCCTGGCAGATGGGGAACAATTTGTCTTCGGGCGCCTGATCGAAAATGTTATAGATCACCTGCACCACGTCGACCACACCGGTGTGCAGCGCTCTGAGCCCATTCTCCGGCTCCCAGCGGTTCAGACTGAGTCCGAAGTAGCGAATCCAGCCGCCGTCTTTCAACTTCTCCACCGTGGAGAGGAATTCTGGCGCATCGGTCCAACTGTCATCCCAGACATGGAACTGCAGTACGTCGATCGAATCGACGCGCAGTTTCTTGCGAATGAGGTCGGCGTACTTTAGAACGTGATCGGGAGAAAACACATCGAGGTATTTATAGGTAGGGCGTGCGGGCCACTTGTCATTGGCGGGAGGGATTTTCGAAGCGGCATACAGGCGCTTCTTGGAGTTGCGCGCCATGATTTCGCCGAGCAGGCCATCGCTCTTGCCCCCGCCGTAGGCCCAGGCAGTGTCGAAGAAATTGCAACCTGCATCAATGGAGAGTTGCAGGGAGTCGAGAGACTGCTGGTCATCAGAGCCGCTCCAGCCACTCATGCCCCAGAGTCCGTAGGCGATGTCGCTGACATCAAAACCGGTTCGTCCCAACTTGCGATAGTTCATGAAAGGTCTTTCCTTAGGAGGAGTCTCTGAATTCCTTACGGCGTCGACTGATTCGACATCCTAGCAGTTCTATCAAGGGAGCGAAATAATGCCACGGCGTCGAATCATCCGGTTGCTGATTTTTCGATACGAAGTATCGAGATTTTGCGGCGTCGGGATCGTGGTCCCGGTGTTTCAATAGAGCTAGATTATAGAGATTGCGGAGGTCCCCTGTGAAATTAGAATACCCTTCTCGTACCGCGCCTTCCTATTGCCAGGAAGATACCCATGCACCTTCGTCCCGGTTGCTGGATGAGAAAATCTCTGACGACTCGGGAGCGGAAGCGACCACCGACAGCGCTCTTGCGCCCGCCGGGCTCAAGAATCCCTTCTGGAGCAAAGCCAGCTAGCGCAGAATCGGCAGACACAGGCATGGTTTTAGCGCGAAGGGCAGCGCAACCATTTCCTGTAGCGCGGGGTGCAGTTGCGCGTCGCGGCAAGGCTCGAGGGTAATCACAAAGGGCAAAGCGTTTTTGTCGAAGCCAGGGTTTTGCAGCACGGCGTCGATGTTGAGTTGATGAGCAGAGAGGATCGCCGCCAGACTCGCGATGATGCCAGGCTGGTCCTTCACCAGAAAACGCAGATACCAGGGCGTTTCAAAGTCGCAGCTTATCTTGGGCGACGCGAGTTGAAGCGGGCGGTGAGGGCGCGGTCCCGCTGCGAGGCTTTCCGCCACAAACATCAAGTCTGAGACTACCGCAACTGCCGTGGGATCGCCTCCTGCTCCCGCGCCCAGGAAGGCCATGTCTCCGCCGTATTCTCCCGAAGTCAAAACCAGATTCAGATTTCTCTGCACGCGTCCGAAGGGGGAGGACGTCGGAACCAGGCTGGGGCCAACGTCGGCAAATAGCGTGGTCTCCTTCAGATCGGCGCGCGAGATCTGGCGGATGGTGCAGCCCAACTCGGCGGCGTAATCGAAATCGACAGCGTCGATGGGGCGAATGGTGCGGGCACGAATGTCTTCCGGAGAAACGCGTACGTGCAGGCCCGCCAGAGCGAGAATGGAAAGTTTGGCGCGGGCATCGCCGCCGTCGAGATCCTCGCTGGCGTCGGCTTCGGCATACCCGCGGGCTTGCGCTTCCTCGAGAGCCTCGCTGAAAGGAATGCGGTCGGTCTCAATGCGGCTGAGAATGTAGTTGCAAGTGCCGTTCAGAATGCCGGCAATGCCGTGCAGGCGGTCTCCGCTTAAACCGGTGCGCAGCGCGGGAAGGACGGGAACACCGCCGGCGACAGATGCGCCAAACTCAAGCTGGCAGCCGTTCGCGCTGGCGAGCTGCAGCAAGTCCGGCCCATGACGCGCGATCAGTTGCTTGTTGGCCGTGACCACCGACTTGCCTGCCGTCAAAGCGCCTCGCACAATGTCTTCGGCAGGGCGAAGACCGCCGATCAGCTCAATGACGATGTCGGCATCGGAGTTGAGAATGGCGTGGAAGTCGTGCGTCCAGACCGCATCTCTCGGAAACCATCGTTCCGCAACCCAGGGCTGTTTCTTGCGCTCCACGTTGCGGTTGCAGATGTGGGTCAGGCGCAGCAGGCCGTTGCTACGTTCGTAGAGAATCTTGGCTACGGAGCGCCCCACGGTTCCGAAGCCCACGAGTGCAACCCGGCGCGCGGAGGCGTGTGCCTGTGCAATGAGGTCGGAGTTGGCGTCCAATGCCTGCTCTGGCGGAGTCTTGGGCAAAGTGTTCTCGTAAATCGAAGCTTATTTTTATCATACGTTGGGCGTGTGGCTTCGCGAAGCGGAAAGCGGACGGGCTTTGCGAGAAATGGGGAAAGGCTTCGGCCAACCCACCGGGCGGCATGTCAGGCAGAATCAGCATCAAAGTTGGTACTATAATGCGATCCCGCCGCAACCAAGGGAAATGCCCTCTTGCGAGGAATCACAAGCGGAACCTTTACCAACGGCGCCTCTCGCCTCTTCATGCCGAGCGCTACGGTCCGCCCCACGCCCGGATATGGGAGGAGAATGGATGATGGCAATGTTCGCGCGGGTGACCGCGACTGCGAGTGTGCTGACGCTGCTGGTTCTGATGTTTTTGTTGGGCGCCGGGCAAGGATTTGCCCAGACAGCGCCCGCTGAACAAACGCCTGCGACAGCGCCTGCGGCACCAGCGCCTGTGCCACCAGCGCCTGCGGCACAACAACCTGCCACACCGACTTCTGCGGCCCAGCAACCCGATACCGGCCAGGAACCCTCCGACGAAGTATCCTCTTCCTCGCGGCGGAAGAAACCTCACGACTACAAGAACTGGGTTTTCGACGTTGGCGGCGGCGCCAACCTCGATAGCGGCACAACGCTTACCTGGGTGCGAGGCGGAGGTCTGGTGGGAACGGCTGGTGTGGCTCGCAATGCGAACAAGTATTTAGGCCTGCGCGCGGATTTTATCTTTGCCGACCTGCCCTTGCGCGACTCCACCGAGAACCTGGCGCAGGCGACCGGGGCCAGAAATTACGCCTACGCCATCACGCTCGACCCGATCATCAACCTCCCCGTCACCAGCGTGTACAGCGGATATGTTCTTTTCGGGGCTAGCTTCGACCATCGAGCCGGGAGTTTGAGTGGCAGCACCACGGTTCCGGGTTCAGGTTGCAATGGATTCTGGGTCTGGTGGGGTGCATGCCAGAATTCGCCCACCAGCATTCCTCTCAGCGGCAGTTTCGTAAACTCGAGTCTGAATCAATTCGGATACAACTTCGGAGGAGGGGTGACGCGAAAGATGCCGAGTGGCGTCGAAATCTACATCGAGTACCGCCTTATGCACGGAACCAGCAACGGCATCACCACCGACTTCCGTCCGATCACGATCGGATTTCGCTGGTAGGGCGGGTTGGTTACTCGGGATTGGTCCGGTAACTCCAGAAACTTCCGGCGTGCTGTTGCAACTGCACAAACGATCCGGCGGAAATGGGCTGGGAAATCGCGGCGGTGGAGTTGGCTTCCGCCAATGCGGCTTCGACGATGTGGTGGGCTGGTGCGAGCGAGCAGGCGGGGTCCGTTGCGGTCGCGTTGCCGGTAAGCAGCAGCGCCTGACAGCGGCATCCTCCAAAATCCTCGGCGCGCTGGTTACAACTGCGGCAGGGTTCCGGCATCCATTCCTCGCCGCGAAAACGCTGGAACGAAGAAGACTGCTGCCAGATGAACTCCAGCGTCTGCTCCCGAACATTCTCAAAAGCAAGGCCAGGAACGACTTCCGCGGCGTGGCAGGGAAGCACCTTGCCGGCAGGATTGATGAGCATCAATCTACGTCCCCACCCGCCCATGCAAGCCTTGGGAAAACGCGCATAGTAGTCGGGGACCACGGAATCAACCCGGATGCGTCCGGCGAGGCGTTTTTCGGCGGCCTCCACGGCTTGCACGGCTTTTTCAAGCTGTGGCCGCGTGGGTAATAGTGCCGCGCGGTTTTGCAGCGCCCAGCCATAGTACTGGGTGTGGGCGATCTCCATGCGCTGGGGCGCGAGTTCCTCGATGAAAGCGATCATCTCCTCGAGATGGTCGATGTTCTGCCGGTGCACGACAAGGTTCACGGTAAACGCGATCTTGTGGCGGCGGATCATACTGGACAATTCAATCTTGTAGGCGTGCGCTTTGGCTCCCGCAATCCAGTTGGCTGAGTCCTCGCGCGAATCCTGAAAGCTGAGCTGGATGTGTTCGAGTCCAGCCTCGACCAGCGCCTGCAGCCGTGTTTCAGCCAGGCCGATGCCGGAGGTGATCAGGTTGGTGTAAAGGCCCGCGGCGCGTGCCGCAGCGATGAGTTCGGTCAAATCCGGCCGGGCCAGCGGTTCGCCTCCGGTGAAGTGCGCGTGAAGCATGCCGAGTTTGCCCGCCTGCTGCAAGATATTGACCCACTCTGCGCTGGAAAGCTCCGAACTTACTCTGGCCAGCTCAAGCGGGTTGGAACAGTAGACGCAGTGGAGCGGGCAGCGGTGCGTGATCTCGGCGATGAGGGCGAGCGGGTTGGGAATCATTGGCGCGGTCGGTGAATCCTGACTTAATCAATAGTCTACGATCCGCTTATGCCGTAGTTGCTCGAGAAATCGGCTTATATCGGCGCGAATCTTGTCGGGATCGGCGTCGGCGAACTGGGCCTGCAATTCCTGGATGATCTGGCCAAAGGTTCGCTGGCCGTCGCATTGCTCCAAAACTTGTCTCCCTGTGCCTTGCAACTTGATCGCGCCTTCGGGAAACAGAATCACCCGAGCCTCCTCTGTACCTCCCCAGCGGCAACCGGCGGCCAAGCGCGGCTGGGCGGAATCCTCCGGAAGGGCCATACTAGCTGGCCTCGATGCGGAATGCGCCGGGCGGCGGCCAGCCGGGCTGCACGTAGGCGAAGTAGAGGGCGTCGAGCTGTGCCCATAGAATGTCGCACTTATCGCGCAGGGCCTGGAGTGCCAACTCCTGCTCAGCGCGCGTCTTCGCGTTGTCGCAGACATAGTTCACCGCGAACTGCGAATCCTCCGGCGCTTGATACAGTCTGGCTTCGAAATAATCCAGGCCCCCGGCCAGCCAGGGATAATGCTGACGCAACTTTTCCACGCGCAGAGTGATGAGCCTGGTGGAAAACAATTCTGTCAGCGAAGAAGCGACCGCCTCCAGCAATGACCGGCTGCGAACCAGGTTCAGATATTCGTTTACCGCGAAACGGCTTGCGGGAAGAATGCCTTTGCCGTTGCGAACCTGTTCTGGATCCAGACCTGTAGCTTCCGCAAGTTTTATCCAGCGTTTGATTCCACCTTCGCTGGTAGCGTCGCCATCGTGATCGACAATGCGCTTGCGCCAGGCGCGGCGGAAGACCGGGTCGGGACCGCGGGAGAGGATGATCGAATCCTTGATTGGGATGATGCTTTGATAGTAGTAGCGGTTCAGAGCCCAGGCCTGCAGCTGTCCGCGGGTGAGCTTGCCTTCGTGCATCAACAAATGGAAAGGATGCTTGTGATGGTAACGCTCCTCGCCCGTGGCCTGTAATTGCGCGTGAAACTCCTCGCGAGTAAGCAAGCGAGTGGTTCGCGATGCGGGTTCGGCTTCTACAGATCGAACTGCCATCCATCCTCCGCAATTTCCCAGCCCGCGTCCCGCACCTGGCGATATTCGGGACTCGCTTCGTCCAGAATGGGGTTGGTGTTGTTGATGTGTAGAAATATTTTACGCGGGCGGCGCACGCCCGCCAACTCGACGAGCGTTTCTTCGACCGGGACGTGGCCCATTTGACGTGCCGTTGCCCCGGTTCTCGGGTCGTCATTCACGCGCATGAGTTCGGTGTTGCTCCAGAAGGTGGCGTCGAAAAGCAGGACGTCGCAATTATCCAACTCTGCGAGTAATGCTTTGTCCACCTGAGGGACCGCCGGCATATAGGCAAATCGCGAGCCGGATTTCGAATGGACGAAGAAGCCCAGAGAAGCATCATCGGGGGAAAGTTGCGATTGGCGCTCTGCCGTGACGTACGAGGGATAGTGACTGCTCAACGACCACGCCCGGCAGCAGAGACTGGAATCCTCGCCCTGAGCATCGCACAAGGAAAATTCCTTTCCGGATTCGAAATCAGTCCACTTGGCTTGATTCGGAATACGATGCAGCATGCCGAACATCGAGTTATCCTCGCAGAGAATACGGCGAACGGAGGCGGTGGAATGGATGCGTAGCGGCTGGAGTTCGCGTAGCAGAAGCAGTCCGAGGACGTGATCGAGATCGGCATTGGCGAGGGCGATGCCGGCGATCTGGGAATGGCGCAGACCCCGTCGAGGATGCAATTCGGGAGTGGCTTCGATCTGAGTGCGCAGGTCGGGAGATGCGCCCAGCAGGAACCACCGGAGGCCGTCCTCGGTGATCGCGACCTGGGCCTGTGAGCGCGGCTTGCCGTGGAACGTGCCGGCTCGCACGGCACGACAATTTGCGCAGGCACAATTCCACTGCGGAAACCCGCCCCCAGCCGCGGAACCGAGAATCTTTACCCGCATCTCCCCGTGAGTTTACAGCCTGGGGTTAAGTGAGAGGTAATTTCGGCCAAAATCCTGGCGGACCGTTCGGGGCTGCGGCCGCGGCATCCCGGAGTAGGACATGCGAGCCTACACGACAGAAATTGCAGCTTTTCTACGAATCCAGCGCGTAAAGTGTGAAAGATCCTGCAACCCGGGTAGGAAATGAGGCCTGTATTCTGCTTTCTGCTTGTGTTCGCGGCACTGCTGCGGCATACTGCGAAAGGCCCGCGCAATGCGGGTTTCGGCCTTCCCCCCGCCCTCCCTACTGATTAACTACCCCTGACCCACTGAGGCGGCACAGCGCTTCGGATCTACGTCCCAGAACATCGTTCCAGCGGAGAGGTTCTCGACTCCGACTTCGCCGGCCATTTCCGTTCCCTGCTTGCCGCACCACACGATGCGGAATTGACCTCGCGCACCCTCGTACAGAATGTCGACTGCATCTCCCGGCTTCAGTTGAGCGTGAACGCACTGCAGGGTGGCTCCGCGTCCGCTGATAGTGCGGAGGCTGGCGGGCTGAGAGAAAGGCCGGGAATGCGCGTCCATGCCGCAGATCTGGACGGGGAGCTCAACGAAGACGCGTGACTGCTGGCGTCGATCCATGCGATGCTCCTTGGCTTGCAAGGGAAGTCAAAGCATCGTAGGCGGGCTGGGCGGGGAAACATAGGTAACCTCAGTCACAGGCAAGATAGTGCCGAAAGTTTGCTTCCAGCGAGGCAGGGGAGGCGCTAGCGCTAGTCGAGGTCTCCTAGCGAGCAGGCGCCCGGACCGCGAGGATCGCCGCAGGAGCCGCATGCGCCTGCCGAGGTGTTCGCGGAGCCTTTGGCAGGCATGCCTTTGGTCGACATGGCAAAGACGCTCAGCTGCGGATTCAGCTTCTGGCTTTGACATTTTGGGCACTTGGCCTTGTCGCGGCCGAAGACCAGGGTTTCAAACTCGTGCTGGCATTCCTGGCAGATGTATTCAAAAATCGGCATGAGCGTCGCTCCCGAGATGACTGCTGCTATTAGAATCAATTTGCGTAAACTTCGCAAACTTACTTTTGCAAACCTATTTCGTAAACCTATTTCGCACTCAAGGGCCGGTGACGCCTGGGATCTTCAAGTTCAAGAGCTGAGTTCGAGGACGGCGTGACGGAGAAGCCGGCGGCGTTCGTGCCTTCGACTTTCCGGCCGCATCCCTGGCTCCAGGGCGGGCATGTGCAAACGCTCGCTGCCTTTTTTCTTCCCCGCAGAATCGACTTACCTCCCGCCGAAAAACGTATGATCGAGGTGGAACCCGGCGTTCCAGTGCTGTGCCACTGTCACTGGCAGAAAGACCGAAAGGCGCTGACCCTGATTGTGGTGCATGGGCTGGAGGGATCGAGCGAGTCGCAATACATGTTGGGAGTGGCGCGGAACGGTTTGGCCGCCGGCATGAACGTGGTGCGCATGAACCAGCGCAACTGCGGCGGCATGGACCATTGCGCGCCCACACTTTACAACTCCAGCCGATCTGCTGACGTGGCAGCCGTAGCACGCGACCTGGTCGAGCGCGACCGAATTCCCGGTTTCGTGCTGATCGGGTTTTCCATGGGCGGCAATTTGGTCCTGAAACTGGCGGGGGAGTGGGGAAGCGATGGTCCGGCGGAATTTCGCGGTGTGGCGGGAGTCTGTCCGGCAATCAATCTGGCGGTCGGGGCCGACGCGCTGCACGAACCTGCGAACCGGATTTACGAATACTACTTTCTGCTGCAATTGTTCCGGCGGTTTCGCCGCAAGGTCGGGCTGTTTCCGGGCGAGTTCGATGCTTCGCGTCTGCGCGGAGTGAAGACTCTGCGAGAGTTTGACGACCGCGTGACCGCTTACTATTGTGGTTTCACGGGTGCGGACGATTATTACGCCCGGGCCGCTGCCGCCAACGTGGTCAGCCGCATCGCGCGTCCTACTCTGGTAATTCACGCGGCGAACGATCCTTTCGTTCGCATTCTGCCGGAGACACGGCAGGCCCTTCTTTCTAATCGCAACATCACCTACATCGAAACCGAGGACGGTGGGCACTGTGCGTTCGTCGGCGAGCGCGATGCCGATGCGGTCTACGATGGACGTTGGGCCGAGCGCGAAGTCGTGGAGTTCGCCAAGCAGTTTCGCTAGCTCATGCGGTGCGGGCGGGAACCCGAAACCATCCCAGCACCTCAGCTCCACGCCCTTTCAGCCGCGTACGAAGAAACGCGAGCAGGAGCATCGCAAGGAAGATCGCCAGCAATCCCAACGATGCGGTTCGGATGCTCTGGCTGTGTTTGGGCAAGATCGAGAAACGCCCATAGACGAATTCGAGGTGCACCCAATAGACCAGCAGGGAAGCCTGCCCTAGTTGAATCAGAGGGCTGAAACCCCACTGTCCCGGACCCCAGCGGCACCAGGCATAGCTCGCCGTCAGAATCGCGAGCAGCATGCCGACTCGAATGAGAAAGAAATTCGGGCTGGTGTGCCAATAATCGTAGACAGCGTAGAACTGGCGCGGTTGCGCATCGAACCAGCGCGCAGCGGCTACAAATCCGATGCCGGTCGCGCCCGCTAATAAGAAGATCAGAGTTTGACGCTCGCGAGCCCATTCGCTTTGCAGGATAAATCCGGTGGCCAGCCCGGCGAAGGCGAACGCAGTCCAGGGAAAAATTGGGAAGAGCCAGGCCTGCGGTGTGCCGAGATTGTGGACGCCGTTGATATAGGATTCCAGCGGCCAGGGCAGCCAGTTCGGGCGCCACGTGGTCCACAGCGGCGGCGTGAGCAGAGAAATTAAAGTCGCCGTGCCAGCAGAGGCGAAGACGAGCACGAGCCTGGTCCGTGCTCCGCGGTGAATCGACAATGCGAGCCAGCAGACGATGCCCATCAGCATCATGGAAAGGCCGATGGTGTTCAGCACGTCCACGCGCAGCAGGTCGCTAGGTGGCGCCCAGCCCCAGGCGATGAGATATTCCTGCAGGCGAAAGAGCAGGCCGAAGCCAAATATCTCCGCGCCACGTCGGATGGTAGCGCGGGCAATCTGCGCAGGCGGCAAATTCTTTTTCCACAGTTTTTCGGTTACCAAGGCGAACGAGATGCCCGCCAGAAACAGAAACAGAGGAGCCGGGAAGGTTCCGCCCAGTTGCGAGTACATGAAGAATTTGCTTTGGCGCGCGCCGGGACTCAGCCAGGAGTCGTAACAATGCGTCTGAAACATCAACACACAAGCCAGGCCCCGCATCCAATCGATGTAGGCGAGGCGTGATGGAGCGGCGGAGGTCAATGCGACACCGCATGATACTCCACCCAGAGCTTGTGATAAATTTTGCTAATGGGCGCGTAGCTCAAACGGATAGAGCACCGGATTTCTAATCCGGTGGTTGCAGGTTCGATTCCTGCCGCGCCTACCAAGAAACAGTGGTAAGTGGCCAGTGCTCAGTGGCCAGTTAGGCTGCTTGCACCACCGGAACCTCGTTCTCGATCTTACTGATCACTGGCCACTGATAGCCACTGATCACTGGCCACTGATAGCCACTGATCACTGGCCATTGGTTTTTCGGTGTTCGCACGTGGCGGTGTTCAGACAGCCATCGGCCAGCTTCAGGCGCTCGACGGGTTTGCCGCCAATGATGTGAGACTCGATGATCTCATCGACATCGGCCTCGGTGACGTGCCCGTACCAGACGGCATCCGGATAGACGACCAGATTCGGGCCGTGCTCGCATTGATCGAGACAACCCGATTGGTTGGCCCGTACCTTGCCTTTGAGGCCGCGTTCCGCCAGTTTCTGTTTGAATAGTTTCTGCAGCTTTGCCTGGCCGGCGGGGTCACAGCATCCCCGCGGATTTCCCGGAGGCCGCTGGTTGCCGCAAATGAAAATGTGTTTTTCGAACTTGGGCATAGGATCACGTGAAGGAATTCTAGACCTTATGAACGATTGCCGATACTCGTTCGCACCGATTCGATCGCTCGTTGCTATTCGCTGCGGGGGCGCGATAAGATAACTAGTACACGTCTTCTCCGCTTCCATCCCAGTTAGCCTTTTAGTGCATTTGCCGCGGGCAAGAGTGTGCGACCCCCGGGTGTTCGTACGCACGCGCGGCGCTGCTATGCGTCCGCAAAATCCCTGTGACGGAGTTGGCATTGAAACGAGGCAAGACCGCGGTGATTGTCGGCGCCCAGTGGGGCGACGAGGGCAAAGGCAAGATTGTCGACGTTCTATCGGAGAACTTCTCCGTGGTGGCCCGTTATGCCGGTGGCCATAATGCGGGTCACACGGTCATCATCAACGGCAAGAAGTTCGTGCTGCAACTGGTTCCGTGCGGGGTGTTGCGGTCGGCATGCCGCAGCGTGATCGGCAACGGCGTGGTGCTCGACCCCATGGCGTTTCTCAAAGAAGTGGGCGCGCTGCGCGAAGCGGGCGTGAGGGTTGATGGAAATCTCTTTGTCTCGAACCGCGCTCAGGTGATTCTGCCCTACCATCGCATGATCGAGTTGGCGGCCGAGAATGCTCCGGGACGTGTAAAGATTGGCACGACCTCGCGTGGAATCGGTCCGGCTTACGAAGACAAGATGGGCCGCCGCGGGCTGCGGGTCGCCGACTTGCTCGATCTGCAGCTGCTGAAGAAACACATCGAAAATGCGGTGCGCGAGAAGAACATGATCGCACACGCGCTGTTCAATTCCGAACCGCTTGATGCCGACAAAATGTACGCGGAGTACGCCGCGGCCGCCGAGAAAGTCGCGCCGTTTGTATGTGACACAGCAGTCCTGCTTAACCAGGCCTTGGCGAGCGGCGAGGCCATCCTGTTCGAAGGCGCGCAGGGCACGATGCTCGACATCGACCACGGTACTTATCCTTTCGTGACCTCGTCCAGCGCAACCTCCGGAGGTGCCGCGACGGGCACCGGCGTCGCTCCGAATGCGATCGACTCGGTGATCGGACTTACCAAGGCATATTGCACGCGAGTGGGCGAAGGTCCGTTTCCCAGCGAGGAGAAAGGTGAGCTTGGCGAGCAACTGCGCAAGCGCGGCAACGAGTTTGGAGCAGTTACCGGGCGTCCGCGGCGCACCGGTTGGCTTGATTTGCCTCTGCTGCGCTACGCTGGCATGATTAACGGCATCTCGTGGCTGGTGGTGACCAAGCTGGATGTGCTCGACGAACTGGCGGAGATTCCGGTCTGCGTGAGCTACGCGGTCGATGGCAAGAAGACCATGGAAATCCCGGCCCAGGCCAGCGGTTACGACAAACTGGAGTGCATTTACCACAAGATGCCGGGGTGGCGGACGTCCACGCAGGGCATAACAGCGTTCGACCAGCTACCCAAGGCGGCTCGCGAATACCTGGCGTTCGTGGAGAAAGAGACCGGCGCGAAGGTGGGTATGATTTCGACGGGTCCGGACCGGGAACAAATTATCTTCATGGACGAATTCGCGAAGGAACTGAAGGCGGCCGCGTCCCGGAAAATCCGGACTTGACTTCCGGTTAGTCAGGCAACGAAACTACGAAACCAGACTAAAGTAAGGAGCGCACGATGGTGGTTTTGGCAGTGACGTGGATGGCGAAAGCGGGGCACGATGCCGACGTTGCCCCAATTCTTGCGAAGCTGACGGAAGAATCCCGCAAAGAACCGGGCGTGCTGATGTTTCAGGTGCACCGGCATAAGACCGAATCGCGGCGGTTCTTCATCTACGAACAGTACAAAGACGATGCCGCGCTCGAAGCCCACCGCGCAACACCGCACTTCCTGCAATATGCCCGCAAAGATTTGCCCAAGGTCGCGGACCGCGTGGAAGGCAATCTGTTCGAGCCGCTGGGATGAAGCGGCGCTCAGTTGGCAGTTCTCAGTTAAGACCAGCTGAATCTTAGTCCGTTGAGATCTCACTGAGAACCGAGAACTGAGAACTAGCTACTTCGCCAACTCATATCCCGCAAAAAAGAAACTCAACTCAAAGCGCGCTGTGTCTTCCGCATCGGAGCCGTGAATCGCGTTGTGCTCGATGCTCGAAGCCCATTTCTTGCGGATGGTGCCTTCCTCGGCGTTGGCCGGGTTGGTCGCGCCCATCAGCTTGCGCAGATCGGCAATGGCATTTTCTTTTTCGAGAGCAAGCGTAACGATCGGCCCACTCGACATGAAATCGGTGAGCGAGTTATAAAATGGCCGGCTCGCATGCACGGCGTAAAACTGCTCCGCCTGATACTTGGATATTTCCAGCATCTTCATGGCAAGAATGTGGAAGCCGTTTTTCTCGAATTGTTCGATGATGTCGCCGACGGCATTCTTGGCGACGGCGTCAGGTTTCACAATGGTAAGAGTGCGTTGCAGGGTTTTCATAGTTGGTAGGATAGTCCTTGATATTGGCTTCTTGATTTGTTCTGGATACTGGTACCAGGTACCGGGTACGAGCTACTTGATACTAGACTTTCACTCCCAGCGCCGCCACCAGCGTCTCTCCGATGGCCGCCGGAGATTTCGCTACGCGGATGCCGGCCGATTCCATAGCCTTGATCTTCTCGGCGGCGGTTCCCTTGCCCCCGGAAATGATCGCTCCGGCGTGGCCCATGCGGCGGCCTGGAGGCGCGGTCTGTCCGGCGATGAAGCCGACCACCGGCTTCTTCATGTGGGTCTTCACAAATTCCGCTGCGGTTTCTTCGGCGTCGCCACCGATTTCACCGATCATAATTACGGCTTCGGTTTCAGGATCGCGATTGAACAAGTCGAGCGCGTCCACGAAGTTGGTTCCGATGATCGGATCGCCGCCGATGCCGATGGCCGTCGACTGTCCGATGCCGCGCTGCGTGAGTTGATGCACTGCTTCGTAGGTCAGAGTGCCGGAGCGCGACACGATTCCGATTGAACCTTCTTTGTGTATCGACCCCGGCATAATTCCGATCTTGCACTTTCCCGGCGAAATGATGCCGGGACAGTTTGGCCCAATCAGCCGCGAGCGCCGGTTCTGCAGAAACTCCCACGCCTTGACCATGTCGAGCGTAGGAATGCCTTCGGTGATGCAGACGATGAGATCAAGTTCTGCGTCGGCTGCTTCCATGATGGCATCGGCGGCGAACGGTGGCGGAACGAAAATTACGGTGGCGTCGGCGCCAGTTTTCTCGACCGCTTCCTGCACCGTGTTGAAGATCGGCCAGCCCTCGTGCGTGGTGCCGCCCTTGCCCGGCGTTACTCCACCCATCACCTGCGTTCCGTAAGCGGCGCAGGCCTTGGCGTGGAAGGTGCCTTCGCGTCCGGTCAGGCCCTGCACGATCAAGCGCGTTCTCTTGTCAACCAGGATTGACATAAATGTAATTCCTCACCGCTCCCTAACCACGGGCCGCGGCCACCACTCTGTCTGCCGCATCCTTCATCGTGTCAGCCACGACGAAGTTGAAACCGGAGTTCATCAGGATCTTCTTGCCTTCGTCCACGTTCGTGCCTTCGAGGCGCAACACCACGGGAAGCTTGATGTTGGTTTTCTTCGCGGCTTCTACTACTCCTGTGGCGAGTGTATCCACGCGCAGAATACCCCCAAAGATGTTAATCAGCACCGCTTTCACGCTCTTATCGCTGAGCAGGATTTCAAACGCATGCGCCACCTGCTCGGCATTCGCGCCGCCGCCTACATCGAGGAAATTTGCGGGCATGCCGCCAGCGTACTTGATGATATCCATCGTGGCCATGGCCAATCCGGCGCCATTCACCATGCACCCGACACTCCCGTCGAGCTTAATGTAGTTCAGGCTGTACTTCGAGGCCTCGACCTCAAGCGGATCTTCCTCCGTAATGTCGCGCAATTCGCGAATATCGGGATGGCGGAAGAGGGCGTTGTCGTCGAAAGTTAGCTTGGCGTCGAGCGCGAAGAGCCGGCCGTCGGTTGTGGTGATGAATGGATTTATTTCGAGGAGCGATGCATCCGTGTCGAGAAACGCTTTATAAAGATTCGAAAGAAATTGCACCGCGGGGCTGATCTGCTTGGCAGTTAGCCCGAGCTTGAACGCCATCTTGCGCGCCTGAAAAGCTTCGAGACCCATGCCGGGGTCGATGTGCTGCTTCAAGATGGCATCGGGATTCTCCGCGGCCACCTGCTCGATTTCCATTCCACCAGCAGCCGAGGCCATGAACACCGGTTTGCCTTCCGCGCGGTCGACCAGAATTCCCAGGTACAGTTCTTTTTCGATGGGCAGAGTTTCTTCAATCAGCAGGCGCCGCACCGTGCGGCCTTCCGGGCCCGTCTGATGCGTGACCAGCTTCATGCCCAGCATCTTCTCGGCAAGATCCCCGGCCTCACTGACCGACTTGGCGATCTTTACGCCTCCGCCTTTTCCGCGGCCGCCGGCGTGAATTTGAGCTTTGACAACAACTCCAGTCGCGCCGGAGCTAAACAGGTCCCGGGCAGCGGCCTCAGCCTCTTCGCGCGAGGTCGCCATGGTTCCGCGCGGCACAGTCACGCCGTACTTCTTAAGAATCGCCTTCCCTTGATACTCGTGGATTTTCATAATGACGCTCTTTGCTCTTTGCTCGTTGCTCGCTAGCTAAGAATCGGAAGGAACCTGCTTGCGGCGATCGACTGAGGGCAGCAAACTCTTGATTTTATAGAAGGGTGGAGGATTAGGGCAAACGCTCAACCGCAAATATCCTCCGCCGGCGTCGGTCCATTCCAGAAACCGACCACAAAGATGCTAGGCTATTGCGCAGTCATGATTCTCGACGCCCTCAATCGCATAGCCCACCACGGCCAATCTCTGGCGCGCGCCGAAGCTCGTGACGTGATGGCGGAAGTGCTGGCGGGGAACTGCACCGACGCGCAGATTGCCGCGCTGCTCATGGCCTTGCACATGAAAGGCGAAACGGTCGAGGAGATCGTCGGATTTGCCGAAGCGATCCGCGCCGCGGCGACGCCGTTACCCATCGCATCCCCCGGCGCACTCGACTTGAGCGGTACGGGCCGCGACGCGCTGGCTGAAGCGTCTCCTGTTCACAGCAGTCTCGTCGACACGAGCGGAACCGGTGGCGATGCCAGCGGCACCTTCAACATCTCAACCGCCACAGCATTCGTGACTGCGGGGGCCGGCGTGCGTGTGGCCAAGCACGGCAACCGCAGCATCAGCTCAAAGTGCGGCTCGGCTGATGTGATGGAAGCGCTGGGCGTGAACATCCAGTTGACTCCAGAACGCGCGGCGCAATGCTTGAGGGAAGTCGGAATTTGTTTTCTGTACGCGCCTGATCTGCATTCCTCAATGAAGCAAGTGCAGAAGGTGCGGCGCGAGCTGCGCCTGCGCACTATGTTCAACCTGCTTGGGCCGCTCACCAATCCCTCTCACGCTTCAGGACAAGTTGTGGGTGTCTACGCGCTCGACATGGTCGAAAAGCTGGCCGAGGCGCTCAGCATGCTGGGCCTGCATCGCGCGTTGGTGGTGCATGGTCTCGATGGACTCGACGAGATCACCATCACCGGGCCGACGCGCGTGGCCGAAGCTCGCGATGGATCAGTGCGGACTTACGAGGTTGATCCGGAAGAGTTCGGCATGAAGCGGGCCACGCTGGCCGACATCTCAGGCGGAGATGCGGGCGAGAATGCCGCGATTATTCGCGAGGTACTAAGCGGAAGGAAATCTCCCCGCCGCGATGTGGTCGTGCTGAACTCCGCTGCCGCGCTGGTAGCGGCCGGACGCGCCGACCAGTTGGCAAGTGGAGTTCCTTTGGCGGCCGAATCGATCGACTCCGGCGCGGCTGCTGCGAAACTGGCAGCGCTAGCCGCTTTCACCACGAAGCAAGTAGTCGGCTGCCGCTGATCGTCTGACGATTAATTCGAGGTATCGCTCGCCGCGATCTTGAGTACGTGGTTCGTCGTGCCGCTCTCCGGCACACTGCCGTCGTTCACCACGACTTCCACCGGCGGTTTCGGAACCTCCACTCGAATCACGCCGTTGCTCTTGCCGCGCACTACAAGCCGCTCGGTGACCTCTCCGCCGGCGAACTTCACTGTGAGGGGAACTTCCGCTCCCGCCGCGCCCAGATTGCTGACCGTGATGGTGAGCATGTAAGCTCCGGGCATCGTCTTGCGCGCGAATGCGGACTCTATTTTGAATTCGGGCAAGCCTCGATCGCGATAAACCCAGTCGTCGAAGAACCACTCCAGATCGTGCTTCGTCTGCGTCTGGATCAGGCGCTGCATGTAGGACGGCTCCTTGTCCTCGTCTGCGCGGTACGACGCGAGCGCCTTTTTCAGCGCCTGGTCGCCAACCATCTCGCGGAGCATCCACCAGACACACATCGCTTTGCTGCGGTAAAGCTCTTCATCGGCAGTGTTGACTAACGACCGGTTCACTTCATTCTCGGATTTAGGAGCGGTTGTCGGGTTCTCTTTTTCTTTTTCAACCGCGCTCAACGCTGTGCGGTGCAACCCCATGTAATCGAACGCCGCTTGCCGTCCACTCATATGCTCCAGATAGAGTGCCTGGGCAAAGTGCGCGAGGCCTTCGTTGATCCAGGACCGCGGCGAGAAGAAAGCCGCGTGGGTTAACTGGTGGGCCGCCGCCAATCCTGCCACCTTGGAGTCGCTGCCGGTAAGCGGCGTCAACAAAAGAGGCCCGCTCTCAAAGGGCGGAGCATTTGGATCGGCCAGGTCGGCGGTTTCCGCTTTGCTTCGAGGCACTCCAAACCATTCAGTGATCAGCGGAATCGCTTTTTCCGCAGCGTCGACATAGATTGCGGCGGAGATGTCGTGGCCACGCAGGAAGTGAATCTGAACACCCGTCCGATCCACCACCTCATAGTCGGCAATCACAAACGTCGGCACCACCTGCCCGAGAGACCGGTATGTGCAATCTGCCAGGAACTCGTGTTCCACCTCGTGCGCCGTCGGGCAGGTTGTCGCATTGACCAGAAGCTCCGGTTTGTCCGCTTCGTCATCGCTTAGCACCGAGATCTGTAGATGCATGCTGGAAGCGGCTTCTCGCGCCTTCCACCTGCCAACGCTATCGAATGCGCTGTTGCCCTCTGCAAGACTTCCGGCCTCCGTCGCTATCGGATACCAAGCCACGTATCCTACCCCGCGCACCGCCGTGAATTTTGCACTGATCTGATCCCAGTCCGTGCTCCGCGCCGTAGAGTCCGATGCGCCGATCCCCGCCAGCCGCGTCGCATCGAGCACAATTACCCCTTCGTACGCAATCTCCAGGTCGACAATGGCCTTGGGCGAGACTGCTTCCGGCAAAGTGACAATTGCTTCGGAAAGCGACCCGGTGTGATCGATGTCGGAAGTATAAGGCTGCGAGACAAACTGCAACTGCTTGCCGCCGGCCCTGATGGAGCGCCAGTCGAGCGAAGAAGAAATCTGCAGCACCGCGATCTTCTGCGGCGTTGTCGAATCATTCCGCAGAGTAATGTGGCCACGAGCTCCCAGTCGCTGCTGCGCAGGCTCAACGCGGACGTTCAAGTCGTAGCCGGTAAAGGTAAAGGCCTCGCGGTCGAGTGAAAAAGCATTCACCGCACAGGCACAAAGAACACCCAGGAAGCAAAAACGCAGGCTACGCAACTTCATTGCGCACCCGAGGACGCCTCTTTGTTGCTTTGCTCGTCTTTAGTTTGTGTGCGGGTTTGTGCGCGCCTCTGGCGCACAATTTCATACATCACCACCGCGCCTGCGACGGATACGTTCAACGAAGAGACTTTTCCCAGCATCGGAATCGAAACCAGAAAATCACATTTCTTCTTCACCAGGTCGTGCAGGCCTTTTCCCTCTGCGCCCAGAACCAGCGCGCAATCCATGTTGTAGTCGAGCGCGTCGTAGGTCTGTGTGCCGCGCTCATCCAGACCAACGGTCCAGATGTTGCGCTCCTTCAATTCTTCCACCGTGCGCGCGATGTTGGTCACTTTCGCGATGGGCAGGTGTTCACTGGCTCCAGCCGAGGCCTTTGTGACGGTTCCGGTAACGGCCGCGGCCCGACGCTCGGGAATGACCACACCGTCCGCACCCGCAGCATCGGCCGTGCGCAGCAGCGCACCCAGATTGTGCGGATCTTCCACTCCGTCGAGCACGATTACGAAGGAATATCGCCCGCGTTTGCCGCCCACTACGTCATCAAGGTCGCTGTATTGTTTGGCCGAGGTGACGGCGACTACTCCCTGATGTGCCGCGTTGCCGGCCATACGGTCGAGTTCCACGCGAGTGAGGAAACGCACGGGCACGCCCAGCTTGCGGCACTCTTCGATCATGCGCTGCAGGCGAATGTCGTGCCGCTCCTTCGCCATGCCGACCCACTGAAAAGCCCGTCCGCGAGCCTTAAGTGCCTCGCTGACAGCATTGATGCCATAGATATAGTTCATGAAGTATCAGTGTACCGAAAGCCGGGGTGAGGCGCGGGCGCCCTCGCCCGCGTGCCTCAAGCGCTCGACGTGTTGGCCAGGACACGCACGATGTCTTCTGGCTCCGGACGCTCGGTGTAATCCTCGCTAGCGGCTGCGAAGAGCACAATGCCGTCGCGGTCGATGATGTAGGTCGCAGGAATCGGCAGCCCCCAACTATCGTCACCGTTCACGAATGGAAGGTTGACGAATGCACGTTGATAGACCGTCCGCTGTTCATCGGGAACGCGGTAGGCGAGCCTGAACTGCCGCGCCACTTTATTGGCGGCATCGGAAAGCAGCGGAAAGCGCAGCTTATGCTGGTCACGCATGAAAAACGATTGCTTCACACTCTGCGGAGAAATAGCGACGAGCGTTGCACCCGCCTGTTCGATCAGCGGCAGGATGAGATTCATGGCTTCCATCTGACCGACGCAGAACGGGCACCAGCGCCCGCGTATGAAGCAGAGCACGAGGCGTCTTTTGGCGAGCAGGTCGGAGGAAGAGACGCTCTTGCCGTCGTGATCAGGAAGCTGGAATTCCGGAATCCTCGATCCGACAGGCAGAACATTCGCGGCTAACCGCTGTTGCTTCAGTTCCGCAACGGCGCGCGCGTGAATCGCTTGCGTCTCCGCCGGAACATACTTCGCGATCAGCTCCCTACGCTCGGCAAAAATCTCGCGCAGAGGGCGAATGTCGGCTTCCGGATTGGCTTCTTCGAGGGAACGCCATTTCATCATTGGGGTTTCGAACTCGATCTTGCGGGTGACGGCTCGGTTTCGTAGGGTGTCAGGCAGATGGAATCGACGATTCGGTCGAAGAGAACAATATCTTCCGGCCGTGTAGCCCTGTATCGGGATCCTCCCCCACCCGCGATCACGGTCTGACGCCACTTCTCCTGGTCGCTCCGCCGACCCCGGCTGTCCGTGCCAACCACTCCCACGCTGGGAGCGACGATCTGCCTTTGCGAAAATTCGATCGAACTCACGAAGTCTTCATCCTGAGGCTCGGTGCTTATTGCATAAGGCCCGAACGACAACTCCAGATAGGCGTCACCCGTTTTGGGCTTGATCAAGTAACGAACATAGTCCACATCAGTCTTTCCGCCGAGGATTTTCACCGCGTGGCGGGGAACGTCGAATCGGATTCGCCATCCGATTTGCTTGGTACCCGGCCGATGCGCTCCGCAAAGTGGAGCAGTGAGGTCATTGCCCGGAGCCGAGAGGGTTACGTGAACTTGCGACGTGTCGGGCGGAATAACCAGAGCTTCAGGCTCAAAACCTTCCTTGAAAAAGTGTGCGACTGCTCCGGGATGTTCGAGGCGGAAAAGACCTGTTTCGTCGGTCGTCGCATTCTCGCTCTTAAACGGACAACAGGTTTTCAGCTCGCTTCCGTGCACAGACACTCCCGCGATAGGCTGCCCGCTCTTCGTAGTCACGATGCCGTCTATGCCCGAATCGGTCTGGCAAATTGCCGAGGGAAGGAGTAGAAATCCGAGAAAGGGTAGAAGGAAATAAAACGACCACCGCGACCGCCCTTCGAGAGCATTCCGGATCATATCGATTTGCCCTGCCCCTACATTCCCGGCAACTTCATCCCCGCCATCCGTCGCGCGAAGCTGGGCTTGCCCATCTGCTTGAACATCTTCTTCATCTGCGCGTATTGCCGGAGAAGGTTATTCACTTCCTGCACGCTCGTGCCAGATCCACGGGCGATGCGCTTGCGGCGGCTGCCGTTGATCACTTCATGATGATTGCGCTCGTGAACGGTCATCGAATTGATGATGGCCTCGACGCGGTTGATCTGTTTTTCATCCACGTTGTCAGCGGCCTTTTGCAGGCCAGAAAACGGACCGATGCTTGGCATCATGCCGATCAGGCTCTTGATCGACCCCATCTTCTTTACGTGCTGCAATTGATCGCGAAAGTCTTCGAGCGAGAAGCCGTCGCCGGTGAGGGCCTTGGTGGCCATCTCCTGCGCCTTTTTTTTGTCGATCTGCGACTCGGCCCGCTCGATCAGCGAGAGTATGTCGCCCATGCCGAGAATGCGCGAAACGATGCGGTCGGGATGGAACGGCTCGAGCGCATCGTACTTCTCGCCAACTCCGATGAACTTGATGGGCTGCCCCGTAACCTGTCGGATGGAAAGCGCCGCACCGCCGCGAGCATCGCCGTCCATCTTGGTGAGGATGACGCCGGTGAGCGAGAGCTTCTTGTGAAACTCATCGGCGGAGCGCACTGCGTCCTGCCCGGTCATGGCGTCGGCGACGAACAAAATCTCCGACGGATTCAGCAGCTTTTTCAGCGACTGCATCTCGTTCATCAGTTCGTCGTCGATGTGCAGACGTCCGGCGGTGTCGACGATCAGCACATCGCAGCCGGAAACAACGGCTTCACGGCGTGCTTCCTTCACCAACCGCTCCACTGCTTGTGTGAGTTCCGCCGGCGTTTTTGCTTCGCCCACTTCGCCTTCGTAGATCTGTGCTTTGACGGCCTGGGCCACAACTTTCAACTGCTCGCGCGCCGCGGGACGGTACACGTCCACGGAAACCAGCAGCGGACGATGCCCTCCCGTCTTGAACCAGTTCGCGAGCTTCCCAGAAGTTGTGGTCTTGCCGGAACCCTGCAGTCCGGCCATGAGGACGACAGTGGGCGGCTGGGAAGCGAACTTCACGCGCGCCGTGTCCTTGCCCAAAGTCTCGACCAGTTCGTCGCGCACAATCTTGATGACCTGCTCACCGGGAGAAAGCGCTGTCATCACTTCCTGGCCAACAGCCTTGGCCTGGATGCGGTCAATCAGCTCTTTGACCACTTTAAAGTTAACGTCAGCTTCGAGCAGCGCCAGCCGGATTTCGCGCAGCGCCTCGCCAATGTTTTCCTCGCTCAGCCGGGCCTCGCCGCGAAGACTCTTAAACGCGCGCTGGAGTTTTTCTTGAAGATTCTCGAACATATTGGATGACTTATTTTAGCAGTGTCTACTCAACCTTAGGCCTAACCATCTCAAACCTCTGCGTCGTCCTGGTGTACTGCAGACCGCCCATGCGTCCGATAAGATCCAGTGAATTTCTGTCCAATCGTCCCTCTTTGAGGTGCGCGTCGTTGATGTGGATCGACACAACCTCGCCGATCACGAGGCTGCTGCTTGTCGGCGCGGTAGAGAAGTCGAGAATCTGATGCAGCTTGCACTCAAAGTTGACCGGAGACTCAGCGACTCTGGGCGGGCGCACGATCTTCGACGGCTGCGGCGTAACCTTCGCTAACTCGAACTCGTTCACCGACGCATCATATTCGCCGCTCGTTAGATTCATCGCCTCGCGAACCTCGTAACTTACAATATTGACCACAAACTCCCGCGTTTCCCGAATGTTCCGTAGCGTGTCTTTAGCCTCGCCATAGCTGGCGTCCGGATCCTTGGGCCGCCGAAGTCCAGGCGCAAACGCCAGCAGCGGAGGATCGACGCATACCGCGTTAAAGAAAGAAAAAGGCGCGAGATTGAGGTTCCCCGCTGCGCTTATCGTCGACACCCACGCAATCGGCCGAGGTGCAACGGAATTGAGCAGGATGGCGTAAAGCTCGCTGTGCGAAAGGTCTGAAGGGCTGACGATCATGCCCCGAGTATATCTTTTCGGGTCGTTACTTCTTTACCTCGAAGACTTCTTTTGCCGCCACCACTGTATTGCAATGAATGGTCACGGTATCTTCCACGTTCCGGGCGTAGCCGCCGGCGAAGGTTACCATCACGGGAATATCACGGGCGCGAGCCACGCGGAACACAAGTTCATCGCGCCTCTTCAATCCTTCAATCGTCAAAGAAAGCCCGCCCAGCTGGTCTTCGCGGTAAGGATCGGCGCCGGCAATGTAGCACAGCAGGTCGGGCTCGAACTGTCGCAGGCCGGAGCTGAGCGCGTTGTCGAGCCAGGCCAGATAGTCGTCGTCTCCGACGCCGTCGGGCAGGTCCACGTCGATGGATGAAGGCGGTTTCCACTGCGGATAATTGTTGTGCTGGTGCAGCGAAATCGTGAAGACGTCTCCCGCATGTGCGCCGCGAATCTTGCCAGGCCGCGACGGACCGAGCGACGACGACTCAAGAGTCGACGCTCCAGCTGAGGGTAGTAGCGCACTTGCCGTTCGGGTCCCGGCAAAGATCGCCGCCGTGCCGTTGCCCTGGTGAACGTCGCAATCCACCGTCATCGCGGTGCGAATCTGGTCATCGCGCTGCAACCGCCGTATGGCGACAGCCACGTCGTGAATCATGCAAAACCCCTCGCCGTGGTCGGGAAAGGCATGATGAAATCCGCCGCCAATGTTGACCGAGACGCGGTCTGCCAAAGCTTGCCGCGCCGCCAGAATCGATCCCCCGGCCGCCAGCCAGAATGCCCGAACTAGTTCGGGAGAAAAAGGAACCTCAAGCTCCATCTCTTCGCGAGGGCTAAGCGTGCCGGTCTTCAGCTTGTTCACATACTCCGGCTTGTGAACCAGCAAAATGTCCTGATCAGTTGCCGGCTCAGGTTCCAGAAAGTCCCGAGCTTCGGCGACGCCGGCCGCAAGCAGCCGGTCGCGGACGCGCCTGTATTTCTCGGCGGGGAAGACGTGCTCGCCGATCGGCAGGTAGTACGCCTCGCTGTAGATGAGCTTGAAGGGAAGCATCGGAGCTTTCACCGAACACCTTTGAGCAATTGGCAATCAGCACTTAGCCAAACCAATTGCCAATTGCTGCTCCGTTACCGCTTCTTCCCCGGCTGCACGGCCGGCACGACCATCGGCCGTCTCACCGGGACGATTGCGCCCTTCGCCGGATCGCCGGCGGCGTGGGCACGAACCAGCACTTCCTTCTGGATATACTGCACGAACTCCTGAATCTGACGCTGCATCTCTTCCATGCGCTCGCGCATTTGCAGGATGATTGCCATGCCGCTGATGTTCACGCCCAGGTCGCGCGCCAGCGAGAGAATGAACTCCAGCCGCTGCAGGTCTTCGTCAGTGTAAAGGCGGGTGTTGCCCTCGGTGCGGGACGGCTTGAGCAATCCCTCGCGCTCGTAAAGGCGCAACGTCTGAGGATGGATGCCATACATCTCAGCCACGGCCGAGATCATGTAGGCGCCTTTGGATTTGCGTTTGGTCATCTGGCTCGAGCCGCCGTCCCACTCGTTAATTTTCACCGATCCCCGTCGATCGTCTGGGGTCCGTGCAAACCACCGTTACCGACGCTTGCGCAGGCTGCGTGCTTTAGGACCGTTAACGTCTGGAACATCTTAGCCGAGGGCAGTAGCTAAATCGATTTGATGGTCCTGCTCCTGCATGAGGATCTGGCGAATCTGTTCCGCCATCGCGTATTCTCCAAGCGCCTCACATTGCCGGATGCGATCGCGGTAATTGCGGATGGTTTCGTTTTCGTTCTCGAGATCGTACCGTAGCATGTCTTTCGCGCGTTTCGACGTGCGCACCGGCTTGGGAGTGACCACCGGCATTTTGCCGAGATAGTCGATCTGCCGCGAGAGAATCAGGGCATGATCGAGTTCCTGCTTGGCGTGGATTTCAAGCTGGGCGGCGATGTCCATATATTCGGCGCCGCTGAGCACCTGGGAATAGACAACGTAGGCAATGATGGCTTGATATTCGCGGGAAAGGTCTTCGTTCAACAGCTCTGCAAGGCGGTCCCGGGAAATTTCGTTTTCGGTTGTGGCAGACTTGAGCTGAGGCATCTGATTCCTCCTTTAATATCAACATCCGTGCTTTGGAGTTTACAACAAGAACAAAGCGAAGAAGGATCGCCAGAGATTTCCCCAGATCAAGAGCGATGTCCGGGTTCATCCGGGTAGATCCGTGGCCGGGGAACCTGCTAGGCCGCTGGTTCGGGCTTCTGTTCTGGGGCAGCCCATCCATGCGGCTTCAACAGATGATTAACGGCGTAAGCCACAAAACCCGCGGCGATCAGGATCATCCCGAAAGCAAACGAACTCATTCCCCAAATGTATTCGTGCTCGCTGCGCGTCACCGCGAAGCCCAACAGGAGCGCCGGGGGAATGCCGATTGCAATCGCCCCGAATAATCCGCCCGGAACGCGAAACGGCCGAGGCAGGTCGGGCTCGCGGAACCGAAGCACCGCCAGCGCCACAAACTCCAGCACCAGACTGGTGCCGTAAAGAAGAATGTCGATCGTCACCAGCCGGGCAAACCCCAGGCCGAGGCACATCGCCCAGCCCATTGCCAGCGCCACAATCGCAACCCAGGGAGCCCGCGACTTCCTTTGCAGCCTGCCAAAGATGCCAGGCAGCATGCCGTCCTGCGCCATGGCCAGCGGGAGTCTGGAATAGCTCATCACCAGGGCATTGAACATGCCAAAGGCGCTGATCACGCCGCCGAGCACGACGCCGACGCGCAGCAGCGGCCCGCCCAGTAAGCCGGCAATGTCTGCCCAGGATCCGGTCTCCCACGCGGTGGAAGTCAGCCCGGTCATCCACATGGCAGCGAAGGGAAGCACGTAGGTCAAGGCGACGATGCAAACTGCAACCAGCATCGCTCGCGGGTAAGTTCGCTGCGGTTTCTCCACTTCTGTGGCGATGGTTGAGGCATTGTCCCATCCCATGTAGTTCCACATGCAGATGAGCAGACCGCCGAGAATGTCGACGGCGGAAGTGGTCGGCTTGGTTACGGCGTTGGCCAGAGCACCTATTTTGAATGGAGCCAGCACTACGATAGCGACGAACGGCGCAGTCAGCGCGAAGAACAGCCACAGCGACGTGAGCGAAACCACTTTCACCCCGGCAATGTTCAAGACCGCGCAAGCAATCACCACCGCCAGCGCTACCCACCATCCGCGATTGTTCACCGAGAACCAGGGGAACATGCGGGTCAGGTAGGCCACGAACAGCGTGGGATAGATCGCCATATCGAAAATGGACGCGACCAGCGAGAGCCAGGCTTCCTGAAATCCCCAGAAATTTCCCATCGCGCGGCGTACCCAGGCGTAGTACCCGCCTTCGTGGGGGAGCGCGCTCGAAAGTTCCCCGATCATGAAGGCCGTCGGCAGGCTCCAGAGCAGCGGGGTGAGCAGCAGAATCAGAATCGCGCGTCCGTAACCGGCGCCGTGCACAATGTCTTCCGTGCCATAGGTTCCGCCCGACACCATAAAGAAGGTGGCGGCGACCAGAGGCCACAGCGTGAGACGGACGAATCTTTTCCGGTTGGGGGCCTTATTAGGAACGGCGGCGAGAGGTTGGGGGTTCTCTATTTGATGACGCGGGGCGCTAGCTGTTGCCAATTTCTATGTCTTCCTCCTCAAGCGACTCACTCTCAGCTACTCCGCAGCGGGCTGGATGCTCGAGCTTTCTGGTTTGATTAGATTCCAGAAATTCCGCTGGAGTTAGTTCGCATTTAAGAGATTACGGGAAATTTCCACAGATGCAATCTTTTTTTCAGTTTTCTCGAAAATTTCTCTTGAGAAGGTCAGGTACGTCGGTAACGCACATCCAGACCCCGGCGAACCCAACCAAGGATTCGAGGGCTCACCGTTAAGGAACCGGAGAAAACTCTTGCGGCTGTGGCCGGCACTGTCTATCATTCGGCCCCGTCAGGAGGTCTCGATGAAACTACCGTTTCTCACTGTTGTTCTATTCGTGGCTGCACTTGCAATGCTCACGGCGCAGCCTTCTCAGGCACAAAACGCCTTCACACCCGACCAGGTAAAGTACGGTCCCGTCCCGCCGTCCCTGCCTCCGGGTGCGCAACTCGCCGTCCTCGAAGGCGACCCCATGGCCTCGTCCGGCGATTTCACCGTTCGCCTGAAAATGCCGGACGGCTACAAGGTCCCCCCTCACTCCCATCCCTACCGGGAAAATGTCACCGTGCTCTCGGGCACGATCAAAGTCGGCATGGGAGACCAGTTCGACGCCAGCAAGATGATGAGCTTCGGGGCAGGCAGCTTCGCCTATCTCGATCCCATCATGCACCACTACGCCTCGGCGTCTGGCGAGACTGTCATCCAGATCCATGGCATGTCGCCGTTCAAGATCAACTACATCAACCCGGCAGACGATCCCAGCATGAAGAAGTGAAGGATTGAAACTGAAAAGGGCCCGGCTTTCGGCCGGGCCCGCATTCTTTCCTGATCTTCTTGGGTATATTTAGACCTTCTTCCACAACTCTTCCCGGGGGTCTTCCGGGTTCAGCTTGGCTAGCTCCTTCAGCAGTTCCTTGGTGCGCTCGTCCCGAGGCATGGGGACAGTCACCGTGATCTCGACGATCTCGTCCCCGCGAACTCCGTCCTTGGTAGCCGAGGGCACACCCTTCTCACGGAGGCGAAGCTTCTGTCCTGACTGCGTCCCGGGAGGAATCTTAAGCAGCGCCCGCCCATCGATCGTAGGGACTTCGATCTTTGCGCCCAGAGCAGCCTCCGTGGCGGTGACCGGAACAGTCAGGTAGATGTCGTCGCCATCGCGCCGGAAGATGGGATGCTCTCCGGTTCTGATGATCACGTAAAGATCTCCCGCCGGGCCGCCGTGGGCTCCGGCGTTGCCTTTGCCGGCCAGCCGGATGCGCTGCCCGTCGCGCGTCCCGGCCTTGATGCGCACTTCCAGCGGCTCGGTCCGGCTCACCGTGCCCTCGCCGTGGCAATCGGGACAGGCAGAAATGTTCTTGCCCGTTCCCTGGCAGTTCGGGCACGACACGTTGAACTTCATCCGCCCGCCGGTCTGCGTGACCTGCCCGGTTCCGTCACACTCGGGACATTTGCCCGGCGCTTCGATGTAGCCCTGTCCGTGGCAATTCGAACAGGCGTCCTGCCGCGAAATGTTGAGCCGCATCACGCCGCCGCGGATCGCCGTCCAGAACGGCACGTTGACCTGATATTCCAGATCGGTGCCGGCTTCGGGCCGCGTATCAGCCGCCGCCGCTCCGCGCCCGCCGCCGAAGATTCCCGAGAAGATGTCGCGGAACCCGCCGCCTCCGCCCGTTCGCCGGCCGCGGCCGGCGGCGTCCGCCAGATCCGAAAAGTCGAACCCGCTGAAATCAAAGGGAACGCCCTGGCCTCCGTCCTGCCCTGAACCGCCGCCGGGAAACCCTCCTCCCGGCGCGCCTCCGGCAAATCCGCCTTGACCTCCGCCCCGCGCATAAGCTTCCGCCGTAGCCGGATCAATATTGTCCGAGTAGAACCCGACCTGGTCGTAGATTTTGCGCTTCTTGGGATCGCTGAGAACGTCGTTCGCTTCGGAGAGTGTCTTGAACTTCTCCTCCGCCGACTTGTCCCCAGGATTAACGTCAGGATGGTACTTGCGTGCCAGCTTGCGAAACGCCTTGCGAATATCTTCCGCCGAGGCGGACTTCTTCACGCCCAGGATTTCGTAATAGTCTTTCTTGGTGGTTGTTGCCATTAGAGCAGTCTGTCAGTTCGGAAGTCTCCGCTTCTCATCTTGTATCACGACCAAAGGCCCGGACTCCGCCGCGTCCACGTAAACCGGGATCGACATGGCGCCCGCCGGAGTCGAGACAAAAACCTCCCACTGCTTCTCATCCTCAGCAAGACTTAGAAAATAAGTTTGCTCATTCACCTGGAAATCCATTTGCCAATCTCCCCTGGACCTGTAAAACGATGGACCTGTAAAACGATGCACCCACACAAACGTGATGACGCGGGCAAAAGCCCGCGCCACCCGATTCAGCTAGAAGCGAGTTGCTAGAAGCTGTCTTACTTCTTGTCTTCCACGTCCACGTATTCAGCGTCGATGACGCCTTCGTCTTTCTTCTGACCGCCGCCATTCGCGCCGGGCTCCGGACCGGCTCCGGCAGTCGGCCCCCCTGGCCCAGCGCCTGCCCCCGGACCCTTCGCCTGCGCTGCCTTGTACATCTCCTCGGCCAGCTTGTGCGAAGCTTTGGTCAGGTTCTCGCGAGCCTTATCCATCTGCGCCTTGTCGTTCGACTCCAGCGCTTTCTTGGCGTCGGCCACGGCGTTTTCAACCTCTCCTCGCTCCGAGCCAGAGATCTTGTCGCCGTTCTCGCGCAGCATCTTCTCCACGCTGTACAGCATGCTGTCGAGCTGGTTCTTGGCCTCGATCGACTCGCGCGCCGCCTTGTCTTCGGCCGAGTGCGCGTCCGCTTCCTTGGCCATGCGCTCGACCTCTTCCTTCGACAACCCGGAAGACGACGTGATCGTAATCTTCTGGTCCTTGCCCGTAGCCGTATCTTTCGCGGTCACGTTCAAGATGCCGTTCGCGTCAATGTCGAACGTCACCTCAATCTGCGGCACGCCCCGCGGAGCCGTCGGAATCCCGGTCAGATGGAACTTGCCTAAGGTCCGGTTCTGCGCCGCCATCGGTCGCTCACCCTGCAGCACATGCACTTCAACCGACGTCTGGTTATCCGCCGCGGTCGAGAACGTCTCCGTCTTCTTAGTAGGAATGGTCGTGTTCCGCGGAATCATCGGAGTCGCCACCCCGCCCAAAGTTTCGATTGACAAAGACAGCGGAGTCACGTCCAGCAGCAGCAGGTCTTTCACCTCGCCGCCCAGAACGCCACCCTGAATCGCCGCTCCAATCGCCACCACTTCGTCGGGATTCACTCCCTTGTGGCCTTCCTTGCCAAACAGCTCCTTCACCAGCGCCTGAATGCGTGGCATCCGCGTCTGTCCGCCGACCAGCACTACTTCCTGGATCTTGCTGGCATCCACGCCCGCATCCTTCATGCACTGCTTGCACGGACCCACCGAGCGCTGAATGATGTCTTCCACCATTCCTTCGAGCTTGGCCCGCGTCAGCTTCTTCACCAGATGCTTCGGACCGCTCGCGTCCGCCGTAATAAACGGCAGATTGATCTCGGTCTCCATGGTGGTCGAAAGCTCAATCTTGGCCCGCTCGGCCGCATCGCGCAGCCGCTGCAAAGCCATCTCGTTGCCCTTACCCCGCAGGTCGAGACCTTCATCCTTCTTGAACTCATCAATCAGCCAATCCACCAGCCGCTGATCGATGTTGTCGCCGCCGAGGTGCGTGTCGCCATTCGTTGCCTTTACCTCGATGACGCCCTCGCCCACTTCCAGAATCGAAATGTCGAAAGTTCCGCCGCCGAAGTCGTAAACGGCGATCAGCTCGTCTTTAGTTTTGTCGAGACCATACGCCAGCGCCGCCGCCGTCGGCTCGTTGATGATGCGCTTCACGTCCAGTCCGGCAATCTGCCCGGCATCTTTCGTAGCCTGCCGCTGGGCATCATTAAAGTAGGCCGGAACGGTGATCACCGCCTCCGTCACTTTCTCGCCGAGGTAGTCTTCCGCCGCCTTCTTCAGCTTCTGCAGAATCAGCGCCGAAACCTGCGGAGGTGTGTACTCCTTGCCCTGCGCCAGCACCGCCACATGGTCGCCCGACTGCACCACCTTATAGGGCACCATCTTGATCTCTTCCGTCACTTCGTCAAACCGCCGCCCCATAAAGCGCTTGATCGAATAAACCGTGTTCTCCGGATTGGTGATCGCTTGCCGCTTTGCGACCTGCCCCACCAACCGCTCTCCAGTCTTGGTAAACCCAACCACGGAAGGCGTAGTCCGCCCTCCTTCTTCATTAGGGATAACTTTAGGCTCGCCGCCCTCCATCACCGCCACGCAAGAATTGGTCGTTCCAAGGTCAATCCCAATAATCTTGGCCATAATCGTCTCCTCTACCTTACTCTTGAATCAAATAAGTGCTTTGTAATCAGTATGCTTATGATTGCCAGCGCTCCCATGCTAAGACCTGAGTGGGATGCTGTCAAGGTTTAGATGCTATTGGCAGGAAGGAAGTTGCGGCCATTTGAACCGCTAGCCAGACCGCAAGTTCAGCGTCGGGTGCCCCATGTCTCGCCTCCTTTGCGAGACGTGGGATTCCACAGCCCCATCCCTCTGGGATTTTTGCCGCGCGCTCCACTTCTCGTCTTTGTTGCGAGAAGTGGAATAGCTGCTAGTCAGTTGGACGCAGCTAGTGTCTGCAACTGCCTGACCGTGTCCGCGGGCTCAGAACGGATCGTATAGTCCGCGTTCACGTCGGCTGCCCGAATGACGCCCTGCCTGTCGATTATGTACCGCGCAGGCATGGGCAGCCGGTACTCCGATTCGTCGTGGAATCTGTCTAGAGTGCTGCCGAACGACTTGTAAAGGTCGCGCAAGTAATCCGGCAGGGTGAACACTAGCCGAAACTCCTCCGCGGTCTTCAGATGAAGATCTGTCAGGATGTCGAATGCCAGATTCAGCTTCTTGTGCAGAGCGCGGGTATAGCGTTCGAGTTCGGGAGTGAGCACAACGATCTGCGCTCCCAATGCTCTGACTTCAGAATTAATTGCTTGTAGAGCCTCCAGCTCCATATTGCAGTAGGGTCACCAGTGTCCCCGGAAGAAACTGACCACAAGCGGTCCTTGACGGAGAAGATCGGCCGAGGCCACCTGGACGTGATCCTGGTTGAATAACGTGAAGCTCGGAGCGCGATCGCCGACCTTTAAGGCTCGCTCCTCAATTCCGGTGGCCTTGAGTTCGGCCGTTGCTCGATGCATCATCTCGATTACTTCGTGCGGCGCGTTGTACGGTGGAGCTCCCGATTCGAATGATTTCCTAAACTCGTCCAGGCGTTCCTGAAGACTTGCCATCGCTTTTACCCCTGCTGGATTTCACAAATAAAACCTGCACCCGACATTTCTTATTATAGATGGCAGCTGCGCCCTCATTCCACGGCAGTTCTTTGGAGGGCTCGCGCCGGGTGCCCACTTCTCGCAGGTGGCCCATGCCTGGCGCCCTTTGCGAAGCGTGGGATTCCACAGCCCCTCCCTCTGGGGGATTCGGTGATCTACAGCACCCCCTGTCATCCTGAGCAAAGCGCCTGCTTCGCGAATGCGACGTCAGGGCTGAAGAATAGCCCACAAAACAAAACGCCCCAGACTCATTCGAGTCATGGAGCGTCTGTCGATCAGCCCTCCCCCAAGTGCTGCTCAATCAAGAGACTAACCGGAAGCCGCACATCGGTAAATGGCCAACTCGTGCCATTACTCTCTAGTAAAGTACCGTCGAGTGCTACTTTACCGGGATCAAATCGAATTTCCCGGACGATTCTTCATAGAACAGGGCGCCCTCTTTCGCATCGCCGCCGCTCCAGTGTTTGTGACCTCCAGGAACGCGCAAGATATCGCCTGCTGCCACCCGCTTCTCGCCAGAGTCGTCCTTATACAAATAAGCTCCCTTCAGCACCACGATCCACACATCGTTCGTATGGGTGTGCATTCCTGAGTCAGTCCCCGGCGCGAACTTGGTGAATGTGCCATGCGCTCCCGCGTTGGAGTCTCCCCAGATTGCCGCCATGGAAACGCTCGGGGTCATCGCGGTGTAATTCGCATGATCGGCAGAAACAAAGACTACCTTCTCGCCTTGCCCTTTCTGTCCTTGCACTCGCCCCACCGACCACGCAGCCATCAGCGCCACTGCCACTCCAACCACCAATAGTGACTTTTTCATTCTTGTCCTCTCCTTCTTTCGTATTGAATTCTCGACCCAAACCTAAGGCGGTCGCATTCTACGCCGCCAAGCGGGACTGCACCACCGGCCGGGATTTGAAGCGTGGGATTCCACGGTCCCATCCCTCTTGAGATTTTGTTGATACCATCCAAACAATGACCTCGCGCCTACGCCGCTGGTTGTCCGATCCCGTCGTCCTGCTGTGCCTTACCGCAGGCCTGCTTGCCTTCGTGGTGCAGTCTGGCGAACTGGGCACCTCCGACACCACGCATCGCTTGCAGACCACGCACTGGCTCTGGACCTCCGAACCGCAGGTCTTTCCGAACGAGTATCCCGAGTTCGGACTGCATGGCCGCGGCGGCCGGCTTTACAGCTGGTACGGCATCGGCCAGTCGCTGCTGATGCTGCCCGCGGATCTGGTCGCCACCTGGATCGCGCACTGGCAGATCTTTTCTGGCTATGGCGACGATCCTGCGGTGCGCAGCATCGTGGTCAGCTACAGCACTAACATTCTCGTGAATGTCCTCACAGCGCTGATTGCGTTTCGCCTGCTTCGCCAGTTCCGCTTCAGCGTGAAGGAGTCCGTGCTGGGAGTGCTGGCGCTGCTGTTCTGCTCCACCCACCTGCACTACACGCAGAACATGATGGAGAACAACTACATCATGCTTCTGACGCTGGCCGGATTTTCCTTTCAATACGACTGGCTACGGACGGGAAGCAAACGGGCGTTGTTCCTAGGCTGCGCCGCGCTCGGTCTGAACCTGCTGACGCGGCTCACGACTGGCCTCGATCTTGTGATGGCGGGCTTTTTCCTTCTGCTGGTGCTTTGGTTTGAACAGGTGCGAGGACGTGACCTGTGGAATCTGTTCATTGCTTATTGCAAAATCGCAGCTCCCGTGTACGCGTTTTTCTTGCTGGTGGACCGGCTTTATCAGTTCTATCGCTTTGGATCATTTACTAACACCTACGTACCGCTCTTTGCCCAGGAACAACGCTTGCAGGACCCAACTCTGCCGCCAAACTTTCCCTGGAGCACTCCTTTTCACGAAGGCTTCCTGGGAGCGTTGTTCAAGCCCGAGAAGTCCATTTTTCTTTTCGATCCTCTGCTGATGCTGGCGATTCTGCTGCTCGTCTTGCTATGGAAGCGCCTGTCGCCGGAAGTCCACGCCTATGGCGTGGTGTCGTTATTCCTGCTGGTCGCCTACATCAGCTTTTATGCGAGGTACACCTACTGGTCGGGAGATTTTGCCTGGGGCGACCGCTACGTTTCGACTTCGGCGGAGCTCTCTGCCTTGCTTGCCGTGCCTCTGCTGCTGCGCTATCGCGAGAATTTAAGCGCATGGGTCTGGCGCGGTGGAGTTGCGCTCATCGCAGCCAGCCTGATCGTTCAACTTGCCTCCCTCGCATTCTGGTTGCCGCTGGAGATTTATCAGATGGAGACGCTGGGCCATCCCACCTTCGTAATCGCGCTGCGCTTCAAGAACATCGTGGCGTTTCCGTTGGGAAAGATGGACGCATGGGGATTGAATACCGAGGCCATGCACTGGGACCCATGGGATTACGTTCACATCACGACCTGGAATTTTCTGCCCTTCCTGCTGCGAAGAGTAGGAGTCGCGCCGGCTTGGGTCGTGGATACGGCGTTTGCGATCTGGGTGGTAGCGATCGCCAAGCTGGTGTGGGTTCTGGAGCGGCTGCGGAGAGCCGTGCAGGCCGCATCTCCAGATAGCTGACGGTGGTTACCTACTCTACTGTGACGGACTTCGCAAGGTTCCTCGGCTGATCCACATCGCATCCCCGCCTGACAGCGATGTGATAGGCCAGCAGCTGCAGGGGAACGATTTCGAGAATGGGGGAGAGCTCTTCCGGCGCGGCCGGAACGTAGAGGACGTGGTCGGCGGCTTCCTTGATTTCTTCATCGCCCTCCGTGGCTAGCGCGATGACGACTCCCGAGCGAGCTTTCACTTCCTTCAGGTTCGACATCGTCTTCTCGTAGCGCACCATGGAGTCGGGATCGTTCACATCCCGCGTGGCCACGATGACCACGGGCAGGTTTTCGTCGATGAGGGCGTTAGGGCCATGCTTCATCTCGCCGGCAGGGTACCCTTCCGCGTGAATATAGGAAATTTCCTTCAGTTTCAACGCGCCTTCGAGAGCGATGGGATAGTGAATCCCGCGGCCGAGGAAGAGAAAATCCTGGGCACGCTGGAATCGCTTAGCCAGGTCTTCGCACGCTTCGTCGTGAGTGAGGATGTTTTCGAGTTTGCCAGGGATGAGCGTAAGTTCCTGGGCCGCTTTGCGGGTCTGTTCGGCGCTCATGGCTCCGCGCACCTGCGCGAGATAAAGAGCGAACAGATAAAGCGCGGTCAGCTGGCAAGTGAAGGCCTTGGTGGAAGCCACTCCTATCTCTGGACCAGCATGGGTGTATATGGTCCCGGCAGCCTCGCGAGTAATCATGGAGCCGACCACATTGCAGATGGCCAGTGTCTTCGAGCCTTTGGCTTTGGCCTCGCGCTGGGCCGCGATGGTGTCGGCGGTTTCTCCGGATTGCGAGATCACGAGTGTGATAGTGTCCGGGCCGACGATCGGGTCGCGGTATCGCCATTCGCTGGCGTAATCGACCTCGACCGGGACGCGGGCGAAACTTTCGATCATAAACTTGCCGGCTTGTCCGGCGTGCCAACTGGTCCCGCAGGCCACGATGTTGATTTTCTTCGCTGCGCGGAATTCGGCCTCGCTGATTTGCATTTCGTCGAGAAAGATGTGGCCCGTGTCGAGAGAAATGCGTCCTAATGTGGTGTCGCGGACGGCGCGCGGCTGCTCGTAGATTTCTTTGAGCATGAAGTGTTTGAAGCCGCCTTTTTCCGCCATGATTGGGTCCCAGGTCACGTGCTGCACCTGGCGCTTGAGGGGCTTTCCGTGGAAATCGGTCAGTTGCACGCCGTTTGCAGTGACCACGGCTAGGTCGCCATCTGCCAGAAAGAAAATGTCGCGGGTGTGATAGAGAATGGCAGGAACGTCGGAGGCGACAAAGTATTCGTCGTTGCCCAGGCCAACTACCAAGGGAGGACCATTGCGTGCGGCCACGATCTTGTTAGGCTCGTCGACGGAAATGACAGCCAAGGCAAATACTCCGCTGAGTTCCTGCACGGTCTTGCGAACCGCCTCTTCCAGGTGAGGGTGGTGACCGTTGCCGGTTTTGAAGAGGTGTTTCTCGATCAGGTGAGCGATGACTTCGGTATCAGTTTCAGTGGAGAACTTGTGGCCTTCTTCGATCAGCTTTTTCTTCAGGCTGAGATAATTCTCGACGATGCCGTTGTGCACGACGACGATTTTGCCGGTGCAGTCTCGATGAGGGTGAGCATTTTCTTCCGTAGGACGTCCGTGAGTGGCCCAGCGCGTGTGGCCGATGCCGTAACTGCCTTCGAGCGGCTTGAGACGGATGGCTTCTTCCAGATTGCGCAGCTTGCCCTCGGCACGGCGAATCTGCAACTTGTCGCCATTGCCGGCAACGGCAATTCCAGCCGAGTCATAACCGCGGTATTCCAGCCGCCTCAGGCCCTCGAGGATGATCGGAACGACCTGCTTCTTGCCGACATATCCAACAATGCCGCACATGCGAAAACTCCAGGAATTCAGTCTGCGAGGGAGCAGCGGAACTCTTCAATGACCGGGTTGGTGAGCACTTCGCGCGCCATGCGCTCGACTTCCGCCTGCGCTTCTTCGCGGCTAAGCCCACCATCGAGCGTAAGTTCGAAGTACTTTCCCTGGCGCACATCTTCCAGACCCTTGTAACCCATCTTCTTGAGAGATCCCTGGATGGTTTTGCCCTGAGGATCGAGAACGCTTTTCTTGAGCGAAACGTAAACGTAAGCTCTCATGGAGGCTCAATTATACGTCAGGGGCACAAAGGGTTTGCCGCAGCCGGCGAGAGCAAGGCAGTTAATCTTGTAGTTCCACCTTAAGCGCCGAGTTCCTGTATCTTTCGCTCTAGATCGGACCGAGCTTGTTCGAGCATGGAGCGGTAGCGAGTGTTATGACTGTGCTTAATCTGCTGCAGCACGTTCTGCAGCGAAAGACGAAGGCTCTCCACCTCGCGGAGCCGGGCGGCGGCTTCCCGTGTCAGACGTGGCTTTTCGGGGGTGCTCTTTTCTGCGGCCTCATCCTGTTGGGCCTCCACCGACTTGCTTTCCCATCCCCGGGCCATGTGGCCGATTATAACGGCCTGCAGGTAGAGAGTTGCAACAGTCCGAGACGCTGTCAGGAGTTGGAAGTGGCCGCATCAATCCCATCTTGGGAAGAGTCTGTTCGGAAAACCGATCTTGCGACGAAAACCGCTGGTCCCTTTAAGAATTGGGGTTATAATGCCGGTTCAATCGGGGCAATTGAGCGGCGCGCTTTTCGAGGGGGGAGCCGCCGCGAGGCTGCAGTGTAGTGTACCCCTTGAGGGCTCCACGCTTAGACCGGGATTCGCAGCGATCTCATGCGCTGCTGGAGATGGCAGACGTAGTGTCTCGAAGCCGTGAACCGGCTGAAGGTCTCCTTGCCTCGGAACAGTTACTCTCCGCCTATTTTAGTGCGTCCAAAGTGGGTCTTTGCATCCTGGATAGTGACTTCCGCTATCTCGCGATCAACCGCACTCTGGCGGAAATGAATGGCATACCTGCCGAAGCGCACCTGGGAAAAAGTGTTCGCGAGATGCTAGGTGATTTTGCCGAGCTGATTAAACCTCAGCTGGGCCAAGTGTTAGCCACAGGGCAGCCCATCTTGGACCTTGAAATCAGCTCCATACTTCCCACCCGGTCCGAACCCGGTCACTGGCTTGAGCATTACGTTCCTATAAAGGACGCAACGGGAAACGTTACGCAAGTCGGTGTCATTGCGATCGAGATCACGGAACAAAAGAAACTTGAGGAGTCGCTGCGCAGCGTCTCCGAGAAGTTGACGGAGGAGAAGAAGCGGCAGCAAGTCCTGATGGAAGTCAGCCGTGTGCTGGCCGCGAAGTGGGATGTGCGGCAGGTGTTCCCAAAGATTTCTGCCTATTTACGCCGGGTGCTGCGGCAGGAGTACGCAGCTCTTGCTGTGCACGACGAAAAAAGCGGTCAGCTGGTGCGGCAAGCTACGGATTTTCCCCTGCGGAAGGGATCCGCTGCTAACACCGAAGTCAGTGCCGCAAAGGATCCCGGAGGGAAGGCCGTGCTGGAGCGCGCGCCCTTGATTTTCAACAAAGGCGAGATGCAAGAGTTCCCGGCCGGGACTACCGACCACTTGCTGGCCGAGGGCCTGCAAGCGCTGTGTTGTGTTCCTTTGCTCCGACCCAAGGGGCCGCTGGGAGTTCTGGTGCTGGGCAGCACCCGGCCAGAGGCCTTCAAGACTGACGACCTGACGCTTCTGAACCAAGTCGCCGCTCAACTTGCGATCACGATCGAAAACGCGCGGGCCGCCCGCGAGGTTGAGCAGTTGCGGAGCCGACTGGATCATGAGAAACGCTTCCTGGAGGGTGAACCACGCACTCTGCTTCATTTTGAAGAGATCATTGGGGAGAGCGGGGCTCTCAAACAGGTGCTGGATCAGGTCTCGATCGTCGCCGCCAGCGACGCGACCGTTCTGATCCTGGGAGAAACCGGAACCGGCAAGGGCCTCGTCGCGCGCGCAATTCACCGCACCAGCAAGCGCAGGGAGCGAAATTTTGTCATCTTGAATTGCGCCGCGATCCCCACAGGGCTGCTGGAAAGCGAATTGTTTGGCCACGAAAAGGGCGCGTTTACCGGGGCCGTCAGCCAGAAAGTGGGGCGCCTGGAACTCGCTGATAAAGGTACTCTGTTCCTCGACGAGATCGGTGAGATTCCGTTGGAGCTCCAGCCCAAGCTGCTGCGGGTGTTGCAAGACCATGAGTTCGAGCGGCTGGGAGGGACGCGGACCATCAAAGTAGACCTGCGTCTGATCGCAGCTACCAACCGCGACATGGCCCGGAGCGTGGTCGAGAAAGAGTTTCGCAGCGACCTCTTTTACCGCTTGAACGTATTTCCGATTCGACTGCCGTCATTGCGGGAACGGCGCGAAGACATTCCCTTACTGGTGAAGTACTTTGTCCGGAAATTTGCTCGCGCGATGGATCGCGGCATTGAGGCGGTTCCCAGCGAAACCATGAATAGCCTGGTCAGCTGGGATTGGCCGGGCAACGTAAGGGAACTGGAAAACTTTATTGAGCGGTCGGTCATTCTCACGGAGGGAACGGCATTGCGAGCACCACTGGCTGAACTCCGGGCAGAGTCACCTACCGCCGGTTCGGAACATTCGCTTGAGGGCGCGGAACGCGATCACATCATCCGCGTGCTGGTAGAGACTAGGGGAATGATTTCTGGACCCATGGGTGCAGCCCGTCGACTTGGCCTCAAGCGCACCACCCTGCAGTCGAAGATGCAGCGGCTGGGAATTACGCGCCAAGACTATTCCGGCCGGAAACCGGGCTAGATCTCCGCACAAGCGGGGTCGCGAAACTTCTACTTCAGCTTCACGAAGAGTAAAACGAAGATCGCCCACACTCCCACTGTCACCGGAAACTGTACCAGGGCCGCATTCTGCGTCACGCTCCCCCTGGGCAGCAAATAGGTGAGCCCCATCATCGCCAGAGCTGTGAGCACACCTAAAATCAGTTTACTTTTCCAGTTCATGAGGTGTTTGCCCTCACTTTCCTTTGTCCAGACTTATGTCTCGCAGGCCGGGAGTATACCTCTCGAACGCAACCTGAACAAGTGGCGGTCGAGTTGGCCTGACGCCCTCTAGATTGCAATCCAGACGGGAAAGGTTTCAAGTGCCGACTTATGCTCCGGTTGCCGAAGGGTCGGCAGTTGGCCGGTTAGCAGGATTGGGATCCCAGTCGGCTGAGGCTTTCCCTTCTGTGCATTAGATCGCTTTCGAGACTGGGGCCATTCTGGAACGTCAGTTGCATGGGCATTCCGTGATCGGGAAGTAAGTCGAGCAGGTTTCCACAGCGCGGACGGACGAGTCGTACCCCCACATCAACCGGCCGCATCCGGATCAGGAGTGAACCGTGTTAGTGGCTAGGAACTATCAGCCGAACAATCTAGTTCGCTTATTGCCAGAGCCTGTGAGGAGCGCCGCGCTGCCCGAGGAGATCTTGAGGAGTGAAGCCTGGCGCGCCAGGGTGCTTACCCGTAAGGAAGCATGGGTAGACGTGCCTGAGTTCGCGGATGCAGCCAGACTCGAACCTCGGCGCGATCAAAATCTCGGCCAGAACAACCCCGAGGCGACTGATCCTCTCTACTTATTTGCCTGCCAACTGGAGTGGGAGCGGCGCGCCGATCCGAGTGCGGCGTGGGAAGTTATCTCCGCCGCGCGCAGTTCGCACGCTGACACCCGAGCCCACGCCCGGGCATTGCTCGAACGTTCGCAGCAGACGAGATCACAACATCCTGAAGAAGTGCCCGCCGAGCAGGGACAGCGGCGAAGTTCGACTGCGGAGGCAGGCATGAGAACTCCCTATGGTCTCGAGATCATTGAGAGCTGCATGAGCTGTAAGCTGAAACGGGAGGGTTTCTTCTGCCGCTTTTCTTCTCCGGTGCTGCGGTCCATGGACGAAGTCAGCCACCATAGCGTCATGCCGGGCGAAGCGTTGCTGTTCGTGGAAGGACAGACGCCGCGGGGCGTGTTTATTCTTTGCTCCGGCAAGGTGAAGCTCTCCACCACTTCAAAAGAAGGCAAGGTGCTGATCCTGAAACAGGCCGAAGCCGGAGAAGTGCTGGGGTTAAGCGCCGCCATTTCCGGCACGAATTACGAAATGACGGCCGAAACCGCGACCCCATGCCAATTAAATTTCATCGGCCGCCAGGACTTGATGGCCCTGCTGCAGAACGAGAGTGAAGTGGGCATGCACGCCGCGATGTGGCTGAGTCGCGAGTTCCAAGGCGCTTATCGGGACATTCACGATCTGGTGCTGGCGCGCTCTTCATCAGGAAAACTGGCGAGACTATTGCTGTCGTGCGCTCCGGCAGGGATTCAGCCGTCGCAGGAATTGCACCTGCGTTCCTCCATGACCCACGAAGAGATGGCGCAGCGCATCGGTTCCTCGCGGGAAACTGTTACTCGGTTGTTGAGTGATCTAAAGAAAAAGAGACTGATCCGGCTGGAAGGCGCGACCCTGGTGATTCGCGACCGCACCGGATTGGAAGCTCTGGCAGTCTGACCTTCCCCCACCCGGGAGGGCGGCCTGAAGTCTGGGTCGCCCTCCGATTTTTTTCTGCACGTGATTCGGCCCTCATCCAAACGGAAGTGAGTTGTTTGTATTCCGGCACGCTGATTAACGACTTGATGGGAATGGTAGCGAGAGCGGAACAGTCCGTCGCGTCCCATCCGAGGGAAGAGAACGACGCCGTGAAGCTGGATGCAGCGGCCGGGAACTCACAGACCGAAAAGTTCGCGCAGCCGTTTAGTCTGCGCCCGGCTGACTGGAATCTCGCTCTGCTTCTTATCATCCATGCGCAACTGGTAAGAACTCTTGAACCAGGGAACAACTTCGCGAATACGATTGATGTTCACCAGGTAGGAGCGGTGTGCGCGCCAGAACAAGCCGGGATCCAGACTGCTGAGTAGTTCTTCCAAAGTACGGCAGTTCGAATGCCCCTCCATGCCCGTGGGGCCGGCAGTCACAACCGTGATCACGCCGTCTTCGATGGAGGCGTAGCAGATTTCCTTCTGGTCCACCAGAAACATTCGCCCCACGGCCTTGAGCAGGATTTTCGAGGTTTGGGTTTTCGGTGCCTGCAGCATCCGGACCAGGGTGTCGATCTTTTCCGCGGGCAAACCTTCGGCTCCCTGCTGGGTGCGAGCTCTCTGCACCGACTGCGCGACGCGCTTCTTGTCAAACGGCTTCAGCAGATAATCCACCGCGTTGACTTCGAACGCCTTCACCGCATACTGGTCGAAAGCCGTAGCGAAGACGATCTTAGGCAGAGGGATCTTTTTATCGAGAAGCTTCTTGATCACGCCGAAGCCGTCGAGTCCAGGCATCTGGACATCGAGAAAGACGAGATCAGGGCTGTGTTCTTTGATAAGGTTGATTGCCTCGAGACCATTTTTCCCCTGCGCGACAACGGTGACGTCGCCGGCGCTTTTAAGCAGGTAGGCAAGTTCGTCGCGGGCGAGTTGCTCATCGTCCACGATTACCGCAGAAAGGGGCATTCCGTCTCCAAGCGTCAGAGGTCTGCTCTGAGTATAGTGGCCGCGTTTTCGCAGCGTCAACGCGAGGCCGGCCAAACTTCAGTGCGGCTGCTGCATCATGCCGCCCATGTCGAACTTGGTATAGCCCGCAGGAACTTGGAACAGACTGGCCGGCTGCGGTCCTTCCTGGATGTTTCGCAGTTCACCGCCGCTGTTGTCCTTTTCTTGCCACTTTACCGGAAAGCGAAGCTGCGGATCGAGCCAGAAATAGCCGCTCTCCCCCTTGGAATTGGTGCCCTCATACTTCACCGTATTGCGGCCGTTGACCGTCTCATGACCCACTTTGTGGCAGGTTCCGCTCTGGTTGCGCGCGATTTTTTGCCAGTCCCCGCAGGCGTTCTCTACATCCCCGGTCTGAAAAAAGTTGTACATGAGGCGCTGTCCAGGAGACTGTGCCGCCGGCATCTCCATATACTTCTGCTGCTGTTTCATTAGGACAATGACTGTCTCCGTGGAGAAATTTAGGATGCCGACGCCCTGATTCTCCCTGCCTTGGTCCATCGATTCGATCCGCATCTTGTCCTTGCCTAAATACAGTTTCATCGCGACGGACGAACCCGACGGTTTAGTGGTCACCACATCGGCGGAAAATTCGGTTTGCGCGATCGCCCTGGTCGAGACGACGGAAAGCGCAACAATGCACAGACAGCGAGTCAACGATCGAAGCATGGGAGTCCTCCCTCATTCTTGTCCGAAGCAATCGGAGTGGGTGCCTCTCCGGGAGAGCGGTCGAAGCATATCAGAAGTCGGGGTTCCCCTGACAAGGGGAATAAGAATTGCACCTCGAGAATCGCGCCGCGGCCTCAATGTCCGTTTGGCCCCATAGGCTTGGAGAAATCCTGAGCAATCCATTTCGAAAGGAAGGTGCTCTCGCGGTCCTTGAAGCCCAGCTTGCGATAAATCTGCAGCGCTGCCGCATTCTGCCGGACGACCTCCAGATGAAGAGCCCTTACATTGAGCGACCGCGCGGCTTCTTCCACGAAGACCATGGTCTTGCGTCCCCAACCGTGCCCTCGATGCTCCGGCAGAAGGTAGAACTCGTCGACAAACGCATCGCGGCCCAGCCACTCCAGGCTGTAACCAAAACAGATCACAACGTAGCCGACGGGCGCTTTGCCATCCAGAATGAGCCATATGCGGCCGAGGCTGGCGTCCCGGAGTAGAGTCGTCAGAGCCACGCTGGCTTTTTGCTCGTCGAACCCGTGTCCATCGAAGGCGTAGTACGCTTCCATGAACCTCAGGAGCGCCGCGGTATCGGATTCCGCCGCGAGGCGAAATGACGGCTCGGCCGTCACACCACGTTCTCCAGCGCCAAAGCCATCCCCAGTCCCCCGCTGACGCAGAGTGTGGCGACGCCCCGCCGGGTGTTGCGTTTCAGCATCTCGTGTAGCAGCGTGACGATGATTCGCGTGCCCGTGCAACCGATGGGATGTCCGATCGCGATGGCTCCGCCGTTCACGTTAAGCCGGTCGCGGTTGAAGTTCAATTCGCGGTCACAGGCTAGCACCTGCGCGGCGAAGGCTTCGTTTAGTTCGATCAAGCCGAAATCCTGCAGTTTGAGGTTATGCTTTTCCTCAAGCTTACGGAACGCCGGGACAGGGCCAATCCCCATCATGCGCGGGTCGACTCCGGCCGAAGTCACCGCCGAGATTCGCGCCAGCGGCTTCAGATTATTCTGCTTTACGAAATGCTCGCTCGCCACAATCACCGCGGCAGCGCCGTCGGTGATCCCCGAAGAATTGCCCGCAGTGATGGTTCCGGTTTTCGAGAACACGGGAGCGAGCTTGCCCAGCTTCTCCATGCTCGCGTCGGGAAAGGGATGTTCGTCGCGACTGAAGCTTACGGTGCCCTTCTTGCCTTCGATTGTGACCGGGACAAGTTCGGCGTCGAATCGTCCGGCGGCAATCGCCCGTCCGGCACGGGTTTGCGACATCAGGGCATATTCATCCTGCTCCTCGCGCGAGATCTTGTAATGCTCGGCCAGCACTTCGGCAGTTTCTCCCATCACCATTTTCGCCATCGGACAGAAGAATCCGTCGCGATACATGCCGTCGACCAGTTCCTGATTGCCCAGCCGGTATCCCCAACGCGCTTCGAGGTAATAAGGAACCCGCGACATGGATTCCGTGCCGCCCGCCAGAATGCAGCTCGCATCGCCGAGCAGAATCGACTGGTAAGCCAGCGCGATCGACTTCAGCCCCGAAGCGCAGGCCTTGTTCACGGTGAAAGCCGGCGCTTCCTGAAGCACGCCGCTGCGAATGGAAATCTGCCGCGCCGGATTCGGTCCGCCGCCAGCTTGCCGCGCGTTTCCGAAGATAGTTTCTTCCACTTGCTCTGGCTGGATTCCGGCACGTTCCATCGCGGCCTTGGCGGCTACCACGCCCATGTCGGCCGCCGTCAGCGAAGACAGCGATCCGCCGAACTTGCCGATGGGCGTGCGAACCGCGGACAGAATGTACACTGCCTGCAAAGTGTTGCCTCCGAAACATTTGAGTTTAGCAGGGCGGGGAAAGATGCGGATGCAGGGGATTAAAGTAACCTCGACTTCAGGTCCGCAGCTGCCGATAATGGTTTTGGAACTTTGACGGGTTCAAGCCCCGGGCTGAATGTGGCCCGGGGTCTTGTTCTTCACTTTTTCGCCTACAATTTCACCAGGACTCAACGTATGCTCTGTGGCAGGTGTACTGGTGAGCGTGGAGGATTTGGCTGCCGCGAGTCTCGCGGGCAGCGCAGGGGGAATGAATGCATGAGTGAGGTCTGCTCAAAGTGAAAGTAGTACAAGTCATCGCAAAAGGCGCCCTGACGTTTGTTAGGGCGATTCTCGCTTTAGCTTCGAGCATGATTGTGGGCGTGATCGTGTTCGGCCTACTGGGGTCTTTTCTTTTTCGAAAGGGAATCATGAGCGATGCCACGCTGTTCGTCTTCCCGTGGTACGGCTTAATCCCCGGGTTCATCGCAGGCGCCATCTGGTACATAAAAATCATGGTTGGAAAATAAATGAGCGTGGTCGAACGCCTAGGTAGTGTCTGAATTTCAGACACTACCGACGCCTACTCCGTCCTTGCCATTCCTGCTAACCTCCGGCATAATAAGTGTTTGTCTTGACCTCGCCGGACTCTTCCGGAACAAGGATATACATCTGTGTTAATGATTCGACTGTCGCGCATGGGTGCGCGCAAGCAACCGCATTACCGCATTGTGGTCATTGAGAAGGCGCGTGCGCGCAACGGCCGGCCGGTGGAAGTTGTGGGGACGTACAACCCCCGAACTAACCCCGCCAGCGTGGACTTCAAACGCGACCGCGTGGATTACTGGGTTTCGAAGGGCGCACAGATGTCAGAGCGGGTGGGCAAACTTTACTCCAAGCCCCCGGTCGCTCCGGCAGCTCCCGCGGCATAAGCAGACCTCATGACTGAACCCACTGGAAACGTTCGCGCTCTTATCGAGCAGATTGCGAAGTGGATGGTCGACGCTCCCGATCAGGTCTTCGTTGATCATCTCGATGACGACGTGATCGAACTGGAAGTCGCGGAAGGTGACGTGGGCAAGGTCATCGGCCGCCAGGGGCGCAACGTTCGTGCCCTGCGCACGCTCCTGAGCGCGGCGGGGGTTCGCGCGCGCAAGCGCTACACCCTGGAAGTCATCGACTAGAAGATCCGCGACCGAACTAGGAAACGGCACCGAACTGAAACGGCGAAGAGCCAGCGCCGGGCAGGGAACTGGACCATTCGCGATCCTGAAACAAGTGGTGAGTTCATTACGCTGGCCCGCGTGGTGAAAACGCAGGGCCGCCGTGGCGAAGTTGCGGTCGAGATTCTCAGCGACGTGCCTGATCGATTCGCAGTAGGCATGAAGTTGCTGGCGCTGCCGCGGGAGTTGGGTGCTAGCCGGTGGGAACTGGAAGTGGAAGACTTGTGGCCGCACAAAGGGCTGCTGGTGCTCAAGTTCGCCGGAGTGGATTCGATCTCCGAGGCGGAAGCGCTGGTGGGACGCGAGTTGCAGGTGCCTTGCAGCCAGCGTTCGAAGCTACAAGCGGGCTGGAACTATGTAAGCGACCTGGTGGGTTGTGCGGTGCTCGACCACGGTCGCGAGATTGGACGCATTGAAGATGTTCAGTTTGGAGCGGGCGAAGCGCCTTTGTTGGTTGTGCGAGACGGGGCGGCGAAGCTGCTTGAAATCCCTTTTGCTGAGGCGTATCTCGACGGGGTAGATGTGGACCGCAAGGAGGTCCGGATGAAATTGCCCGAAGGCCTCCTGGAAGTGAACGCTCCGCTTACCGCAGAAGAGAAGCGGGAGCAGGCGCAGCGACCTGGAAAAGGCATTAAACACAGAGGATCTCAGGGTAAAGCCTCTGTGTAACCCTGTGTCCTCTGTGTTAAAGGTTTTGATCTGCGATGAAGGCCGACATTGTTACCATCTTTCCGGACTTCTTTCGCGGACCCTTGGAATACGGCATCACCCGCCGGGCTCAGGAGATGGGGCTGGCGGAAATTCAGGTCCACGATCTGCGGGAGTTTACCCACGATCGTCACCGCACCGTGGACGACCGGCCTTTTGGCGGCGGCGAAGGCATGGTGCTGAAGCCGGAACCGCTTTTTGAGTGTTTGGAGTCGATGGACCTCGCACCGCGCGACGATCGTGTCGCGGGACGGGTGAAGCAGTCAGTGGTTTTGCTTTCGGCACAGGGACAACGGTTTACGCAGAAAGTCGCGGCGGAGTTGGCCCTGCTCGACCGCATCGTTTTAGTCTGCGGGCGATACGAAGGCGTGGATGAGCGCGTTACCGATTTTCTTGCCGATCGCGAACTTTCTATCGGCGATTATGTTCTGAGCGGCGGAGAAATGGCCGCGGCCGTGATTGTGGAGGCGGTAATGCGGTTGCTTCCCGGTGCGGTAGGGAACGAAAGGTCAACTCAGCAGGAGTCATTCACCGTTGACTCGAAAGCGAAAGGCTCGGACGGTGCGGATTCGACTTGCGGGTCGAATGGATTGCTGGACTATCCGCACTACACCCGGCCTGCGGAGTTTCGCGGGATGGCGGTTCCGGAGGCATTGATGTCCGGCAACCACGAAGAGATTCGGAGATGGCGTCGCCAACGAGCGCTCGAAAAGACGTTCCGCAACCGTCCTGACTTGCTGGAAGGCGCGGTGTTAAGCGAGGAAGACAAAAAGTTTCTAGACGGAGTTCGGAAAGATGGACCAAGGTGAATCAATCGCGGCCGATCAGCACAAAGTCGTTCACTGTGAAAGACACGGTGACAGGCGACAGGCGTTCGTCTGTGATCACCTTTTGCATGGGGCGCGCCAGGGTTTTTTCTCCGCCGATGACCCTGGGAATCCGCATCCCGACGCTTGGTGCTCCAGGTGCGAGCAGGTCCGTTCGGCGCATGCGGGTGCTGACGGCGAGTGGAATCAGAAGAGCGAGGCTCTGCTCAGGGTCAGACTCGTCTGTGGAGATTGCTACGAAGAGATCAAAGGAAAAAATGTTCTAGACGCAGAACGAGTGCAGTAGTGAACGGCGGCTAGTCTGCGCCGAGAATAAAGTTTTTAGAATTCAGAAGGATTAATCATCATGTCGAACTTAATCATCGAAAAACTGCTGGCGAAAACTCAACGCACTGACATTCCGGCGTTTCACCCCGGAGACACGATTCGCGTACATGTGAAGATCAAAGAAGGCGACAAAGAGCGCGTGCAGGCCTTTGAAGGCGTGGTGATCAAGCGCGACAACGGACCGCAGGCCAGCTTCACCGTGCGCAAGATCAGCTTCGGACAGGGCGTGGAGCGCATTTTCCCGGTTCACTCCAAGGTGATCGACAAAGTGGATTTGCTGCGCTCGTCCAAAGTCCGCCGCGCCAAGCTTTATTATCTGCGCGGCCTCAAGGGCAAGGCAGCACGTCTGCGCGACATCGAAAAACCGAGCTGAACTGCGTCTTGAACAGCGTCCGTACTGATCGTCATCCCGCGACTGCTGCCATCGGCTCAGTGACCACTTCGAGGTCTGCGAAGTCATAGGCGCGGAGCTTTCGCAACCGGGAAAGTACATAATCGAGCAAGGGCCGGTCGCCTTGCCGAATCTCCTGGAACTCCACGCCCATGGCGCGATTCTGCGCCGTGTATCTGACGTGCCCGCGCAGCGCGACGCTGACATCGCAGACATTCAATGCCAGCTTTAATCCAGTTCCCGGAGTTAGAAGATCGCCGGCGCTCACCAGGCAGCCGTATTCGGAGATCTGTTCCAGGCGTCCGTCAAGACGCGATCCTCCGCCAATTTCTGCCAAATCGGCGTCTCCTTCTACGTCGTAACGCGGCCGTCGGCGGCGGTTTTGCTCGCTTCTGCCGAAAGCATTCATCGCGGTCTTTCGGTTTGGCCCGAACGACCTGCTTGCTCCCAGCTTATTTGACCCTGGCTTGTTTGACCCTGGAATGACCGGCAGATACTGCTCTTCCATTTGCCGCAGTTCCTCTTCCCAGGGAATCCTGCTGCCCTCGACGCACTCCACCGTGAACTGGCCGCGCAGCGTGGAATCGGGATCCGCGGTCCAGACCACCTGACAGATGGACTTTTGACGACCGCGCTCGACTGTAATCAAATCTCCCACCTTGACGTTCCTGGAAGTGAGTAATCGCGCACCGCGCGGGTGGATGTCATAGGTGCAAGCCAGTTCGATCCCGCTGCGGACGCCGTTCCGCATATGAGTTAGCCGAACTGGAAGTGCCAGGTGGATTAACTTCTCAACCGCCGCGCCTTCTTGGGGTCGAGGCGCAGCATCTCGTGGCAGAGCGTCTGGCTGCGGCTGGATGATCTCGTCGTTCACTGTTACTCCTCGCGAACGGGGGACTCGAGTCAACATAGCAGTACATGTCCTAGTGGACAATGTACGTCCGTAATCAAAGTAATGGTTACCGAGCGCGGTTGCAGGTACGGGAATGCCTCTTGGTGGTTCTGTATTTTCCCGCTTGCAGGAATACACGGTGGCAAGTGAAGATGGTGGACCACCCTTTCCTTTCAATGTCGAGCCCTGCGAAGGTTTCGCCCGAGTTCGCGCTTTCTCCGGCAGCGGCGAAGCTGCGCCTGCTGAAGAAGCTGCGCTGCACGCTGCGTTATGAAAAAAATGCGTGGGCAACCGGGGCGGCGATGGTGGCCGGAGTGGACGAGGTGGGGCGCGGATCCTTGTTCGGTCCGGTGGTGGCGGCGGCTGTGATTCTCGAACGCGGTTACCGGATTCGCGGGTTGCGTGATTCCAAGCTGCTGCTGCCGGAACGCCGCGAAGTGCTGGCGCCGCGTATTCGGGAACACGCCGTTGCCTGGGCGGTCGCCGCGGTAGATTCCGCACGCATCGACCAGATCAACATTTACCAGTCATCGCGGGTTGCCATGCGCGAGGCGGTGTTGCGGCTGCAACCTGCGGCGGACCATCTGCTGGTCGACGCCGTTTGCCTGGATTGCGAACTGCCGCAAAGAGCCATTATTCATGGCGATGCGCTCTCGGCGTCGATTGCGGCGGCTTCGATTCTCGCGAAGGTGGAGCGTGATCGGATGATGTGCGAATGGGATGCGGTCTTCCCTGAGTACGGATTGGCTTCGCATAAGGGCTACAGCACGCCGCAGCATCTGGCTGCTTTGGAGAAGTATGGTCCTACGCCGCTGCATCGGCAGTCGTTCGCTCCAGTGTGGAGTAATCCGGTGGAGCAAGTGGTCTTTGAATTCGACTGAACGTTGCGGGCTTGGGGCTTCGGCTTTCGGGCTTCAGCCGGGCGAGAATATTCTTTGTGCTTTCGGAACTGGTATTTACTTTATGGTAACAGGGTACCCCCCCTCCCCCACCCCCCTCGATCTTTGAAATCATGACACTACGGCGTTTTTCCCGGTAAAATCCGTGGGACAAAGGACTTACATTCTAAAATCCAGACAGCAAAGGACTTAGGGGCGCGACGATCGGGGTTCGTCCGACTGTTACGGCCTCGACCATGATTACGCATGTTTGGGGCTTGGCGCAAGGTTACATGTCACACACTGGCGCTGTGGAAATCTTTGGGCGGTCGCGATGTTTTTTGCGCCGATGATTAAAAGTCAGGATCCCCCGGCCAAGCGAAGCTTCTGATTTTCGCTTGACAGCCCCCTCCTCTCAGTTAATCTTCCCGCATGAATCCAACTCTCAAGGCGGTTCTCTGGGCAGTGGTCTGGTTCGTCCTCGGTCATCTCAGTTGCGCGGTGATGCACCACTGGCATCACATGGCGCGATAGATGACCACCGTTTCGTTGGTCAGCTTATGCGGCTGTGGACAACAAGGTTAGAGGTCACAGGACAAGCCTGCGCTCAGTGGGCAGGCGGGGTTGAGTGGCTCGTTGCTCCGGAGTCTGTATCGTAGCTCGGTGCCGTCCCTTCGGGACTCAGTTCCGCCCGTCCTGCCCTCCCCGCACTTACGTGCGGGGCTAATGAATACCGTCGCTTCGCGACTGAAAGGCCGTTTGTCCCGCGGTCTTGCCGTTCAGGGTGTCGTTTAGATTGTTGACCAGCTTCGTGTTGTTGAGTAGTGCCTGGCGGAGAATTTCTGCTTGCTGTTTGGCGGTGGTCCAATCCTGTTTCTCGACTGCTTCCGTTAATCCCGGCAACTCGAGGTGCGCGTAGGTGAAGCGGGCACCGTAGAGGATGTGTTTGAACCACGGTCTGCCGGGGATGCCATCCGGGTTGAGCCAGTTACGTTCGACCTGCATGGTGCCGTGATTAATGGTTGCGGCCAGTTTGGGATCGATCGGGCCGGAGGCTAGAGCCCGGGCCGCTGATTCATCCAGGTGTTTGCCGGCCGCTTCGAAGTCGTCGATGGCGGCTAAGATGGGGGCCAGATCGAGTGGCGTGTTTGCGGCATTCTCGCGCTCTCGGGTCGAACTCCCTGACGGGCCGCAGGTAGCGCAAGCCGACGCGGGGTCCTTCGACTGCGTGGGTGTTTCGCTTCGCGAATCAGCCACTCCGCTCAGGATGACAGGATTGTTTTTGGCTAGTTCATTTACGAACTGGCGGATGTTGCTGGCGTAGCTGGCGAAGTCGAAGGGGAGCAGGTTCGCGTTCGCGAGGCGCAGGGCGAGGACTCCCCACAACTGCGACATGAGAGTGTGATAGCGGTAGCCGGGGTCGCCGAAGTGGTTCATCCAGAAGAAGTCGTCGTAGGCGGAGTGGTAGACGCCATAAGGTCCGTCGAATTGCAGGCCCAGGACGGGCATGCCTACGAAGTTGAGGAAGACGGTGTGGTCAGAGCCGCTGCCGATGCGAGTGTCGGCCAGATTTGAATCGGTGACGATTGAGTCACTGAGGTTCGAATCGGTGGCTTCTTCCGTTTGTTTGGCTTCGCGACGCTCCCGCGCAGATGATTCCTTCCATGCCTGGTACAGCGTTTTACCGGAAGGATCTTTCAGCGAGCGAGTGGTTTCGACCAGCATGGGGGCGAGCGAGGCAACGGCCTGACCGTGGAAGGTCGACCCGGAAGTGGCCTCATCGACATTGATATAGGCGACTGCCTTGCTGCGGAGTTCGTCGGCGAACTGCTCTCCCCATTCGGTGGAACCGGTGAGGCCGACTTCTTCGCCGTCCCAACTGCAGAAGACGAGAGTGCGACGCGGGCGGGTTCCCGCTTTGGCCAGCTTTCCCAGGGCGCGGGTTAGCTCCATCAAGGATGCGGTGCCGCTGCTGGGATCGACGCCGCCGAAAACCCAGGCGTCGCGGTGATTGCCGAGCACGATCCAGTCGTCGGGCAATTGCGCGCCGCGAATGCGGCCTTCGACCACGTAGTAGGGCTGAGTGGAGTTGTCCATTTCGATCTTTACGTGCACGCGCACGCGATTGCCGCCGAGGTGATACTTGATGGGCAATCCGCCCTGCCAGTTGTCTGGCGCGAGGGGGCCGTCCATCTGGGCTAGCAGCGGCTTGGCATCGTGCCAGGAGAGCGGCAGCGCCATGATCTTCGGAATCGATACGGCTTGCTCGACTGGAATGCGTTTTGCGCCGGGAACCGAGGCCCATCCTGGAGTGAGCGGATCGCCCGGCACCATGAAGTCGTAAGTGATGGCGCCGCGCTGGATGTGATACTCCGGACCCCACGGGCCGTTGGGGACGACCTTGCCTTTTTTGTATCCGTCTTCGGCGGGATCGCTGTAGATGAGAATAGCGGCTGCGCCTTCGCGTTCGGCGGTGAGCGCTTTGAATCCGCGATAGCTGTAGGGATTTGAGTAGCGCACAAGGACAACTTTGCCTTTGACGTCGATGCCTTGCTTGCGGAGAAAGTCGTAATCCTCGGGATTGCCGCTGTGAGCGTAGACCAGCGGGGCCGTGACTTCGCCGGAGGCGGACATGCCGCTCCATGCCGAACTTATGCTCTTGTTCTTCATGTCGGGATCGCCCGGGATGGGCAGCTCGCGCAGTCCGGCGCGATAGTGAACCGGCGCCACCATCTCCAGAAAGGTGCTCTTTGGATTGCTGCCGTAGACGTCGTAGCGGCGGATGATTACGTCTTCCAGACCTTCGTTCCGCCACTCGTCGGCGATGTAGCGAGCCAGTTCGTTGTTGCGGGGAGAGCCGGCGACGTGCGGTTCGGCGGTGAAGATCTTGTGCTGGCGACGTTCTTCGTCCGGCGAGGGGATGGCTTTGAACTTGTTCTCGAGTTCAATTTCATGAGCTGCGGCAGAAGGAGTGAAGCCGAGGATGGAGGGCTCTGTTTGGGATTGGATGAATCTTGGTGATTGGAGGGCTAGCGTTAGAAGGATGCTGATGGACAACGACATGGGCCGGCGCATGCTCATGGGTGGCAGCTCCTTGCGGACTAGATTCAAGTCTTTAACACAGGGGACACAGGGGCCCACAGGGTAAAGCCTTCACTCTACTTTCAGCATGGTCGTCTTAACTACTTCGCTTTGTAGATCTCTGACAGCAAATCGGGCTTTGATTCATCCCGTACCAGGTGAGGGTAGCGTTCGCCGCCGTGGTAATCGAGCTTGTAGGTCTTGAAGTAATCGGTGTTCTCGACCAGCAGTTCGAGAGGAGCGGTGTCGCTCTTGCCGGCTCCGAGGGCGTCGCGCAGGACTTCCGCGGTGTAGTGGCGGCCGTTCACTGCGATTAACTTCATGCCGGGGCCGATTCCAGCCTGAGCGGCGGGCAAGCCTTCGATCGTGTCGGTGATGGTGCCGTCTTCGTTGAGGTCGATCCCGATCGAATACCTCACGTCGACGAAATGCTGGTTGCCCTGGCCGCCACGCTCCATTTCGGATGGAACTTCGTCGTACACCAGTTTCCACCCGCTACCTTCAATTCCGCCGAGCGGGGCGCCGGGGCCGTGATTCGTCAGCCGCTCGGTCCAGAAGCCGCGCCAGTCGTAGGGTGCGACCTGATTCAAGGTGCTGACGACATCCTCGAAAGTATAGGGCTTCACCATGGGCGCAGTGCTAGGAGCACCGTGGAAGAGGTGGCAGAAATCATCCAATGTTTTCTTGCCTTTGGTTTGCTGGCGGATGATGACGTCAGCCCACAGCCAGTTCAGGGTGTCTTCGTCATAGAAATCGGTTCCGCGACGCCAGGATTGCCAGGCATGCGGGGAGAAATAAAGCTGCGGAGCCGCATCGGCCGTGTCCTGCAGGTTGCGCCATTCGCGGCCCGGAGTATGGTCGAGGGCGGCGGCGGTCATGCTCAGATCGTCGCGCGCTTCCTCCGGAGTGAGCAATCCGCTGCGAGCGGTCAGCACGGTGCCGAGATAATTCGTAAGACCTTCGTAGACCCACAAGAGGTCATCTTGCATCGGCTGTTGATAGTCGGGTGTGGCGAGATCGGCCGGACGCCGGTATTTTCCGTTCCACGAATGCACATACTCGTGCGGGAGCAGACTGGCTTCCGCCTTGCGCATGTTGTCATCGACCAACCCGCGCTCGTCGACGCGGCTGTCGTCGGATTCGTGGTGCTCCAGTCCGAAGTGCGCGACGTGATCGCTCAGGCTGTAGAGGAAATGGTAATCGCGATAGTGATGCGCGCCGAAAAGCTTGTTGGCCTGTTCGACGAGATTCTTGTAGTGGTCCCAGACTTCCTGGGGAGGGGCAAGAGCGGCGGCGCTGTCGGCGGCAACATCCATCTCGACCAGCGGGTCGTCGGCCAGCTTGACGACCTTGAGGAATTCGCCGGTGATTACGGGAGAATCGACCAGCGTGGTGAGGGACGCGGGCTGAAACATGATTTGCGTGTCGCCGTTCTGGCCGGTTAGGGACGTGGATGCGATCGGCAGAGGCGTGCCATATTTCCAGCCAGGGGGGAGTTTCAGACTGGCCACGTAGGTGAGGTCGTCTGACTTCCAGCCTCTGGGGTAGAGCAGCACCTGATTCCAACTGATCACGGCCATTTTGTCGGTGGCGGAAGAGCCGGCGGAGAAGCCGCCTTCGAAAGTCGCGGGAGAGAGGAAATCGAGTTCTGCGTTTACCTCGTTCTCTCCGGCGGGGACCTCGACGTGGATGGTGAAGCCGTCGAGCAGATCGCGGCGCCACTTCAGGGTCTTGCCGCTGGCGGTGAATTTGAGTCCGGCCAAGTCGATGACGGGACCGTCGGGAGCGTGCTCGCCGGGAATCCATTTCGGATAATAAAGTGTAAGGTCGCCGGGAGCGGCAGGAATCTTTAGCTTAGCGTGGAAGATTTTGCGGGGAGCCGAAGTGGCGTCCACAGAGATGGTGACGGTTGGCGGTGTGGCTGACCAGCTGAAAAGTGAGGATAAAAGAACACAGACTACTCCCAAGAAGCTTGAGAGTTTCATTATGATGGCCCCCATTGGTTTGATGAAGCGATTCCCATTGCGCGTGCAGAATTTTAGACTATACCAGCACGAGAGAGGGGCAGTACAGGGACGGTCATCCATGGATGCACCAGCGCTGCTATCATCTCCACGATGTCGCGGCGGGGGAAGTTCATCACTTTCGAGGGGCTCGACGGAACCGGCAAGAGCACGCAGATGCGCAAGCTGGCAGCGGCTCTGCGCGCGGCCGGGCATAAGGTGGTGGAGACACGCGAGCCGGGAGGAACGGCTACGGGCGAGAAGATTCGGCGGGTTCTGCTCGATTCGGCGACCGAGGGTCTTTCGCCGTTCGCGGAAATGGCGTTGATGTTCGCATCGCGGGCGCAGCACATTGCGGAGGTGATCCTGCCGGCGCTCGAGCACGGGCAGATTGTGCTTTGCGACCGCTTCACGGATTCGACGGAGGCTTATCAGGGCGGGGGCCGGAAGCTGGGCAGTGAAATTGTGCTGAAGCTGCACCGCCTGCTTTGTGGAGATTTGCAGCCGGATCTGACGATCCTGCTCGATTCTGACCCGGCCATGAGTGTGGGGCGGGCGCGGCGGCGGAACCGGCGGGATTCGCATGGCGCGGGCAAGAATGCGGGCAAACATCATGTGGACGAAAACCGCTTCGAGCAGCAGAACCGTGGATTCTTCGCCCGCGTTCACGAGGGGTATCTGGCGATTGCTGCCCGGGAGCCGCAGCGGGTTGTGGCCGTGGATGCGCGGGGGACGCCGGCGCAGACGCATCGGCGGATTATGGAGGTTGTCGGTCGAAAGCTGAAGTTGGCAGTGAGGTGAAGCTTGGGGTTCTCTGATTTTCACGGCAACGCGGAAACGGTGCATCGCTTGCGCGATATGCTGGCGCGGAAGCGCTTTCCGCACGCTGTCATTCTCTCGGGGGCGCGGGGGTCGGGCAAATACACTTTGGCGCTGATGCTGGCGCAGGCTTTGAATTGCCTGGCGCCGACTAAGACCGATGGCCTGCCTGATTTCTGCGGGAAATGCGCGAATTGCCGGCGCATTGCCCAGGCAGCCGATCTCGACGCCCGGTTTGCCGAAGCTGTAGAGACGCGCGAAGGGCTCCGCGAAGCCGACAAGAAAGATACCCGGCTTTTCGTGCAGACTCACCCGGATGTGCTGATCATTCCGCCAGATCCTCCGCAGATGATGATCAAAGTGGATCAGGTTCGGCGGGTGATCGAGACCATTTATTACCGTCCATCCGAGGCGCGGGAACGGGTTTATATCTTTACTGACTCGGCTTTTATGAAAGAAGCGGCGAATTCGCTGCTTAAGGTTCTGGAGGAACCTCCGGAGTTCGCTACGATTTTTCTGCTCTCGGAGAATCCGGGGGAGCTGCTTCCGACGATTCGGTCGCGATCGATGGTGTTTCCGCTCGCCGCCTTGCCTGTCGAGGAAGTGGAGCGCTATTTGGCCGAGCAGCGTCCGGAATGGAAGGCGGCGCAACGCTCTTTGGTGGCCAGACTTTCCGAAGGAGCCCTTGGCCGGGCCCGCATGTTCGATGTGGAGGCCTATGTGGCTTCCCGGGCTGACGCGCTGGCTATCCTTAACTCGGCGCTGCTGGGGGGCGAACACACTCAGCTTTTCAAAATTACCGAATCCTACCGTGCCGGCGCTGAGGGGCGGGAGAAGACGGAACAGCTTCTCCGAACGCTCTACTCGCTTCTGCGTGATCTGATGTTTCTGGGGTCAGGATCGCCGGAACTGGTGCATAACACCGACATCCAAAACCAGCTCACGAAACTGGCTGAGTCCGCCGATTTCGAGTGGATCGCCGCGGCTTCTGACCGGCTAGCCGAAGTGGAACGCGGTATGCGACGCAACCTGCTGCGGTCGTTATCGCTCGATAGCCTGAGCCTGGCCCTGGAGAAGGTAACTTAGGCAACTCTAATCCTCTTGTTTTCAGTGTCTTGCCTAGATTACCTTTGGTGGTTCTACGTCCTTCAGATAGATTGCCCCTGCCATTCTCAGCGCCTATAATTGACGTACTCTGGTTTAAGAATTCTCCGTCAGGTTCCGGGGTAGGAAGGTGCGAGGGTGAAGTCTGCCTTCGCCGAATTGTGTTTAGGAACCCGGTTATGCGAAAGCGCCTGCAAATCGCCCTGATGGCCAGCACCGTAGCCGCGACCTCTCTTTCTCTCTCGTTACCGCTCCGCGCCGCGGAAGGTGGCGACGGACCGTCCGAAAAGATCACCGCAATCACGGCAACGGACGAGCACGGCCGCAAGATTTATGTGAACGAGCCTGTCCCGGCCAGTGCCGCTCACCACACGCAAGAGCCGGAAGCGCCCCGGCGCAAACTGATGTACTGGAGTTCCAAGGAGAATCGTTGGAAGCCGGTTCCCGGCCCCAATGCGGCAGCGATGCGCGCCGCGCGCTCGGCAGCGGCCGAGGTCAGCCAGTATCTGGGGCATGAGTCCAATCAGTCAGCGACGGCCAGGATTGTCAACGCTAATTTCCGCGGGCCGACCGCGACCCCCGGGGACATTGACAGCGCGATCGAGGAGGCGGCAGCCCGGCACAACGTGGACCCGAACCTGGTGCGTGCGGTGGTGAAAGTGGAATCGAACTTCAACCCCAACGCGGTCTCGCGAAAAGGTGCGATGGGGCTGATGCAGTTGATGCCCTCGACCGCGCGCCAGTTGAAGGTGCGAAATCCATTTGACCCGGAACAGAATGTGGACGCCGGCGTGCGCCACTTGAAGCAACTTCTGGAAAGCTACGACGGCGACATCAAATTGACCCTCGCCGCCTACAACGCGGGTGCGGGAGCGGTGGCGCGCAGTTCCGGCGTGCCGCGGTATGCTGAGACCCAAAACTACGTCCGGAGGATCACCAATCTGTACTACGGTGTATCCGACTTTAACTCGGGCGCTTCGCGCGCTCCCGTTACGGTTCAGCGGGATTCGCGGGGCGTACTCTATATCAGCAACACAGATTAGGTTTGCAGCATCTGTTTTACTTTAATCTCTCTACGGTTCGTTCTGGCTACTAGCTTTCTGGCACCCAGGGCATTGGTTCAACCAACTAGTTACGAAGGCACAGGCTGGTACTAGTGAAGACCTCATCGCGGCAGCGTGGTGCGTGGGGAGCGTTGTTTGCGCTCGCCGTGTTCGCCGCGGTCGCGGCTACAGCTCCGGCGGCGCACGCCCGCTCGCACCATTCCGACGCCTGGGCGCGGGAACGTTTCGCCAACGCCGAGCGCATGCGCGAGGCCCTGAACGGAAGGCCTCCAGCCGACCGAACCCGCCATGATTACCAGCGCGTTTTGAATGCCTACCGATCTATTTATCTGGGTGCACCTGCTTCCACCAAAGCTGATCCCAGCGTAGTTGCCGTAGCCGAGACGCTGGTGGAAATGGGACGGCATTTCGACGACGACAAAATCCTCAACGAGGCCATCGAGCAATACAAATTCCTGCGCCGCGAGTATCCCGGCAGCAAGTACCGCTTCGACGGACTGTTTACCATTGGCGAGATTTACAAGGATGATCTCAACGATCCCGAGGCGGCGCGATTGACCTTTCAGGAGTTCCTGCATCGCTATCCGCACAATCGCCTGGCTGACGGTGCCCGTGCGGCTATTGCCGAGCTGAACGTCGAAATGAACCGCCAGGCGCAGGCTGAGAAGGCAGCGGCGCAGAAGGTTACCGCGGAGAAGAAACAGCCGGAGAAGAGCGGTCACGATAATAAAGACACGAGAGAGGCCGGAGACGGTTCGGCTTCTGATTCGGAATCAGGCAAGAACGAATCCTCGGAATCGCGCTCCGGGCGCCTGCCGCGGGTGACCGGCATCCGGCACTGGTCCAC
>Ga0307476_10000108_pt1 | contig 89258 bp, 73 predicted proteins | sample atmos_gasesECM2C_2_FD_203314 | JGI IMG/M metagenome (GOLD analysis project Ga0307476, IMG submission 203314) | Hardwood forest soil microbial communities from Morgan-Monroe State Forest, Indiana, United States - atmos_gasesECM2C_05 | ecosystem: Environmental > Terrestrial > Soil > Temperate... | reverse complement strand
ATGGCAATCTTCTGGGACTTCGAGCAGGGCTCCACAATGCGCCTCGCGGGGATTCCCATCGAATCGAAATTCTACCTTGTCGGGAACGCTGTCATCGCCCGTGGTTTGTTCGAGTACACCGGTGCCGCTGGCTTGGGCGCTCCCGTGCGTATTTGCGTGTCCCAGCGGGACGGCGAGGAGACGCGGATCGACATGGACCTGCCGTCTGCATTTTTCAGCAAATTTCCGGAGACACGACCTTCGTCTGTGCCCGCTCTGCTCGACGAGAAGTTGATAAAGCTCTTCGAGGATGCCGCTACATAGGCCGGCACGATGAGATCGGGTCAATGGCTCGCGGCTAAGAGCTTTTTTAACCTCCCGGATGCGCTTAAACACCTGGGAGATCAGCCACAGCGTCCGGCGCGGCGCTGTGGGTTTCTTTTCGGTCGGGCTGCTGATGTTTACGCTCGCATGATCTAAGATAAAGCGCCTTTCCGCGGTGAAGATCACGACGGCTGGAGCCGCGCCAGGCGAAGGTGCTTCAAGGATTGGGAACGTCGGATTGGAAGCTGTTATGGCAAGAGAATTCCTTGCTGAGGTGCGAGATGAGGCTAGCTGTACTTTGTCTTTTCGCTGCGCTCACAGCTAGTGCTCAGAGCGCGACTGAACACCTGCCTGTAACGGACGCTGAGAAAATTGCGGACGCACTGAGGGCCGCACCAAACTTCATAACCGACGAAGCGACCATTGTGGATTATCCGGCCAGCAAGGGCGGCGACTTTCGAGTTCTCCGTAAGGGTACCAGTGAATGGACCTGCCTACCGGGTCCACCACCCGGTTCCAAGCATGACGACCCGGGATGTTTCGATAGTGTTTTCTTTCAGTGGGTGACGGATGGCCTTGCCGGACGGCCTCAGCACATCGACAGGCTTGGCATTGCCTACATGTATATGGGTCAATGGGTTCCGGGGGCGTCCGGCGGGGAGTTTCACGTGGGACCCCACATTATGGTGGTGACTCCTCATCCAGAAGATCTCCATGGTTTCACCCGCGGCGGGTGGAACGGCACCTACATCATTCATTTGCCCCTCCCCAATCTGGCCGATAAATGGTTTTTGGTTATACCAATAGGTCAAGCTGATAAGCAGTGAGGGTGTGATGCACTTGTCGTTCAGCCAGAACGAAATGCAAGCGAGAGGTACATACAAAGGAAAGGGAAATACCGAGCAGTAGAAGTCCCAGCAGACCTCGCGAATTCAAACCAGGTGCATCAACCTAGATTTGCAGGCAGGATTCGCGTCTTGCCCTGACGGCAATGGCTCAGGCGGAGCGAATGCCCGAACAGCATCGACGAACAACGGCAATCCAATCACTAACAAGAGGGAGATGGATGTGTCATCAAAACTAATGAGCAATAGCGGCGCAGAACCCCAAACAACCTCTACCCAGCCTGGAGACCGGAGAGATTTCGGTAGGGAACTCGGCGCGTACAGAGGAGATCAGACGTCGCGCTTACGAAATCTATCTCGAACGCGGCAAACAATCAGGCCGTGACGTGGACGATTGGCTCCAGGCGGAACAAGAACTCGAACGCGGTGTGCTTGGCCGCGCTCACGCTGGTTAAGAAGGAAATCTGCGATATCTGCGTTAGAGGATGCGAGGTGACATATGGATGTCGGACGGACCGCAGAGAATCGTGCTTGTCCATAGAACGATTCAGCACGTCGGCGCCTTCAATAGTCATGAACTGTGGTTGAAACAGATCGCCAGTTAAGAAGCGAGTTGTATTCGGGAATCTTTGACAGTCGGGTGCAATCGCGAAGGAATCGTATTTTCTACTTGATGGAGAAGGGCATATGAACGATCACATTAGACAAAAATCCGTCAATTCCCGTCGTTCATTCATTGTCGGGTCTGGCGGCGTACTGGCAGCAGCTGCTGCCCTCACGAAAACAACGTTTGGCGGAAGTCTTGAACGCGAAAGTCAGCTGGTTCCAGCAAGTCCATCGACGTCTCGGTATACGGAGCATCATATTCCGCGAGACGGCGTTTCCCTTCATGTAGAAGACCACGGCAGAGGAAAGCCAGTGCTCTTGCTGCATGGGTGGCCGGACTCTTCGTTTCTTTGGCGCAACCAGATTCCATTCCTTCTCGCGAATGGCTTCCGCGCCATTGCACCGGACCAGCGTGGCTTCGGGCGCTCCGATCGCCCGGAAGGAGTGGCCGCATATTCCCTGCAGAACGCGGCCGACGATTTGGTCGGCATTCTCGACGCGCTAGGTATCGACAGAGCGGACATTGTTGCTCACGACTGGGGAGCCTCTGTAGCATGGCGGACGGCTACTGCCCACCCGAATCGCGTTCGCAGGCTTGTCGTTCTTTCGGTGCCACATCCACTTGCGCCATATACGTTGCGGCAGCGGGAGATGGCCTGGTACCAGCTGTTTTTCCAGTTCGAGGGAATTGCGGAGGGGTGGCTGCAGCACGACAACTGGGCGCTGTTCCGGGAAATGCTCCGAAGCAATGGTGATATCGATCGTTACATCTCAGATCTGTCCCGACCAGATGCTCTAAAGGCTTCGCTCAATTGGTACCGCGCGAACCTCGCGCCGCGCCTGCCGGCGTCGCCTCCCAAACTGCCGCCCGTGGAAGCTCCAACTCTCGGCATCTGGTCCTCAAACGATCACTACCTCGACGGTGAACGCATGAAGATGTCGGGACAATTCGTGAAAGCACGGTGGCGCTACGAGCAGATCGATAACGCCAGCCACTGGATTCCATTGGACGCGCCCGACCGGCTGAACCAGCTCCTCATTGAGTGGCTGGGCTGAAGCGAGAAAAGATTGGCATCGTGAAATTAAAACCGATGTCAAACAAATAGAAGGGGAAGAAAAATGGAATTAGAAGGGGAAGAAAAATGGAATACAAAACACTGGGGAATGCGGGACTTCTCGTATCAAAACTCTGTCTCGGAACTATGACCTTTGGTGGAGAAGGGGGCTTTAAAATTATTGGAAATCTCGACCAAAAGGGAGCCGATGAACTTGTCAAGGGAGCTTTGGATGCAGGCGTAAACTTTTTTGATACAGCGGATGTTTACTCCAATGGAGAGAGCGAAAAGATCCTTGGGCAGTCGTTTAAGAATCTTGGTGTGGAAAGAAAAGATGTTGTGATCGCCACCAAGGTTTACCACAGAATGGGGCCTGGGCGAAATGACGTGGGTGCCTCGCGTGGGCATATTGTGGATGCCGTCGAAGCCAGCCTTAAAAGACTTCACACTGATTACATTGATCTCTATCAAGTTCACGGAAATGATGCAGTCACACCTGTCGAAGAAACCCTTCGCGCGCTGGATGACTTGGTGAGGCAAGGAAAAGTCCGCTACATTGGCGTCTCCAACTGGCAGGCCTGGAAGATCGCACGCGCTTTAGGCGTGTCAGAGCGGAAAGATTTGGCCCGATTCGACTCTCTGCAAGCCTATTACTCGATTGCAGGACGCGATCTTGAGCGTGAGATTGTTCCACTCCTTGAGTCTGAAAAAGTGGGCCTTTTGGTATGGGGTCCTCTCGCCGGAGGACTGCTCTCCGGTAAATTTACTCGTCATAACCAGAAGCCTGAAAACTCTCGACGGTCAGTTCACGATTTTCCAATTGTGAATAAAGAGAGGGCTTGGAACATTATCGATGTGATGGGGCCAATCGCCAAAGCTCACGAGTGCAGCCCGGCGCAAGTAGCACTTGCGTGGATTTTATCCAAACCCTTTGTCACCTCAGTGCTTATGGGTGCAAAGCGCATGGATCAGTTAAAAGACAATTTGGCGGCGATTCATCTAAAACTCACTCAAGACGAGTTAAAGAGTTTGGATGGAGCGAGCCAACTTCCACCCGAGTATCCGGAGTGGATGTTAGCGACTCAAGGTGCGGATCGTCTTGGTCCCGTCGATGCTAGACTCTCTTGACAACCCGATCTGGTTCGCGCTGACGACGGAACACCAGTTCCTTGCCCGCTCGCATGGCCTTGCGCGACGATATCCGCCGGATGTTTCACCGCTGGCGGCTTTGCTTCATCCCACGGATGACGGATTCGCCGATTTGCAACGGCTGGTCAGTCCTGGCGAGCACGTCGCGTTGTTTACCGCCAGTCCCATCGATGTGCCCGGCGGCTGGCAAGTCGACCGTTCTCGGTGGATCGACCAGATGAGTTGCGAGGCTTCACTGGCCCCCCCGCCTGGTGCGCCGCTTCAACTCGGGACGACGGACGTTCCCGAAATGTTGGAGCTCACCGCTGCCACCGAGCCCGGCCCGTTTTTGCCGCAAACAATCCAGATGGGAAGCTATTTCGGGATACGCGCGAGCGATGGGCGGTTGGTGGCAATGGCCGGCGAGCGATTACAATCCACTGGCTTTGCGGAAATCAGCGCGGTATGCACTCATCCCGACTTTCGTGGACGCGGATATGCGCGGGACCTGGTGACGTTCCTCACATCTCAGATTCTGGCAGCGGGAAAGACACCCTTTCTCCACGTCAAGTCTGAGAATGGCGCAAAAGTCGTTTATCAAGAAATTGGATTCCGCTTACGTGCCGCAATACGCTTAACCGTGGTTTCCCTCCGCTGAAGGCCCTGAAAAGGCTGCGCGCCGACTGAGATCATTCGCACTTGAATACCTTTCCCGGCAGCTCTTGTCGCAGAGGACGTTACGATGCCGCACGAGCATCCTCAACCCCCACGAAAACTATTGTCGCTACTAGGGTGGCAATAGTCATGACATCTGGGTAGGACCGCAGCAAGCGGACCAGCGTTACGAATCTCTTGAGCTGAAGGGGTACATGGAATCATTCTGGATGTAGTCGCTCCCCAGATCCTCATTCGAACGGACCAAATCCAGGAACTGGTCCTTTTCACTGTTGGACGCAAAGGAGAAAAGGAGTCCGTACGCGCTAGCGTCGGGATCGCCGATGATCGCTAACGAGCGAGTGTTGGTCAGATGTAATAGAGCGACGAATGCGAGCCATCCGAAGACACCCAGGCTGCTTTTGCCGATGGAGTGACCCAGCGCCTTCGAATACTCCTATGCAAAGAAATGCATGTTCTCGGACTGCGGACCCGTCAGGTGATAGATCTTGCCGAATGTGCGGCTGCGGATTGGCGAGCAGCGCGGCAATCGCATGTGCAACGTCTTGCGGCGCCACCGGCGAAGTCTTGCCCTCCCCGAACGGTAGCTTGATCTGATCGGATTCCCTGACTGAATCCGGAGTCAAAGTCAGGAAGAAGCCTTCGAGAAAAACTGTCGGCCGCACGTGCACAACCGGCAGACCTGACCAGTTCAGCGCCTGCTCGGCGAGCCAGTGCAGCTTGTGCTGTGGGCGCGGAGTAGTTGCGGTAATGCTCATCTGAGAGACCGTCATCTGCGACATATTGATGAACGCCTTCACGCCGTGATGCTTCGCTACCGCCGCATCGACCGTCGCGGCCAGATAGGCATCCGAAACCGACATGCCGAAGTACATCGTCTTGCACCCGGCAATCACCCTATGCATCGAATCGAGATCGAGCAGATCCCCGATCACGACCTCCGCACCCATGTCGCGCAATGTCTGCGCGCGTTCGTCTTCATTTCGCACCATCGCTCGCCCCGTTTTGCCTTGCTTCAGCAGCTGTTCGGTGATCGTGCGCCCTACCCCACCGGCGCGTCCCGCCGCGCCGGTGGCCAGAATTGGATTTGCCATGTTTGTTTCCTCCTAAACTCCTTCGGCTCCGCTTATTAACTTGACCGCGGGCCAGAGTCGGCCTCACCATCGAGCACGAGTGGCAGGGCTGCGGGTCAAGAGCACCGCGCTCACGACCATGCCCCACACCAGGCCGATGGCGGGCGAGAGGAAGCCCGAATAGACGCCGTCCGGTGCCCAGAATCCGCCGCTCAGCCAGGTGGTACGCCTAGCAAGACGAGCACGACGGCAGCGACCCCGGCCGCGAAGAGCGTGTTCGAGATCAGCGTGCCCGCCAGAGCCCAAACGCCGCGGCCATGATAAGCATCGCGCGTGGGAATGAAGTCAACACGAAGCCTGCCCATGCGAAGTCGTTCAGGCCCGATGTGAGCATGTGATTTCCCGAGCCGGCGATGGAGTACGCGAGGGCTGCGACCACCGCGATGAGCAAGAGGAAAAGCGCTCCGAGGGCGGCACTGGAGGCGGTCGCCGCCGCGCCCCAAACGTCTCGTCCCGCCTCCGCCAGGGTGGTCCTGAGCGCCCCCGCGAACCACATGAGATTGAGGACAGCCAAGCCGTTAAACACGGTCGCGATCAGAATCCGCATGCGATCGCCGTCGTAGAAGGCTGCCAGTGCATCGGCCGATGCGCCGACCTCCGGCCGATGGCCGTAGACGATGTACGCGACTATGAAGCAGAGGACGGACTGGATGCCGGCTGTCCGCCACAAACGTTCCCAGAAAGCGGAGGTTGGGCGTCCGCGTCAGCACCTCGCGTTGGTTGAGTAAGCCCGCTATGGCACCAATGCTGAGGCCTTGCCGCGTATAGGCATCGAAAAATGAAACGCACCACCTCGGCCTCGGACTCCACCACTTCGTAGTAGGCCGCCGAAGTATCGGTCTTCTTCACGTAGCGATAGCCGTAGGGGGCGCCCGACAGCACATTGATCGAGCCCTGCTGAGCGCGGTGCCGCTTGCCCCGGCGAGAACGCTCGGCAATCTGTGTCCGTTCGTATTCCGCAATCATCCCTTGAAGCTGGACCAGCAACTGATCTTCGGCGGTAGCGCCAGAGGGCGCTCGCAGAAAGATCAGCTCCACACCACAGCGGGCCAGCTCTTCGGCCAACAGCACTTGATAGGCATATTTCCGACTCAAGCGATCCGGCGAGTAGATAAGAACGGCTTGGATCTTTCCCCCCGACGCGAGGTCCCGCAATGCCTCCAAACCAGGACGGACCAAGGTGGCGCCACTATAGCCATCATCCTGGAACTGCCACTCGGGCGGGACCAGGTATCCGTTGGTCGCGGCGAATTGCGTCAACGCCGCTACCTGGCTGGCAATGTTGTGGTTCTCCTTTTGCCGATCGGAGGACACACGGCGTGCAGAGGGCGGCCGGTTTGTTCATTCACCACCTCCTGGCAGCTTGCGGGCTGCGGGCTTGGAGCAATCGACCGGCGCTGGTCCGACACGAGCAGTTCGTAGGCCTGAACCAACTTGTCCGGCAACAATCGGTCAAAGCGATATTCGAAATGAACGGTTCGGGACTGACTGGGTGTCGGGTCAGCCACTCCCCCCGCGGTGCAGCACCGCCGAAATAGCTCGGCTGGCGATCTCGCTTAAGGTCAATCCGGTCGAAGCGGCATAGACGCGGAGTCGCTCGACGAGACGCCGCGAAAGCTTGACGGTGAAGGGCACTTTGACATCGCCGACCGGGACTGGGTGCTTGAGTCGCTGTGCCTGCTCGAGATAGCGATAGGCCTGGCGCTCGGAGATGGAGCAATTCCGGGCCAATTGCTGGACAGCCTCGGGCCAATGCGGATACCGCTGCAGAAGGGTGCGAGCCAAGTTGATCCGTTGGGCCTTTTGGATATGGTTGGCGCGAGGCATTCGCCATATAAATACTCCCATTTATGTCATCCGTCAAGCACTTCTTAGTTCTCATCGTTACTCCTGCGTACCTCACTGTACGTTCAAAATGAAAGTTGCCTTTTGGGTTAAGGCAGTCTTCACGCAGGTATTGTGCAAAACACTCGAAGTCGTTCTCGCTCATGCATTTCGGTCGGTGTGGATCGAATGCAGCGAAATTTCGAGCCGATGCGCAAGCAGGTGGAGACTTGGCAGAGAAGTGAATTGACTGACGTCACTGCCAAAGTCGTGATTTACGAAGCCTTCGTCGAGGGCAAACTGGAGGCGCCCAAGCACCGCACACGCAGGGTGCACGACCTCTTCGAGCCGCAGTACGAGGAGTTCAGGCCGCGAACAATCTGGAGTCTATGGAACGCGTTCACGTCGGCGTTCAAGGAACCGGATCCCATTCCACACTTCAAGTCGACTGCAAAACTCGGGGGGTTCCTAGAGGCCCGCTTCTCGCAGTCGTTCTGACCTTGCGGCAGTTTTCGTGGTTGAGCCGAAGGCGCCAGACGGTGAAGTCGTGGCTGCAGGAAACTACTGCACTTTCTCCCAGACAATCGTCCAGCGCGCAATCGAGGGATCGTTCTTTTCAACGTCGCTAAGGATCAGGTGTCGCCTTTCAAAACGATAAGGCCGTATCTGCCGCGACCCCATGTATCCCGGGTCAGTAGCCACTTCGGGCAGATGAACAATCCATTCTTGCTTCACGTCGATCTCATAGCGGCCACAGTAACCAAAAGTACCATCTGCGGCCGCCAGTTTTTCTTCCGGCGTCGCATGTAGCGGGTCGGCCCATGGGAGCCGGCTGGGATTCACAAGCTGAGCGCACATGTAACCGTCGCGCTGGTAAATAAGGAAGCCCATGGCGTGGGACCCGAAAGAGGGAAAGGGGCGAGTGGTGCCATCCTTCATGGTTTCTTCTGCGGTCACGAGTTTCCACGTGCCCACGATTCGATCACGTATTTCCGATTCTGTCTGACCAAAAGCCGAGGTTGCGCATAGTGCGAATCCGATCAGAAACATTATGGACGGTTGCATATCTATTTCCTCCGAGTCGCTGACCTGGCAGATTACGGAAAGAAGCTCAGGCCGGCTGCCCATTCACGCCGCTCAGTTCTCCGACGTCAGGGCTTTGAGATAGCGATAGTAGAACTGCACCCCAGTTTCGAATGATTGGACCGGTAAACGCTCGTCCTTTCCATGTGCGCGGATATCATTGTTGTCGAGCGCGATCCCCTGTATCCCAAACGAAGGCATGCCAGCAGCGTAGGCGTACCTGCTGTCAGAGGCACCGATGGCCATGTTGGGGACCACCGGCATGCCCGGCCAGAACTCGGCCGAGATTTCGCGCAGCGGCTTCATGACGTCGTCCCTCAGCGCCACCGGCGGCAGTTGCTGTTCGTTGGGTGCGGTGGGCGTAACGGAGCCGTTGATCTGCACGTAGCCCACCGTGACTTTGGGATCGGCCACGATCTTGACCAATTCCTGCCGTATCTCCTCCCGTGAGTGCCCCGGGAAGATGCGGCAATTGACGTTAGCCGTGGCCGTCTGCGGCAATGCGTTGTTGGCGTGTCCCGCGGCCAGGCGCGTGGCCACGCAGGTAGTCCGCATTGTGGAGTTCAGAATGGGGTCGTCGGCCGAAAGTCTGGCGATCGCCTGCTGGTCCGGTGGATCGTTCAGAACCGCCTTCAACAAAACGGCTTTCTCCGGCGGATACGTCTTGGCCAGTCCTGTGAGTTCGGCGCGCGTCACCGCGTTTAGCTCGAAGGGAAAGGTGCACTGCTCCAGGCGCCCCAGCGCGTCCGCCAGGTGATAGATCGCGTTGTCGGCGGTGGGCATAGAGCTGTGCCCGCCAGGATTCAGGCTGCTCAACTGGTAATCGGCGTACAACTTCTCGGTCGCATCCACGGTAAAACCCAGCAGCTTGCCGTTCTCTTCCATCACGCCGCCGCCATCGTGGTTGAGCACGAACTCGGCGTCCACCAAGTCACGATGATTCTTGACCAGCCAGTCCACGCCATTGAAGGCGCCGCCCTCTTCGTCCGCCGTCAGCGCCAGAATAATGTCGCGGTCTGACTTATAACCTTCCTGCTTCATGCGTATCAGCGCGGCCATCATGATCGCGTCGCCGTCTTTCATGTCCTGTGTGCCGCGTCCGTAGTAGTAGCCGTCCTTCTGTATGAACTGAAAGGGATCGGTAGTCCAATCGCTGCGTCTGGCTTCCACCACGTCCAGGTGCCCGATGAGCAGCACGGGCTTGTGCGCGCCTGTTCCGTGCAGTCGCGCCACCATGTTGCCCTTACGCGCATTGGGTCCCATCACTACGACGTCCTTGGCCGGAAAGCCGGCGTCGCGAAAGCGCTTGGCCATCGCTTCGGCTGCGATGGTGGTGCTGCCCACCGAATCGGTGGTGTTGATCTCGACGAGCTGCTTGAAGATGTCGGTGGCTAGTTTGATGCTTTCGACATCCGCTGGAGTCGGCGAAACCGACCCGGCCGTTGCCGCGACAGCCAGCGCTAGTACGACACCTAGGACCGTGAATGAGCACAGGGCGCTCTTAGCTGGACAATGCATTCGTTAGCTCCAGTCTTTTACAGTTCGCCACGTGGGGGTTAACAGATCGGGGTGGCCCAATACGAAAAACCACCGCGCCTCCCTTAGATCGAGGTGATACGACGACGGCCACAAGTGCAGACGGCGAGGTCTACAAGAGTGTCGGGACCCGAGAGCGTTTCCAATGACCACCACGACGCGCAATTGTCTCAATGTATAGTAGGCTCGGGATCCCGGAAAAGTCTGGTCTCGCTCTTCCAATTCCTTAACTCACCCTGCCGTTAAGCTTGCCGATATCGCCGGCCAACATTGCTTTCCCCATACCCTGCTCGACTGCATCGGCGGGATCTTTGGATTGTGCCTTGGGCGAGTCGGCTAAAGCCGGTCCAACCCATACACAGGAGAACAAAACGGACGCGATGAGTTTTTTCATCGTTTTATCTCCTATTAACGGGAAGCATCGACGCCCGAATACAACCGACAGCTATCGCGGCGTAGTCCGATATTCTCCGGGATCAGTATTCAATGAACGAAGAACACTGTCCATGACCTCCGAGGTCATACAGAAAAGGAGAGTTAACTAAAGCCTTTCAGCTAGGCCGTTTGTGACGATAAACACTCTTCTGCCAGGCGATTCACCACAGTGCGAGTGGTTTCGTCTGCAGGGAAAAGAGTTTCAATGCGGAGTTCTTGCAGTGCAACGTCCATCGGTGTGCCCAATGTAGTAAGCATAGAGAACCAGCGAAGGCGTCGAGTTCTTCCACCTGTAGTTAATGGTCAAGAACCGATGCGAAAACAGGTCGAAGCCTGGCAGAGAAGCGAATTGACGGATGTCACCGCAAAGGTAGTCATCTACGAGGCGTTCGTCGAGGGCAGACTCGAAGGTCCCAAGTCCGGCCGCGGACGATTTGGAGTCTGTCGAATGCATTCACTTCGGCGTTCAAAGAACTTGACCCCATTCCGCAATTCAAGGCCACGGCCAAGCTGGGCGAGTCCTTGGAGGACAGAGATTCTGACAATCGTTCTAAGCCAGACTAACCTAACAGGCTGCGAAAAAAACTCGGAATGTCGACGATCCGTGTGGGAGTGGCTGCGTTCCGTGGAGGAGGCCTTTCGGGCCGCGTGAAGCACACAGAATCATGCGGGCTTTTACCCCCTGTGGTCGTCTTTGAGTCAACGGACTGTTTCCGCAGAGTGCTCAGTCGTGCCCCGCTTTCCCTCCCGAGCCCGCCTGTTCTGGTCGCCTATACTCTCCGTTTAACCGGCGATACGCAATCGACGAAAGTCTCCCTTGATTTCGTTCGTCGATCTCGTTCGTCTGAGAGACGAGGAGAGCGCGAACCATGACAATCATGCGGCGAAGAGAATTCTTGCTGGCGAGTGCGAGCGCCGGGGCAGCCCTGACAGTTTCGATTCCTGAATGGGCAAACAGTTCTGAAGGGTCATGGCAATACGGCGCCCACCGCAGGATTTTCTTGGCACTTTGCCACACTTGATGGAATTAGCCATTCTGCCGGGTTTGGGAATCGGGCTCGTCGAACACGGTAGGTCAGCTTGGCAGACATATGTCGGGGTGGCGAGCCGGGCGACTCGTACGCCGATCAGTTCCGATTCGCTATTTCCCGCGGCGTCGATGGGCAAGCAGGTATTCACCTACGGAGCGCTGTTGCTGGTCAAAGACGGAAAGCTTGATCTGGACAAACCATTGAAGGAATACCTGGCCGATGGAGCGCCCACGGGGAACTGGTCGGAGAAAATCACGGCGAGACACGTGCTCAGCCACACGTCGGGATTGCCGAACTGGCGCGATGATAAGGAATTGACGGCTGCGTTTGAGCCGGGCACAAAGTTCCGCTACTCGGGAGAGGGATTTTATTTCCTGCAGCGATGCATTGAACACATCACCGGCATTGGATGCGAGCAGTGGATGCAGGACCGCGTCATGAAACCGCTGGGAATGAATTCGTCGACCTACTTGTGGAGGGCCGACGCAGACAAGCGGGCTGTCGCCGGTCATCGGGGCGAAGACCCGTTTGACAACACAGAATTCTCCAGGAAATTATTCGCGGCGATTGAGGCGAGCGGAAAACCCCTGGCAGGCTGGCATCACGAGGAAGTTGTGGCAGCGATGGTCAAGGACAAACCTGCCGGCACAACCCAGATGCCGAATGAGCTAAGCCCGAACGTTGCGTTCAGTTTGCTGACTACCGTGAACGATTACGCCACGTTCCTGACTCGAATTGTGTCGCTGCCACCGGACGAAGCGGGAATTCTCCAAGAGATATCCACGCCGGTTTCACGAATCAACAGCGCCCTGGGGTGGGCCTTGGGCTTTGGTATTGAACACGAAGGAACGCAACCGCGTTATCTTTGGCAATGGGGCGACAACGGCGGCTGGAAGAATTTCTTTCTGGCCCATCCCGAGAGTCAAACCGCGATCGTGATGTTCACTAATGGCGACAAAGGGATGCGTGTGGTTGAACGAGTGGTGCAGGCGGCCACTGGGAACGATCAGGCTGCGTTCTTGTGGATCTAGCGTGCCCTTGTAACCGCACCAATTCGGACGGCCTTAAAGCTCTCCCGGTTACGTGAACGGGACGCTCGATGGAGGCACTCTTCAGGGAATCAAACCAATCGCTCGAACTATAGATTTGGCTTCATCCGGCCGCAGCGCCTCGTCATCAGCCATGTCTACGATCTGCCCGCCCCAGCAAATCATTTCTCAGCCCTAGGCCGGGTTTTATCTGGATGGTCCGTGGCCGGCGTAACCACATTTCAAAATGGGCAGAAGCTTACCATCCTGGAAAGCAACGAGCTGAATGCCTTCGGCATCATGGGGGCGGATCAAGACCGCGCTCAGGTTGCAGGCTGCAATACCAGCCAACTTGTGACCAAGGGTTCGGTCAACAACAGGCTAAATGGTTACTTCAATGCTTCCTGCGTCACTGCGCCACCGATTATCGGCGCTGACGGCGTTGCCACCGCGTTCGGCAACGGCGGTATCGGGAATGTTAAGGGCCCGGCGCAGCAGGATTTCGACATCTCAATTATCAAGAAGATTCCTTTCGGGCACAGTGACACACGATCTCTCGAGTTCAGGGCTGAGTTCTTCAACGCCTTTAACACCCCGTCATTTGCCCTGCCGCCAATCTTGGACGCTGGCTCGGTGTGCCTGGCAGGAGTGGACTGTCTGTCTCCCCCGGCTAACGGCGTGGTCGGATTCAATCCCGATCCTCCATTTGGTGTAATTTCAAACACCAGTGTCGCGCCACGAATTATTCAGTTCGCCTTAAAACTATATTTCTGAGCCAGAGAACTCCTCCCAACCCGTGTTATCTTTCGATGAGCTTGGGACCATCTGCGTCGGAGAAACAAACGCGTCGCGCAGCTCGCACCCGCTTGCACGGGCGCATGCCAGAGAGGCTTAGTTAATTTTGGCAACATTGTCCGGGGCGTGTTTACCACGGCGCTTGCAAAACACTCGAAGTCGTTCTCCCTGATCGGTTGGATCTCGGTTGGCGTTGATCGCATGCGGCGGAACTTCGAGCCGATGCGAAAGCAGGTGGGAGCGTGGCAGCGAAGTGAATTGACGGACGTGACGGCGAAAGTGGTCATCTACGAGGCGTTTGTCGAAGGCAAACTGGAAGCTCCGAAACGTCTCACCAGGACTGTGCATGACCTCTACTTCGAACCGTTACGCTTTCGAAAGCATAACGGGCCTAACGGTAGTGCAGGTAGTGCAAAAGGGCCTTGAAACAAACTTGCACATTGTGCTAGCGTTGCGCTCCAAGTACAGGTTTGAGCCGGACTTTCGTGACAAGATCCGGACTCCGTTTTCTGGGATTCACAAGACTTATACAAGCCTTGGCGCTGAGCTTCGCCAGTGAGCGCTTGGAAGCGACAGCGATGACAGAAACATTTTCCACTGAACTGATTCCGGCGGCGGATCGCGTCGAGGCGTGGGAATGGAATGCGCGCCGATTTTGTGGGGATTGCCGATTTCACTTTCCCAACCGCCGCAGGTTCCACGGCTCCATGGCAAGCAAGAACCTAAGTGAAGTCAGCCTATCCTTATTCTCTTCCAGCGCTCTGTCGTTTCAGAAGTTCCCTGCAAGTGCTCATCCGGGAAACAGATTCTGCACTGTGATCGCTCAACTCGAGGGCACTCAATGGTATTCGCAAAATGACCCGGTAGTGGTGTTAAACCCGGGAGACAGCACACTCATTGATTCGGCGGCACCCTGGTCCTCTGACTGTTTGGGCGATTGCGTCAGGCTTTACGTGCGCATGCCGCGCTGGTTGATCGAAGATAGACTCCGCACGACTACGCTCCCAAGCGCGCGAAGAATTTCGGTCGCTACCGCACCCGGAGGCGCTCTATTTCGTTTGGCGAACTCGCTTTATCGGGAAGCCGACGGTCTTAGCCATGAAGAGGCCGCGGCCATGCTGGAAGCGTATTTCGGCGTTTTGTCAGCGTGCCTGGGAGTTCCGAGAACAGACACTGGGGCAGGCAACAGTGATCGGATACTTACCTGCATTGAAAATTTTATCGAAGGACACCTGGCGGAATCCGCGCTTGGACCCGTGGAAGTGGCAGCGGCTGTCGGCATCTCTGTCCGCCATGCGCATCGTCTCTTCGCAAAGAAGGGGTGCACCATGGGAGACTGGATCCGGCAGCGAAGGCTTGAGCGATGCCGCGCCGATCTGGCTTCTCCCAGGTTGCGCGAGCACACCATCACCGATATTGCTTTCGGTTGGGGATTCAGTGAGTCGGCCCATTTCAGCCGCTCGTTCAAGCAGCAATTCGGAATATGCCCGCGCACCTTCCGTTCGCAGGTTTGGGGGGACTCGTGGCAAGAACGCGAGCCAGAGCGGAACGTGCAAAATCTGCCAGGTCCCGCTGGATCTGGCCAATCACGGCCCAACTGATGGCATGTCTCTAGAGTCCGGAGTCCGCCTTGGCAGCTCTGCGGATTCGATATCCGGAGATATTTTTTCATAGCGGCTTGCCGACATTCGCATCGCGGCTCCGATCACCGCCCAGATACCAACCGCCATCCATTCGTACCGTGTAAAGTGACCTGGAACAATCGGCACCACTTTTACCAGAACCATAAGCACCGTCATCAGGATTCCGAAAACCGCGGCGGCGCGCCCGGCCCTGGAAGGCTGCATACAAAAATAAGAAGAGCAGGCTGCCATCCAGCCTATTGCCGCCGCGACCGCGCCAACCTCCAAAATCGGCACCAATCCTGCCTGACCCAGAAATACAGCAAATGCCGTGCCGATCCCCACGACGACGACTGCCACAGTCGGCGTGCGGTTACCGGGATGAACATATCCCATGCGGTGGTCCAGCATGTTGCGGCGGCCCATGGCAAAGAGCATCCGCGAAGATGCGACCATGTTTCCGTTAAAAGTTCTCAGGACGGCAACCAAGGCGGAAGCCATGAGGAGATCGACGATCCAGTGGCCATGCAATGCGCGCTCGAAGGCGACGGCGACAGGAAATGGTCCATCAAGGTTGAGCGCTCGCGCTGGCGCGACGTAAGCCACGCAGAGAATCACAAACCAAAAGAAGGCCAGCCCAACAAAGAGGGTGAGGATTACAGCCACGGAGAAATCACGTTCGCGAAAGTCCGGGTTCGCCTCCTCGGCACACTTTCCCACAGATTCGAAACCCGAAAGGAGCCAGGGCACGATTTGCCAGACCAACAACACGGAAAGCAGCGGAGTATGGCTGAACGGCGGATGCAGATTCGAGAGGCTGCCATGCTTCACTCCGGCGATGGCGAAAATGACGACAAGCGTGAGGAAGGTGAAGGTGGTCCACTTCATGAACCTGGCGCTGGCCGCGATGCCGCGGTAGTTCAGCCATGTCAGAATCACCGTGATCGCCAGACCGAGCAGAACGTGCGGCAAATAAACCGGATGTCCTTTAAGACTGTACAGCTCGAACGTATTGAGTGAAGGAAACAAATAGCCGCTGATTCGACCCGCAGCCAAAGCCTCGAAGGGACATGTCAGCCAGTAAGCGAGAAGCATGACCCAGCCAGTTATGAAGCTGACGATTGGCGGAAAGAAACGCGCCGTATAAGCTATTTCAGCAGCCGCGTCGGGAATCGCTTGGACCAGCTTCCCGTATATGTAGGCGACAGGGAGCAACATGAAGGCGCCAGCGGTGAATCCCAAAATTGCTCCGAGCGGTCCACCTCGCTCGAGGATGTCGTCCATCACCACCAACCAGCCGGTACCCACCATCACGCCGAATGCGAGTGCGAAGAAGTCGAACAGGCGCAGTTTTCTGGCGAGTTTGGTCATGAAAGAATCCGGGAGCGCGTGTTGGGAGCGAGGATAGCAGGTATCTTCAGAATTCGTATCTCAGTGCGAACTGCATAACCCGAGGTTGCGTCAAGAGTCCGGTGTAATTGCCGAAGGTATCCGGCACCTGTTGCAGCGATGCGATACAAGCGCAGGCTTGCGTTCCGAGGCCCGAAAGTGCATTGAATCGCACTTGATTGAAAACGTTGAAAACTTCCCATCTGAACTGAAGTGTCTGGCGCTCCCAAGGCATGTTCCATCGTTTCGCCAGGGCCATGTCAACACCGGCGTATCCGTCGCCGCGAACCACGTTGCGAGAGCCGCTTTGCCCGGGGAACGGGTGTGCGAACTCGCTGAAGGCGGCAGTAGGATTCGGGAAAACACTCACTGCTCCAGTGGGCTGCGTGAAGTGTCCAGTGGTCGGTTTAACCAACATGTTTGCAATGCCCTGCTCATCCCAGTCAGTGGGCCAGAAGTTGCCATTGTCAACTGTGAAGGGGAAACCACTGGTCCAGCGCATAAGTCCAGAGAGCTGCCATCCGCGGATAAATCCGTTGAGAACTCCGCCGGCGTTTCCCGCAAAATGCTTGCCTGTGCCGAAAGGCAACTCGGCGATCCAGTCAGCATTGATTTGGTGAGTCGTATCGAAATCCGAAACAGCTCGGCGCGCACCCGGATCGAACGCATTCCCGAGGCGGCTTCCAGGAGCCCCAACATTAACGCTGGAGCTGAATCCGAGACGCGTGGCGTTGGAGGTGAGATCGATTGACTTGGAATAGGTGTAATTGAGATCGAACTGAACTCCGCCGCCCAGCTGTTTCCTCACAATGACTTGCAGGCCGTTGTAGCTTGAATTCCCAATGGAACTCCAACCGTACATGCTGGTAGCCTGCTCATTGAGCATGTTCCCGGGACAGCCCAGTGGACTGGGCGGCAGGCACTTTGGGCTTTTGAAATAATAGACGTTTCCGTTTCCTGAGTTATCCCCAAGCCCTCCGTAGATGTCGATATCACCCAGACCCACGACCTCATTGCCTACATAAGAGAGAAACGGATCGTAGTAGAGATCGTAAACCGATTGGATTAGCCCTGCATTCCCCGGAGTGGTGCTCGTGAATCCGGAGAAGCTGGTGTAAGCGGTTGCGCCAGCCTGAAGCGGTGGCAGCAAGTCGTGCCAGAAGGCTGCAGTCGGCCCCACTGTTCGATCGGTGACCTTGCTCGCGTCAATCGTACCTGTGGCGAGCTGCGAGTGGGCGACCTTGGCCAGCGCTGTGGCGGCCGAAAAATAATCAACTCCAGTCTTGGGATCGACGAGATCAAGCGGCTGTCTCAGATCGCGCTGTGTGAGCAAATGACGGCCCAGCCGGCCGACGTACGAGACCTGCAATAAGAATCGCTTGGGTAGCTCACGGGCAACGGAGAAATCAAACGCCCACGCGTACGGAGTCTTGAGCGACTGATCAACTCCCCAGGTTATGGCTTGGCCAAAGGGAGGCGGCGTCTGCGGAAAGGCTCCTGGTGGCGTTGGTTCGAAGAATACGTCCCCGTATTGGTTCGTGGTGGGAATCTGATTGATGCTGGTGATGCGAGGCACACCAGCCGCGTTGTCGTAGGGACTGCCAGGCACCCCTCCCTGTCCAGCCGCTGGAAAATAAGTTGGACTGCAGCACGGGTTTTGCACCGTTGCCGCCAAACCTCCGGGAGCATTCGCGTCGAACGTGCTGAGTAATTCCATCCCGGCGCGATCATAGACGCGGCTAAATCCGCCGCGAATTACGGTTTTATCGTTCTCCCCAGCCAGTTTTCTCAGCCAACCAACCTCGGGCCGCGGCGAATAGGCGAAAGAAATTCGCGGCGAGAGATCGGATTTTGAAAAGTTATAGAAGCCCGGACCATTGTTTGCAGGCCCGCCCAGAATAAAGGACACGAGTGGCGTGCCACTATATCCGATACCTTGGACCATGTTGCCGACATTTTGGCTGAACTCGGAGCCAAGATTGGAGCTGCCAGCCGGGCATACAATTGTAGGATTCACGGCGGCGACGCACGTTGGAGAAGCTTGGTAGCCATTCACTTCCCAAGGTGGCGGGAACAGCGACCACCGCAGGCCGTAAGTGACCGTCAGGTTCGACTTGATCCGCCAGGCATCCTGTCCGTAAAACTCATACCAGTTAAGCCCATAGTCTCTGTTTACAGGAGATCCTGTGGCCAACACGTTACCCCTCTTATCGTAGTTGTAATTCCCCACGATATCCGAGACCATACCGAGCAAACCGAGGACCGGATAATCGTACTGCGAACTGGACGAAGGCTCGGGGAATCCGCCATTCGCCGGATCCAGGTACCCGCCGGTATTGGCGAAGCCCGTAGGCGACATCCAGTTGGTCGCGCCCTTTCCTAAGCTGAATGAGTGTTCGTAGCTAACGCGCGGATCGCGGGCGAATCCGACATTGGTGCCGAACTGCAGAGTGTGCTTGCCTCGGGTGAGCGAAAAATCATCGAGAAGATTGTGCAGCGGTGTTTGCGCATTGTGAGTGTAGAAAATGCCTTGATCGAGCCCATAGAATTCATTCCATTGCTGGTTGCTGTTCCCAAGAATCCCGGTGCTTTGACGCGTGAACCCCCAATGGAAATTGTTAACCGCGCTCGGGGAGAGCACCGCGGTGTATCCCACAACAAAGCCTTTGCTGTGGTCGGTGAGAGTCTGCTCCGGTGGTGCTCCCGGTAAGAACGGAGCCTGCGGGTTGAATACGTTTTGCAGCGCGCCCCGCCAGAACAGAGTGTGCTTGCCATTTGCGGTGAGGTGGTAGTCGAGGCGGGCGATGAAGGCATTGTTATCCAGACTCACCGGCGCGCGGAAGCGAAATCCGGAATAGTTCAAGCCGTCGCCGACCGACGGATCATTGGTCACGAATTGGCCGGTGCAGTACGTCTTATCGAAGTACCCGGTGTGGCTGGAATTCTCTATCGCCGGATTAATTCCAAGACCCAGCGGGTCTAGGCTCTGAAGTTGAGCCGGAGTGATGGTCGTGATGCCACCATTCACGTTCGCGTACTGGATCGACCCTTGGCATAGGCTCGGCGTCGGAATCGCGCGCACGGTACTCTGCTGTTCCCGCTCCCGCGTACCTTCATAGTTTACGAAGAAAAACAGTCTGTCCTTCTTGATCGGGCCGCCCAACGAGACGCCAAAAATGTTGCGCAACAATTTGTCCGGTGTATTCGGCTCTCCGGTGGCCAGTTCCGCCTGCTTCACAAAATAATCGTTGGCGCTGGTGATCGTGTTGCGGTGATATTCGTAAACAGACCCGTGCCAGTTGTTGCTGCCGCTCTTGGTTACCAGCGAAACTTGAGCGCCCGAGCCCTCGCCTTCGTCGGCGTTGTAATTGCTTGTAGTCACGCGAAATTCCTGAACCGAATCCAACGTTACAGGTAACACGGAAGTGAACGCGTAACCGTTGGACTGGTCGTTTACGTCCACGCCATCGAGAGTGATGTTGCTCTGATCACTGCGTGCACCGTTTACCGCACCGTTCCGCGTGTCCTGATCTTTGTCGATGTCAGGACGATTACCGGTATAAGCCACTCCTGCCTGGACGCTCAACAAATCTGGCACGTTGCGGCCCTCAAGCGGTATCTGTGTGACCTGGTTTTGGTCGAAGGAATTTCCTAGTGAGGCGTCCACCGTGTTGAGGACTGGGGCTTCGGTAGTCACGTTGACGACTTCGTTCGCTTTACCCAACTTCAGCCGCACGTTCGCCGTGACCGGAGTGTTGACCAGAAGTTGCAGGCCGCTCTGCCGGTAGCGTTCGAACCCGCTTGCCGTAACCACAAGCGAATACGTCCCGGGAGAGAGAAATGGGAACTGATAGTCGCCCTGAACCCCTGTAGTTACCGTTCGGCTGAGATTCGATTCTTTGTTTTCGAGAATGACCGTCGCTCCCTGCACGACACTGCCGCTTGGGTCGGTGACCGTGCCTCGCAATGACGTAGAAGAGGTCTGGGAAACGACGAAGCTGCCCAGCGACACCCAGAACGCGATCAGCGAAACAATAAACCGGTTACGGTGTTTCATCTGAAACCTCCCTTGCAACGTCGATAAGTTGTGCCAACCGCTCCGCAGCAGCTCGCAATTGCTGCGGACGGAGACTCGATGACTACGGTTTTTCGCAAGAAACATTGGCCGCGAACCATCGGTCTACAAACTGTACGCCGAAAAGGTAACCCAGTCCGTGGGCTGAAAACTTGTCCCACAGCGACATTGAATCGTCGGCAGAACCAGGATGATGTGGCCAATTTTGCGTCCAGTTGACTCTCGAACACAGAGCTTGTTGGGTTTCAAGCGCGTGGCCATGGCGATCCGAGAGCAGGAGCTGAGGTGGGACGGATTTTATTTCGGGAAATTTCGGGAGAATTGCCGCGGCGTGAAGCGCGGTATGTGTGGCGACAGATAGACGGGTCTTAGGATGTTGAAGCCAGTGGTAGCATAATGAAGCCGAGCTCCGATTTCGTAGGCCGCGAGAACCACAGTCGGTGCGTCTCGGCTTTGATTCGCGTTAGATGGGCCTGCCGTTCAGAACTCAAGGTCAACGCCGTGGCTCACGGTACCGCGGCGAGAGAGCAGCCAGTCCATCTAATCCTGTTTAACTGCTAAGCTCGCAAGTGCCACTTCAATGAGCTCTGTATCGGAATTGATCCCTGTGGCGCTTCTTCGCCCTGGCCACGAGAGCCTCGGGCATTCGTCCTTGGATTAGCTGGGTTCGTGCTGCACGTAACAAACCTTCCTTCTCTGCGAGAAGCATGATTTCGCCCAGCTTCCTTGATACACGCACGCGTGGTTCTGTTTTTCTTTGCGAGAAACCAGCTGAGGGACCTTGTCTCACCGTCGTCTTCTAACCTCCGAAAGTGGTAGCCCAGCACAACGATTACCCACCAGACCTTGGCTTTGGCTAAGATTCAGGCTTTTCCACGACCGCCTTCCGAGCCTCAGCCACGGTGATCATGAGCGTCATTGGATCCATAGGCGAAGAAATGAACCCCCATTTTTCGTAGAAGCGTTTGGCGCGCTCCGAAATCGCATGTACCAAGATGGCACGGATCCCAGCAATCTCCGCAGCCTGCAACGTACGCAACACGGCATCCCTCAGTAGAGCGGGGCCGAGCGCTTGGCCCTGCCCTGTCTGATCCACAGCAAGCCGGCCAATCACCATCACCGGCACAGGATCCGGCATATTGCGTCTTACCCGTCCGGGTGCGTCAGTATGGGCTACCGCGCCAACGGCAAGCGCATAGTAGCCCAGAACCCGCTGTCTCATACAAACAACGTAGGTTCGCGAGGCCCCGCTCTCTTCATTTTGGAGCGCCCGTTTCCTCAGCCATTCATCCAGCGCTGGCTCACCGCATTGGAATCTGGAAACGTCATGGTCGGAGGTAAGCTTCTCTGGAGGGTTGAATCGCGCACCGGGAGGGGTCATTTGTCCTGTGACGCCTTGGTCTTGAGAAGGCGTGCCAGCCGCGGATTACTAGCCGGAGGTTTGTCCAACATGGCGGTGAAACGCCTGAACTCTTCCGCGGGGAGCGCGAAGTACCTTCGGTCCAGTAGCACGCTTTCCGCCTCGCGGCACGCTGTTTCAAGCATAAAATCCGAACGACTCCGGCCCAATGCTTGGGCGGCGCGATCAATCAAAGACTTTTGCCCCCGGCTTACCCGAAGATTGATGTTTTCGCCACGCCGCTTGGCGGACTTGGTTGCTCCAGGCACAGGCTTCCTCCGAGTGTATACACAGAAACTATACCATGATGTGCGCACAGCGTGGATACAGATGGAAGGGAAGGGCAGCATCGGCTCAGCCGGGCGACCCTGGATGGCTGGAGGATAGTTCATGGGGGTTGCTGGTCACATGCGGCCGATATTTTTCCGGCGCGGTACAGTTAAATCCCGACAATCCCCTTGCGCTCCGCCATCGCCAGGACGTCCGTGATGTCGATGAACGACCAAGCAGGCACAAGCGCCGTCTCGGTGGCCAGCCGATTCAGCAACGCCGCGGTCTTCGGTGTGGCTTCGTCATGGAACAGCCAGGCCATGGCGATGGAGCAATCAACAACAAACGCCGCACTCATCGGCGGCCCTCCCTAATTGCGGGCGTGAGTTCATTGTTGAGAATGACGTTCCATGACCGCGATCAACTCGTATGCGGTCAGTCTGCGCCTCACCTTTGCCAACCGTTCTCTCTGAGAGCTGCGATCCTTCTGCGACCCGCGTCGTTTTCGTCCCACTTGGTCCCAAAGTAAGCCAGAGATTACACCGGGCGGAGCGGATTGAGGAGGTTCATGCCGGGAAAGTGTTTTTTGTCGTCCGTAACGACGATACAGTCGCTTGCCTCCCCGATCGCCGCATGTGATTTAATTGTCAGCATGGAACCGGCTGAAATTAGTCCGCGCCCTGTAATTGGAGCGATCGTCGCGGCGAGCGGCCTCGCCGTGTCATTCCTCCTCTGGCTGCTGTACGTCCATCATGCGTCCGCTGATTTTGTCGGGCGCTGGATGTTTCTGCCAGCACTTAACGCCCTTCTGAACGGATTGTGCGCGCTTGCGCTCTGCGTGGGATTGTATTTCATCAAACATCACAACCGGGAAGCCCATCGCACGAGCATGTTGCTGGCTTTTGTGTTCTCTTCCGCTTTTCTCATCAGCTACGTCGTGAATCACGCCCTACACGGTGACACGATTTTCCCCGGCCATGGCCTCGTGCGCACGCTGTACCTTTCCCTCTTAACCAGTCACGTAATTCTTTCCATCGTTGCACTGCCGATGGTGCTGACCACGTTCTTTCTCTCGTTGACGGGCCGTTTCGCGATGCACCGCCGAATCGCACGCTTGACGTTTCCCATTTGGCTATACGTTTCGATTAGCGGCGTAGTGGTTTTCGTTTTCCTCAAGGCGTATGCGTACTAGACGCATTACTCGATGCTGAAGGAAGCGTGCGCCAGACGCCTTAGTCTTTCAGGCGGTAGACGCGGATGTAGTCGAAGTTCATGAAGAAGCCGGCTGCGTTTTTGGGCGGAGGCCGATTTGGGCGCTGCTGCCGAGATTGTGCTGCCAGGTTCCGCCGTGGGTCCAATGCTCACCGTCGTTGCTGGAGTAGGCGGTGTAGAGCTCAGTTCCACCAGGTCCCGAACGCTTCACGACGCGGAGCCAGGTGGTCTCGGCTGCCGGCCCAATGATCATGTTTCCATAGATTGGATAGTTGGGTGGGACTGGACCCATCTGCTTGCCGAATTCGGTCTGGCGCGTGTCGAAGTCGGGAAAGACATCGAGCTTGATGCTGTTCTGATCGTTTCCATAGATGGACAATGTGCCTTGCGCGAAGTTGTAGCAACACGAATTGTCGAAGGGAACACCGGTGGTTAGTTTGGTCTCTACCATGTAATTGCCCCTGGGAGCAGGTTCAGCCAGAATGGCAACGTGCTGCGGGTCGCTGTTCTCGTCGGGGCCCATGGTCTCCACCTGGTAGGAATTCCCCGTGAGGGTGTAGGCGTTGTTTGCACTGGGATGGATGAAATGCCACTGCGAGGACAGAGTGGTTGAATTGAATTCATCGGACAGCAACGTGATCTCCTGTCCGGGCTCGTCGTTCGGCGCGACCGCCGGTCGGTAGTAGCTGGTTTGCCAGGGTTGAGCCGCCGGAGCGGATTGTGGAGTGTCAGACGCCCAGGAGCCGCCGCGAACTTCGGGCCAGTCATCAACCCAGTCAATGGCGTCGATCAGCGCAGGGCGCCGCGTGAAGCCTGGATATCCCGAGAAATAAGGACTCGAGCGGTTGACCGCGTGGTAGAGCATAAAGTCCTGACCGGATTCGTCTTCGAAGACTACGTTACCGCCGGGCCCGACCCACATATTTCCGTTCGAGGCGATGGAGAAGGAGCCGCCGGGCGCAAACGTGTTGAGAGGGATTCCATTCTGGTCGAGGAAGGGACCGGTTGGCGTGAGAGCGCGGCCGACTAGGACGCTGTATCCGGTGAGAGGACCGTTACAGCAGTTTGTGGTGGAAACGAATAAGTAGTAGTAGCCGTTGCGTTGCCAGAAATTGGCGCCTTCGAATCGGTTGTCGATCGCGATCTGCTGCTCGGAAGTTGGATCGGATGTCAGACCGTCGGCGGAAAGTTTGCGGATGCTGACGCCGCCGTTGTAGCTGCCGTAGGAAATGTAGCGTTGGCCTGAGGCGTCCTGAGTCTCGTCGGGATCGATGACGGCGCGGAGAAAAGAGTTGTTGTAAGGATTGGGTTCTGGAGCGACGACGGGGTTGCCGCTATCGGTCCAGGGTCCGGCGGGACTGTTGCTGGTGGCTACGCCGATTGCAGAACCGCCCTGCGCGGTGGTGGGAGCGACATAGTAGAGATGGTACTGATTGTTGAAAAATTTGACTGCCGGCGCCCAAAGATTGGTGGTGACGTTCCCCATCCACGCGGGAAGGGATTGCAACACGTCACCGATATAGGTCCAGTGAATGAGATCCGCCGAATTGAAGGAGGAAATGAGGTGATTCTTGAGATTTCCGTTGGCGTCTTTGTCGTTGCTATTGAGAGGATCTCCGGTGCAATAGAGATACCAGACGTTAGAGCTGCCTTGATTTTGTTTAATGACGGCAGGATCGGGGCAGCTCACCACCGAGCCTGTTTTGGGATCGGAAAGCGAGAGCGGGTTGGTGTAAGTGGTTGAAAGCGGAAGCTGAAACGCTTCTTGTGCCTGAGTAGAGGTTTGAGGGTGGGCTGGCATAGAAGCTAGGACGAACAGAGCGGCAGCAAGCCTGGTGAATAGTTTCTCGGTCAGACGCATAAACACTCCTTTTCGTAATTGGCGGAAATAGCAAAGAAGGTGAATATCTTGCCGCGCAGCAGATACAGTCGAGCTGGGCAATTCAGCAATTTCGAGGGCGAGATGTGCGCGACATGCCCCTCTTCGAAAGAAGCAGCCCCGGATTTCGCGGAGAGGCTTCTAAGGGAAGAGTTGTCGAGGAAACTGGATGCCAAATGATGAAGGAGGGTTGCAGCGGGGACGGTGGGGTGTGGGGTGGCGGCTTTAGTCCCCAAAGTGCCAGACGCACGACCCGACTTGAGCTGGCGAGATGTTTTTGCTAGGAACTCGTTGCGGAACTTTCCTCGTGAGTCGTATTTCTTAGCGAGCTCGATGAATTCGGGCATCTTGGCGTAAATATTTGTCCGTTCGTCGTGAGCAGTGGTGAAGAGTTTACCCCCAGCGCGGGCGGGCCTGGAAGGGAGCTAATTCTCTTTCGATCATCGGCACCAACTTGCTTACGGCGGGCCAGTCTTGCTTCCAGGTGAAGTGAATGGTCACGCAAGGTTGGTGGTAACAGGGACTCATCCATAGATGGTCGGGCCGGATGGCGCGGATTTTCGAAATCAATAAGTACGCGGCTGACCTGTTCGCGAAGGCGTTCAACGGCAAGGATTACTTCGACTGCATGGGCGGCGCAGCCGTCGGTCCTGGCGGTTTATGGAAGGCTGCTGGGGTGGAAGAAGTCGTGCGATCTGAGGGAAAATTCAAGGCCCGCATTCCGGCGGCCAGCGTGGCTTTAATCGCCCTGCATGGGTGAGCGTCTCTTCTTCATTCACATGATTAAATGCAAGTAATGGTCGAATTATTTCTCGCGCTTTCTTTGCAGCCATGTAAACGTGTACATTCTTGGCCAAAGGAAGTAAACTGTGCCGCGGTTGAATGTTCGCTAGAGATGGAACACCACAGAATCCGTGAAGAAGAGGAAATTATGCGCCGTCATTTCCTGTCCGTACATATTTTGGTTATCGTTCTGTTCGGCACGGTGGCCGCTGCGCAAGGCATGCGGCCACCGGCTGTTCCACTGGTAACACACGATCCCTACTTCAGCATCTGGTCGATGAACGATCATTTGAATGACGGTCCGACGCGGCACTGGACAGGCAAGGCGCAACGACTCACGGGGTTGGTGCGCGTCGACGGGAATATTTTTCGCTGGATGGGAGACGCGCCCCGGGACACGGCCGCCATTCCGCAGACGGCCGTCACCGTAACGCCGACGCGCACCCTGTATCAATTTGCGGGTCAGGGGATATCGCTGGACGTGAATTTCCTGTCTCCGTTGCTTCCGAGCGACCCCGACGTGATGTCGCGGCCGGTTACTTACATTACCATGACGGTGCAATCGAAGGACGGCGCGCCGCACAACGTTCAGCTATTGTTCTCCGTCGATGCATCGCTGGCGGTCGACAGCGGAACCCAGGAGGTCTCATGGTCTCGGTCGCGGCTGAAAGCGATGACGGTGTTGCGGGCATCCGACTTCGAACAACCGGTGTTGCAGAAATCGGGCGACGATCTTCGGATTGACTGGGGATATTTATTGCTGGTGGTGCCGGATCAGACGGGCATGAGCGCATCCACGCAATCGAGCGACGAAGTGGGTTCGCAATTCGCCGACGGCAAAGCATTGTCATCGGACGACATGGATATGCCGCGGCGCGCCGATCGCAGAAATGTGTTGGCAGCTGTTTTTGATCTCGGACAAGTGAGCGGCGCTGCTTCCTCACGACATGTACTGCTGGCCTACGACGATATTTATTCCATCGAGTATTTGAACCAGTGGATGCGGCCGTACTGGCGGCGTAACGGGATCACGATGGGACAGTTGCTGGAGAAGGCGGAGCAGGAATATAGCAGCCTGGATGAGAGAGCCCGACAGTTCGACGATGAACTTGTAGCCGACCTGCGACGGGTGGGAGGAGACGAGTACGCGGAAGTCGCAGAACTCGCGTTTCGTCAGGGCATTGCGGCACATAAGCTCGCGGCGGATGTGGATGGACATCCGATGTTGTTTCCCAAGGAAAATTTCAGCAACGGCTGCATCTCGACGGTAGATGTTATTTATCCCTCGTCTCCATTTTTCTTGCTCTTCAACCCTGAACTTTTGAAAGCTCAACTAGAGCCGTTGATGAAATACACCGAGACGGGGCGATGGCGGTTTCCGTTCGCACCCCACGATCTTGGAACGTACCCCAAAGCGAACGGCCAGGTGTACGGAGGTGGGGAAAGGACGATCGAGAACCAGATGCCGGTGGAAGAAAGCGGCAACATGCTGTTGATGTTCGCGGCGCTCGCGAAGATCGAGGGCAATGCCAACTATGCCAATCGATACTGGTCGCAACTTAAGCAATGGGCAGAATTTCTTCAGAAGGAGGGGATGGATCCGGCGAATCAACTCTCGACAGACGATTTCGCCGGTCACCTTGCGCACAACGCGAACCTGTCGATTAAGGCGATTCTGGCGCTGGGCGGCTACTCGGTTCTGGCCGATATGACCCGACGAAAATCCGAGGCGACTACATATCGTCAGCTGGCCCAAGACATGGCGAATCGGTGGGTACAGATGGCCGAGGACGGGGATCATTACCGGCTCGCGTTCGACCAGTCCGGCACCTGGAGCCAAAAATATAACCTCGTGTGGGATCGGATTCTTGGTCTCAACCTGTTCCCGGCAAGAGTTCCGCAAACGGAGATACGCTTCTACGAGGCGCATTTGAATCCATTCGGCCTGCCTCTCGATAACCGGCGCGACTACACCAAGCTCGACTGGGAAGTCTGGACGGCGACGCTGACGGACAATCGCGAGGACTTCAATAAATTGATCGCTCCTCTTCAGCGCTTCATTAACGAATCGCCAAGCCGCGTTCCTTTGACCGACTGGTATTCGACGGCGGACGGCAAGCAGTCCGGTTTTCAAGCTCGCTCCGTAGTGGGCGGCGTTTATATTCCGATGCTGGCTAATCCGGATCTGTGGAAGAAGTGGTCATCGAGAGCACAGGTTCCTGCCGCACATTGAGACGTCACAACCAGAGGGCATAATTAGGATAACGAAGGTTTCCATATGAGACGCTATGCAAAGACAGCCGTCGTCTTTACGGTGCTGGCATTAGTGCTGATACCCGCCTTGAGCAAAGGACAAGCGCAACGCTGGTCAGAAGCGCAGGCGAATGCGTGGTATGCGAGGCAGCCGTGGCTGGTTGGCAGCAACTATGTCCCGACCAACGCGATCAACCAGTTGGAAATGTGGCAGGCCGAGAGCTTTGACTCGCAACAGATCGATAAAGAGCTGGGCTGGGCGGAGGGACTCGGGATGAACACGATGCGCGTGTTCCTGCACGACCTGCTATGGAAGCAAGATTCAGCGGGCTTCACGCAGCGCATCGATACATTCCTGGCGATTGCGGATAAGCATCACATTCATCCCGTGTTCGTGCTGTTTGACTCGTGCTGGGAGGCGGAGCCGAAGTTGGGCCCGCAGCATCCGCCGATTCCGGGCGTGCACAACTCGGGGTGGGTGCAGAGTCCCGGCGAGCCGGCGCTTAAGGATGCTTCGCAATATCCGCGATTGAAGGAATATGTGCACGGCGTTGTAGGTGTGTTCGCTAACGATAAACGCATTGTGGCTTGGGACGTGTGGAACGAGCCCGCCGGCAGCCCGGAAGTGATCGCACTGCTGCCGCAAGTATTTGCGTGGGCGCGCGAGGCGCATCCATCGCAGCCTCTGACGAGTGGAGTCTTTCAGCAGAATTTCACTCCCATCGGATCGCAGAAACCCACGCCGGTGACGGAAATCCAATTGGCGGAATCGGACGTCCTTTCGTTCCACAACTACAGTTGGCCTGAAGACTTTGAGAAACATGTGGTCGGGCTGGAAAAACATCATCGTCCGTTGATCTGCACGGAATACATGGCGCGGTCGGCTGGAAGCACCTTCGATTCGATTCTACCTATCGCCAAAAAGCACCACGTTGCGGCTATCAACTGGGGGTTCGTGACTGGCAAGACGCAGACCAATCTGCCTTGGGACTCATGGGATCGGCCGTACGTCAAAACGCAACCGCCAGTTTGGTTTCACGACGTGCTGCGGGCAGATGGCACGCCCTACCGGGAGCGAGAGGCCGACATCTTGCGTGAGTTGACTGGCAAGACAGCAGCCCCGAACTAGATAAACTTTTCATGCTTGCAGCCACATTGGAGGTCTGCTCCAGTTCGCGCATTTGCACTACACCGAGGATAGAGTGCCGCGAGTAGCGACCCGCCAGCTCAAGCTATATTCGGACTGCGCAACTTCGACGAGGAACTCTATCTTGAACTTTCGGGCAGCGGGGAACTAAGACCGCCGTGATTTCCCAGGTTCCAGATCCCACTTTGAGCAGTCAGGTGCCGCGATCATCAACCCGCGAACTCGTTCGGGGCGACCGCGTGCACGCCGTCGGAGGCGCTCACAATGTAAATATCCGGACGAATGTGTGTGCGTTTCTCGTACTCGGCTGCAACCAAGAGCCTGAATGATTCGGCAGCATCGGCGTGGATGAGATTGATGGTGCAACCGCCAAACCCGCCGCCCGTCATGCGTGATCCGATCACACCCTGCTGCGCACTCGCTATTTCGACCATCGTGTCCAGTTCGGAACAACTAATCTCGTAGTCGTCGCGCATGCTGCGGTGCGAATCCGCCATCAGCGCCCCAAGCGCGCGAAGATCTCCGTTGAGCAGCGCCTCAGCGGCGTGCTGTACGCGCTCGTTCTCGGTGACCACGTGACGGCAGCGCCGATAAATCACCTCCGGGAGCAGACTCTTATGCTGCTGGAGTTCGAAGCGCGTGACATCGCGCAATGACTGGATCCCCGGCAGAACGGACGAAAGCCTCCGTACTCCTTCCTCACATTGCGCGCGACGCACGTTGTATTCTCCCGCCGCATGTTGGTGTTTTACTCCGGTGTTGCAAACCCCCAGCAGCACTCCGGACGGAATCGGCAAGGCCTTGGACTCCAGCGAGCGGCAGTCCAGCAGGAGCGCATGACCGGCACGGCCGTGCGCGGAAATGAACTGGTCCATGATGCCCACGCGTGCGCCAACGAACTCGTTCTCCGCCTGGCGGCAGATTATGGCGAGCCGTTTGAGGTCAATTCTTGCTTTACTAACGTCTAGCAGCGCATACCCAGTAGAAACCTCGATTGCCGCCGAGGAACTGAGTCCCGATCCGATCGGCACTTGACCTCTGACCACAATATTGGCGCCACAGAGCTCGAAGCCGCTGTTCTGAAGAGCCAGCGCAGTTCCGACGACGTAATCGCTCCAGTCACTGCGCCGAGAAAGCGCAGTGTCGTTTAAATCGACAGAGACCGTGTCTCCGAATTCTGAGGAATGTATTTCAAGTCTCCGATCCGATCGCGCTGCAATCGCCACCCAACAATAGAGATCTATCGCTGCCGGCATGACGAACCCCTGGTTGTAATCCGTATGTTCTCCAATCAAGTTCACCCGGCCTGGAGCTCGATAGAGCCGGGATGGGCCGCCGAAGAGCTGCTCGAAGAGTTTTTCTGGACGGGCGATGGTAGTTGCTAGTTCCACGCGGCGTTGACCCCCACTGGGCGCTGATCACGCGGCCCCCATCGGCGAATACTCACGTCTGCGCTCCCCCCGGCTCGAATGTGGCAGGTACCGGGTTAAGACGACTCGAAAACCAAGCACCCCAAAGTTGCGGGGCGCTGCATCTTGCGCCTGCGTGATGGTGGGTATGGTATCAGAGATGTAAGCGGTTACAGTGTTTTGTGATTGAACTCCTCGATTTTTGTCTCCAATGCGTTTCTCGTCGGAAGCTTATCGCTGTCATGAGAAAGGTTTGGCCTGAGGGCCAACGAGGACGTCCCAGCAGGCTTTGAGGGACCTTTGTTTGGAACTCTGGCTGGGCGGGAAGGTCTAGGCAATCATGCGCTGAAATGCGCCCGAAATTCACGAACGAGCGCGCACGCACGGTCCCGTCGACCTCCGGATCACCAGTTCCGTTGCAACATTCCACTCCTTGCCATTCTCTGCGTCCGAAGTGGAAGAGAGCGCCTCAAAGGCCAACCTTGAAATTTCTGTTCGCGGAATACGGACAGTAGTCAGTTCAGGCCGTGTATGCCTGGAGAAGTTGATGTCGTCGAAGCCGATGATCGAGATCGCGCTGGGAACCTGCACGTTCTTTTGTTGAAGCGCGTGCAGCGCGCCGATTGCGCAAAGATCATTGGAGGCGAGGACCGCGGTCGGTTTCTGCGGTAACAGGTTCAGCATGGCTGTAAACCCCCCTTCGATGCTGTGTTCGCCATCGGCGATCAAACTGCTCGACGTCGTGAGAGCGTTGTGCTTGGCAACCTTCAGATAAGCGTCGTACCGTATTTGGGCTGACTTGAGCCGCTGCGGCCCGCGAATAAAGGCGATCCGCTCATGATGGAGTCCCACCAGGTGCTGGATTGCTTGTCGAACACCCCCGGCATAATCCACTTTGATGTTGCTGAACCTCTTTCCCGGCGTGCCGGTATCAAGCGTGACAATAGGTACACCGGCGCGTTGCACTTGTTCGATCAGACTGGGTTCCATTTCAGAGGTCATGATCGCGATACCTTCGACCTTCCGGTTGAGAAGGCGATAGACACACAGCTTCGTGCGTTCCGGGCTGTATTCGGTATTGGTAACGATCACTTCATAGTGGTGCTCTATGGCCACGCTCTCGAAGGCTTTCACGAGGTCGGGAAAGAATGGATTCGTTATGTCGGAGATAATCAGTCCGAGGATATGACTTTTGCCTGAACTGAGCGATCGCGCGTGTGTGTTGGGATGGTAATTAAGGTCCCCGATCGCCGCCCAGACTTTCGCCGCTGTTGCCGGTGAGACCGCCGCAGAACCGTTGATGGTACGGGACACCGTTGCAGTAGAAACCTTCGCTTTGGCAGCCACCTTCCGGATGTCCATACTAAGACAGAAACATACCACTTTAGGGTTCTGGAATACAGACTGCTAAACTCCGCCGAGGAGAATCGGTAGCCACGGAATCAATTGAAGGGACACTGCTGTCTCCTATTTGGCGGGACTTGACTCGGATAGCGAGTCACCTGTTTGGAGTAACGAACCCCCTCAAGAAACTTCATGTGTTAATGTATTTGCCGCTAATGTAAACGTTTACACGAACGACCGACTGCCCTTCTTGGGGCCATCGCTAAAGTGGTAAATACATTAGCTTTGCCACGCTTGCCGAGCGATTTCATCGATGCGCTCTTCTTATGCAAATCGTTTATGTCCGGGATTCCTCGAAGCTCACAACAGCCGCCGCCTGCTTGATGCGACCGATGACCCGTATTTATCTGCGCTCGAGCGTGGGTCGATTTCGTCCCGGTCTCGCAGCTCTGCTCCTCGCGGGAAAACCCGATAATAGATTTGTATTAGATTTCTCTTGACAAGAATCTGGCTCCAAGTTCAGTATTCCCCAGATCGCAATGTAAGCGGTTACATCGCTCTGCGGATTTTGCGAACCGGTACGGGGCCATCTAAAACACCACGAAGCCGCACGGGATGGGCATTGGTGTTGTTTGAGGTTTCATGGCCGCCATGCAGATGAGATGGCAAGCCAATCCGTCAGGCACGACAGTTCGAGGAGGTCGGAAAATGATCCACCGTCGTCCTATATTTCTCTCCTGCGTCATGACGCTCCTTTTCCTCGCGGTATTTACCGGTCTGCTTGCCGGACAAGGTCAGGACAGGGGCATCATAACGGGACTTGTGACCGACAAGACGGGGGCTGCCGTTTCAGGAGCGACGGTTACGATCACGAGCGAGGCCACTGGGGTGAAGACCGTGGTGAGCACAACGTCGGCGGGCAACTACAGCACTCCGCCGCTCGTTCTCGGCAGCTACAAGGTGCAGGTCGAACTCACCGGTTTTAAGACGTCGGTCCAACCCAGCGTACAAGTGGCCAGCGGTGCAACGGTCCGCGTGGATGCCGTGCTGGAAGTGGGCCAGGTCTCGGAAACGGTGGAAGTCAAAACATCGAACGTGGACGTCAATGTTGAGACTGCGGAAGTCTCCCATGTTCTCGGGGAAAAGTACTACCACGATCTTCCCGTCGTGATGGGTTCGGATATCCGGCTGGCTGAATCGCTGCTCGCCATGCAGCCCGGTTACGTTCCCATGCGGCCGAACGGGTGCGCCATTTTTCGCGGAAGCCAGTTCCAGTCTCGAATGAATGGCGGCCAGACGATGGCGATGGAGAATTATCTCGACGGAGCTTCCTTTGGCAGCGCCATCGACCATAACAATACGCAGGAGCGGTCGGTTCCGTATGACGCGGTCAAGGAGATGAAGATCATCGAAAGCAATTTCTCCGCTCAGTACGGACGCACGAGCGGCGGTTTCGTCGAGTACACCACCAAGTCGGGCACAGCGTCATTCCACGGCAGCGCATACGACTACTACAACTATCAAGGCTTCAATGCCACCGGGGAACTGCTTTCGCAAAAAGCGCCGATTCGTAAGGAGAACTGGGGATTTGAGGTGGGTGGGCCAGTCTACATCCCTAAAGTCTATGACGGAAAGACGCATAAGACGTTCTTTTTTGTGGATTTGGACGACTTACACTACGATCAGGGCGCTTTGCCCGCTTTCGCAAATACCAACCCTCTCCCGGCCTTCCTGACGGGGGATCTTTCCGCACTGCTCAACACATCGACCGTGACTGCGCACGATGCCAGCGGACGTCCGATCTATAGTGGTGAGATTTTCAATCCAGCTACCACTACGAGGGTTGGAGGAGTTCCAGTTCGAAACGGATACGGATTCGATCCCGTTAGTGGCCTGCCAATTGCAGGGCAAGCGAACATCATCCCAGCGAATGATCCTCTTCGAAGCAAAATTGCGGCCCAGCTTGCGACCCTGATTCCCGCTCCCGACGTACCTGGAAAGCTTAGCAACAATGCTCTGCAACCTTCCGGGAACAAATACATCAACCCCAAGACCCTGTTCGTGCGGGTGGACCAGTCGTTCGGTACAAATTTCACAATGTCGACGTCGGTGAACGCCAACACCCGGCCCTCATTGAGACAGTGTGCCAGTTTTTCGCACGGCTGCGATTTCCAGAACCCATCAACGTATTTCGGCGAAGGTTTTTACCAGGACATCACAACCCGAACGGTCCACCAGCAGTTCAACTGGGTGATCAAGTCGAACCTCTTCAATCACACGACGGTCGCATTTGACCGGTGGGTCCTGCCGGCGCGTCCGGTTTCTGCTGGCCAACACTGGGTCTCACGGCTTGGGCTAGTCGGCCCAATTGAAGATACCGGCGGGGCGCCAAGGGTTTCCTTGAACAGTCCGAACATCCCCTATTCCCACTACGGCGAGTCCGACCAAGTGGCTGAAGGGTGTATTGCGAACCGCTGGCAATTCCTCGATGACATCACCTGGGTCAAGGGCAAGCATACTCTGAAAGCGGGCTTCGAATACCGGCACCATCAGTTTCCCTTCATCGGCAACGGAAACGTTACGGGTAGCTACAATTTCAGCTACACAGAAACCGCTGGCTGGGATTCAGCCGGCAACCAACTGACGACGACCGGCGATCCGGTTGCCTCGTTCCTCCTCGGCCAAGTCGATAATGCCAATTTCAATGTCAACTACCACCATTTGCTGAATGAGCAGTACATCTCTCCCTGGGTCAATGACGAGTTCAAAGCCACAAAGGATCTGACGCTAACCTTGGGCCTGCGGTTTGATTATCAGGGATGCCTGTCCGATGCGCATAGCAACCAGTCAACCTTCGACCCGAACACGCCGAATCCTGGGGCTGCAGGTCACGTCGGTGCGATCATCTTTGCTGGTAAAGGGCCAGGTCGGACCGGATTGAAATGTTTCGAACAGCCGCCGAAAGATGCGTGGGGTCCCCGTTTCGGCTTCGCTTATCGAGTTAACGATAAAACCTCAGTCCGCGGTGGCTACGGGATTTACTATGGCGGTATCCCGGCCAACCAGTTTTCCGGCTCATCGGAACTGGGGTTCTCCACCAATCCAACGGTTCCTAACTTCACCAATGGCTTTTCGCCGGCGTTTTATTGGGACACCGGTTTCCCCAACTCGGTCATCAAGCTTCCCCCCAGTATTGATCCCACCATTGGTAACGGCCAGGGTCCAACTTGGGTGACGAAAAACAGCAAGGACCTCCCCCGCTATCAGAACTACTCGTTGTCGGTGGAGCACCAATTCGGCACCAGCATGCTAGTTAGCGCCTCTTACGTCGGCAATCACGGCACGCGCCTGCCTTCCAATGCTGCTACCCTGGGATTGCTCGATAACATGAACAACCCTTCCGTACTGGCTTTAGGTGCGGCAGTTTTGGGATCGCTCTGCAACGGCACGACCTGCCCAGGCGGAGTTGCGATCCCATACGCGGGCTTCACCGGGGACGTAGCTCAGGCCCTTCGCGCGTGGCCGCAGTTCACTGACCTGAACGTGAGGAGTGTGCCTTACGGATACAGCATCTACAACGCGTTCACGATCAAGTTCGACAAGAGGTTTACTGGGGGACTCATCGGACGCGTGGCGTACACCAACTCTAAGCTGATCAATAGCGGAGCCGAAGACGTACTGGCTGGGGACGATCCTGGCATTCAGAATCCTTTGCTCGGATCAAGAGACGACCGCGCCCTAAGCCGCGATGACATTCCGCAATCGCTGATTTTGGCGTGGTCCTATGAGTTGCCCTTTGGGAAAGGAAAAAAGTACGCTCTGAGCGGACCTCTGAATAAGATCGCAGGGGGCTGGATGATCGCGGCCACACAGCGCTACGACTCGGGGCGTCCACTCGCGATCACGATGGCATGCGATACGTGCAACTATCTCTTTAGCAATTTGAAACGGCCGAATAAGGTGGGTCCAGGTTACGGTAAGACTTCCAATGTCAAAGCCTGCACCAGTTCCGACCCCACAAACTGCGACCACTACTTATTGTCGAGCGGCTGGGCCGATCCTGGTGCATTGCAATTCGGGAATGCCTCCACAAATGATCCTCATATCCGTGGTCCACACTACTTCAATGAGGATTTCAGTATCACCAAGGCTATCGCTCTCAACGATCAGTTCGGTTTGAAGTTTGAAAGCCAGATGGGTAATTTATTTAACCGTCACCTGTGGTGTAACCCGGACACGAACTGGAGCGATAAGAGCTTTGGGACGATCAGTGCCCAGTGTGACCAACCTCGGAGCGTGCAGTTTGGGCTGCGGCTGGAGTTTTAGCCAGCTCTCGACCTGTAGGAGTTTTTTCGATGGCGGCGGGACCAGCTTTGGTCCCGCCGTTCCCCGTTCCTATAAGAACGATGTTCCTAGCATGGGAACTGCTGGGCAACGGAAGGGAAGCGCTTTAATGCTCTGTTGCGACAGGTCTTGTCACTCATTGTAATGGGGCTCAGACCGAGAAGCGAATAAATGCCGGATCGTAACGTTTTCAGGAAGCTAAGACTCGCCGTGCTACTCGGCGCGATGTTTGCTTTCCCGCTAGAAGCCCGCTCCCTGCAACAGCAATCTACTTCACCCGAGAAGGCAGCCCCGTCCTCTTCGGCGCCGATGACACTAGATGAAGTCGTCCGGCTGATCAAGCAGGGCAAAAAAGACCTGCGTCAAGTGGCATCCGCCATTGCTGAAAAGGGGGTCGACTTTGAACTGAACGAGAAAACAGAGAAGCAGCTGCGAAAAGCCGGAGCCGACGACGAGTTGCTGCCTGAAATTTGGAAGGCCACGCCCAGCGGCAAGGCCCATAAGCAGGCGCTTTTGACCACTCCTAGCGGGGTAGAGGTGCAAGCGTCCCCGGCGGAAGGTCTGGCGTTGCAGGATATTCAAAATGAAAGTGACGATGACCGCCGCCGGCAGATGGCGGACGAATTCGAGAAGAAATTCCCCAGTAGTCCGCTCCTCTCGTATGTTTATACGGCATCGGCCAAAGCACTACAGGAAAAGGGTGACCTCGACGGAGCGATCGCCGCCGCGCGAAAAAGCCTAAAGCTCGATCCCGACAATACTTTCAGTTTGATCATCCTAGCGCTCGCCCTCCCCCAACCTAAAGAGCTTCACGGCGGCGCTAAGGAGGTGAGAGAACGGTTGGAGGAGGCGGAGGCGGACGCCAACAGAGTGCTTACATTACTCGATAAACTGAAGCAGCGGCCGGACGAAACCGATGTACAGTTTCAGGAGCGGAAGGGGTCCCTCGCAGCCGACGCACATTTCGCCCTGGGCATGGCCGAAACGCAACAAGATCAATTCCAGGGCGCCCTGACCCAATACCAACTCGCTATTTCATCGACCAGCAAGCCGACTTTCCAGTATTACTATCGCATGGCGGAGGCGTATGCCAGCGTGGGCCAAGTATCGCAAGCTATCGATGCCCTTCAAAAAGCCTCTGAATTGGCCCGCGGCACACCGATGCAAAAGTATGCCGACGACTTCATGACGGAACTGCGGCAAAGAGCCCACTGAGAACTCGGATGTGCGCCGGCACGCCTTTTTGTTCCGACTACGTCGAGGACAATCAGCGCCGTTCCGTAACTAATGGCGGCCACGGAGTATCGTGATCTTATCGATCAGGTTCAGACTTCCGAGACCTCAACAGATCGAGTGTAGTAACCCGCGTCCAGTCGCCTTGAGCGAATCGCCTTATCCCTTAGTCGGAGCCGGATGAAGAAAACCCCGGGCTTTGTTGGCGTCCAAGGATGTGTCCAGAAACTCCACGGGTCGTTGACAGGTTGCTTGAAGTCCGCCACAGGGACGTAGTCCTCTTCTGAATTGAACCGTATTTCGAGGCCCCTAACCGGCCGAGTACCGCCCCAAACGATGCCACGAACGCGGTAGGTGATTTTGCCGTCGACCAGCCATTTCTCAACCCGAATGGGCATCGCTGCCTGTTCAATCACGGGGGAGCGGTAATCTCTGACCCACTCCGGCACGCCCTCCTGCATGGTCCGGCTGGCGAATTCGCGCATCTGAGAAGTAGTAGGAACTTCTTCGCCCAATAGCTGGATTTCATCGACCCACTTGATGCAGGTGCATCCGTACCAGCCGGGCACTACGAGGCGAATGGGAGCCCCATGGTCTCTCGGTAATGAGGAACCATTCATTGTGGTGGCGAAAAAGGCGTTTGAGGATTTGAGTTCGTCCACGGGGAATATCCAACTCGCACCCTCCACGGATGTGGAGGAAGATTCCGGGTAATGATCGAAACCCGAGATCAAGGCATGACTGGCAGCTTTCTGAATTTGGAGGGAGTCCAGCACCTCAGACACAGGTGCGCCGGTCCAGTCGGCAACACTGAGCATTCCGAAGTGCGCATCGCGCACATTGCCAGAACACTCCAGCAGATGAGAGCCCGTCGGCCTGGACATTTTCTTTACTTCCTCCAGGCTGACCTTGTGAGGCCGTTTTACCAGTCCCGACACGTTGATCAGCCATGGCTTTCGAGCTTCGAGAAGCTCAGAAGCGCGCGTGCGCACATAGAACTTGTCATTCGGAATAGTCGATTTATCCGGTCCAACCCCGGAGAGGTCAGTGTATAGGCGCCCATCGAGCCCCGTGCCCATGGTGGTGTCGGTGGGGATGGGAGCTTCTCCCACAAATTCGATTAACCCGAGATATCGGCCACCCTGGAAAACATCGTTGATGGGCGTTTCAAAAAAAGCGGGCAACCGCATATCGTGGAAACCGACAAGGATCGCCCCGCCAGCGACGACGGAGGTTTTCAACATCTTTCTGCGGGTCAGCGTCTTTTGGGCCTCATTTACCATGCCGGTACTAACGGGGTTTATTCGACCCGTTCGTTGCTCGGAATCAAAACTCCTGCAGATTGAGTTGGTGCCGGTCGCCCTTCCACGCAGCATCCAACTCAGCCTGCACAAAACCAGCGTCATACGATTGGGCGCGAGATTGCAACACTTGTAGCAGCCCAAACAGCGAGCGCGGATTTCTAGGATTCCGCTTCAAGTCTTCGCGAAAGGTCAGCTCTGCTTCGGAGACTTGCCCGTCGAGAAATAAGGCCGCACCCAGTGACTCGCGCACCGGATAAAACCACCCTGGCGGTTCGCCGTATTTCAAAGCATCCTGAATGGCTACCGCATGTCTCAGGTGCACAATAGCCTGGCTTTTGTCCCGTCTGGCAGTTGCCAATCTTGCCGCCAGCACATCGGACGCGATCGTTAGTATGTCGAGGGTTCTGACATTGGCCGACATGCCGAAGATTTCGCTCGGTGCGGTGCTCTCCAACGTTTTTGTCACGCTTTGAAGCTCAGCCTCGGCTTCGGCCACTCTGCCGACCGCGGCGAAGGCCATGCCACGGGCAAAATGCCACATAGAGTTTGCATTCTTGAGACTTGCGCTGGGTTGGGGCAGGCGCAAAATGTCTTCCCAGAGATGGAAGCGCACCAGCACTGTGGGCTGGACGGTGAGGAACGCTTCGAACTCCGGCATTTTCGGTACGTGCGGACCCACCCGCGCCACAAGCGTGTTCGACGCCTCACGGGCAGTTGAATAGTGGCCATCCATACTTGCAGCCGTAGCCAGGAAGTGCAGATCGTGCAAGTAGGACAATACGGTGAACATATTCGGTGCGTCTTGGATATGCCTATCGTCAATGCGAGCAGCTTTCACACACGCTTCTTCAGCCGCCAGGTAATCGCCGGTGCGAATGTAGATGTGCGCAGGCATGTGCGCAAGATGGCCGATGGGCGGCGCCAGCGATGGCAACAGCTTCGCAACCACAAGGGCGCGCTCCGGATTGGGTGAGGCCTCAACTGCATGAATATAAAAGTGGATTGCTCCAATATGATGCGGGTCGCGTTTCAACACCGATTCCAAAACCGAGAGAATTTCTGGCGTCCCTCCCCGTGGCGTGCCGTCGGAGTTCCACAGGTCCCATGGACTCAGGTTCATGATGCTTTGAGCATAAAGCGTTGCGGCGTCGAGATCTTCTGGATAGGCTTGCGTCAGATCGCGCATGGCATCTTTGAAAGCGACTGCCTGCTTCTCGCGGTCCGGATTCGGGCAGTTACAGTACCTCTCACCCAGGGCAGAGATATAACTGCGTTCAACCGCGGGACCCTTCGCCGATAGTGCGAGCCCCTGTTGTAAAGCCTCGTAAGCTGCGCGTTCACGCGCCAGGTCCCCGGGCGTGTGATAGTAGTAGTCTGAACCCAGGGCATAAGAGATGCCCCAATAGGCCATTGCCATCTTTGGGTCGAGCGCTGCAGCGCGGTGGAAAGAGGCCGCAGCTTCGTTGTAATCCAAGGCGTAAATTAACCCCAGCCCTTGATCGAAGAGACGCTGGGCCTCCATGCTCTGTGTGCTTACAGAGTGGTGGTAGCTGTAAGAAGCTTTGACCGGGACTTTGGTGGCCTGCCCCGATCGCTGGGCCGAAGTAACCATCGCGAGAAGGAACAGACAAACAGGAGTGAGCGGCGCGCATTTCGCCATTTTACGCACGGTTTGTTGACCTGCCACCCGTCTCTGCTTGCTCCAAAAGGCCGAAAAAGTAGGCGGTTATTTTATACCCACTTCAGCAGTAGAGACGGTAGAGTCTCAATTCCTGAAAGCCCGCACGATGTGATAATGTATTCCTCGCGATATTGTAAGCGTTTACAGTCTCAAAATTTGGCATGCGCCGTTTCATCGGTTTAGGGCGGTGTTGGGGTATGCGCTTCGGATTTTTTGCCCGCTTCAGACTCTTTTGGCCTCTTCTGGCCGGGTGCCTGCTCACAACTCCCGTCGACTCGCAGGTGAACGCCGTACCGGATGCCTCTACCCCATCCGACCAGAACTATCTGCAGGGCGTACAGGCCCTGAGACAGGAGCAGTGGAAATCCGCAGTCTCTTCCTTTCAAGAAGCTCTTAAGCTGGATCCGAATCGCTCCGACGCAGAAAACGACCTGGGCGTTGCCCTCGGAAAACTGGGTGACGAGCAAGGATCCCAAGACGCATTTCGACGTGCCATCAAGATTGATCCCTCTTACGCAGAACCGCACTACAATCTGGCGCTATGGCTCCGTGATTCGGGAGACTTCGACCAGGCCGTCTCGGAGCTAAATAGCTCGATCAAACTGAGACCGGATTACGAGGCTGCACAGCTAGCCTTGGGGCTGATTCTGCAGCAACTCGGGGACTCCGATAGGGCGGTCGAGCTTTTCAGGGCGGTGATCCAAGAGGATCCGCGTTCCTCTGAAACCCACAACTGGCTCGGAATTGCCTATGCCCAGAAGAAAGATCTCCTGGATTCCGTGGCCCAGTTTCAGCAAGCCGTGGATCTCAACCCGCAGTATGTGGAGGCGTACAACAATCTGGGTTCCACCCTCGCGCGGGCGCAGAAATTTGACGAAGCGATACGGGTTTTCCGTTCAGGACTCGCTCAAGAGCCTCAGAACGTGGACTTGCGCATAAACCTGGCTCGAGCCCTGCGCGCCCAGGGCACTCTCGATGAATCTCTACGAGAATTGAAATCTGCCCTGAGAGAGGGCGATAATCCACAGTTGGAAAGCGAAGTAGCAGAGGTTCTAAGGGAGAAGGGTGATCTCCACGGCGCGATTGAAGCAGCAGAGAAGGCACTTCGCAGTGAGCCGACTCTGGGCAGCGCTAACCAAACCCTGGGCCTCGCATTAAAGGCAGAATCGGAGGCGCTCCCTAAACCCGCGGGTTCCCCAGGACTGTCGCCCAGTCCCGAAGCTAAGGATCGCTACGAAGCCGGCAGAGAGGCCCTCTCTCGGGAAGACGTCCCAGGCGCCGAGAAGGAACTTGAAAGAGCACTGGAGGCAGATCCGAAGTACGCGGAAGCTCATAATCTTCTCGGCTTCGTCCTTGGCCAATCGAGCAATTTGCAGGCAGCTCTCGATCAGTTCCATAAGGCGATTGCGTTGGACCCGGATCTCGCGAATGCCCATTACAACCTGGGAGTAGCCCTTTGGTACGGGGGACAAAAAGATGAGGCGACATCTGAGCTGGAGACTGCCGTACGATTGAACCCTGCCTTCGGCGAAGCATACTCCTTCATGGGCATGGCCTTCCGGCAAACCGGAGATTGGGAGCGCGGGCGTCGAGACCTCGAGCGCGCCATTAGTATCAACCCGGATCTTCCGGGCCCCCATATCGATCTTGGCATAATCCTGCTGAAGACAGGCCAGGACCAGGCGGCATGTGAGCAGTTTCAGCTGCTTGTCCGAAAACACGGGGCTGATGAAGTTCCGGATCTTGAACTAGCCATTGGCGAGCTGCGGGACGCGGCTCAAGAGAAACCCGATGATCCCCTGATTTACGACACTTTGGGACTTCTGTTGGGTACTGCGGGAAGCGATCCTCAGGTCGTTCTCGCCCAATTTCGGAAGGCCCTGCAGATCCGCCCAAACTTCGCTGCTGCTCACCATCATCTGGGGATGGCGCTACTTCAGACGGGAGACGATCAGCAGGCAATCCAGGAATTTCGCCAGGCGCTCCGATTCAACCTCAATGATGCCGAGGCACGGGGGGACCTCGGGGCGACACTCGTATCGAGCAACGTTGACGAAGCTATCAGCCAGTTGCAGCGAGCCATCGCTCAGCAGCCGCTGTCCGTGAAGGCGCAATACAACCTGGCAATGGCCTATCTGCAAAAGTACGGAGTTGATAAGGAAATCGATCAATTACAACGGGTCATTGCACTCGATCCGAAATTCGCTGACGCTTACTACTCACTGGGCAAAGCTTTAATTCAGAAAAATCAGGTTCATGAAGCGATCGCCCCTTTGCGCCAAGCCGTAAACCTCGACCCGAACTCCGGCCGGTCACATTATCAACTCGGCCTGGCACTATCAAGGAGCGGCAAGGTCGAGGACGGGAAAGTCGAGCTCGACAAGGGGTTGAAACTGATCGCGGACGACGAACGGAATCGCAAGGCTGATGGCCTTGTGGCCCAAGCGAAAATGGAGATAGATAAGGACCAGCCCCAGCAAGCCGTCGACAATCTGCTGAAAGTGGTTCAGCTGCTGCCTGAATACGCCGATGGGCACTTAATGTTAGGCGAGGCTTTGGCCAAGACTAACGACCTCGAAGCCAGCATTGCGGAATTCAAGCGTGCATTGCAAATCCAACCCAACCTTTTTCCCGCGCACTTTGCTCTAGGTCAAGCCTTGCGGGGAAAAGGGAAGTACGACGACGCTGTTTCGGAATTTCGCGAAGCTATCCGTTTGCGTCCGTCTTCCAGTGAAGCCTACAACGAGTTGGGTCTGGTTTTGACCGAGGAAGCCGACCGGCAAGGCGCCGCCGAGGCCTTTCGGAAAGCTCTACAGATTGATCCCGGAAACGCTTCGGTCCGAGCCAATCTCGACGCTCTCAAGAGAGTTGCTCCGAGCGACGCTGAGCCTGAAAAGTTCGCAAGATCAAGCCTAATGAGGGCGACCGGATCGTCGTCGGAAGAGTTGCATCCACACGACGCCGACGATCTAGAGCGTATCAAGAGCTTTGAAACCGCGATCGGTCAGGACAAGTATGACGAAGTTGAGCCCCTGCTGCTTACGTACCTGGAGGCGCATCCTGATTCCTGGCGGGCCCGCTATATCCAAGGCTATGTCTTGTTCCGCCAGCATAAGGTCGGGGATTCCATCAGAGAATTGGCCAAGTCTCTCGAACTGAACGTCAATAATCCGGAAGGTCACAAGATTCTAGGCAAGGATTTTGTCATCATTGGGAAGTACGATTACGCTCAGACGGAGCTGCAGCAGGCGGTGCGTTTGAAACCGGAGTCGGCCGAAATTCATTACAGCCTGGGCGAGGTCTATTCCACCAGGGACATGTTCCAGGCGGCAAAGTCAGAATTCTCGGCGGCGATTCAACGCGATTCCACGTATGCGGAGGCCTATAACGCGCTCGGTTTTACAGAGGAGTCCCTGGGAAACGATCCGGCAGCTCTGGAAGCGTACGAGAACGCGATTCGGGTAGCTGACCGGAAAGGATTCAAATTCGACGCTCCGTACATCAACTTGGGTGCGTACTACAATCGTTTGGGCAAACCAGAGCTTGCGCTGCAGTTCGCCAAAAAGGCAATTGAGCTGGACTCCAAGAGCGACTTGGGCTACTACCAAATGGCGAGGGCTTACGAGTTCCGCAACGAGTGGGATGAAGCAGCCGAGGCCTTGCGCAGCGCCATCTCGATCAACCCGACTGACGCCCAGTATTACTACGTCCTGGGTCAGGTCTATCGAAAACTGGGAAAGGTAAATGAAAGTCTGGCCGCCCTCGACACTTTTCAGAAACTAAAACGCGAGGCTGAACTCGTCGATAGCCAAATGCGTGACGCTCGCGGAGCCGCGTCATCCGACTGAAAGTGGCGGATCTCGGACGAGTCAATGAGCGCTAAGGATTCGTAATCGCATGCTCTCCCTTTTTGTCTCCGCAGCATTCAGTTCGTTGACGATCGCAAGTTGCTTGTCGGCGTCTTCCTGCTTTCCCATGCGACCTAACAAAATCCCGAGTTGGTAGTGTCCCTTGACCGAGCTGGGATTCAGAAGAACCGCTTTCTCGAGCGCCTGTTTCGCCTCTGGGTATTTTTGCTCTTTCAGAAGCATTCTGCCCATGGCTTCATACGCGGGACCGTAGTCTGGATCGCGTCGCAGAACGTCCCGGAGCATAGCGATCGCCTCCTCGTCTTGACCCTTGCCCTCCGCAATCAGCGCCAGGTAGTAGTAGGCAGCGCTTTGATCTGGATTGAGCTCAACGCTTTTGTGAAAGTAGGTTGCTGCTTGATCGAGCTTTACTTCAAGGAACAATAGTGAGCCCATCGCATAGTTCAGGACAGGATCCCGCGGGTGCTTCTGCAGCAAGCCATCGAATATCTTGCCCGCCAGTTCATATTCTTTCTTGGACACATGAGCAGAAGCCAGGACATAAGCGTATCGGTCGTTGTTGGGCTCGAAGCGTACAGCCCTCTGAAGTGCGGGCACGGCGTCTTCAAACAGGTCCAGTTCCAGGCAAGCCTTACCGAATTCGAAGAGTATTTCGGCGTCGTCGGGCGTTTGACGTTTGGCCTTCATCAAATAGGCCAAGGCTTTTTCTGGATCTTTTTGCTGCTCAGCAATTTTCGCAAGCTGTGTCAGGCAATCGACACAGTCGGGTTTTAGGCTGATCGCGGCTTCATAGCTCTCAAACGCCTGGTCGAATTGCCCCTTCGAGAAATACAGATTGGCCAGCGCGAGCGCAAGATCAATAGAAACCTGCCCACTCGCCTTCGCCTTCTCGAGTACTTCAAGAGCTTGTTGGTCGAGGCCAGACTTGGCAAGTAAAGACGAAAAGTCTGTGCTCTCGCTTGCAGAAACATCTGGCAAAACGTTCCAATCGGGCACCAGGGCAGCGAGCGGCTCTTTCCGCTTAAGACCGGCGTAATCTCTTGCCAACAGGAGGATGCCCGCAGAAGATCGGCGAAGGTCCGCCAGAACAGGTTCCGCGACGCTCAAGGAAGAACTGAAGTTGCCGCTCGTGCTTTCGAGTTGCGACAGACCGAAAAGGCCTTCGCGGTTGCGCGGATCGCTGCGGAGAACATGCTGGAACTCCTCTCGCGCCTGCTCCTTCTTTCCTGTCAACGCGTGGACTTGGCCCAAGGCAAGGCGGGCGGCCACCAATTCCGGATCCAACCTCAAGGCGTTTCGAAGAAATTCCGCGGCTTCCAGGTATTTTTTCTCGCGAACGCGAATCATCCCCAAGGTGGCCCAAGCGGCAGGCCGAGTGGATGAGCCACGAAGCGCCAATCGCGCTTCTTTTTCTGCGCCAGCCAAATCGCCAGTTCTCATGAGTTCGACAGATTGTTGAACGTGATCGGAATCCGCCTGGGCAGTGCTCCACAGCCTCGCCGATGACAGAAAAATGCAGCATAGGAAAGCAAGTATCGGATGGACGCTCAAACGGACCGCGCCTGGAGGCTTGGGCGCGCTCTTTTTGGGGCTCACAGATCGGATGGTACGGTCCATTGACCAGGTTTTCCCACTGCCCTGACGTTTGCCTCAATGCGGATCGGGAATCGTGAGCGGCTCCTGTTCCCCATTTGTAGACAGCTTGTCGCCGGAAGGTTGCTGAAGCTTCGCATACTTAGCCAGAACTTCCGCGCTCTCTTTCTGCTTGCCAAGTTCGCGCAAGACCAACCCCAGAACATAATAGTATTCCGCTACTTCGGCATTGATCGCAATCGCTTTGCGCGCAGCGTCCGCAGACTTCTGCAGTTCGTTCTGGGTGCGGTATGCTTTCGCCATCTCGAAATGGGCGGCATCACTGCGCGGACTAACCTCAATGGCCTTGCGCGCGTAGGTGAGAGCTTGAGCGGCATTCTTCTGACGATTGTAGAAACCACTGAGATAGATATAGGGCCATTCAGATCTGTGCTTCTGCTGTTCCTCGAGTTCGATCGCCCTGCTGTAGTTCTTAAGCGATTCGGCGTTATCGCCCAGTGCTTCCATGGTAATTCCCAGGTTGCTATAGGCCTTCACGGAGGAGGGGTCCAGGCGAATTGCAGTTTGAAACTCGGCCTTGGCTAGAGGGTAGACCCCTTTCGTGTAGTAGGTGCGAGCCAAAAAGTAGTGAATCTCACCCGACTCAGGTTTAAGCCGCACCGCTTCTAGCAACTCTGTCTCCGCCAGATCGTAACGGCCGATGATGCTGCAGTCGAGCGCCAGGATTTTGTGGGCTTCGGCATTCGCCGGATTCAGCTCGAGCGATTTCGACAATTCCTTGATCGAGGAAGCCATGTTGTGAGTTCTAAATTGAATATAACCAAGATCGTAATGAGCATATGGAGAATCAGGATGGCCGTTCAGATATGCGTTCAGGCGGGACTCGCTCTCTCGGAATTTGTTGGCAGCAATATCGCGTTCGACTTCCTTTAACAGCCCGTTGGCGTCTTCACCTCCAGGTCGGTTGAGGTCGCTTGTCGTGTCCTGTGTCCCCGACATTGCCACTACTGGAGCCGTAGAGGCGCTGGTGGCGGCTAAGACCAGCGCGGCAAGGAAGAAGATGAGCCGACGCGCACTAGGAACATTCCGTCTGAGACGCCGTTGGCGGCTAGTCACGATTAGACTCCCGTTCCTGCTGCCAGAAGCTTACGCAAGAAATCACTGCCAACTGGATCTGGTCCTGGGAGAAGTCTGAAGGCTGCATCCACATCTCGGCCGCCGAGTTGGAAGTACTAAATTCGGGATCCCCTATGCTACCATAGCAACCAAAGTGTTTGGGTCTAAGCAAGAAGCTTGCATATCAACAATGTAAACGCTTGCATTTCGCTGGATCCACCAATGGTCGCCTGCAGTTCTTCCGCCGCATAAGCATGAAACGTGGGTCCCGGGAATCTCGTGTGGGTAACTACGGAGGACAGGTTGAAGTGGACCTCTGATTCAGCCCAGGCACGCCCAAAGATCGGAATCCTCGCACTCCTCTTTCTAGTCATCACGAGTTCCGGTGTGCTGGTTCTGCGCAGTGTTCGGGCCGAAACTAAAATCGTCACATCTTCCTCCGCGGGCATTCCAGTTTTCTATACAGACGTCACGAGGGCGGCTGGGCTGAAATTCAAGCAGGACGGCACTGGGACCGACCAGAAGTATTATCTCGAAACCATGGGTACCGGCGTCGCCTGGCTCGACTATGACCAGGACGGCCTAATGGATATATTCTTCGTCCAGTCTGCGGCAACCGAAATTTACAAACCCGAGCATCCGTTGCGATGCGCTCTCTACCACAACAATGGCGACGGAACGTTTACCGACGTCACCGAAAAAGCCGGTCTTGGGGGTGAAGGGCACTATGGGCAGGGAGTGGCCGTTGGCGATTTCGACAATGATGGTTATCCGGATCTTTATGTGACCGGGTATGACCACGCCATTCTTTATCACAACAACGGGGATGGCACGTTTACCGACGTGACGGCTAAAGCCGGCGTTCGAGATCAAGGGGGCTGGTCAACCAGCGCCGGATGGTTTGATTACGACAAGGACGGATACCTCGACCTGCTGGTTACGAACTACATTGAATGGACTCCGAAAACCAACATCTGGTGCGGAGAGCGCAAGCCCGGATATCGTTCCTACTGTCATCCGGGAAATTACAAGGGCCAAAAGACCAAGCTTTACCACAATAACCACGACGGGACCTTCACGGACGTAAGCGATGCGTCCGGTGTCGGTAAGCCCGAGTCGAAGGGAATGGGTGTGGTACTGGCTGATTTCAATAACGACAGCTGGCCTGATATTGCAATTGCGAACGATTCGTGGCCGAATTTTCTCTTCATCAACAAGCACGACGGCACGTTTGAAGATGTTTCGCTATTTTCCGGAATCGCGGCCAGTGAAGACGGGCGTTATGAGGCAGGGATGGGCATCGATGCTGCCGACGTAGACGGCGACGGCTGGCTGGATGTCTATGTCACGCATCTGGATTTTGAATTGAACCGTCTTTACCACAACAATCACGATGGAACCTTCACCGATGACACGTTCCGTTCGGAGATCGGCAACAAGGCGATTCTGCTCAGCGGTGTGTCCATGAAATTTATCGACTACGACAACGACGGATGGCCCGACATCTTACAGTTGAATGGAGCCATGCTCGACAATATTCAGCTGTATCACAACCAGGTCTTCTACAAACAGCCGCTTTTGATGTTGCGGAATCTGGGTCAGGGCCAGTTCGACAAAGTCTCAGATTCCCTCGGTCCTGATTTCGTGCGGCCTATCGTCGGTCGCGGCCTGGCGACTGCTGACTACGATAACGACGGCGACATTGACCTCGTAACGAACAATCGCGATGACTATCCTTCCCTCCTGCGGAATGACGGTGGTAACGCGAACCATTGGCTAACTGTCTTGCTGATCGGGACAAAATCGAATCGTGACGGAACCGGTTCTTCACTGAAGCTGACCTCGCAGGGAATAACGCAAGTTGAACAGGCTAAGGGCGGTTCGGGCTACATGTCCGCGAGCGATCCGCGCATTCATTTTGGTTTGGGGAAGCGGACCAAAATTGAGTCGCTCGTTATCATTTGGCCGAGCGGCCAGGTGGATCAACTGAGCAACCTTCCCATCGATCAGGTTATTGCGGTTCAAGAGGGCAAGGGAATCGTGCCGCGAAAGTTCCCTAAAATTGTCGGCGGCAAACAATAAATGAAGAGGCCGCTCACTCAGTTGAGCTGAAACTTTGCGGGAGCACTTCATGTTGGATTCGGACCAATTACGAGTATGAATTTTCCACGGCGTCGCTTCCTTGGGTCTTCTCTCCTTCTTTTCGGTAGTTCCCTCGTGGATGCACTCACCACTCCGGTCTGGCGCTGGAGAAACGGCTTGGTGCTTCAATCGAACACAACCGCGAGTCCAACGGCCCCGGTGCAGTTCGTCGATGTGGGTCGGGAAGCTGGCCTGAACGTTCCCAATGTGTGGGGCGGTACCGATCACAAACGCTACATCATTGAGGCCAAGGGAAGTGGTTTGGCGTTCTTTGACTACGACAACGACGGCTGGCTCGACATCTACCTAACGAACGGAACTCGACTGGCAGAGAAGTGGCCTCCTGGGAAAGCGCCGACTTCGCAGCTGTTTAAGAATAATCGCGACGGCACCTTCACGAACGTTACGGAGAAATCCGGTCTTGCTCGGACTGGCTGGCAGACCGGCACTTGCGTTGGCGACTATGATAACGACGGCTGGGACGATTTGTTCTGTTGTTTTTGGGGACACAACATACTGTTCCACAACAACGGAGACGGGACTTTCACGGACGTAACTCGCAAAGCCGGACTTTACAACGAAATGGTTCGCTGGGGTGCAGGCTGCACTTTCCTCGATTACGACCGAGATGGGAACCTTGACCTGTTCGTGTGCAATTACATCAAACTCGACCCAGCTCAAACTAATTCGACTGAAACGGCAACTTGCCAGTGGAAAGGCATTCCGGTGATGTGCGGTCCGCGGGGCCTTCCGGGCGACACCAACGTCCTCTATCACAACAACGGAGATGGAACTTTCACAGATGTATCTGAGAAGGCGGGCATCCTGAAGCCAGGTCCCCGGTATTCGATCACCGCGGCCGCCTACGACTTCGATAACGATGGCTGGCCTGACATATATGTCGCAGTGGACTCGCAGCCGAGCATCCTGTTCCACAACAATCACGATGGCACGTTCAGCGATATTGCAGTAATGGCAGGTTGCGCGTATAGCGAAGACGGTCATGAACAGGCGGGCATGGGCGTAGCGGTCGGCGATTATGACTGTGATGGCTGGCTTGACATTTTCAAGACCAACTTCGCAGACGATACCAGCAATCTGTACCGCAACAACGGCGATGGGACGTTTATTGACATGGCTTTCTCGTCAGGAATCGCGATCAACAGCCGATATGTTGCGTGGGGCTGCGGCTTCATCGATTATGACAATGATGGCTGGCCAGATTTGATGCAGATCAATGGCCACGTATATCCGGAGGTTGCTGATCACGAGGTTGGCCAGAGCTACAAGAATCCTCGCATCGTATACCAGAACCTGGGCAACGGGCAGTTTAAGGATGTCTCCGCGATGATGGGACCGGGAATCAGCGAGCGCTTCTCCAGCCGGGGCGCGGCGTTTGGAGATTATGACAATGACGGTGATGTAGACGTTCTCGTCTTAAACATGAACGACTTGCCATCACTGCTGCGCAATGATGGCGGCAATAAACAGAATTGGATCAAGATCAAGCTTATTGGAACGAAGTGCAACCGCTCCGCCATCGGGGCCCGAGTGCGCATCGTAACCGGCAAGCATGTCCAGATGGACGAAGTCCACAGCGGATCAAGCGTCATGTCTCAGAGTGACCTGCGCCCGCACTTCGGTCTGGGCAAGGCCCAGTCGGTCGACGTCGTGGAAGTGAAGTGGCCGACCACGGGCAAGATCGAACGGTTCACCGAGGTGAAGGCCAACCAGATACTCACGATCCGGGAGGGCAGCGGAATCGTTGCAGCGATCAGTCCCCAGGCGAAACAGCGTCCATAGAAGTCTCATTCTTCCGCATTTGTCGGCTTGATGCCCAACGAGTATCAGTGCGGGCGCTTTGGGCTGCAATAGGTCCCACACTCGCACTGTCTTATCCAACCCGGCCGATGCCAGACCGTTCCCATCGGGAGAGAACGCGACCGACGACACTCCATCTTGATGCCCGGCGAGTATGAGTGCTGGGGCTTCGGGATCGCAGAGATCCCACACCCTTACCGACTTGTTGTAGCTGGCCGAGGCCAAACGACCGCCGTCGGGAGCAAGGGCAATCGCCGTGACCCCAACCGACTGGCCCCGGAGTATGAGTGAATCAGGGAGGCGCTGCCGTAAGTCCCACACTCGCGCGTGCGATGGGAAGAGTTGAAAAGGACGTCCTTTTATCCTGAACTGGGGAGTGGTGTCCGGGAATGGACGGCATCCACTAGATTCGCGCTGAATCGGCGTTCATCCTTCAAGCAGTTCCGGAAATGCTGTGATACGCAACCGCGAGATCTCTGAACTTAAAGACAAACTTGGCCAGGAAAAGCTGTACCTCGAAGAGGAGATTCGCAGCGAGCTGAACTTGAGCACATTATTGAAGCACCCCAGCCCTGAAGAAGGTTTTGGAATTGGTGGAGACGGTCGCATCCAGCGATTCTACTGTGCTGCTGCTGGGCGACACGGGGACGGGCAAGGAGTTGATCGCGCGCGTTATTCACGACCACAGCCGGCGTAAGGGCCGCACCTTTGTCAAACTCAACTGCGCCGCCGTTCCGACGGGATTGCTCGAAAGCGAATTATTTGGGCATGAAAAGGGGCCTTGTTACGAAGATCAATTTTTTCGAATTGAGCGTTGGAAACTACATGGACAACAGTGCGAACCTTGTCCAGCATGGGCTGATACGCCATCCGGACGGCACTCTCACCACGTTCGACGTTCCGGGAGCGGGCACTGGCAGCTACCAAGGCACGGGTTGTCCTAGTCTGGCCACTGCACAGACTGGATCACACAATTACACGCTACTTCTAGGTTCCGATTTCCTGTGCGATCCGAGCGACGCCTCCAGCTCAGGAATAAATCAAAGCCAGGAACGGATTTGCCCACAACGTGAATCGACCCTATAGAGTTTCTGATTCGGCCGATCTTAACTTTGAGTTTGCATTCTCGAAAGATACTTTGGAAAATGCTCTCCTCGAAGGAGGATTCTACAGTGTCTGCGGCTGCGGAAGGCTTAATGCGCTTGGAGTCCTGGAAAGAGATCGCTAATTTTTTCAAGCGTGAAGTGCGCACTGTCCAGCTATGGGAACGTCACGAAGGGCTGCCGGTGCACAGGCATCATCACCGTAAGTCGGCAACAGTGCATGCATACGAGAGCGAACTGCGCGCGTGGTGGGATCTGCGATGCAGAGCACAACTGACAGGTGAGACTCTGAGTGTGAGCGCGAGCATAAACCTTGCCGCCGCGTTTCGTTCGACGAGATCCTCAATGAGTCGAGGACGGATTCTCCTGCCGTAACAGATTTTCAGTTGACATGAATGTGATGTAACAAGAGCAGATTTGTGCTGCGGTGACAAGTGTGTCCTCTGAGAAAAACTAGACCAAATGGTGGAATGACGCTATGACCTTCATCACACGACGTCAGTTTTCCAAAACTATCGTAGGAACGGCAGCGGCCTTGACGGCTCCAGGTCTGTGCGCTTCGGCGGGAAGAGCGCTAGACATGAAGAGCGCTGACGAAATTGCGGGCCTCTCGTTGACCGAGGCCGCGTCCAAAATTCGGTCAGGGACGCTGACATCGACGCAAGTCACAAAAGCTTGCCTGGAGCGCATTCGCATCTACCAGCCCAAGCTCGATGCCTTCATCACCGTGCTCGGCGATCAGGCTCTCGCGCAGGCTGCGCAGCTCGACAAGGAAGCGAAGGCCGGTAAGTTTCGGGGCCCGCTGCATGGGGTCCCAATCGCACTGAAAGACAACATCGACACAGCGGGCATACGGACCACTGCCGCCAGCATGGTCTACGATGACCGCGTTCCCACAGAAGATGCCGAAGTTACGCGCCGTCTCGCCACGGCCGGCTCAGTGTGCATCGGGAAGACCAATCTGGATGAGTTTGCCGATGCCGTGAGCTATTTCGGTTCGGCCCGCAATCCTTGGGGTCTGGATCGTGACCCCAGCGGTTCCTCCAGCGGCTCTGCTTCGGCCGTGTCCGCCACGTTGACCTACGGCGCGTTAGGGACGGACACCGGTGGATCGATTCGCCTGCCCGCTGCCTATTGCGGGATCGTCGGCATCAAAGCCACCTACGGTTTGGTACCGATACGCGGCATTGTCCCACTCGCGGTTTCTCTCGATCATTGCGGGCCGATTACCCGATCCGTGGCGGACGCAGCTCTCATGCTGAATTCGCTGGCCGGCTACGACAAGCTTGATATCACCAGTGTTGAGCATCCCAAAGAAGACTACGTCGCCGCGATGGATCAACCTCTCTCTGGTTTTCGACTGGGCATCCCCCGCGCCCCGTATTATGACCATCTCGATGCGGATACAGCCAAAGCCGTGGAGGCCGCGCTTGGCGTGCTCGCGAAAATGACCAAGAGCGTGAAAGATGTCAGTTTGCCTTCGGTCGCCGCCTACACCTGGATGGACCTCAACAGCATCGGCCAGGAGGTTTATGCCTACCATGAGGATCTGTTCAAAGCCCGCGAGCCTCGCTATGGGCTCTCGCTTCGGCTGCAGTTGCAGCAGATGCGCGAGAGCCTTGACTCGACCACCAGCGCTTGCAGCACTAAAGTCTCCAACTACATCCGCCATCGCTGGGATCTGACCTTGTTGCGGCGCACCGTGGATGACGCCTTTACCGATTTCGATTTAGTAGTGGTGCCTACGCTTCGCATCATTCCCGAAAAGCTAAGCTATGTGATCGACCGGCAGGAACATCCGAAGCCGCACAACCCAGAAACTGTTGACCTCGACAACTGCACTCCATTCAATGTGTATGGACTGCCCGCAATTTCGGTGCCCTGCGGATTTGCTCGTGACGGTATGCCCATCGGTTTGATGATCGCCGGACCTCGCTTTTCCGAGGGCAGAATATTCGCGCTCGCCCGAGCTTATGAACAGGAGACGAAATGGGACTTGCGGCGTCCACCCCTGACACCTGACACGCCCGTTCCTCCGCTTCGACCCGTCTCCGACGAGAGCGCAACCGGCAGGTGAGAGGGCAGATTCGCGGTGGAACGGTTTGCGAAAGAACGAACGAGAGCTTCCCGGCAAGGGGAGCTCTCGAACACTTCCTTTTTACGTTTTCTTCGTGATCGGCGGAACTGGCATCTCAGGCGTGAGGCTGGGCTTCCGCATGTGCCATTGCGTCGCCTTTTCGTAGGCGTTTGCCAGCGCCATGATCCGGCCCTCTGAAAAGCGCGGCCCAGCGATCATCAGCCCAATCGGCAACCCGCTGGCAGAGAATCCGCAAGGTATGGAGATTGCCGGGATGCCGTAAATGTCGAATGGCGTGCAATTGGAAATCTTCTCCGGCTCCAGAGGCTTTGGATCTTCTTCACGGCTCAGGGCCTCGCTGATCGTCCGCGAGACAATGCGCATCGTCGGCAAGGCAACCACGTCGAAGTTCGCGAAAGAGTCATCGATCGTCCGCCGGGTCCGCTGCAAATCAGACTGGAATTGCACATAGTCAGAAATCCGCTCACTGCAGGTTTCGTCAGCGGCGGTGTTGTAACCGCTCTGTATGCCTGTCAAGATCCGTTTGACTTGCAGGGAATACGCTTGGGAGTTATGGATCAACATCTTTCTGTGATACGCCTCTGGTTCTGCTCCCGCTGACTCCCAGGAGAAAGACGAAACCGAAGGAAGATACACGTCGTCCACGCTCTTGGTCAGCTTGGACAAGACGAGAAGTGCCTCTTCCACTGCCTTACTGGTTTCATCGTCCAGATGATCGAAGAAGGGAGCGCGGGGGACGCCCAGGCGCAGGCCCGATATAGGCTGTTTCATCGACTCAACGTAGTTTTCGGTCGGATGCTCGACGCTCGCATTATCTAATTTGTCGTATCCGGCGAGATGGTTCAGCATCATGGCGGCGTCCTCGACGGTCTTCGTCATTGGGCCGCAATGGTCTAGTGAATAGACGCAGGGAATGATTCCGCGAATGGACACCAGGCCGACAGTGGGTTTCAATCCCACGATGCTGCAATAGGCTGCCGGCATGCGGATTGACCCACCGGTATCGGTGCCGAGTGCTCCGAAGCACAAATCGCCCGCAACAGCTGCCCCCGACCCGCCGGAAGAACCGGCTGGAACGTGGTCCAGTGCCCATGGATTGCGTACTGGACCGAAATAGGTGGAAGCCGTGGTGTCGCCCATGGCGAATTCATGTAGATTTGTCTTTCCGATGAGGACGGCTCCAGCCTCTTTCAGCCGACGCGTTACCTCGGCGTCTTCGGCAGGTACGCGGTCATCGAAAACCGCGCTCGCGCCCGTGGTGCGTACCCCGACCGTATCGATGTTGTCTTTCAGTGCGATTGGAACTCCATGCAGTCGGCCGCGAAACTTACCAGCCTTGGCTTCCAGGTCCAGTTCGGCTGCCTGAACGAGTGCCTGACGCTCCATCACCGTGATATATGCATTCAGTTTCGGATTGTAGGTCTTTATGCGGTCCAGGCAGGCTTTTGTCAGCTCCGTGCTGGTCAGTGTTTTCGCATGAATATGCTTTGACGCCTCACCCAGGCTCAACGCACAGAGGTCCTGTGATGCGGACTCGCTTGTGGCTCCCACCGCAGCCCTCGGCACCACGCGCATGGCGCATGCGGCAGTTGATAGCGCAATGAAAGTGCGACGATCGATTCGTCCCATGTGTACTCTCTTCCGGCACTGCATTTTATTGAGTTACTCGCACTGCTCAGCCCGGCCCAGAGGTCACAACCTAGCTGATCGATGCGAGATTAAAAACTGAGTCTCAAAGAGAACTGTTGAATTCTGGGTTGGGTCAGCGTGGCTGAATAGAAACCGAAATTTCCAGCGTTGAATTGCGACTGCAGAGAATAGTTCGGGTTTGTGTCGAAGCGGACGGCGTTGGTCACGTTGAAGACCTCCCACGAGAAATTCAGATTCATGCGCTCCCGCACTTCCCATTTCTTGCTGAGTCCGCCGTCGATTCCAAAAAAGCCATCACCGCGAAAGGCGTTGCGGGTGCCAGCTTCTCCAGGGATAGGATAACGAAGAGGAGAGCCACTCAATATGTTGGCTTCCAAGGCGTTAGGATCTGCAAACACCTGCGGTCCCTGGCCAGGAACGTAATGCTTATGAATCTTCACATCTCCGGTCGACACCAGAAAGCTCTGATACGACCACGCGGTGACCCAACCGGCTGCGATCTGCGAACCGAATGGCAATCCGCTGGTCCAACGCCCGAGGCCAGAGAGCTGCCAGCCACCGATCACGGCGTTCAGAAACCCATGCGCGCCGCCGAGGAATGGTTGTGAGTGCCCAAAAGGCAGCTGGTACACCCAGTCCAAGGTGATGAGATGCCGACTATCGAAGTCAGATACCGCTCGATTCAGCTTGGGGTTGAAGACATTGATGATCTGGCTAAACGAATTGAATGTGGTGTTGGAGACAGTGTTGAAGACTCCGCCCAAGCGTTCGGAGTCCGAACCGAGGTCGATCGATTTGCCGAATGTGTAGTTGAAATCCGCCTGTAGGCCGTGCCTCATCGGGTGTCGCACAATAATCTGTGCGGAGTGATAACTACTGGTACCAATCGACGATTGCGTGAACAGGTCGCTGTATTGACTCGGGTAGTATCGGTTCACCACGCCGCCGCAGCCCGGCGAACATAAGACGTCCATATCGTAGATTGCATAAGACGCATTCAGCAGATCCGTTCTGAAATGATCATAGATATTCTGCGTCGCCGAATATCCCGGAGTTCCCACTGCGCTGGCGCCCGAGCCGGCGGCATCCGGGAAAAGATTCTCCCAGTAGGGAATCGGCTGTACACTCGTCGTCGGAACATTGTTGTACGCCATCGTTTCGATCAAATCCGCTGCGTGGAAGTAATCCATGCCTGATTTTTTGTCGACCAGATTTAGCGGCATTGCCAAGTCGCGATTTTGCAGTAGCCTGCGCCCAAGCCGCCCGACATACGCAAGTTCCACGGTAAAGCCTCCCGGCACCTCCCGCTGAACGGAAAAGTCCATCTGGTAGGAGTATGGTGTCTTCACACCGTCGTCCACGGTAAAGACAAATCCCTCAGCCCCGAGCGGAGGCGTGTATGGAAATGCGACCGTTGAGGTTGGCTGTGTCAGAATCGACAAGTTTGTGGGGATGTTCTGCAGCCCAGTGAATCTTGGAGCTGCACCGGGCGCGACCCATCCGGCTGGAGTTGCGTTTGATCCCAGAAGACCGGCCGATCCACCGGTACTCACAATGTTCGCCACCGCCATGCCGAAGTTGTCATAGTCCATGCCAAATCCTGCACGAATCGAGGTCTTCTGGTCATAGGCATAAGCGATCCCTACGCGTGGAGCGAAGTTGAGATTCGCCATGGGCCACATCGGCTTGCCGTGATTTGCGTTGCCGGAGAGAACATAGTTGAAGTTCGGCTGAACGCTATTGCCCAAAGCAGCTTGCGCGACGCGGGTGTTGAACCACTTGCTCACGCTCACGTCTTGCTGCACCTGTTGCCCATTGACTTCGTATGGTGTTTGCGCCAATGAATGACGGACGCCGAAGGTGAGCGACAAATTTGGACGGACACGAAATGTGTCTTGCACGTAGTATTCGAACTGATTGCTCTTGAAGTTCCGGTCCACCAAGGCGCCTTGGGGGAGAAGTGCTCCAGCCCCCTGTGAGACCTTGTATACGTAGTTCAAGTTGACGGCGGCTATGACCCCAGCGAGGTTCATGGCCGCGTAGCTGTAGGAGTTGTCAAAACCTGGCGCAACACTCGGGAACCCCAGCTGAGGGAATCCGGAGGGGTCTAGATCCTGACCGGTGTTGGCGATACTGTCGAAGTATTCACCAAACGAAGACGCGGCCGTGTTGTAGGAATATGCGTCCGTGTCCGTGATGGCACGGACAATGCGATAGTTGACCCCAAACTGCATCGTGTGCTTGCCCTTCGTCCAAGTCAGATCGTCGATGAAGTTGTGGCCTGGGACCTTGAACAGAGATGTACGCGTCTCTCCGACGGGATTGCTCACACTCGCGAGTGTCACGTACGGCCCGTGGCCGGATCCACGGTTGGAGTAGCCCTGGCGTATGAAGCCGTAGCGCGCGTTGTTCACAACGCCTGGACTTATGGTCCATATTTCACCAACTCCGATGCCCTTCGTGTTACTCGTGTACGTATTAATCGCAGCAGCCCCGGGGAAGGGAGGAGGATCGGAACGATGGTCGTTCTGAAGATTGCCGCGCACGAACATTCGATGGCGTTCCGAAATGGCATAGTCGATCTTGCCAATGTAGGTGGCGAGATTGGTAGGATTTGGCGCGGACCACGAGAAAGAATTCGTGTTATAACCGTCCCCGGCGAGTGCACCGTTTGGCATAGGATACGAATTGAACACCGCCAAAATATTCGGATCGTCTCCCGCCCCCCAGGGACAAGTCCCTAGCGCCGAACAATGTGGATCGAGCTTAGCGAAGTCTGACGGAGTGAGGGCAAACACGCTCTGTCCGCCGCTGGAATCGATGTAGGGATAAGTGAGCGAGCCGGTGCGGAAAGATGCGGTCGGCACGATCTGGGTCACCTGCTGGTTCTCGGCTGTTCGCTGTGCCTCATAGTTCAGGAAGAAAAAGGCCTTGTCTTTCTTGATGGGCCCGCCGACAGCTGCTCCGAATGTATTGCGGATCAACTCCCCGGGCCGGTTGGGGCGGCCTTCGGCTAGTTCGGCTTCCTTGTTGAACCAATTGTTAGCGGCAGTGAAGGTATTACGGTTGTACTCGTAGACGCTGCCGTGAACGGAGTTCGTGCCGCTGCGGCTCACCACATTGACTTGGGCGCCAGAGGAGCGGCCCGAGTCGACGCCAGAATTGGTTGTGGAAACGCGGAACTCTTCCACCGAGTCCAGGGTCGAACGTAAGACTCCAGTAAACGCATAGCCATGGACTTGGTCATTGTTGTCCAAGCCATCGAGAGTGACGTTACCCTGATCCGACCTGGCGCCGGCTACCGAACCGCTCCGGCTGTCCTGATCCTGGTTTACGTTGTGTCCGAGATAGAGAACTCCCGGCTGCAGACTCAACAAGTCAGGCACGTTCCGTCCCTCCATCGGTAGCGCTTGGACGGAGGCATTTTCGACTGCGTTGCCGATAGACGCGTCGGTTGTGTTCAGCACAGGCATCGCGGAGTCCACGTCCACGGTGGTCGTGGCGGAGTTCACCTGCAGGGTCACATTACGGGTCGCGGGTTGATCGACCAGCAACTGAACATTGACGTGCTGCTCTGCGAAACCTGCGCTGGTCAGAGTGAGAGCGTAAGTTCCGGGTGGGACCTGCTGGAATTCGTAAATACCATTCGCCTCGGTCTCGCGACGAGCGTGAAAACCTACATCTTTCCGCTCCAGCACAACCGCCACCCCGGCTATCACTGCACCAGAGGGATCAGAAACGATACCCCGTAAAGAGCTGGTTGCTACTTGTGAATGCACGCACGGCGACAAAAGGAGGAGCACCACCGGCAGCCATCGGCTGACAGGGATCGTCTTCGCGAGTCTCGGGTTCGAAAGGGATTTGAGAGCATTGCTTTGAAGAGAGATGTTCATTTAGGCCCCTGGTGAAATAACTTGTTGTTAGCTCGAAGAATCGCAGACGGGAGAACTGAGTTCCGCTAGGAAACTAGTTAATTGTGATTGACGTTGTATCGAAAGCGAAAAGGCGCGAAAAGGGACGAAATGGTGCGAACCGCCTGGAAAGGCGCGATGTTCTGGAAAAAGCTACCAAGGGCAGCCAACTGGGGCATTCCTTCGCGTATCAGTTCCCGAGGTCAGGCGAACGTCGCACTCAAGGACCGCACAATTCTTCGGTACGCGGGATCGCATTGTGTGTTCGTGCGTCATCAGCCCGAAGTGTGGAATTTGGGTAGTCATCAGACCACAAAAACCAACTCGAGTTCGGGATGACACCGAGGTTCATCAGAGCAGTCTGCCGCCCAGGATGTTACCTTGGTCATGCCCGCGCGCGAATCGCTCCCATAGATTCTTTCCATTGGACTCGGGCTGCAACTTCGTTCATGCTGAACTTACTTCGCACCCTGCTCCGCAGCCGGTTTCCGCGAAGTAGATGTTTGCTGCCGCTGGCGAGGCAAACTTCCTAACCCCGTTGTTCTCCAAATGAAATCTGAACGTTTGTATCGACATCGGATCCGGCGGTGCAGGAGATTGACATGTTAACCAGTTCATCAAGACGGAGGCGGGAATATCTGCTGATCAGCGATTTCGACCAGACGCTGAGTCACAACGACTCGGCCGTTGTGCTGAGTGAGATACTCGGAATCTCAGACTTCCGCCAGCGAGTCGCCGGCCTATCGGACATTCATCTTGTGCAGCAAGGTGGAGAGCTAGCATATCTCCTACTCCATGACCCAGAGTTTCGGTGTGTTCGCAAGGAGCACCTGATCGAGGTGGGCAAGCGAGTTCGTCTGAAGGCAAACGTTGAGTTGCTGTTGAGGTCTCTTGAGAATCTGGAGGGCTTCCACTTCTGTTGTCACGTACTCTCGTCTGTGCCAGAGGAGGTCATTCAGTCAGCATTGGCCGGCATCGTTCCCGAAAATCACATTCACGGAACGCAATTCCGCTATGCCTCCGATACAGGCGAGATTCAGTACATTGTTCGCGCGCCTGCGGGTTACGGCAAGGTTGCGGTGCTTGAAGATCTGCGCAGCCGCGCGGGAGTGGGTCACGATCGTTTGGTGTATGTCGGCGACGGCAGTTCGGATGTCCACGTGATGCTGCACGTCAACCGGCTGGACGGATTGACGATCGCGGTCTCCGAGAACAAACCCCTCAATGAGATTGCAAAGCGCACTGTACTAAGCGACGATGCTCTCTGTGTGCTCGTGCCCATCCTGGAGGAGATCGCTGGATACGATCCTGTGCGGGTTCGAACCGTGTTTGAGTCGCAGGGATTGGTTCTTGGAGTGGGGAAAAACGCGTACGGATTCGCTGACGATTGCAGTCGGACCAAGGACGAGCTGGAGCATCACCTCTCGGATATTCGCAGACTGGCCACAAGTCATGGTCTCAATGCTGAGGAAAGAGAGACGGCTGCGCGTGCCGAGCGTTTCGCCATTGGTCTGCTGAGGGAACACGATGCATCCGGTCACGACGGCGAGCGATGCCCGTTCGCCACACGGATTTAGATCCGCTTCGTCTAGGCCGACTTCTGCTGGTCTTGTTCGGCTGAGGGTGTGGGCCGTGTTGATTTCCTATCCGTGACTGGCCTCGCCGCAATCGAAGTCGAGATGAACAAGGGGCGGTAAAAGCGATGCATGCAACCGTGGCATCTGACGGGGCGAAGCAGAACAAGACTATCAAGTCCTCCCAAGTGTTCTTCCTATAGGGTTCGAGATGTAAATCTCCGACGACCGATGGCAGTACGGAAAATCCTATCGGCCCATCCTGAGCACTTCAGCCTGCTAATTGGTGATGTGGACCAGGGTCCCCAACGAGGGCATCGCTCCCAATAATTCTGTGCAATGGCTGCACAAACTCAAACCCATGACGAAACACGTTGCGATCTCGCACAACGGCGCGGGTTATTAGGGTGTTGCCTGGAAGTTTGATTTGCAGTTCGAGCTCTTCTCCCTGGTGCAATTCGACCGGAAGAATCGCAGATATGCCGGATTCGCTAATGTCAAGGGTCCGACCAGGTAACAAGTCGTTTTCTGTGCGCACCGTCACTTCGACTTCTAGCTCACGTCGCGGGTCACGGCGTTTTTCGGTTATGTAGCTAAGTTCGTTCATACGCAGAAGTAGATCTTCGTCACAAGACACACCGCACCAGCCGCTTAGTCACAAGAAACGCTCATCGACAGGGAGCCGTCCGCAGATCGATGAGCGTGTCCTCTCCCGGAACAGGCGAGATAGAAAGAGTAAACCAACTGCATGAAGGAAACCTGAAAACTGAGTGATCCTGCCAATAGACACCAGGCACCCTATTTCTTCTTCGGATTTCGTAACTAACTTCAAGTAGTTACTAGGACCTGCTCATATCTACGCGAGACTCGTAGAGAGTTGGAGGTGCTCGCGCAGTCGCCACCATAATCTGGCAATCGCAAACGTTACAACGAGCCAATCCTCAGGAGGTTGACGTTCGATCAAGCGGCCCGGTTCCTCGTGGTCACGCTTATGTCGTTCACCAAGGAGCCAGAGAGATGATGGAAGTACTCTTTCACCTCCCTCGAATCCGGGACCCTCCGCGAAAGCGTGCTCGGCATGTGGGCACAAGAAGATAATCCAGCGACATAGTGTCATTTGTTTTCGAGGAGGAGAAGGGATGCCAAACGGATGGCTTCAGAAAGAGAACGGCTTGAGGCTGCGTGCCTGGTTACGCACAATCTGATTAGCAAACTAAGCGGCCATTGTCGGCCATTCTGAAGGACACTGTCAGCGGAACGACCAAGCCTGAACCTTAGGCTCTCGTTTCCGTCGGTCGAACTGAACAAAGAAATCCCGCCCGAGTTATCCCGAGCGGGAGTCTTGGAAGCGCCGCACTGTTTTGCTAGGCTTTGGCTGCCTTCTTTGCCGCTTTGACCTTTGCCCAGCGAGCACGTTGCGCGGTTGCGATTCTTTTCCGAGCTGTTGCCGATAGCGTTCGCTTCTTGGGCATCGCGATTACATTTTGCTTTCCGTTCTTCGCCTTCACCTTTGCCCATCGTGCTCTCTGTGCTGCCGCGATTCTCGCCCGTCCAGCCGCTGACATCCTGCTCCGAGTTCTTGTGGGTTTTCCGTATGTAGAGCCGAATGCTGCGAGCGCTGCTCCAACCCCTCGAAGTTCTTTGGTCAACCGATCCTGTTCCTTCTTCAACATCCGTACAACACCACCCATGTTTGTCATTGAGGACCCCCGGCAGGGATTGTAGCAGTAGGGCAGGTGCAAGTCGGCTTATTGGAATCGTCCGAGGTAAGGCGAAGATATATTGAAAACGAAGTGGGAAGTAAAAACGGAATGAGCGCGTTTAGCCTCGCCCCTCTTGCAAAGTCGGGCCGCTTGGGCCTGCGCTTGTTCGGCAAAGTCCCGCGTTCTCGTTACTTTTCAACTGCCAGCCATCGAAATTTGAAGTTAGACATAATCTCTCCAGGATCGATAATGCACCCCATGGGCTCCTTTATGTCTGTTGAGGATTCACACGTAGATGTACTGCACGAAGTCAGTATCTGCCTTGGAGCGGGTGAAAGATTTCACGAAGTCCTGAGCCGAGTTGTTGAGTTTGCTACCGCGCTAGTGAAGTGCGATTCTTGTCTGATCTACGTGCTCGAAGGCGACGAACTCGTGCTTCGGGCCTCAAAGAACCGGCATCCCCAGGTTGTTGGCCGCCTGAAGATTCGCGTCGGACAAGGCATCGCGGGATGGCTGGCGGAACACTGTGAGCCGGTAGCTATACCAGAAGATGCCGCCCACGATCGGCGTTTCCATTTCTTCCACGAGTTGGCAGAAAACAGTTATGAAGCGCTTCTCTCCGTGCCTGTGATGTGTCGCGGACACGTCTGTGGAGTCATCAACCTGCAGCACCGCCAGCACCATGTTTACCGCCGACGAGAGATTCGTATGATCTCCACTGTCGGATTTCTGGTCGGCACGGAGATCGAACTAGCGCGATTGGAAGAAGCGAACCTGACCCTCGCAGAACAACTGGAGACCCGGAAAGTCGTAGAACGCGCCAAAGGCATTCTGCAGCGCGATCTGGGACTAAACGAGCAACAAGCCTACCTATTCCTGCAGCAGCAGAGCTGCCGGAAACGAAAGGCCATGAGGGAGATCGCCAAAGCCGTCCTCTTGAGTGACGAAGTCCGAGGAAATTCACAGTCAACCGACCTAGGCCGCCGTCGGCCCGGACACTCCTTCCAGCATGACGCTCCCTTCAGACTAACGCCCCCCAGACTGCAACGCGCGCGTTAAGTCGCTAGTCTCTGCCTCAAACGCTATCTAACTTCCGCATAGTTTTCCAACGTGGAAAAAATGATTGGCCGCATCGCCGATTTAGACTTGCAATTCGCCCGCCCCTTGCTGGACTCTTTGCCCAGATACACGGCCTAGCCTCGCCTTTGGCCGGAAAGAGTGAGAGGGGTCAGAGGCGAGGCCTGTGTGGCAACCTGCTTCAGTGATTATCTCTGTCCTCATTGCGGCCAAGTAGCGAAGGACCCCATGCCGGTGCTTTCGATTCGGTCTTGATGGCCCGATTGGTATGCGAGCACTGCGGGCGTGAGTTCATTGTTGAGAATGACGTTCCATGACCGCGATCAACTCGTATGTGGTCAGTCTGCGCGCCTCACCTTTGCCCACCGTTCTCTCTGAGAGCTGCGATCCTTCTGCGACCCGCGTCGCTTTCGTCCCATTTGGTCCCAAAGTAAGCCTGAGATTACACCTGGCGGAGCGGATTGAGGAGGTCCACGCCGGGAAAGTGTTTTTCGTCGTCCGTAACGACGATACAGTCGTTTGCCTCCCCGATCGCCGCAACGACCATATCGAAAGCACTCCTCGGTCGCCCTGCGTGAGTTCCCTGGGACATGAGACGTGCCCAGATGAGTGCTGCGTCCTCGTCGAAAGCCAATACGCGTCCGCGGAAGAGCGCTGAGGGACCCTCGGGACCTTTGAACCATTCTTCAAGTTGCCTCCGTTTTTTCCCTGACGGCTTTTCCAAAATGCCGCGATATATTTCGGCAAGGCTCAAAGAACAAATGAACAGATCGTCGTCCACTTGCGTGGCCATCCATTCCGTGAGCGGCCGGGACGGGAGAGGTTTTGTGGCGTTACTGATAATGTTGGTGTCGAGGAGATACCGCGTCATAGATTGACTTTCCTGCCCCCATTCACCGGACGCTCGATCGTCAGCTCGGCCCCAACCAGTGGGGAGCGACGAAGAGCCGCCAAAATGCCACCTTTTTCTTCCTTGAGTGTAGGGGAGACCGTTCGTATCACCTCCGTCCGAATTCGATTTGCATCCGGGTCATTCTGCGCGAGCCGCTTTGCCAGTAGACGAATTAGATGGCGATCCGAGCCGAGACCGAGAACCTCAAATCGTGCAATACCCCGTTTCCGAAGCCGACTTCGGTAGTTCTTAATTGCGCGCCTTTGGGCCGTATTGGCCATATCGCACCTCCTATATCCTGTAATATATCCGGTAATGATGATTTCCGCAAGGGTGGGAATAGTCGCATTAACGTGCACCATCGGCGGCGCAAACCGATTCGGGCCCTGTTGCTACCGCTGGACGGGCAAGTGCCCCTGCAACAGGGTTTACATAAATTTCCCATCAGTGTTTTGTGATTTAATTGTCAGCATGGAACCGGCTGAAATTAGTCCGCGCCCTGTAATTGGAGCGATCGTGGCGGCGAGCGGCCTCGCGGTGTCATTCCTCCTCTGGCTGCTGTACGTGCATCATGCGTCCGCTGATTTTGTCGGGCGCTGGATGTTTCTGCCAGCACTTAACGCCCTTCTGAACGGATTGTGCGCGCTTGCGCTCTGCGTGGGATTGTATTTCATCAAACATCACAACCGGGAAGCCCATCGCACGAGCATGTTGCTGGCTTTTGTGTTCTCTTCCGCTTTTCTCATCAGCTACGTCGTGAATCACGCCCTACACGGTGACACGATTTTCCCCGGCCATGGCCTCGTGCGCACGCTGTACCTTTCCCTCTTAACCAGTCACGTAATTCTTTCCATCGTTGCACTGCCGATGGTGCTGACCACGTTCTTTCTCTCGTTGACGGGCCGTTTCGCGATGCACCGCCGAATCGCACGCTTGACGTTTCCCATTTGGCTATACGTTTCGATTAGCGGCGTAGTGGTTTTCGTTTTCCTCAAGGCGTATGCGTACTAGACGCATTACTCGATGCTGAAGGAAGCGTGCGCCAGACGCCTTAGTCTTTCAGGCGGTAGACGCGGATGTAGTCGAAGTTCATGAAGAAGCCGGCTGCGTTTTTGGGCGGAGGCCGATTTGGGCGCTGCTGCCGAGATTGTGCTGCCAGGTTCCGCCGTGGGTCCAATGCTCACCGTCGTTGCTGGAGTAGGCGGTGTAGAGCTCAGTTCCACCAGGTCCCGAACGCTTCACGACGCGGAGCCAGGTGGTCTCGGCTGCCGGCCCAATGATCATGTTTCCATAGATTGGATAGTTGGGTGGGACTGGACCCATCTGCTTGCCGAATTCGGTCTGGCGCGTGTCGAAGTCGGGAAAGACATCGAGCTTGATGCTGTTCTGATCGTTTCCATAGATGGACAATGTGCCTTGCGCGAAGTTGTAGCAACACGAATTGTCGAAGGGAACACCGGTGGTTAGTTTGGTCTCTACCATGTAATTGCCCCTGGGAGCAGGTTCAGCCAGAATGGCAACGTGCTGCGGGTCGCTGTTCTCGTCGGGGCCCATGGTCTCCACCTGGTAGGAATTCCCCGTGAGGGTGTAGGCGTTGTTTGCACTGAGATGGATGAAATGCCACTGCGAGGACAGAGTGGTTGAATTGAATTCATCGGACAGCAACGTGATCTCCTGTCCGGGCTCGTCGTTCGGCGCGACCGCCGGTCGGTAGTAGCTACGGAGGACAGGTTGAAGTGGACCTGCAGCGATCAGTCCCCAGGCGAAACAGCGTCCATGGAAGTCTCATTCTTCCGCATTTGTCGGCTTGATGCCCAACGAGTATCGGTGCGGGCGCTTTGGGCTGCAATAGGTCCCACACTCGCACTGTCTTATCCAACCCCGCCGATGCCAGACCGTTCCCATCGGGAGAGAACGCGACCGACGACACTCCATCTCGATGCCCGACGAGTATGAGTGCTGGCGCTTCGGGAGGGAACGGCATAGGAGTGCTCAGGCCTCTTCGTCCGGCAGGCCTCCGGTTCCTGCCAGATCCTGAGGCTTGATTTTCTCAACGTTGAACTTCACTGCGCGCTCGCGCATTGTCTTCAACACTTCTTCGAGTGGGGGCGGCTCGCCCTTGATCCAACGCAGTGGATTGATGCGCGCCACCACGAACGAACGCAGATATGGACTGACCAGTCCGCGTTCTTTGAGCTTCTTGACCGCTGCTGCCACTTTCTCTTCAAGGTCGAGCACCATCGTGGCGCGCTTCTCGTGATCCTTGACGGCGACCCGTAGGGGCTCATCCGTGAAACTTTCAAGTCTCCGCAGGATGGAGTGATACGCTCCACCGCCAAAGCGCGGCATCTTCTCGTAGCACACGCCAAGGGTCACCAGAGCAGGTTCGTCGAGGTAGAAGGTGAATTGCGACTCGGGGCGGGTCGCGTCTTCTTCGACGAGGCCTCGGTAGATGCGGATTACTTCTAAGGCTCGCTCCTTCAGGTTGTGGGCCTTTTCGGTATTGAGCGCCAGGATCTGCCAAGCCACCTCACGGTCGGCCACAACCAGAGCAGTGATCGACTTGGCTCCGAGGCGGCGCATGGCTTCAAGGCGATGCCTGCCGTTCGGTGTCCAGAATCCGTGGTTAGGTGCCGTCACGGCTATGATCGGATCGAGGAATCGGCCGGTCTTATTGATCACGTCTGCGAGCCGTTTGTGATGGGTATCTGAAAGGTCTCGCTGAAACGGCGTTGGCTCAACGGCACCGATCGGCAAAACCGCAAGCAGGAGCGGATGTCCGCCGAGCGGTTCCTTGTACTGCCCGACAACGCACCCACCAGCCATGCCGATGGCTTCGGCAACGGCGGCAGCGTTTGCTGGATGTTTTTCGAGGCGGCACTCTCCTGGAGCAAGACCCTTAGTACCGGGTTTGGCTTTACGAGGCCGGCGTCGTGCTGGTGCGCGCTTGACCATAATCAAGATCTCCATTCTAGCCTCCGAATCGCTTGACTCGAACCACAGAATCCGACGGTCACCCAAACGCATCGAAACAGGTAGTTGAACGTGCATGTGAAATGAGATTCTTGGATGAAATCGAGCGGCAGGTCCTGGCGTGGCCCCAAGTATCAGCTCACTCGCACCGCTTTGGCGGCCGGGAATTCCGATTTCGGGCCGCAGAAATCGGACACGTACATACCGGTGGGATAGTCGACATTCCGTTTCCCCGCCCGCTGCGGGACGCATTGCTGGATGAGGGGCTCGCCGAAGAGCATCATTGGGTACCGAATTCCGGTTGGATTACCTTCCGAGCTCGGAGTGAGGACGATCTGAACCATGCGCTCTGGCTCATACGACTCTCCTATCTGCGTTATGCCGTTAAGACGGCTGCAGATCCGCAGGGTCTCGTTGAACGTGAGAGCGAACAACTGCATCTCAGTCCACGGTTCAAAACCCTGCTCGCGGCATTCTTTCCGAATTCGGCAAAACCAGCTTCTGCCGGGGCCGTACCTGCATAGCGGGGCGTAAAACCGCAATCATGTCATTCCGAGGCTTCCAACTGACCATCCAACAAAGCGAACAAGTGATTGAAGAGGAGGATCTCACGAAGATCGACATTATCGGCGCGGGAAACATCGGCGGGACATTGACTCGCCGGTTTCGAGTTTTAGCGCACGTCGTCTTTGTTGCCAATTCTCGAGGGCCTGAGAGTCTTAAAGAACTGGCGAAGGAAACGGGCGCAAAGGCTGTTACCGCGAAAGAGGCAGCGCGAGCGGGCGAAGTGGTGATTGTGACCATCCCTGAAGGACATATTCACGAATTGCTAAAAGATTTGTTCGCTGATGTTCCTGACAATGTGGTCGTCGTGGACACGGGAAACTATTATCCGCCCCCTCGGGACGTCGGATTGCGGAGATCGAGGCAGGTTTAACCGAGAGTCGCTGGGTCGAAAAACGGCTGGGAAGATCCGTAGTCAAAGCGTTTAACAACATTTACTCCAGGCACCTGCTCGAGAAGAGCCGTCCTGCAGGCACTCCGGATCGCATTGCTTTGCCCGTTACCGGTGACAATCCCTAAGCTAAGGCGATAGTGATGAAGCTTGTCGACCAACTCGGGTCTGATGCCGTCGATGCCGGTAGGCTCGACGATTCGTGGCGTCGGCAGCCGGATACACCCGTCTATGCGGCAGATTTCAACGCTGAAGGCGTGCGTCGCGCATGGGCGGAAGCGAGCAGGAAGCGTCCTCCAGAATTCCAGGCGACCGGGAAGAGTCCCGGCAGGTATGCGAAGCCTGCATGAGCGGTTGATTGACGAATCGGCGATATGAAAGCAATCCCAATTCCCGGAGCGGAAATCTACTACGAGAAGGGCTTCCTCTCTCCTGAGGAGGCGACAACTCTCTTCAGCACGTTGCTGGCAAAATGCTCTTGGGAGCGGCGGAAGACCACATTCAAGTATGCGGTGCCGCGTGACGAGGCATACTACGGCGATCCTGGAACGAAGTACACCTATTCGCGACGCGAGTACAAGCCTCTTGCATGGCTTCCCGAGTTGCTGGTTTTGAGGGCTCGCGTGGAAGATGCCACTCCCACCGCTGCCTATTCGAACTTGAATCTGCTGCGAGTCGGTTACAACGCCGTCCTCTCGAACCTCTACCGAAACGGCAACGACAGTGTGGGGCTACACTCAGACGCGGAACCAGAAATGGGGCCGGTAATCGCGTCGGTGAGCCTTGGGGCAGAAAGGCTATTTCGCCTAAAAAGACACGATGGAGGCGTGGCTTTTGCAGATAGATTGCCGCATGGCAGCCTGCTGATCATGGCTGGAGCGACGCAGAAAAACTTCAAGCATGAAGTTCCAAAGGAACCTGAGATCATCGAGCCGCGCATTAATCTGACGTTCCGAAAGATCGAGCACAAATGACACGCACAGCCGCTTCGCTGGAAGACCGACAGCGATGTCGATGAAGGAGGCACAACCATGGCAATTCCTCAAGCGGACCTGAGGCTATTAGACAGCGAACTAGCCAAGCGTTTGCTGAATTCGACCATTCCTCGACGCCTGGCGTATGTCGCCAAGGGTCGAACTCCACGGGTCATTTCGACCTGGTTTTATTGGGATGGGAGTGAGGTTGTGATGGCAACGTTCATTGCTGGTCCTAATGTGCGTCACGCACCGTCTCGTCCTACCGCGCTGCGCGCAAATCCGGAGGTCGCCATCACAATTGATACCGGCGTGTTTCCACCTGAAGTGCTGCTGATTCGGGGCCAAGCGTCCGTGACCGAGGTGGACGGGTTGGTCCGGGAATTTGAAGAGGCAGCGCGGCGCTACCTTGGGGAGCAGGGTGCTAAAGACTTCCTAAGTCAGGCGAGCAAGCCAGGTGTGAGGATGGCGCGCATGGCAGTGCGGCCTATTTGGGTGGGCACGCTCGATTTTCAGACTCGCCTGCCGAGTCACGTTGGCGGCGTTGCCGCATAGTCACGAAGGGGCGGACACAGATCTCGAGCCCCCCATCGCTGGACTGGAGGATGATGAGGACCAATGAAGTTGAGCGTGGAGTGCTACTCTGGCCGAAAGGGTGATGAAAGACCCGTGCGGTTTTGCCTGGGAGGAAGCAGTATCAAGTCGAAACCGTGCTCGATCAGTGCTACGAGCCCGAGAACATCCTCTACAAAGTCCCCGCGGACGACGGAAATCTCTATTCTCCGGCAACAGACATCTATCCCCGACAAACAGTGGGAAGCTGATTTCGTTTCGCGAGGCAGGATACGGGCGAAGCCCCGGAGCTAGCGAGCGCGCCCCTTCCACATCCGCCGTCCGTACAGCGCAAGATTGAGAGCGCAGACAAGTACACCGGCAACCGTCAGAACGGTCACGGAGATGTCGGGATAAACAAGCATGTCCAGGTAATGGAGCAGAAACCCTCCCTGGTACGGTTGGACACCAGCCTTGCCTTCGAGCCAGTTCTCAAGCAGCGTCAAAGGGCATGGCCAAGGAAGCAGCTCCGTAAGAATTCCCCAGAGCAGTGAAGCGACGTGCAACCAGCGAAGCGCAGGGCGAGACCGTGTGAGAAGGGCGCCAAACATCACCCACACAATGAAAAGCGCATGCAAAAACAGGACGAAAACCGCAAGCGCAGAATAGATGCCAGAAGCTGCATACATCAATTGAACCTACCGCACCGTCAAGTTTCGGTCGAACTGACACGCGCGCCGACACGTTATGATACGCAGCAGAGCTTGATCCTCCTCTTTATGGAGTCTCCCCACATGTTACGTATTCGCACAGCGTCTGTTGAGCAAGTTCCCTTGCTGCTTGAAATGATTCTGGAATTCGCCACCTGCGAGAGGTTACGGGAGGAAGTAACGATCACTGAGGCCACGCTAGAGCGTGACGGGTTCGGGGCTCAACCGCGGTTTCGCACTTTGATTGCCGAGTGCAATGGCGCGGCGGCAGGCTATGCCATCTGCTTTCCGATCTACAGCGCGTTTCAAGGCCCGGCGCTATTTCTCGAAGATGTGTATGTGCGCCCGCAATAGCGCGACCAAGGAATCGGCAAGGCGCTGATTGGAGAAGTTGCGGGGATGGCGCTCGGAGACGGATGCGGCGCTCTGCGCTGGGAGGTGCTTACATGGAATCAGCCGGCCATCGATTTCCATAAATGGCTGGGGGCGATTTTCCTCGATGATTGGAAGGCGGTACGCATCGAGGGGCAGGCACTGCGAAGACTTGCCGAGCAAAGCAATGCTTGATGGACTGCCGCAATCCGTTTGTCCAGCAAGCGCAAGGGATAGCGTGCCAGCTATGCCGGCACCACACTTGATTGAAATCGATCTTAGGCGCCCATAGAACTTTGAAGCGCTAGAGAGAAGCATTTGGGGACAGAAGACGGCCCGCAGAGACCGGAAAACTATTGTTACCGGGCAGTGCCAAGCAAAATTCATGGCTTTACAGCGTGGCGGGGTATTGTATTCAGCACATGCGAAAACAGCAGCCGCATTAGAACTGCGGCTGCCGTTTCTTGTTAAACCGTACGAATGAGACCGAGTTGTGTCAGCGCGGTCACTCCGTCGTCCAAACCGACTTCTTCGGCAATCTTTCCGTCTTTAATGCGTAGAACGGTAGTTCCTGTGAAGTGCATTTTGCGGCCGCTGCGGGCAGGGAGAGAGCCGTTGAGAAAATCACTAAAGGCGGGCCCGGTATGCGTGCCGCCGCCCTCCCAACGGCCCACAACGTGGTCCCCCTCGGCGATGAGGTCTGCCGCGCCCCAGAAGTTGAGGTCTGGAAAGGCCTCGCGGAATCCACGCATGAAAGCCTTAATATCCTCATGGCCGCGGCGCGGCTCGTGCAGAGAATACTGTAGCAACATGTCAGGAGCGGCAAGCTCGTCCACGACGCTGAGATTGACTTTCGATCCCCAAAACTCCGTGAACCAACGTCCCACGAGAGCCTTGTTTTTTTCTTCTCTCGACATAAATCTGTATTCCTTTCGGTAGTGATTGCAGAGTCATGGTGCCACTCTGTAAGCCAACACTAGCCGTGCGACATATCGAGTCGCACTCCGAATCTTGCTTTTTAATTCCACAGGAAAAGCAAACCCGCCACTTCACTGGATTGTCCAGCCACGAGGACGCCATCCGAATTTGAAAGCAAGAACCGGAGTGTTCCCGATCACAATTGCCGCTAATGTCAATCCGAACGAAAGGAGTGGACCAATGACAAGGTCATCGAAGATCGAAGAACTTGCACAGACGACACTGAGCGATGCACGGTGGTCTTCCATCGTGCCCACGATGCTTCAGCCGATGGCACGTTCTATTACGCCGTCAAGATCACTGGCGTCTACTCTCGGCCATCCAGCGCTGCCCGTCTGGCGCGGCCAGAAAACGTGGAGTATCCCGACTCGCTCAGGAGCGGAAAAACTGGATTTCGTCCTTGCAAGCGATGCAAGCCCGATCAGGCAGGTATTTCCGAACAAAACGCCGGCAAGATCGCGAAGGCCTGCCGCCTGATTGAAAAATCTGAGGAAACGCCGTCACTCGCCAGACTCGAAAAATATATCGGCATGAGCCTCTACCACTTTCACCGGATATTCAAGTCCATAACCGGCATTACGCCGAACGACTATGCAGCGGCACACCGCGGTCAACGTCTGCGGTTTTCGCTGGGGAAGAGTAGCACCGTGACTAACGCGATCTATGAAGCAGGTTTCAATTCGAACAGCCGTTTCTACGAGAACACAAACGATGTCCTTGCAATGACGCCTTCGCAGTTCCGCGCAGGTGGAACCGGTACCGATATTTTCTTCGCCATCGCCGAGTGCTCCCTGGGCTCGATCCTCGTAGCCCAAAGCAAGAAGGGTGTCTGCTCCATCCTCATCGGAGATGATCCGATTTTGCTTGCGCGGGACCTGCAAGACCAGTTTCCGAAGGCCAATTTGATCGGAAACGAACACGGCTACGAAGATATCGTCGCCAAAGTTGTGGGGCTGATTGAAGCGCCCGTAATTGGTCTCGATCTGCCACTCGATATCCGTGGCACGGTATTCCAACAGCGCGTCTGGAATGCGCTCCAGCAGATCCCCCCTGGCTCGACTGCGACTTACACTGAAATCGCCAGGAAGATCGGGACGCCAAAGGTTCCCCGTGCTGTCGCTCAGGCATGCGCCTCGAATGTTCTGGCAGTGGCGATCCCATGTCACCGGGTGATCAGAACAGATGGATCGCCTTCGGGCTACCGCTGGGGTGTAGAGCGAAAGCGTGCGCTCCTCGAAAGAGAGGAGCGCGCATGAAAACCCTATACGAAGACGACGAATTGTCCCTTCGCGAAGCCAACCTGACGCTCCCGGACGCAACCCATGCGGTTTCACAGATTGAATCGCTCGATTGGCAAGGCATTGCAACTGAACTGAACGATTCAGGCAACGCCTTGCTGAAGGGCATTCTCAGACCAGATGAATGTGAAGCTCTGACGAGCCTGTACAGATATGACGAGTATTTTCGTAGCCGGGTCGTTATGTCTCGGCACGGCTTCGGTCGCGGGGAATACAAGTACTTCAATTATCCGTTGCCCGGCATCCTTCAAAAATTGCGTACCTCCCTGTACGAAAACCTAGCTCCCATAGCGAATCAGTGGAACCAGCAGATGGGGCTCGATATTCGATATCCGGTCACACATACGGATTTCATTGAACGCTGTCACAAGGCAGGACAACTGCGGCCGACGCCATTGCTTCTGCAGTATCACGCCGGAGACTACAACTGCCTGCACCAGGATCTCTACGGCGAGCACGTCTTTCCGGTTCAGGTAGCATTCCTGCTCTCTGAACCGGGAAAGGATTTCACGGGCGGCGAATTTGTGCTGACCGAGCAGCGTCCGAGGATGCAGTCACGCCCCGAAGTCGTGCCTCTGCGCCAGGGAGATGCGGTTGCTTTTGCTGTTCATCATCGCCCCGTGGAAGGGACACGCGGCAACTACAGAGTCAACCTACGCCATGGCGTCAGTCGTCTGCGGTCAGGACAGCGTTACACGGTCGGCGTCATCTTTCATGATGCGAAATAGCGATGTCGCAGGTACTGCTCATAACCACGTGAGATTAAAATCATTCAGACAGGGATGCGCCTTGCCTGCCGTCGACACTACCGTTGATTTTCGTTTTTGGTCCGGCCAGCTTCGACATACTTCCACACCCAGAACGATCCGATGGCAGGAATGCACAGGGCGACAATGGGCGGCGTAGATTTCGAAGTTCCAAGCGCCTCCTGCCAAGAGTCCAGAAACGATGGACGCGTACTCCCGTAGTCTCGAATGGCCAGTACGATGGTTTCGCCAATACCGCCATCAGGGAGCTCGCGAAAAATCGCCGTTCGGCGTTCGCGATCATGTCCTTCGCTCTCAATCCAGCCTTAAGAGGTAGACGCGTTTCTGCTGCCATTGCCCGTTGGACGACCGCCAGGAGTCGGGAACGTCACTGAAGAGAAGCTGGCGAAACTCGAAATCAAGACCGTCGGCGAACTGCGAGGACTAGAGGTCGCCAAGCTTGCAGATGAATTCGGTCGGTACGGTGTGCGCCTCTACGAACTTGCGCGAGGCGTCGACGAGAACCAAGTCGTACCTGACCGACACACAAAGTCGATCTCGGTTGAGGGCACCTTTCAAGAAGACGTTCTGCTGGCAGAAACCGAGCCCAATGATCCGACGGCTGGTGAAAAAGCTCTGGCCGGCTTCGCGCAATGAATCACGAACAGCCCGTACTGTGATTCTGAAGCTAAAGACGAGCGAGTTCAAGATTCTCACACGCAGCTGCACACCGGATGTACCACTGTCGTCATGCGAAGAATTGAGCGGCATTGCGCTAAGGCTGCGAGAACGAGTGAATCTCCCTCCACATCAACGCTATCGGCTGGTGGGCGTCGGCCTGAGCAACTTTAGAGATGCCGAACCGACCGTTGTGCAGGCGGTTCTTTTCGAGCGACAGTGACTGAATCTGCTCCGGTCGCGCAGAGCTCACGAATTCAGTGCAGCAACGGAAAGCCAAATCGTTGATTGATGTTGTCGCGGTCTACGGTAGGCCGTTGCAAACCGCCAGTCATGAGTGCCACTCTTAACGCAACGAATGCCTCCAATTCGTCAATCGAAATCTTGCCGTCCTGGTTGGTGTCCGCTTGGGTTGAGGCGAGTGCCTCTAGAATCTCGTGCGTAAAGAAGCCGTTCTGAATCTTAGGCGATTCGAACGACATCTCTCCCGCGTGGGACGCGGAGAAGATGATGGAGCCGGTTCGCCGAGAAAGATCGTTGTAGATATAGCGGTCCCGTTCATAGAGGAACACTCTCTTTGGTTGGCCGGTGTGCGCCTGCTGGAAGACCGGGCTCGTGCGAGCGGCCATTCCCGCGTCTCGCATTTTCGCGGCCAGTTCCGCTCGCGTCGTTTCATCCATTTCGCCGGATTCGCAGGTGTCCAACAGCAATAGTTTGCGGCGAGGTGCAATATCGCGTACAAGAGACTCGATCTCATCGAAGCTCACCGCCGTTGTGCCGAGATTCTTGACATCAATGTTGTAGGTCCCGTAGTAGTACGTTGCTTCCTTGGAAAGATCGTAGGCCCCGTGCCCAGAAACCAGAATGACGACTGTGTCGTCCACGCTGGCGTTCTTCAGAACTTCACCGGCCTTTAGGATGTTGTCGCGAGTTACGGCATCGTCGACGTATGTCTTTACAATGACATGACCATATGAGCCGGAATAGCGCTCAAGAGCCGCCCCTAAGTCTAGGACATCTTTGTGGGCAAATTGCAGGTTGAGGGCCGGAGTCCGGTAATGCGAAACTCCGAAACCAATGTAGTAGAGATCGTGCTTCAGATCCCTCGGCTCCGCGCGGTAGATCGTAGACCAATGGGCTCGCAACGCCTCGACTCCCTGACTGTTAAAGCCACTGATTTCGATCTTGTTCTCTCCCTGCCCAAGCTCGATGCGGTCACTCACGCGTGCCTTTAGGCCTGTGACGGGCTTTCCTTGTCCCCGAAAGATAGGAACGTTATTGACATAGATTTGGTAGCTCGTGAGCGGATACTGTTGATCGCTGATCTCGGCTTCGATCTGGGCGAACTTACTATCTTGTTTCGCTTCCACGAGATGCACTTCGGGAGCATCTAGTTTGAGTCCAGAAGCACTCGCGTGAAATCCGCTCCGCTCGAGCCGGCGTTCATACCTGGAGCGAAGATGCTCGATGAACTCAGGGGAGCCAATTCCCATGCGGCTGAGTATCTGGTCCGGCCGATTCAGTTGGAGAGCGAATTGATCGACCGCGAAGGTGTCGAGGCCTCGGGTGATACCAACCAGGTCGCCACCATAGTGCGAACTGTCAAAGTAGCCGTCGGGCGTGTAGACGATCCAGTCACCGCCATGAGCCAACAGAGCCATCGAATAGCCGTTATCAACGCGCCATACTCTTGTGGTTGCATCGTGACCGGCGCTAACAAGGTGCTGCTCGTCGGGCGTGAACGCGAGGCCATTGATGAAGTCTGCATGGCCTTTGAGCACGCGGACGAGCTTGCGCGATGGCCAATCCCATAGGGTGACGGTACTGTTCGCGGTGACCGCAAGCCAACGGCCCGACTTCGAAAATTGGATCGCTCCACCTTGGAAAGAATTGTTGACCTTGACCGCGTCCACGAGTTGCGCTTTGAGATCGAAGACCTGGAGGCTTTTTTCGGGGTTTGTCGTGGCCGCGACTACCTTGTTTCCTTCCGGAGTGAATGCCAGCGAATAGGCCGGGCCTACCGGTTTAATGACTTTCGGATCGAACCGGCTCTCCCCCAGCAGTTTTCCATCGATGTCCCAGATGCGCACCTCTTCGCGATAGCTGCCGGTGGCGAAATACTTTCCCGACGGAGCGATTGCCAGCGCGTAAATACGGCCGTCGCTTGCCTTCAGGTGCCGGACGGTCTTCTGCTCCAGATCGTAGATGTGAACCGAGCCTCCACCATCGCCGCAAAACAAGAAGCGGCTGTCTGGCGAGAAGGCGAGTGCTCCGGCACCGTTCTTAAAACCAGTGAACTCGTCCAGTTTCTGGCCGAGAGGACCCCATAGAATGACCTCGTCACCACTGCTCGCGAAATACTTGCCGTTCGCCGCATAGGAGAGACCGGTTGGATATTGTTTGTGCCCGGGCAAGCTGGCGATCAGGCGGCCGTTTAACGACCAGATTCGCACCAGTCGATCTGCCGATAGAGTCACGATGAAGTTTCCATCGGGCGATGTGACGACGTTCGTCATCGGGCCACTCAATCCGACGAAAGCGCGTTCAAAGGTACCGTCGCTGTTCCAGATCTCGAGTCCGGGAGGATCGATATTGTCATCGGCGGTGATTAGCGTGCGTCCATCGGGTGCGAGTGCGATGAGATAGGGCGAGCGATGCCCGCCCTCTCCCACCTTAATCGTGCGCAGAAGTTCACCGGATTTCCGGTAGATGTGCACCTCGTTGTCGGTTCGTCCACCGGTTACGATGCTCGTGCCATCGCCGCTGAACCGCAGACACTGGGTGAACTGGGACGAGAATTGGCCAAGCGGATTGCCTTCGAGATCCCACAATTTGGTGACTGGTTTTATGTTCTTGGGTACCTCGCCAAAAAAGATCGGGCTTCCCGCGGTTGCCAGGGTCTTGCCGTCTGGGCTGAGTGCCAGCGCCTTGATCGCATACTCGTGTGCGGCCACTGTTCGGAGCAGCTTTCCTTCGTTGCTCCAGAAGCGTAGCTTGCCGTCGAAAGATCCGCTGACTGGTCCGTGCGCGCCGTAAATTACACTCTCAACCTCAGAAGTGTCGCCTTCTGTTGGCACTCTGGTATCGGCCGTACCTTCCAGCCGGTAAAGAGTCAATCCTCTGGTCGTGCCGATGGCCACATTGTGGTTGTCGTTAGAAATGGCAACGGCGGAGACAAACCCCTCTCGCATCGGAAGATCGGGAAACCGGTGAACGACCCGCCCATCCAGCGACAAGAGAAAGATCGTGCCGGTGCGACTGGCCGCAAGAAGCAGCTGACCATCGTGGGAAAGGGCAAGATAGTTGACCCAAAACCCCGTGCGAATGGTACGTATGAGGGTGCCTGCTGGAGACCAGAGCTTTATTGTGGAGTCTTTGCCGGCGCTCACGAAGAACGTGCCGTTGGACGCGTACTCGAGGCCTTGGATCTCCGCTGTGTGGCCGGTCTGTACGGTGAACTCGATGGGAGGTAGCGGGGAAATTGCAGACTCATCGGCCCTCGCCCTACTGAAAAGTGACCATCCCAAAAGGCAAATCGGAAGTAACACTAGTTGACGAGCCAACCGTGCCCAGGAACGACGATGCATGTTCTGTCGGCGGAACACCAGCTCTCTTGGCAGCGTTGCAACGAGTTCCAATAAGCGTCGGACATACAATCCGGCTCCAGACTTGGCGTTCTCAAACCGTTTCACGATGCCTCCAATACAGACCGGTCCAGCACAGACTTGCGACTAGGGCATTGACAAGCTGTCAACCATGGCGTGCCGCGGCCACGGAAAGCGGTTCCGTTAGGGCGCACAGTAGGGGAAGAAAGACAGCAAGATTCATTCTAGAAAAGAGGATGGTTTCGCTGAACGTAACCTTGGTACTAGGCTGGCTGGAATCGGGTTTCGGCTCGGTTTCCCGGTTGCAATGGGCTGCGCACACACCGGCGGCGGGAATTCTTCGCAGCGTTCTTGTCAAGGCACGAAAGTGACATCGCACCCGCGAAAGGACGGTGCCGCGGTGCGAGGAACTCCTTCAGACATGCCGATCGAATCGAACCGTTGTTGCTCGGTCGTTGTCAGTCGGCCGCGGCTGCTCCGGCCGGCTGCTGCTTCATCATAGCCTCCATTCCCTTTTTCATTTCTTTGGCTGTCGGTTCCGCCTTGTGTGTGCCGACCATCCACGTGTAGCCATCTGGATCGACGACATTGCCGCAGCGGTCACCCCAGAACATGTCCATCACGGGACCCTGCGGAGTCGCCCCTAACTTGGTCGCTTTCTCGACGACTTTATCCACGTTCTCCACGTAAATGTAGAGGGTGGCAGGAGAGGCACCAACGCTCTTTGCGCTGCGTCTTCCCATCGCCGCATTTTCGGGTCCGAGCATGAGCGTTGTGCCCCGCAGGGTGAGTTCAGCATGGACTGGTTTTCCGTCAGGCCCGTTCATGATGCCGCGTTTCGCGAAACCGAAAGCTTTCTGATAGAAGCTCACTGCGGCTGGAATGTCGGAGACGGTAAGTGCGGCGGAGACGGCGCTGTACTGCTTCTTGTTTAACGGATCGATCTTTTTCTTTGCCATTTGTGCTCCTTTCCTGCGGTAGACATTTTAGCGAAAAGAAATGAATGACGCACCGGACGAACGAAAGGGGAGGTCACGGTTTGGCAGGCGGTACGAGCCTTGGAACAAGCGTCGGGATAGCCAAAAGTTCGTGCTCACCGGCGGTACCCGAGAGAGTATACGATCGTCCAAGGCCATTGGGTCCTTCCACTCGCAGGGCCCAGTTCTCAGCCGCACGCGATCCGGCAATCGACACCCGCCATTCGCTTTGTCGCCCACTGAATGCGTGCTCCAGGTGAGCGGTAATGTCGCGGCACAGCTGACGGTCCCCCGAGATTCTGCAGTTCGATCGTGACTCCCATCCCATCCGCAATTCTATCGAAGACAGACTGCCCTGCCGGCGACGTTTGTGTTCTTCCAGTTCACTTTGACCCCGGTCCGCGCTGAAACCCTTCAACCCAGTACCTCCAAGCAAGCGAAGGAGATCCACGATGAGACTCCGTTCCAAGGAATTCTGCCCGATCCACAAATCCGCTTCCCTGTGGGCGCGAGGCCCTTCCCAAACCGAAGCTGATCAGACTGGGGGTTCAGCGGGTGGAGGATCCCCACCACCCGCGTGGGTACCGAGAACTGCGATCTCCGGCAGAGATGCGGAAGCTGTTGAATCGGAAAATCGTTGAGCAGGACGGGATATGCCCAATCTGCCCTGAAGAGTTCACCGACTACAACAGTGAATCAGGGGGGCGCTGCCGTAGATCCCATATTCGCACGGTCCCATCCCAGCTGCCTGATGCCAAACGATTCCCCTCAGGAGCGAAGCCGACCGACGACACTTCATTTTGGTGCCCAGCAAGTACCAGTGCAGGCGCTCCGGGGCTGCCGTAAGTCCCACACTCACACCTGCGATGGGAAGAGTTGAAAAGGGCGTCCTTTTATCCTGAACTTGACAGTGGTGTCCGGGAATGGACGGCATGCACGAGATTCGCGCCGAATCGGCGTTCATCCTTCAAGCAGTTCCGGAAACGCTGTGATACGCAGCTTTGCCGCAGCGTACGGAACAAGCTTAAGCGTTTCGACCGGCTCGTTGCTCTGCACCGGACTCTGCGGCACTGGCATAGCAACTCCATCTTCTTCTTTCCACTCCGGAATCTTCTTTCCCTTTGCCACGATATGTACGGGCGCTCCTTCCAGGGTAAAGACATCCTTAGCGGAACTATGCTCCACCACAGACAAGGCGGAGTCGGCGGTGCACGGGTTGACGGCCAATGCGTAGTTCCAGTCTGACTTTGGATTTACGGCCCAATCCGCAGTCATACCTCGCGTGCGGAACTTTTCCCACTGCTCGCTGATGGCAAGAGAGAAAATAAGAGGCCCACGCTCGACTGTAGCGGACTTGTGATAGCCGTGCGTGAGGCGCGGCTTCATGGGCAAATTGATTTCGATTTGGTCGTCGGGTTGCCATCGGCGCTCGATGACGGCGAAGCTTCCGGCTTGCGGAGTTCCAACGCGTTTTCCATTTACAAGCACGGACGACTGTTCGGCCCACATCGGAATTCGGAGGCGCAGAGGAAAATGCACCGATTCTTCGCTGCGAATCCGAAGCTTGATCTCGCCGCTGAAGGGGTACATCGTTTCTTCCTCGATCACAACCGGAGTGCCGCGCCCTACCGTCGCGTGGACTTCGCTGGGAGCGTATACGCTCGCCACCAGGCCACCTTCGCCGTCTGACATCCAGAGGCTGGAGGTGAGCTTGGGCCATCCCTGATGCATGTTTGCCGTACAGCAGCCGAAGTTTGGATCTAATCCATACAAATTCGATTCCGGCCCATTGGTCGACCATGGACGCTGCCTCAGACTGCATTGAATCTGATTAGGTTCCTGGTCGTACTGGTGGGCCCACATATCATCGGTGAACGCGCCGGGAAGAGCGTTGAACGCGATTTTTTCCAGGCGGTCGCCGAGGGCAGCATCGCCAAGGATCGCGAGGGCTTGCTCCAGCGAGAACATCTGTTCGACCACTGCGCAGAGTTCGATTCCCTGGGAGGGATTGCGGCCGGCAAGATGTTCGTCCGCGCTGAACATGCCATTCGGTATTCCGTGATACTCGTCGAGCGTCTCGAGTTGGCGACTGACTCCCGCCCGGTCGGCGTCATTTTTCGAGAACAGCCCCCACACCGCCGACGACTTGAGCCCCATGGCGTTATTGACACCATGCGTTTCCATGCCCCGATTCGGCAACGGTGCGCCTTCCTTGGTCTTCAGCATCGCCGCCGTCTGCTTCTCTTTGTATTGGAAATTTTCGAACTGCGACCGCCATTCGTAGCCCTGATCGTGCAGCAGTTGTGCTGTGTGCAGCAGGTCGCGCTTTCCAGTCCGGTTGTACAGCCAGGCAACGCTGAGAACCTCGTCTTGCCATCTGTATTTACCCCACGCTTCGAGCGGTCGCTTCGGCAGCTCGCTGCTTTGATATGCAAAGTAACGATCCATCACAGGAATGACGCGCGAATCGCCGGTAGCTTCGTGATACTGGGTGAGAACCTTCAGCATCACCATTCGAGGCCACCAGTCGTCGTTTCCCTTCGGGCCGATCATCCCGGTTGACGCCGTATTGTTCAAAGTCCAGTCAACGTACTTCTGCGCTTTGGCTTTGAGAGCGGGGTCAGCGAGCAGGTAGGCGAGCGGAACGAGGCCATCCAGAAAATAAGGTCCTCGCTCCCAGGCTTCGCCCGTGCCGCCGAGCCAGCCACTGTTCGGGCCGACGTCCGGCCACGTTTCATCCAGGTGTCCGCCAAGGCCGTTTGCCTGGATCTGCAATTGCCGCCGAAGCCACCCGGCAGGACGAATCGAACCAAGCGGCAGAAGATAGAAGACATTCGCGCCAAGAGGCGTGCGGTTCTTGACGACGTCTGCGGGGCCAGACACGGGATCGGCAGCTGGAGCCGTGGCCGTTGAGGAAAGGGCCCGTAATCCTTCGCTGGGGATGGCAGCGAAGCCCAGAGCTCCGAGCTGCCTCAGAAAAGCGCGGCGATTCAATGGATAGCGCATGCCCGGCCCCTCTTAGGAAAGCCCACAGCGATGTGGAATTATAGCTGCGATTCGCACACCGTCCTATAGTTCAGATGGTCTATTCGATGTTTCTCGTGCTTTCCTTGCCAGCGAATGTGTGGCGACGGGTGAAAATCGTGCAGAGGCGATCAGCAATAAATCTGGAGCGGCTCCCATACACCATGTTTACGACGAGTTTCAAGTAGTTCAGTTGGACTATAGACCCACACACCAACCAAGCAATACTCTCCATCCCGCTGGTGCCGGGACCAGTGCGAAAACTCGCGCCCGTGTGTGGCCTTTAGCCGGACCGAACTCAACGTGGAGGCGCAGCAATGAAGAATTTCTCGCGAGTAGTCCGTTTCGTAGCTGTCTTTTCGCTCGTCAGCCTGAATGCATGGGCGCAGTTCAGCGGCAATGTTCAAGGTGACGTTCGCGACCCCAGCGGCGCAGCCGTGGCTGGCGCTGCCGTAACCTTGAACAATGCCGCCACCAACGTAAACCAAACGACCAACACTGATACGGCAGGCAACTACCGCTTTGTAAGTCTGGCTCCGGGAGACTACAAGGTCTCTGTGAGCGCCTCGGGATTTGCCCCGGCCGCAGTTACCGTGACATTGCTTACCAGCCAGACCGTTGAAGTGCCCGTGAAACTCAGCGTGGGGTCGACCGCCGAGTCTGTCACCGTTACGACCGAGGCACCCATTCTGGATACGGCTGATTCGCGTACCCAGTTAACCATTGAAACCCGCGAACTAACCGACCTGCCTCTGCAAGGCCGGAATCTGCTGGCTCTGACAACGGTGGCTCCCGGTGTGACTGGCCTCGGACTTGCGCCCGGCGGAAGCCCGGGCTCAGCAGCGGATAACTATTCGACCGAAACTCAGGTGGATGCCAGCGCCAACGGCCGTGGCAGTGTTGGCAATATGTTCATTGTGGATGGAATGGATGTGACTAGCGATATTCGCCCCGGCGTCTTGAACCTGACTCCGAACCCGGATGCGGTCCAGGAAACATCCATCCAGACCAACACGTTCTCGACCGAATATGGACGCGCCAGTTCACTGCAGATGGTGATGACCACAAAGTCCGGCAGCAGCCGCTTTCACGGCAGCGCCAGCGACTATTTCACTTACCAGAACTGGTGGGCGCTGACCGAGTTCGCCGAACCCCGCAAGTACGCGCCCTTTCATAGCAACAACTTCTCCGGTGCAATCGGCGGCCCAATTCTTCCCAAGCACCAGTTTTTCTTCTTCTTCGCGATCGAGCCTTTGAGGGAGACGGTCACCAACGCGGCTCAATCACAAACCTTCGAAGACGCGCAATTCACGGCTTGGGCGCAACAGAATGTTCCCAGCACCTTGGGCACATCTTTGCTGACGAAATACAGACCCAGCGGCGCTACTGTCACCGGAGTTGCCCTGACGGCGGCGAACATTTTTCCTGGCACCTGCGGAACTGCGGCTACCTCAAATTTGCCATGCTCGCTTCCCATGATCGACAACGGCGTGTTCAACTCGGCGAACTTCCGCAACGGAACGCAGTGGAATACCCGCATCGACAAGTATTTCTCGAAAGATCGCATTTATGGCAACCTCTTCCGCATCACGCTGAAGACCGGTGGCCCATCCGTCCGCCCCGCGTTTGATACTTCGAACAAGTACGTCACAGATTCGCTGCAGGTAAACGAGACCCACACCTTCTCCAGCACACTGCTGAATGAAGCCGCTTTTGGCTATAACAAAGTCGAGGGCATCAACGAAGCAACCGGAAATTTCATCGTTCCGAATATCTCGGTCACTGGTCAGGGAGTCGGGTTCGGCATCGGATTCGCCCAAGGTGACTTCATTCAGCACAACTATCACTGGCGCGACGTCTTGAACAAGGTCGCGGGCACACACAGCATCCGGTTTGGCTATGAGGGCCGGCGCGGCGACGATCTGGCTCTGTTTGCCCCGGTTTACAATCAGCCCAATTTCAGCTTTGACAACCTGCTTGCCCTGGCGCAGGACTCGCCGCATTCCGAGTCGGGCTTGGCTTACAATCCCCTCACCGGCCAGCCTGCCAAGGGCCAGTATGAATACGCAGTGGCCATCCACGGATTATTCGTCGAAGATACCTGGAAGATTCGCAATCGGCTCACTCTCACCTACGGCCTGCGCTGGGATGACTTCGGCAATCCGTATCCTTTGAGTGGGACCACTCTCGCGAACTTTCATCTGGGACCCGGACAGTCGCTGAACCAGCAAATTGCCAATGGGTTCATGCTGCAGCAAAACAATGTCTTCAATCATGCGTTGACCAACGTATTCAGCCCACGCGCCGGAGTTTCATGGGATCCCACCGGCAGTGGGAATTGGGTGGTGCGTGGGGGATTCGGCGTCTACCACGACTGGCCAACCCTGGGTAACGACGAAAATGGGTTGAAGGGCAATCCGCCGGGATGGATCGTCCCCACCTTCTATAGCACGGGAGGAACGGCGCTGCCGGTGTTCGCATTGGGAACCACAGCCTCCACTCCCTCCGGCTTTCCTTACCCGGCGCTTCCCAGTACGACCTTGGATTCGCACGGCGGACTAACCGGCTCGCAAATCAGTGTCGGCGGGATCAATCCGAACCTGAGTTCACCGGTCACTTACAACTACACTGCGACCCTGGAACGGAAGCTGGCCAAGGATTTCGTTGCCAGCGTTGGATATTCGGGTTCCCGCTCCGACAACTTGATTGAGGGCGGGGGACAAGAAACGGCGACCTCGTACGGCACCGACATCAACCGGTTTGCCGGGGACCTCATTCAGCACAACGGGACGCTCACCCGCCTCAACCCAAGTTTTGGAGCCATCACCGATGCTCAGGATGGGGCGATTGGACGTTATAACGCCCTGATTGCGGCCACTCGCGGACGCTTCGGGCGCCACGGCTATTTCAGCGCATCCTATACCCGCTCCTCGTCGAAGGACGATTCGCAGATCTATCCGACCTTCACCAACATCCAGCAGTATTATGGGCCCTCGTACTGGGACGCACCCAATCGCCTGTCAGTGGCGCTCAGCTATGATCTGCCGGGAATGAATTCTGGCAAAGGCCTGCTTGGAAGGCTCACCGATGGTTGGAGCATTAGCGACGTCACTATCCTGCAGAGCGGTACGCCTTTTGTGGTTTACACCAACGCTTCGTTCCAGGGCGGCGGCGACTACAACGCCGATGGATACAACTATGACTTTCCCAATGTCACAAACTACTCCCAAGCCACCAGCCGCCAAGGATATCTCTCGAACATCTTCTCCTCCGGGCAGTTTACGCCGCCAACACTGGGCACCGAGGGCAACGAGGCGCCTTACCGCTTCCGAGAGCCAGGGTATGCCAACACCGACATCAGCGTAGCCAAGAATACGAAGATCGTGGAGAGTGTCGGCTTCCAGCTTCGCTTCGATTTCTTCAACGCGTTCAACCGGCCTAACCTGAACTCCGTCGATCGAAACCTACCCGATGGCTCCTTCGGCAAAGCCACCGGCCAGTACAATCCGCGCTGGATCCAGCTCGGGGCAAAGATCAGCTTTTAGAGAGCGCTTCCCAACCCGGGTGCCGATACAGTCCGGTTCGGCACCCGGGTTGCTCGCGGATATCCAGAGTTCGAAACTTTGATTCTCCACACTTGGCAGTGAATGACCTCGCGAATTAGATCCATCCACCCTGCCCTCCGCGCCTGCGGCAGTCGCCCGCCAACTGGTCCCTTCTGGATTTGCCTCGCTTTGTTCTGTGCGCTGGCTTTGGTCGGCATTTGCACTGCCCAGATCAAAACAGAACTGAAGAACGATTCCATTACGGCGGATTTTGACCGGAAAGGACTGATTTCAATCGCCGCAAGTCCGGAGGAAGTCATTTCGCTGGCGCATGATGATTTTTCCATTTCCATCGACGACGACCGCCTTGACAGCACCACGGTCGAGCCCGAGATGAAAACGGGGCCCGGGAACACAGTTGCCTATTCTTATTCTTTTCGCGGTTATGCAATCAGCGTTGTCTACGAACTGCGGCCGGGCTGGCGCTTCTTGACCAAGCAAATCCAGGTTGTTCACGCCCCACGATCGGCTTACATGGTGCACAGGGTTGAGTCTTCGCGTCTGGAGATGCGCGAGACCATATCTTCGATGTTCAAGCCAGAAACCTACGAGCCCCAGTTCGGACATCTGGGCGAAGCGCGCAAGTACCTTTCCACCGCGGACTATGGCGCGTTCCTGCGTCTTTCGAACGCGCGCGGCCTCATGCTGCTGGCCCAAAATCCATTCCTCGAAATCTCCGGCGATGATCGATCTGTCACGCTTAGCTACAAGCCAGAAATGGAATGGCAGAGTTCATGGGGTCCATTCTCCAGTGATCTCACTTGTCTCGGACCTTACAAACTTACCGGCAGTCGTATTACTTCGAAGATGGTTTTGGAGTGGGAGGTTCCTCCCGCATCAGTCTCCAGCGACGGCGCCGATGAAGGCGAGATTCAGGCTTTTACCGACTGCGTCGCGGCTTTCCTGCTGCATCCGTCGCCCAAACCGATACGAATCGAGGTTGGGTGGACGCTGAATGATTATCAGATCGACGTGGCGACGCCCGAGGGCCGCGCCGAATACAAGAAAATTATCGATATGTCTTCCGATCTCGGGATGCAATCGTTGCTTTACGGACCGGCGAACTACGAACTGGCCCAGATCAAAGATGACGCCGACGACTGGCACTGGGAGCACGTTCTATGGCTCGGGCTGGGTCAGAAAATCCGCCAAGGCAAGTGGGATCCCGAAACCGGCGCGCTTCCCGCCAGCATCACCGAAATACTCGACTATGCCAAGTCAAAGCATATCGGGCTTCTCGCCTATGTGTATCCTTCCCTTCCTTTCTCGCAGAACCACGCATGGCTGGTCACGGATCCGAAAAAGAAAGGGGAACAGACGTTCGCTACCCTTGCCTCTCGACCCTTTCAGGATTTTATGATTGAGCAACTGCTGGCGTTCAAACGCCGAACGGGAATCGCCGGATACTCCTTCGACTACACCTTTCTGAAGCTACCTGGCAGCAACTCCTACGCACAATGGCGCGGCTGGCGACGCGTGCTGGAAGAGTTACGCACTCGCGACCCGGAAATCATTATCGATGGCCGCCAGACCTATCAGATGTACGGTCCGTGGAGCTGGCTCGCCGGCAGTTATCCACATCCCACTGGCAATGACGAGCAGCCGGAGAGTTTTACGCCATATCCCGATTTGCACTTCGATCGTGTCTCGGCCGATCGCACGAGGTTTGTGAACTACTGGTATCGCAACTACGAGTTCGCTCCTACAGAAATCATTCCCGGTTACATGACGCATCAAACCGAGCGCAACATCAACGTTCCTGCTGATGCAGCCAGCCGCGGCGGCCGCCACCGCGTGGAACAGGTCAATACAGAAGTTCACAACCCCGATTGGGATTATCTGGGGTACCGCTACTCGGTGATTTCTTCGATCGGCACCGGCGGATGGAACAACGTGATGGACATGATTCCGGTCCGAAATGCCGAGGAATTCAGTCACTTTTCGAGCGACGACAAAGCGTGGATAAGGCATTGGTTGGAGTGGACAGATCAGAATGCCGAGTTTGTTCGCCACACACGCGCCATCCTCGGCCCGCCCGCTATCGGAAAGGCGGATGGAACCTCTGCGGTGATTCGCGATCACGGTTATGTGTTCTTATTCAATCCGAACTACAAAGAAACGATCGCAAGTTTTCAGCTCGACTCGAGCATCGGCCTCAGTGCAGGAGACAATTTTCTTTTGCGAGAGATTTATCCGCGAGAGGGCCGGCTCATTGGAAAAGCGGCAGCGGGAGTTTGGAAATTCGGCGACGCCGTATCCATCACCCTGGAAGGGACGAGCGCCCGCGTTCTGGAGGTGGAGCCCCTGACCCTGCCGGTCAATGCGCCGCTGGTGTTCGGAGCGGCTGGTTCCAATGCCACGGTCACGATCAACGCAGGCGCAGTGAAATTGGAGAACATTGCCGGCGAGCCAGGATCCGCACAGGAGATTGGCGTTTTGTT
>Ga0307476_10000107_pt1 | contig 89826 bp, 90 predicted proteins | sample atmos_gasesECM2C_2_FD_203314 | JGI IMG/M metagenome (GOLD analysis project Ga0307476, IMG submission 203314) | Hardwood forest soil microbial communities from Morgan-Monroe State Forest, Indiana, United States - atmos_gasesECM2C_05 | ecosystem: Environmental > Terrestrial > Soil > Temperate... | reverse complement strand
TGGCACGTCTCCGTTCGCTACAACGGCTACCTTGGACCATCCGCATGTTCTTTCTTACGCCAGATACGCAGTATGCCGCTGCCTAAACCGCAATCTATGTATACCTACTTATGATCGGCTTAATATTGCTCCAGACTAGTCAGCAGCCCAGTCCGGATGAACTCGACCCCTTTCTCTATATTCATCAACGTCTGTAGATTTCGACAGGAGGAATCCGAGAAAAGATTTTTGCTGAAAGCGGCAGGTTTGCGCGATACCAAGCAGACGGAGGTAATGCTCGGCACCTTTCTCGCTGAATGAGCCTGATATTTTTCTCTGAACTGCGAAGTGGCGAAGTGCTCTTTCCGCAGTGTTGTTGTGCCACGGAATACCGTCATTCTCTAGGAAGGAAAAAAGAGAATCCTTGTACCGCAAGAACCTCTTCCGATATCGCGCTGTCGTTTCCCGCGTGGGAGCATGTTCAATGATAGTCTGTCGGTAAAAACGCTCGACCCTCCTTCGATGCTTACGGAGGTGACGGACTTTGAGACCGAACCTTTTAACGTCCTCGAAAATCGGAGCAATCAAATCACGGAAACTAACGATAAACCGCTCAAACTCATCGTCAAATGGATTCTTCCAAAGGTCATCGTTCAAGTCTCTGATCAAATGGACGAGGCATTTCTGCTGCCTGCAGGAAAGCGCATCGTATCCTCCATAAAAATCGGAGATGAGGGTACCCGTGAAGCTGGCCAACAGTGGCTTCAGAAACTCTGTTTCACGGTTCGGCCGCAAACGGAAAACTACACGAACGTTGTCGGTAAAAACCCAGACATATTGATCTGCACCCTGGATACTTATTTTTGTCTCGTCAATGTGCACTGCCGGTCCGTCCAAAATCCTGTGTAATAACAGTTCCTCTGTATGTCGGTAGTGTTCGGAGACTCTGCCAACGAAAGCACAAGCAGTTTCCAGAGATAGTCGTTCTGCAAAGAGATCGTGGACAGCCCTCGAGATCAGTCGATATGACATTCTCAATGCGAGACGTTGGTAGATCACCCAAGCCTGAACATTCCAGCCAAAGCATTGGTTTCGGAGCCGGCGAATCCCCGGAGGAGCGTAGCTCTTGTGGCAAAGATTGCAGTTGCCCAGGTGCGCTGCGTACCTAACAATGGTTTTGCGACATCCGCCCTTGTTGAACGTCAAATCAAGGAGCGAACACTGCGCCGTCTTGGAGGATACTGTTAATTTGTGCCCTGGATGTTCTGGACAGGTCCGCTTACGAGGAACCTGTACGACTGTTCCCTTGATGGAGGAAAATGCCTTTCGACGCGGGCGTTTCTTGCGATCTTCCTTCTTGGAGTGCGCTGCCTGATCGCGTTTCGCTGACGATATCTTGATTCGGGAACGGGCATAGCTGAAATGTGCCGACCTGAGAACCGACTGCAAGGTATTGTGAACTTCTGCGCCCGTGTCCGTCGCGACCCTCTTTGGGCTATAGGAAAACTCGATATCAGCTCTTGAGTTTGCGTCGCGGATAATCTTGCTCAAATGGAAGAGAATCGTACTTAGCGCGATACAGTCGTCTCGATTGTAAGCAACCAGTAAGGCCTTTAGCGTTGGATCGTGTGACTGCTCCCAATCCAAGCGAACAGCCAGGCTCTGGAGACCAGATCTTACCGGACTATCCCATGTCACACCAAGAAAGTGGCCAATGTCCTTGAGGCCGTTTGAGAAGGTCGGGAAGTAAATTTTGACGAAGATAACTGACAGTAGGTTTACGGACGTCTTTAGCGCTCTTTCGGCTGAGGATTGCTCTGGAGGGAAACCGTAACGGTCGCACATGCGTTTGAAAAACGTGGTTTCATAGCTGCCGTAGTGAATCAAAACTGGATTCTGAACTTTTGCGAGCATGCCGAGAAGGTCAGTCCAAATCTTCTTCTCGTCCTTGATGTTGTTTGCCCAAAAGCTATGTTGAATGGCTGACGTGCCGCTTCCGAGGCGCATACCTATGAGGTAGTAGAAATCGCGGTCCGGCAGACCTTCGACATCGATATAGATCGGCGTGCCTTCAATCTTCAGCTCCGGACTGCCGACGATGTGGATTTTCTTCTCCCGAAGGGCCAGCGCCCGCAGTGGGTGCTGATACCTTTCTTGTTTGTGGCGCAGCCGTTTGGAACGCCGACGAGGACGGAAGGTGTATGAGAGTTGCGTCACAGTGAAGACGCCCTTATTGTGGAGTTTCTTGCGCTCCTTCGCCGTCATTCCAGACAGTAGACTGAGGTCATCCTTCTCCATTGCCTTCTGTCGGCACTGTGCTTCAAACTCGCATTCGGTACAGTGCCGGATTAGGACGAGGTCCGGTGGTGAAGAGCTGGACAACAGTGCGACGGTTTTATCGATATGCTTCCGCACCTCAACCGCCAGTGTCGAGGTGTTCACATTCAGCACCGCGTAGTCATCGCCGTGAATGAGTTTGCCGAGGCTGACCTCGTGTCCGAGCATCTCTGAAAGCAATAGCGCATCAAACGCCAGTAGTAGCTTGGCATCCTTCCCGGGCTTGTTGGTGGGATCGAAGCGAATAGGGATGAACTGAGCCGGTTTGCCACGACCCTCCGATGGCAAGCGCTCCACTGCGTGAACGTCGGATTCCATCATCTTGATTCGCGCAAGAACGTTCGTGGCCAGCCGCCACTTGCCCGCTTTTAGGTTGTCCGCAGAAGGGGAGGCTATGCACTCGCCTTGATGTCTTTCCGAGAGCAGTTGGTGAATCCCAGTCGTACAGTATGACTCATCCTGGGCCTGGAACCATTGAGCGTAAGTGCCGCCCGTAACTTGTTCACCACCCGACCTGTGCCAGCATTTGGTGGGGCACTTGAGGTAGGCCGCCAGGAGGGGAGTGGTAATCGTCAAAGCGCGCTCTTCTACCAACGGTTTCATGCCGTAAGCTTAACCTAATTCTCTCTGCATCCTCTTGCCTGGGACTATGCTGAGGTCCGTATTTCGCTACTAGGCACCCGCTCTCTTTCCTGGCGATCGCCAACGGTGTGGAAGAAAGTGCACCAATCATGGCTGCAGCGGATTCTCCTGTTTTAGAGCCAATCAGCGCATATGGGTCTAGACAATGTATCATTTCTGATACATACTTAAGGAAGTGAGGCAGGATGGCCAAAGAACCTGCGCCCGAAATACCCGTGCGCTTTTACCGGACGGATGTGGGCACCGAACCTGTACTCGAATGGCTGCGTAGCCTTGACAGGGGAGATCGCCGCGTGATCGGACTGGGCTTAATGCGGGTGCAATTCGGCTGGCCCATCGGAATGCCTCTGGTGCGAAGCCTAAAAGACGGTCTATGGGAAGTTCGCTCAACGCTGCCGAGCCAAAGGATTGCACGGCTGATTCTGTGTTTCCACCAGGGTACTTTAGTCGTGCTTCACGGCTTTATTAAGAAGACGCGGAAGACGCCGGCAGACGATCTTGCACTTGCGAAGCGACGGATGAAAGAGGTAACGACATGAAAAAGAAAAACCGTCATATTGGCTCATCGCTGGATGAGTTCTTGAAAGAAGAAGGCATCCTTGAGGAAACCCGTGCCGCCGCGCTCAAAGAGGCGATTGCATGGCAGGTGCAGAAAGCGATGAAGAGAGCGAAGATCAACAAGGTGCAGATGGCGCGTCGCATGAACACGAGTCGTGCGGCTCTGGACCGGCTGCTTGATCCCGGCAACGCTTCGGTGACGCTGCAGACATTGTGCAGGGCTGCGCGGGCGATTGGGCGCGACCTTCGGATCGAACTGGTGTGAACGGGAATATCGGAAGCCCACGGACGCAATGGTTGATCAGAGATGCCTCGCACTGCAATAGTTCTGACGCCTCGGGCAAGATCGCCCATTTCCACTTCACGCTGCGACCGGAGCACTACGGCGATCGCAGCTATTTCACGGATGACTCCGGAAAGATTCACGCCACCTCCGAAGATCGCTCCGCGACCGCGAACGATCCGGAGCCGCTGACGTGCGAAGTCGAAGAGAACACATTATGCGAGGACGCAAAGACACCTTGAGCCCTCCTGCCGTCTGATGACTGAACGTTCTTGCGCCAGATATGCGGGAGCTGCAAACCAGAAGTGACAACATCAACGTTCAAAATGACCCGGTTCCGATCAAGTCACGCTTTCCTCTTGGCTCTGATACCCCTACTGGCGACAGTCACTGCACAGACTGTCCCGTCCTGAAGGAAGTCTGTTGGCATCCAGCCTCACCAGGGCAGCAGAGACAGCAGACAGTATCTGGCAAACTGCGTTGAAGAACTGGATCTTTCCGCCTGTAAACGGATGGAAAAACTGGGATTAAGCCCAGAAGAAAAATCTCAGGGTTTTACCTACGAGTATGCGGCCCAGTCGTCGGGTCCGGTCACCGCACTCGACCAGGCGATTCGGCTTGACCCGCGGAACGCGCTAGCGTACTTTCCTGCGCGGGACCGAGCACCTTCCAAGTTGGGCTTTCTGTTTGCCATTAGAGATGCGACGCGTTGGTATATACCCTACTGCCTTCGTGAGGCTCGCCATTTGTTACGTGACAATCCTGTTCATCTCAACATCACTAGCTTCGGTTTCACGAAACCGAGCGAGTCGAAAAATCCCTCTCGCCGGCTTATATACCTCCTGCGGTCGCCAGGCGGGCAATTTCCACGTATAAATCCGAATGGTGTTTTCTGACTCGTGGGGTAGCAGCTCGTAAAGCCTCTTAACAAGTGACGAGAATCCGAGGCCAGCAGGATGAGTGGCCAATATCTCAAGTGCCGTTTGTACAATACGGTCCTGTGTTGGCTTCTCATTGGACCGACCAGGCTGCGCTCTGGTACGCCCGCGGCTTCTTAGAAAGCCATCGATATCCTCTTCCTCAGAAAGAAAGAACTCCAACACATCAAGGCCTTTGTACCTGCACGTCTCAGAAACACTTAGAAGAACGAGATACTCTTCAATCCCCGAGGCCGTTGTTGTCCCTTCAATTACGTCACGAAGCGCGGCAAATGCCTTCATCGCATGTTCTGCATTATTGTTGTTCCACGGCACGCCATCATAGCCAAGGAAAGTGAAGAGCTTCTTCCGATTCTTCTCAAAGCGCTGCTTGCACTTCGCAGCCACTTCGCTTTGCCACTGCCGATTGGAAAGCCAGCTGTAAAACCGCTTCACTTCGCGAAGATGCTTATTGAGGAAGTGTTTCTTCGGACCATGCCGATCAATGGTATCCACAATCTGCTTGAGCAATGCGCCGAACTGCTGTACTATCTGCCGCAGCTCATCGTCGTACGGATTCTTCAACATATCCTCGTTCAGATCGCGCATCAGATGAATCAAGCACTTTTGCTGCGGGCAGTCCATCGAATCGTATGCTGGATAGAAGTCAGAGACCAAGACTCCTTTGAACCTCTTCAGAAGCGTCTGCATGGTCTCCGCCTCGCGGCTGTCGCTGTAAAAGTAGACGACGTCGTCAAAATTGCAGAACACCCAGACGTAACCGCGTTTGCCCTGCGTTACTATCGGAGTCTCGTCAGCGTGAACTAGCGTTCCCTCTACGATCCTCCGGAGCAGCATCTGCCGCGTCTCCTGGTACAGCCTTGCCGCGACCTTCTTCTGTTCACCCACGGAACTGCGGGGCAGAGTGAGACCAAACAGACGGTTCACATGACGCGTTGTCACGCGCTGTGGGACGCATAGTTCCACAATTTCGTAAATCAGGAACGCGATCAGATTCCACCCGTACTTCCCGCGACGCCACGTCCGCTCCGGAGGAGAAAGCTCCGCGCCGCAGCGCATGCCTGTCGTTACCGAAAATCTCGTCTGCGTGCCGACACTCTCTGCTGGAGAAACTGATCAAGGCGACCGTGCAGCAGCGATGCAACGGCGTCCTGGATCGCAAAGCGGGGAGTGCAGAGAAAAATCCGGCTCGGCTCGCGACGAGATTGCTTTGGTTCATAAGACGAACGGAAGCTATCCTCGCTGTGGACCGACTGATACTAAGCGGCGTGGCGTTGGTATCGGTGATGAAGTCCTCCGACCTGAGGAATCACTACGATGCGCCCGCGTTCTGGCTTCTCCACGGCTCTCGATTCCGGAGCATCTTTGGCCAGCGCCAGATGAGTTCGGGAGTCCTGATAGTAGGCAAAATAACTTCGCAGAGTCCGGCGCAACGATCTTTCATTCCACACGATGATGTGGTCTAAACATTCGCGCCGTATGGAACCGATCAGCCGCTCCACGTACGGATTTTGCCATGGGGAACGCGGCGCGGTAGTCACTTCCTCCATCCCCATGCTTTTCGTCATGGCCACCAAGTCACCGCCGTAGATCGCATCGCGGTCGCGCAGAAGATATCGGCACCCGTGCTCCCAGGGAAACGCTTCCCGCATCTGCTGCATCGTCCACTCCCGGCCGGGGTGTTCGGTCACTTGAAAGTGCAGCACCCGGCGCCGCGCATGCGACAACACCACGAACACAAACAGAAGTCGGAAGGTCGCCGTCGGCACCAAGAAGAAATCGATGGAGGCCATCTGTTCCATGTGATTGGTCAAGAAGGTTCGCCAAGTTTGGGACGGTGGCTTGCGCGGGCGGCGAAGATATTTGGCCACGGTCGATTGTGCTACTTCGATCCCTAACTTGAGCAGTTCCCCGTGAATGCGCGGTGCTCCCCACAACGGGTTCGCTTCGCTTATGTCTCGAATCAAGTGGCGAATTTCTGCGGCCACGTTCGGTCTGCCCGGGCGCCGGCGTGATTTCCGCGTCCAGTACCACGCGAACGCTCGGCGGTGCCAAGCGATCACCGTATCGGGGCGAACGATGTGCAGACTACGGCGCCAACCCGGCCACCATCGCGAGAGCAAGACCCACAAGAGCCGGTCGGAGCGCCGGAGGCGCAAACGAGGTGGCGCGTTCCTTTGGAGAACGGTGAGTTGGTGACGAAGCGCGAGGATCTCCGCCTGCAGTGCGGCACGGGTTCGAAAACTGGAGGCGACCAGTGAGAAAAAGGCGACGAAAAGAGAGCTCATCGTGGTAGCACCAGGATCTCATGAATCCTCGGAACCTCTGCATTTTCAGCTCGGACGGAGTTTTCGGTAACTACAACACCCAAAGACCGTACAAAAGATGGCGAGAAACGGAGAGTTACCCGCAATCCGCGTTGGTCGCTATTGGCGTTTTCTGGCAAGCGCTTTGAATAGTTGGATTCAACAAAGCATGGTAAAGTCCTTGTCGCCAGTCGCTCACGCTGAGAAAGGAATCCAGTGAAACAGCGTGAGCAGTACCAGAGGGGTGGACTAAGAAAGGAAGCTCGCAAAAAGAGTGCGGTTTGGGTTCTACAGTGGCGCGAGAGGGATGGGCAAGATATGGTTCGCCGAAAACAAATAATCGGCACCGTAGCTGATCTCCCGACGAAAGCAGTGGCACTGAAAGCTTGCGAGTTTCTTCGCTCAACAATCAACCGGGGAACCAGCGTTCCGCGTACCGTCGAGGAGCTGGTAGCTCACTACACAAGAAATGAATTGCCGCGAAAGTCTCCGTACGCGCAGGAAGTCTACGCAGGATACTTGATTATTTGGATCGTCCCGAAGTGGGGCAACTATTCTCTGTCTGATGTACGTACAGTGCAGGTCGAAGCGTGGCTTGGCACTCTGAAGGAGCTATCCAATGGGACCCGAGCGAAGTTGCGGAACATCATGTCCGCGATCTTTGCGCACGCAATGCGCTGGGAATTCTTCGACCGAAACCCGATAACGCTTGTGCGGCAGAGTGCGAAGCGTCAACGTGAACCTGAGGTTCTCACGGTGGAAGAACTGAAGGCCCTTTTTGAGGAGCTGGAGGGAATCTACCGCACGATGGTCTTCGTCGGTGGCGTGGTCGGATTGCGTGTCTCAGAGGTAATAGGTCTGCGCTGGTCTGACTGTGATTTCGAATCGGGCGAAATCCGTCTCCGCCGTGGAATCGTACGTCAACACGAGACGGAGATGAAAACGGAAGCGAGCCGGAAGCCGGTGCCGATGGAACAAGGACTAGCTGAAGTTCTCACAGCCTGGCGTGCAGAGTGTGCATACAACCAGCCAGGCGACTACGTCTTTGCTTCAATCAAGATGAACGGCAAGCAACCGATTTGGCCGAACAGCGCAATGGAGGATCACATCCGTCCTGCAGCGGAGCGAGCCGGGATTACGAAACGGATCGGCTGGCATACGCTCCGGCACTATGCATCATCCCGGACTATGCTTCATCAAGTCGATTTCCCCGGTTACTACAATGGTTCTGGTACGACATCCGAGGCATAGTTTTGCGCGTTCTCCTCCTGACCACATTCGTGGCCAGGAGGGAATTCCGTGCAAGAGTTTTTCAAGGATCCGCGCACCATCGAACGTTTGCACCGAGGGCCGCTCAGCAACCACCTCAAGTCCTACGCTGCACTTCTGAGCCAGTGCAGCTACTCACAAGCATCAGCCCAAAGTCAACTCTTACTGGTTAGTCGCTTCAGTCAATGGCTGCAACGAAATGGCATCGAGCTGCGTAAGGTGGACGAAGACGTGTTGCAGAGATTTCTGCGACTGAGCCCGCGCAAGAGGAGAATCCAGGGTGGGGAGGTGGCAGCACTAAATCGACTGTTAACACTGCTCCGCCAGCGAAGGGTTGTGCCTGCGAAATCGCACTCGGCACCACTCCGGCCACGACAAAAGGTGACGGCAGAGTTCGGGCGCTATTTGCTAGAGGAACGTAGACTCTCTCAAGCCACATGGGGCAATTACTTGCCCTTTGTGGAGCGATTCCTCAGGGAGCGATTCGGAAACGCTAGGGTGAACTTCTCTGTACTACGAGCCGCGGATATAACCGGCTTTGTACAGCGCCAGGCTCGGCAACTCAGCCCGAAACGAGCCAAGTTGCTGGTCACAGCGTTGCGCTCTTTCTTCCGCCATCTACTACATCGAGGCAAGATCTCCACGGATCTGGCGGCATGCGTGCCCGGTGTGCCCAACTGGTCGTTTTCTACATTGCCTAAGTTTCTCCCCGCAGGCGCTGTGCAACGTGTGTTGAAGCATTGTGAGCGACATACGTCGGTGGGAAAACGAAACTATGCCATTTTGTTGCTGCTGGCCCGACTGGGTTTGCGCGCCGGAGAAGTAGTTTCTCTGAAGCTTGAAGATCTGGATTGGGGTACGGGCCAGATTACCGTTTGCGGGAAGGGCGGAGGCTCTACCCCATTACCCTTGCCGGCCGATGTGGGCCGAGCTCTGGCCACATACTTGCGAGATGGTCGGCGGCGCTGCTCTAGCCGAAGGGTTTTCCTTCGGGACCGGGCTCCACTAACCGGATTTACCAGCGCGCAGGGAATTTCTACCCTGGTGATGCGGGCTCTGAAGAAAGCGGGAGTCAATTCGGTTCACCAAGGAGCTCATGTGTTTCGGCACACACTGGCGACCGATCTGCTCCGGCAAGGATGTTCCCTGGATGAAATCGGCGAACTGCTGCGCCATCGCAGTCCGAACACAACGGCCATCTACGCCAAAGTGGACTTAGTCGCCTTGCGAAGCCTGGCATTACCGTGGCTGGGAGGAGGTCAATGACTAAGCTACGAAAAGCTATCCACGACTACCTTGAGCTGCGCCGAAGTTTAGGGTTCAAGCTCGAAAAACACGAGGTCGCGCTGCAAGAGTTTGCTGCTTTCTTGACAGGAAAACACAGCGCGCGCATCACCACCGCTCTCGCCTTGGAGTGGGCCACGCGACATGCAGACCATCAACCATACACCTGGGCGGCGCGACTGAGCATTGTGCGCGGGTTCGCCCGCTACTGGAGCGCCACCGATTCTCGGACAGAAATTCCTCCGTTCAGCTTACTCCCGTATCGTCCGCTGCGGGCTCAGCCCTACCTCTATTCCAAGCAGGAAATCCGGCGATTACTGCACGCTGCTAATTCGATTTCGGCCCATCACCCGCTGCGACGCTGGACTTACCACACCTTCTTCGGATTGTTGGCGGTCACGGGACTACGTCTCGGCGAGGCGCAGAACCTGCGAATCAAGGATATAGACTGGCCAGAAGGTATCCTCACCATCCGCAACACGAAGTTCGGCAAGTCTCGTCTGGTGCCTCTACACCCTTCGACATGTAAGGTTCTGGCCGACTACAGCAAACGTCGGGATCGTTTGTTTCCCGCACGACCAGAAACACACTTTTTCGTAAATCAGAACGGCAATCGCCTGGACAAAGGCGACATTCATCGCACCTTTTATGCTTTGTCCCGGCAAGTTGGGCTCCGTACTCCATCGGCCGGCCGTGGGCCGCGCCTGCACGATTTTCGCCACCGATTCGCTGTTGAGACTCTATTGCGCTGGTATCGCAACGGCCAAGATCCCAAGCGTCGCTTGTCGATTTTGTCCACCTATCTCGGGCATGCCCATGTAACCGACACTTACTGGTACCTAACCGGAACGCCCGAACTGCTGGGGGCCGCAGGGAAGAGACTGGAAAAAAGATGGGAGGGTCTGAATGCAAGACGGCGATAGCTTTCCTCGCTTACTCCAGTGCTTCTTTAGCGATCGTCTCCTAGCGCAGCGGAAGGTAAGCCCCCACACGATCGCCTCCTACCGGGACACGTTTCGCCTTCTGCTGCAGTTTGCGCAGAAACGGCTGCACAAGGCACCCTCTCAGTTGGGACTGAAGGATCTTAACGCCTTCTTGATCGGAGCCTTTCTGGACGATCTGGAAAAACGTCGCCACAACGGCGCTCGCAGTCGGAATCTACGCCTGACGGCTGTACGGTCGTTCTTTCGTTATGCGGCACTGGAAGCGCCAGCACATTCGGAGATCATCCAACGAGTGCTGGCCATCCCGAACCAACGACAACCTCGCGCCTTGGTCGCCTTTCTGACCCGGCCGGAAATCGATACCTTGCTAGCAACGCCTAATCGGCAGACGTGGCTAGGGCGACGTGACCATGCTTTTCTTCTGCTTGCGGTACAAACTGGGTTGAGGTTATCCGAAATGACTGCACTACGACACGAAGACGTATGGCTTGGCACTGGCCCTCACGTTCGTTGCTGCGGAAAAGGACGCAAGGAACGTTGCACTCCCTTGGCCAAGTCCACGGCCGCAGTGCTGAAAGCCTGGATTCGGGAACAAGGCAGAGAAGATTCCAAAACTCTGTTTCCGAGCATGCGCGGCGGCGCCTTCAGCGCGGCTGGTGTTCAGCATATGGTCGCTCGTCATGTATCGGAGGCACGAAAAACGTGCCCCACACTACAAAACAAACGTGTCTCGCCCCACGTGCTTCCACAGTTCCGCAATGGAGCTCTTGCAGGCTGGCGTAGATCGCGCGGTGATCGCGCTCTGGCTGGGACATGAGTCAGTGGAAACTACCCAAATCTATCTGGACGCCGACCTTGCCCTGAAAGAGCAGATTTTGACCAAGACCAAGCCCATTCATGGGAAACCAGGCCGTTATCAACCCGATGACGAACTGTTGACTTTTCTTAAGAGCCTCTGACCAGGCTCTCCGGATTATGCCTCATAGTGGCAACTCCTGAGCTCCAGGTAACCTCGTTCTTGCAAGGCTCGCACCCTGCATGCGCTGCGATGAACGCATAGTCCGGGATGATGCATAGTGCCGACTATGCTTCATGAAGCATAGACGGCACACGTTCGGTACGCTGCTCAAAGCGAACGGTGAAGATGTGGCGACGGTGCAAGCACTGATGCGCCATGCAAACGTCAGTGTCACCATGAACACGTACGTTCAGGCTGTGACCCCGGCGAAGCGCAAAGCGCAGCGAGGCATCATCGAGCAGATTAGAGAAGTGGCCCTAGATGGCCCCAGATCCAAATCTGAAATGCCTGCAAGTTGTTGAAAAGATGGTGGGCGCTATAGGATTCGAACCTATGACTTCCACCGTGTGAAGATGGCACTCTACCGCTGAGTTAAGCGCCCAACGCTTTCTATTCAAGCAGTTGCAGCCGTTTCCGTCAACCGCGTGGGAACGTTTGGGAACGGAATGCTTGCCACGATGCGCGATTGTGCTTCCCGCTTCGCTGGCGTCACGGCTTGGACGTATCGGTCCATCGTGATGCTGACGTTAGCGTGTCGCAGCAATGCTTGTGTTGTGGCAACGTCCGCGCCTTGGCTCTTAATCAAAGTTCCGAACGTGTGACGGAGCGTATGCCAGCCGACGCGCTTCTGGATTCCAGCCCGGACTGCAGCGGGACGGATGTGATCTTCCATTGCAGCGTTAGGCCAGTAGGGTTGCTGCCCGTGCTTGTCAGGACTGCCGAAGATGTAGTCGGCATCTTGATTGTAGGGACAGCGACCGCGCCATGCAGTCAGCACGTCAGCGAGTCCCGCGTCTAACGGTACAGGCTTACGGCTGGCTTCGGTTTTCATCTGCCCGATGTGCTGTCGCACGACTCCGCGTGACAGGCGAATCTCTCCCGATGCGAAGTCCACGTCTGCCCACTTGAGTGCAAGTAGTTCCGACACTCGTAGGCCAGTCGTGACAGCGACGAACACAGCGGTACGCCACGGCTCTGCAAGTTCTCCGAGTAGCTTGCCGATTTCCTCGACAGTCAGCACGTCAGGGACTCGCGTCCGCTTGGCTGACTGCCGTACTAACGTGATCGGGTTGCGGTCGAAAAACTCCCAACGCATTGCGTGATTGAAAATCGCGTGCATGAGATTCCGTAGCTTCGCCTTGGTTCCGGGCGCTAGTGGCAGCGCCTTCAGCCAAGCCTCTACTTTCACTGCTTTCACTTCGGACAGTGAGAACTCTGCCCACGACGGTGTGATCTGCGTCTTGAGATAGCCCGCGCAGACCTCGCCGTAGTACGGCGTCTTAGTCGGCAGTTCATGCTTGATGTAGTGGGCTGCCAGTTCTCCGAACGTGCGCGGTGATCTAGCTTCCCGGTTGATGTTTGCGCGGAACTGCTCACAAGCCGTGCGTGCTGCGCTCTTGCTTGGGAACTGATCCACGGTGCCTAGCTTCTCCTTGCGGTTGATCTGTCCATCGCGCCATCTGAACACCCAAACGTCAGGGCCAGCGTTGCGTGATTCGCGGTACAGGCAACCGTTCTGATACCGTCTGCTCATTGGATTGTGTCCTTTCCAGTTTGAGCAGGCGGGTTGATCTGGCACTGCGACTGTAGCATGAGCCATGAGTTGAGCGCACTGGCACGATAGCGGTAGTAGCGACCGACGCGGAAAGCGGGGAGTTCTCCATTCCGTGCTAGACGCTGTACGGTTTTCGGGTGCAGTCCGAGCAGTTCACCCGCTTGCGCGTCGGACAGCAGAGGTTCAAATTGGGTGGTCATAAGATCAAGCCAGAGTCTCAAGATGTAAGATTAGTGCGAGGGACACTTCCCTCTAGGAGAGTGATCCATGAGCAAGCTCGTGGAATACCTAGTGTCAGTGTCCCGTAGCTGATCGGGCAGGGCCAGCCTTCGGGATCAAGATCGCACTGGGCTACGATCAAGGCATCCTGCCAAGCTGTACTAGTCAGCTTTGCAACGAGTAGCAGCAGCCCCACAAGGGTCGAAGCGAAAGACCTTTCAGCAGTCCCAGCCGTAGCGGAAAGGAACCAACCCTTTCAACTCCGAAAAGGGGCTGGGGACCCACCCCGGCCCTGAGATTTCAACTGAGGAGTATGGTTAATGGAACCTGTCACGACAGTTACGACCGCATGGACCATCGCAAAAACTGCGGGTGAAATCTCCAAGAAGCTCTACGACTTTGGGAAGAGCTTGAAAGACCGCGACCTGAAGCAGCAGGTGGACGAGATACTAGATCAAGTGCGGGAACTGAAGCAGTCAGCCTCAGAACTCGAAGATCAGAACCGCGAACTCCGAGAGAGGCTTCGATTCAAGAGTGACGAGTACGAGTTCCGCATCCCGTTCCACTATCACAAGGCGCATCCTAACCAGCCGCTTTGCCCAATATGTTTCGCAAAGAACATTAAGGCTCCGATGAGTGAGGCTTGGCAAGAGCAGACTGGGACCTACCGCCAATGTCTTGTCTGTCGTACGCCAACGCAGGAAAGTCAGAGACATAGAGGCTCTGGAGTCTATGATATGAACGCATGACGATTTCAACGTGCGTACACTGTACGTTTTGTCTACATCTAGGAATTTTCAGGATTTCGGGCCTGCGATGCTCACGGCCATGGAAGGCAGTAGGGAGGGCAACGCCAAGGTGGTGTCAGTCGGTGTTGGAGGTGTCCCGGTGCGTTTGGCAAGCTGCAATAGGTTGTTTCTCCCATTGGTCATGCCAAACTGAAGCAGGCGTTTGGCATGGCCCTAGGAGAAGTAGCGTTGTCAATGCTTTGGCAGCACTACACTGATATTACAAATGGGTTTGGCATAGGGTCTAGGGGAATGCTGATGTGCTGCTGCTCCGATCCACCCTGCACCGTCCTGCAATCGAGCCAGCCCCAGCCCTTCTGATACCGTCTCTCGAAGACCACGAAGGGAACCTTGCCCGGTGCTCCCAAGGTGCTCATGTATCTTTCCCAGCGTGCATCCCTCGGTTCCCGATCCGAACAGTTCGTGTTGTGATCTCCCCAGTCTAGGTGCGCAGGATTGCAGCACGCTCTGGATGGGCAGTGTGGGACGTGGCAGGCGTCGGCAGGGACCGACAGGGGTGTGTTGGTCGCAAGGCACTGCGCCAGCCGAGATACGATCCTAGTCGTGTATCCCACCCAGATGTTTCCGTACCCATCATGTGTTCTGGCACCGTTCCACACCCAGCAGTCACCGATTCCTATACTGCCTTCTACGATCTGCTTGCGGTACTTCCGCTGATCGTCTGGCGACATGTCCAGCGCGGGCGGGTTCTTGGCTAACCACTCTTCGTATCTGCTCACTTGCAGCCCGCTAAGAATGTTTCAACATCAGCCCGCTTGTAGCGGACACTCCCCGCTCCCAACCTGATAGCAGGTAGCTTCCCGCTCTGTTCCCAGCGAATGACAGTCAGCGGTGAAACCTGACAGAGTTCTGCGATGTCTTTCCGCGTGAATAGTTCTTTTGTGATCGTCATAAAATTCCTTGCTCCTGTGAGTACGTGTTCTAGTCGTGGTTTCATCGTGAGAATCCCTGTCGGAATGCAGCAGCAATTGCCCTGCAATCTAGCGCTTGCTTGCGTTGCTGCTCACTCTGCTGATGCAGTCCAGCTTTCTGGTACATTTCCGCTTTGCGATCTGCGTGACCCGGCTGCAAAAGTTCCATAAACTCGTCAGAGTCCACACCCATATTTTTTACGAAGGATGGAAGGCACGTGTTCACAGGCTTGAAGTTCCCGTTATCATCCTTTTCACCGCCTCCTATCAATGCGGGGTCCATGTGCGCCGTTGTGTCGAGGCGCACTCGCTGCATAGGCTCTACCGGACCTAGTAACGTTTGAATGCCCTTGGTCGGCCATCGCGGATTAGTGCCGTCGGAATAGTTGCCTGAACTGTCTGGCACTTCGTTCGCTAGATACCGCTCCGCAAAGCTCCGCTCGGTAGGCTCGTCGTTATACTCAGGACGAATCTGCACATCGTGCTCGGGCTTGATATCGACAGGCACAGGCGTAGGCGTAGGTTCCGGTAAGCCGATGTCTGCGTGTGTAAATGATAGTTCCGCGAACTGCCCCTCGCCTGTGCGGGTGAATGCGTAGCGCCCGCTTGCCACGCGCCGTTCTAGCGTTCTAGGCGAGATGCCGAGTAATTTGCAGGCTTCTTTCTTCGTAAGTGTCATGCTGCTCCTTAAATCTAAAATGTGTGACGGGCAGGCCAGAGTGTCCAATCTCCAACCTGCCGTCGTGCGCCGTGCGGGGGGCAAGGGCGCAAACTTACACACGGTGTTTAATGACCCGCTGAGGCGTCGTGGATCATCTCCACGCACTATGCCCGTGTGCTACTGGCGGTGTTCTGCCAGCCCGAGCGAAAGGACTAACTCGGGGAAATTTGTGAGGCTTCGTATTCCTGAACGTTGTGCAGGTATTCCAGAGCCGAGATTGCCAAGGCATTAGCCTCACGGTCCTTTTCAAACCAGAACACAGAACGTCCTTCAGCCTGAAGTTTGGAAACCTTCTCGGCTAGAAAGGCGTCTCGATTCTGAAGACGTTCGATAGCTTCGCGAGGGGTCATCTATCCGCCCACTTCCGCATCGTCAACCGTGGTGATCGGCGCAGACGCTGCTGGCGTGCGGGCTGACAGTGGGAACTGTCCGACGTTCTCACGTGGATTCGGTGAGTTCTTGGCAGAAGCGGTGATGTCGGCTGCCAGTGCGGGCGCACGGTGGTCGCCGGGCGTGCTGCCAGCGATGGTCAGGCGGTCAACGGGCTTGACCACTACCGGAATCGGTGATCCAACGGACATTCCGCTTGTGGTGGAACTGCCTTGCTGGTTGCTGTCCGACATCTTCTTGCCGTCGGCGGGACTGCCTACTGCGTTCTTACGCAGCGGGGCTGCGTTGTTCGATAGATCAACTGACATAGTTTCCTCGATTGCTTCCGCGTGGAGAGTTGAAAATCTCTTGCGGGTGTTTGCTACGATTCGTTTGGCGATGTTCGCAGCGATTGCTTCATTGCGTGTCATAAATTTGTGGCGCGGAGTGCTGGTACTTGTTCAAGGTGCCAGCGAGCAGGCCAGTCCAAGGCCCTGCCCCGCGCCCTTTCGCGGGCCATCTTCAGAAACCCGCAAACCTGATTACCGAGACGATCCGCAAAGGGTTTGGAACGCATCGAAGCCCTTGCGCCGTATGTATGCGGACTTGAGGCGATCTGCCTGAAACTTGTTGCCTTTCGTCTTGGCTTCAAAGTCCTTGATGTGCGTGATTGAATCCAGCAACGCAATTTCGTTTGCCTCTGCTGCTTGCGCTGCTGCTATTGCGGCTGCGTTGGCCGTCTCCTGTGCGATCTGGGCTGGCGTCTTAACTTCCTGCATTGTGTTCTGTTCCTTTGAGGATGTCTGCGATCTGCTTTTCAAGTTGTTCGAGGCGTGCTGTGAGTTCACGGATTCGCGTGTCTAGGCTGTTGATGAGGCTCTGTTCCTGATACGTGAGTGCGCTCATGCTCGCCCCTGTGGTCGCAGTTTCAATGCAACCGATTTGCTCTGTTCTGCTGGCTTCAGAATCTCGACCGTCTGAAGTAGCTTTACGACTCGCCTCAACTCTTTCAATTCGCGCTGCATCGCCGTGATGACGTTCTGCTGTGCGCCGAGTTTCACTCGCATCTCGTGCAGCACTGCCTTGCTGGACGCGAGTGTGTCCACCCGGCTGGGATAGTTCGGGGTAATTGCTGCGCTGCCCTTGTCGAACAGCGGTTTATTGCGTTTCATTTTTTTTTGTCCTCTTGGTTGCGAGGCACACCTCAGCGCAGCACCAAGAGGATGGTTGCGGGGGTGTGCCTCAAGATTTAGTTGTGGTTGCTACAGGTGGGGCCGGATGATTCGGTGTAGTAGGTCCCTAATTTCAGTATCTCATATCCAAGGGTAAAAGTCAACTAAGAATCACACCCTGCGGTATGCATAGTATAATATTTGGCAAGCACGCCGTCAATAGTACCAAATTTCGTCTCACGGTGAGATTTCAGGGGTCCGAGATTATGACGGTATGACGCCCTATAAGAATCAATAACTTAGTACTTTATCCCTCCGAGCATTGGCCCATCGGAGGGGATGCCCCGCCATTGCGTTTGCAGGCGATCTGGCTGCATTTCAGACACATTATGGCTCCGTAGGTCAAGTGAACACTCCTAGGACTAGGATCGAAGCCTAGGATGTAGACAGCAACCTAGGGCTAGAAAAAATTCGTGGCACCGACGCAGCCTGTATGCCGTATCGGTGTGGCCTACCATGCTATGCAGTGATAACTCCTAGCCAGACAATGCCCTACGGGCACCTACGGAGTTGAGTTTTTTCTTCTCTATATGTCCGCAGATCGGCACGGTTACCAGCCGATTACCGCCGGTTTCCAAGTGACAACAAATGGGAACAGAAAGTGTCACTTTCGACAGAAAATGTATGTTCATCCTGTCTCGATTAACGTCTACAGCCTACAGATGTTGTTTAAAACAAACACATATACTAAGGATTACAGTTGTATTTACAATGGAACGTCATATGCAACACAGCTTGCATCGGCCAAAGCCGACGATCTTCCAACACCTGACAATCAGTGATCGGCCAGTTCCAACCGAGACGGAAAGCGAGTCACAGCCGATCCTATAGACGCAGCAAACCAACGGCTCTGGATAGCGAGCAGGCGATCATCCCGTGGTACAGGATGCAACGCCGTCAGTCTTAGCTGTGGATCACGTTAGGTCTGTGCCAGCAGGTCAACCGCTGAGGCTGCACTATCTCGCGAGAGTAGATGCAGCAGGGACTACGCCTAGCCGACAGCAAGGTTAGGCGTATGTGACGCTGTGGACATGCGCTGCGCGTCGAAAACTTGCACGCAGAGGCATACAAAGTGGGAAACCAGCGCGAGTCACTTCTAACACCGATGGTCATCAATACTCGTTTGTCATAGGGTGACGCGCTGAGAGTGGAACGTGACGCGGAATGGCGAAGGCAGTGACGCGCGGTCGCGGTGGTGGGGGGGATATTGAGTGTAATTGCGATATTTCAACAGTCATCGGTCTACTTGGTCTACTTACATTGCTCCCACCACTCATTCATCGACAGGGTGACAGAGTACCAATGACTTTCCAAGCGACGAATCTCATCCACTTCGCATGGTATGCCGCTGAGTTTGCCGGACTCACGATGGCTGGCTGCCGCTGAAAGTGAGTCTGTCGGGTCGAAAACGAGATAAACAGTCCAGTCACCTACTGTGGCACCGCCCCATCCGTCCCACTCGATGTGCCGCAACTGTCCGTTAACACTCGGCTGCGCCAAAACTTCAGCCTTATATCGACGCGCCCGTATGAACCAACGTGCATTGCTACGGATTGCATAAGAGTTCCACGCTATCGCCATCGAAATGACGAACGCCACTCCAAGCGCCGCATATAAAAACATCCTTCCTCTTGGCTTTCTGGTATCCAATGGGGCCATGCACAACTTTATATCGCAAAGTACATTGACGGGTCAAAATGGTCGATTGGGATTTGTGCGATGTTGTTAACAGGCGATTACACTCAAATCCCCGCCAAGTGCCATTTTACGCTCCCGCTCTGGAGCGGGCAGGCGTCAACTGAGGCTCAGGGCCTAGGCAGTGTCTACTCTGCTCTGTAATCGACTCCTGACGCAATTGTGACGGCATCGACAATGCAGCGGAGAAGCCCATCGGTGGGCCTTCTGCGGTGCAGTGGCGATGTCCGCTGTCGCCATATTCCAAAGATTGTGCGCGCGCGCCCATTTCAAATGATCACCCTTGATCATCCGCGCACGATATACCGTTCCCGATCAATCAAGGAGAAAACATGTCAATCGACCGCATCATTGCGGAATGCTTGCACGAGATGGATAAACCACTGCCCAAAGCGTGTCACAAGACGCGCGAATGCCGGATGGCTGGCGGATGTCCCTCGTGCTATGCGGAATTTCTCGCAGAGATACGCAGGCGCAGAGAATTTGCGCTCCATGCTTACGAGGAGTACCGCGACCGTCAGGAAGATCACAGAGTGTTCGGCACACCGTTGCCGAAAATCAACTGAAAGGAGGAGCAATGCGAATTGCAATCTACTGCCGAGTCAGTACGAACAAACAGGACAACGGCAACCAAATCGACGATCTAAAGCGATTCATCGGAACGCAGCAAGGATGGGAACTCGTCTTGGAGTTCGTAGACGTGGTGACAGGTTCGGGCAAGAAAGATCGTGCGCAGTTCGACGCCATGATGCTTGCGGCATCGCAGCGCAAGTTTGACCTGCTTCTCTTCTGGAAACTCGACAGGCTGACGCGCGAAGGAACGCGCAAGACGTTTGAATATCTCAGCCGATTGGAAAAGTGGGGAGTGAAGTGGCGCAGCTACTTGGAACCGATCTTCGATTCCTGTGGGCAGTTCAAGGACATCGTAATTAGCATCATGTCCACACTGGCGGAACAGGAACGCATTGCCATCAGCGACCGCACAAAAGCAGGACTAGCACGAGCAAGGGCCAAAGGGAAAATCCTTGGAGCCTTACCGAAGTTCGTTGACCTGACGGACCTAGCAGATCGCAGAGATCAGGGCCACACTGTAAGGAAGATCGCAGCGGACCTGCACATCTCTACCGGGCTTGTGATGAAAAAACTGAAGCAACTGGAACTCGAAAGAGGCAAACAGTGAAAACGAAATGGGAGAACGTCAAAACGCCAGTACACAAAATGCTGGATGAGATGGGCGCGAGTGAAGAGGAATTGGCAGAAGCCGTCGAAGCAGTCCCGATGGTCCGTGCGCGAAGAAAGGCAGCCGTTGAAAGAGAAACACTCCGAGCGCAAGCTGTCAGGGAGTCGGCCGTTCCGATTCAGCAGCAAATAGCGGCGAAGAAAGCAGCAGCAGCCGAGAAAGCGAAAAAAGAAGCCTCAGAACGCAAGGCAGTCCTCGATTCCAAGCAAGCGGAAATCGAAGCGGAAGTGACGGCACAAATCGAGAAGGCGCAGCAAAAGAAAATCGCAGATGCCGCGCGAGAGAAAAACAGGAAAGCTGAACTCAAGGTATGGAAAAAACAATCCAAGGCGCGGGCAGAGATGAGGAAGCAGGAAGGAGTAGAGGAAGCAAAGCGGAAAGAAGCATCGCGGGCGTCTAAAATCAAGGCGATCATCGAACGGGTCAATATCGTCCTATCCGATGCGGATGCACTGTACGCTGATCTGAAACCATTCCGCGATTCTAGGCGTGCGAGCGATGCAGACAAAGAGCAGATTGGAAAGGCTCTTGACACTGCAAGTCAACGATGCATCAACGCGAAACGATTGCTACGTGACTGAGTTCTGTGGTGGTAACTCCAAACTGACCGTTGCGCGGGAACCACGTCAGTCAGCTAGTGCGCTGCATCGGATTGCGGGATGATCTACCAGCGGAAAGAAGGAGAACGCTACATAATGGCTTACAAACCTCACGACATCGTTCCAGAATCAGGAGTGTACAAGGTCACTCACGATCCTAAACACGCTGCGAATCACGAAGTAACCTGTATAGAGGGAAACCACTTCCCGCCGTGCAAAGGTTGCGATCACCCAAGATTTGTCCTAGTCAGGGCGGCGCAACACATCAAGCAGCAACGCTCGTTTAAAAAATCGTAATGGAGGGAATCATGTTTGAGCAGATCGACATGCTCGATTCGCAGATCAACGAATGGCCGGACGGCAGTATTGAGATTCTAGGTCAGAGCGGTCACATCAAGCTGAAGGCTGAGTACGCCAAGAAAATCAAGGCTGCATACGGAAAATTTCTGAAGGCGTATCCCACGAAGGACAGCTTGAAAATCACCATCAACATCGAAGTCCATCAGCCTATCGGGACATTCGTTAACGAGGGATGACTCTCCCACGGATCGGCAGAAATGAACCTGATCTATCTCAACAAACGCGGCGACGAAGGCAACACTCGCGGATGGGTGTACTACCGTGTCACTTCGACTACCGGAATGGGAATCGACGCGGGAACGGAAGGAAGCACCGTCAGAGTGTGCCGCGTGAAGTGGCCGACGTTCTCTGACATCGGAGACATCATCGACACTCCGGGCACTGTCGGGTACATGTCGGCTCATCCGAACGTCGTGGGCATCGTTCGACAGTGGGGGATCAACCACGAGGACAGCATTTTGATCGGAGTGCTTGAGTGAGGATTGCCGGATGGACAGACTCACGCGATGGCACTTTCGCATCGCGTTTCATCGTTCATTCGCCAGACAACCCGCCTGCTATGTGGGAACGAATGTGGGAACGGAAACTAAGATCAAACTGCTAACGCTGTGATTCTACGTGCTCGACCGTTCCCGAATGTTCTCGCTAACTCCCTGATTCTACAGGTCTAAGTAGAGTGTGAAGATGGCACTCTACCGTTGAGTTAAGCGCCCAACCGTTTTGAATCAACAACTTGCGGTACGTGATTTTAGCATTGCGGGTCAATTTGGGTCCAATAAGCCCACAACGCTGCGCTGCGCTTGGCGTTTAGCTGTGCCACTGTTCGCCGCAGCGCAGCACTTTGAATTGTTGTCCCAACTTCCGGCATTGTTCGACGAATTCGTCCGGCAAGGCAGTATTGAATTCGAACATTTCGAAATGGCACGGTATGACCAGTTTCGCCTCAATGTCCCTGGCTAACTGGGATGCTTCTCGGCCGAATAAGTTTCCAGGAACGCGTCGCTCCGGCGACCGCCCATTGATGGGAAGAAGCGCGAGATCCATTTTGAATGGCCACAGTTTCTCTGACATCCCTTCATACCGGACCGTGTCGCCGCTGTGGTAAATCGTCCAGCCGCCGAATTGGAGAACATATCCCAGGTACTTCGCTCGACCGTGTTCATCGCGCTCCAACGCCTCGTGCGCAGATGCTATGCCGGAAAATTTGATTCCCGAGCTTTCGACAGAGGTCCCGTCGTCCAGGCCAATCGCGACGCCAGCATCAATCTTCAGACGATCCGCGACAAAGGCGCGATTGGCTTCGGCGACCAGGAGTTTCACACGTGGGTTTGCAGCAAGAATCGGCGAGAGCGTCTCTGCGTCGAGGTGATCGGTGTGGTTGTGGGTGGAAGTGATGATATTGACAAACGACAGCCTGGCCGGATCGACAACCAACTCCGTCATGCGCACGTGCGGCTTGTCCGTCTGGTTGTACTTTTTGGTCAATGAGTCTGATAGATAGGGATCGAGCAGTACGTGGATGCCCTGCCATTGCAGCAGGAAGCCGCTTTGTCCCAGCCACCACAAACGAAAGCCTCCGTCGCGGCGATCGGAGGCCTGTATGTCCGCAAGCAGCGCGTCATGGGATTGAAACGCCCGGATCACGCGAGTCCAAGTTCTTTCCGCACGATGGCCACACCGCTCACCATGTTGGCCAATTTCTGTCTTGCCGCCCAGCGAGCCGTCTGACTGAGTCCACAGTCTGGAGCAAAGGAGAGTTTTCCACCCGGCGCATATTTCAGGCAGCGACGCACGCGGTCGGCGACGTCGCTGGGAGATTCGATGTAATAGCTCTTTACGTCGATGACCCCGACGGCGACATCCATCCCTCGTTCTACGATCTCGTGAATCCTTTCGATTTCGGAGAACTCGCGGCTGGCCATTTCCAGATGCATCTCAGCTACAGGCAGTTCTAAGAAGGCCGGAAACAGCGGCGCGTACTGGCGCGGACCAACGGCGCGGCCTTTGTAATTACCAAAACAAAGATGAGTGGAAAGACGGCAGCGGCCGAGAATCGGTTTGACTGTCTCGGCGAAAATCTTGACGAAGCGGCGCGGATCTTCGCGATGAGCGTAGCAACTCATCGAGGGTTCATCGAGAGTGATCTCGTGGCAGCCACACTCCACCAACTGGACGAGTTCTGCGCGCACAATTGGAATCAGGGCCTCGGTGACGTCCCATCGGTTTTTGTAAATGCCGCCTGGATTGATTCGACCGCTTAATGTGTAGGGGCCAGGCACACTAGCCTTCAGGATCGGGCCCTTGGGCGCGATCTCTTGCAGAAGTCTGAACTCAGCTACTGCGCCGAGTCCGTGCTCGGAACGCAACTGGCCTGTGATTTCATATTTTCCGCGCTGATCATGAGCAGGTGGACCGAAATTGCGCGCTTGCGCGGGCTTTGGATCAAGACCCTCAAGTCGGCCGTAGAAGGACAGATTGAAGTCATAGCGAGTCTGCTCGCCGTCTGTAATGACATCTAGGCCTGCGGCGACCTGATCGTGAACTGCAGCAATCACGGCGTCAGTACGCAGTTCCTCGATGTCGGCCTCCCCGAATTGGTCCTGGTGGGCCGATGCGAACTCGAGCCACCCCGGAAAGGGATAGCTTCCAATTACCGTGGTTTGCAGAGGACGACGCTGCGGGTTTTGATACTGTGGCGGGGAAGCCGACTTCTTTCTTGCAGTAGCCGAAGACGTTTTCGTATCTCTCATTCGCTCACCGTCCAGCCGCCGTCCACGGTGACAACCTGGCCTGTCATCGGGCTTGAATCTTTGCGTAGAAGGAAGCAAGCCGCCTCGGCCACATGCTCCGCGCTCAGCATACCTTTGGTCAGCGGCTGTTTGTGGGTCATGTATTCGGTGATGCGCGGATCCGCCTGCGCCCGGGCACTCATCGGAGTGCGCACTAAGCCAGGAGCAATAACATTAATGCGAATTCCGGCGGGAGCGTAGTAGGCTGCTGCCGATCTGCTCATCGCTTCGATCGCTCCTTTACTGGCAGCATACCCCACAGTTGCAAAGTGGTCGTGTTGCGGCCGTTGCGCGAGCACGCTTCCACAGTTGAGAATCGCGCCCGTTTGCGGATTTCGTGTCCAAATGCCGAGGACCTCGCGGCACATCAGAAATGTGCCTCTCGCATTCACGTCCATGACAAGGTCCCAGGCTGCAGGCTTGCATTCGTGAAGTGGACCGTCACCGGCAGAGCGCGCGCTGATACCGGCAACGTTGAAGACGGCGTCAATTCTCCCGAATCGATCCAGGCATGCAGCAACCGCAACGCGCACTGCCGTCTCGTCACGGACATCCGCGGTAGCGAAACTCGACTCCCCAAGTGCTGCCGACAGAGCTCTGCATTCGTCTGTGTTAATGCCGACAACAAACACTGGATTTTCGGTCGCCCACAGGCGCGCCGTAGCGGCCGCGATCCCCGATGAGCCGGTGAGTAGGAGAACTTCCTTCACTGTGCCTATTCAAACAAGTGTTTCAGACTCTGCCGGTATGCCTCGTAAAAAGCGTCCAGTTGCTCAGCGGCGCTGGTGTTGTCAAGAAATTGGTGGCTGGGCAAGATGACCGGCTTGATTCCCTTGGCCAACAACGCTTCCGCCGTCCCGCAGCGAATCATGTTGATGATCATCGCGCCTGTGATTGTCGACACGGGGCCGGTATTCCACTCCAGGCCCTCCAATTTGAGGACACAATCCCCAGGCGGACAGAGATTATCGATGATGAGGTCGGCATAATCCACCAACTTCTTCCCCGACGAGTGCACCGCTTTCGCTTCTTCCGAGTGAGCTTTGGAAACAATCCCAATCACCGGCAGTCCCCGGGCTCGAGTTCTCATCGCCATTTCCACAACGACCGGTCGAATCCCGCTGGTCGAAATGATGATAAAGGCGTCATGCGGGCCAAAACGGAAGCTGTTCAGAATCTGCTCCGCGTAGCCCTCATAATTTTCGAGATAGAGCGAGGAACGCAACCCATTCGCTCCGATGATTGCGGCATGGTTTGACAGTGCCATCTCCACCAGCGCTACAAAACCGGGGAACCCGCCCTGGCGAGGAGTCATTTCCTCGCACATCATGCGGGAGTGGCCATTGCCGAAAAGAAAGACAAGACCTCCCCTGGCGATGCGTTCCGCACAAAGCTCGGCCGCTTTCTGAATTACCTCTGATTGTGTGCTTTTCAACTCTTGCAGCAAGTTCATGGCGTGGTCATAGAAAGCCAAACCCGCTTGCTTGCTGACCGTTTGGTTAGAGGCAGGATCACTCACGGATAGTTTTAATGCTCCTTCGCCGCGAACAGTCCCAACAAGTCGGCATGCCCGCGCGGAGGGTTTCGGGCATGTCATATTGCCCAGTAGAATTGCACAAAGTGGGTATAATCCACAAACCATCGTGAGCGAAAAGATTACCAGCGCCGATGCGGTTGAGCCTTTGGCGATTGGCGTCGACATCGGCGGAACTGGAATGAAAGCCGCCATTGTAGGCCTAAGTGGAGAGCTGATTGAGAGCTTTCATGAACCCTCACCGCGCACCATTTCCGCCTTGCGTGACTTCGTCAGTTCGGTTGTGAAGCGTGTCCAGGCTCCGGTGCGGGGAATTGGAGTAGGCTGCAAAGGGATCATCGACGCCAATTCAACTCGCGTGAAGAGCTCACCGGGCGACATGCACTTCCTCGAAGGGCAGCTCTTGAGCGAGGTGATCGGCGCTGGCGATCTCCCCGTCTGTGCCGAAAATGACGCGCGCGTTGCGTTGATTGGCGAAGTGCTTTGGGGGGCTGCCCGTGGAAGGCGCAATGTGGTGATGCTGACCCTAGGCACCGGTGTTGGTGGAGCGGTGTTAGTTGATGGCGTAATTCTGCACGGAGCGAACGGCGCCGCCGGCCACCTGGGTCACACCACAATTGATCCGCAGGGTGGATTGTGTATCTGTGGTAATTACGGTTGCCTGGAGACACACTTTTCGTCGCGTGCGATCGAGTCCGATTATTGGGCTCACATCCACCGGGCGGCGCCAGCAAGGTTGTCGATCAGTAGCACCGGCGAGGTGCCGAATCCCGAGGCGATCCTCCGTGCTGCTGCCGATGGTGATGAATGCGCACGCTATGTCGTGGATCGTGCGCTGGAGTATCTGGCAGCCGCCGTAGTGAGCTTTCTGCATACCTTCGATCCCGAAATTTTCATCTTGGGAGGCAATATCGCGGCTGCCGGTCCGCAACTCATTGCTCCAATTCAGCACAAGATCGCGCGTCGGACAAGAACCTTGCTGGGACGGGAAGTTCCGATTGTATTTCAGCAAATCGTCGGCTACGGCGGCGTGGCCGGAGCGGCGGGTCTGGTCTTCTTGAAGCAGAAGTTGCTGGCAATTTGAAACGTGGATGCGGTACGCAAGCATCACCAAATGAATTCGATACCAAACACGGGGCTACAACAAGGCTCCGCCCGCTCCGTTTACCTGCCGGCCATGGCAGCCGCTATTGGCGGCTTGCTCTTCGGTTTTGACACGGCAGTGATTAACGGCGCAATCGTCTTTATCAAGCAGCAGTTCGCACTGACCGACTCGCAAACCGAAATTGCCGCCAGCAGCCTTCTTCTGGGATGTGTGATCGGCGCCAGCGTGGCTGCCTTTACCAGTGACCGCTTTGGAAGAAAGCGGGTTCTGCTGGCAGCGGCAGCTTTATTCACCCTCTCTTCAATAGGCTCGGCTTTGCCTCGCGATTTGATTGAGTTTGCGGCTGCCCGCCTGGTGGGCGGCGTCGCCATCGGAATCGCGTCAACGCTGTCGCCTCTCTACATTGCAGAAATCTCACCTGCACAAAAACGCGGGCTGCTCGTCTCTCTGAATCAATTGGCGATCGTGTCTGGAATTCTGCTGTCGTACAGTGTGAACTATCTGCTCACCGGTGCGGGACCGGCAAACTGGAGATGGATGTTCGCCTCGGCTGCCCTGCCCTCGATTGCTTTCTTCTTGACGCTGCTTTTCATTCCAGAAAGTCCGCGGTGGCTAATGCAGAAAGGACGACAGCAGGAGGCGCAACATTTTCTGACGCAGCTTGTTGGCCGGCAAGCGGCCGCCAGAGAGATTGCGGCCATCCGTGTCGCCATCTCTGAAGAGAGCGGAGATTTGCTGGATCCCACGTTCCGAAAAGCATTAATTGTAGCCATCCTGATCGCCCTCTTCAGCCAGTTCACCGGCATCAACACCATCATTTATTACGGCTCGCTCGTTTTCCTGGAACATGTGCCGCATCAGTCCGCCAGCACGGCGCTGTGGGCCAACGTCATTATCGGGGCGATCAATTTTGTGGCCACCATGGCGGGAATGCAGCTCATCGACCGCGCCGGACGGAAGTCGCTGTTGATGTCAGCTTTCGGGGGAATGGCTCTCTCTCTCGCTGCGGTTTCCGCCGCCATTCACTTTCAAGGCTCGGGAGTCATCGTTCTGATCTTTGTCCTCATCTACGTGGCATGTTTTGCAGTGGGCGTGGGCACGGGCACATGGGTGCTCATGGCGGAAATCTTCCCCACCAGAGTGAGAGGGCGGGCGATGTCGGTCGCAACTGTTTTCCTCTGGTGCGGAACGCTCTTGGTGACAGTGACCTTTCTCTCTCTCGTGGCCGTGTTTACCGCGGCTGGAGTTTTTCTGCTCTACGCAGGTATCTCAATCGCAGCGTTCCTCTTTGTCTGGCGGGGAGTTCCAGAGACCAAGGGCAGGACTCTAGAAGAAATCGAAAAGTTCTGGTTGAGTCAGCGGTCTTAGGTAGAGGTAGTCTCTCATGACTCCGGGTTTTGTTTTACGTCGGCCATCATCCTCACCGCACTTGCGGTGTCGAGCGGTTCCCTTTGGGGACCGACAGAACAACGATCTCGCCGAGTGGTTTGGAGCTGCAGTCTGGCTCAACGGAGTGAAGATAGGCGAACATCTACTCTGTTTCACTGCCGCCATACTTGACGTCAGCAAAGCGATCGTGATCAGTCCGCCCGGTATTGACATCTTAGGTCGTGGGTCCATGGGGTTGCGGAATGGCCAAGCGGTCGAACTACGACAAGTTCTCCTCCATACGAGTTCCGGTTGGGCCTGAACCTGTATGGCAAGGTTGGAGAGACATTGTTGCGCGCATCTCCGGCGAGGTCGCACGCGGAGCACAGAGAATTTCCGTGGAGATCATCCGGGAGTTTTCGAGTCGCAAGTGTTGGAAGCGTTCGTTGAAGGTTTGCATCCCGCGCACACGTTTTGTACGAGCGATTGCTGGAAGACCCCGGGGGAAATCGATGTGATGATTCGCAGCGATTTGACCGATGACCCAGTCTTAGGCCGCATCAGCCAACTCACCATCCCGGACTTCGCGGACCCGCAACGGACCGTGCAACTTCAAGGGGCCCGTCAGGCGGCAGCCGGCCTAACTCTCATCCTTGGCACGGGAACAGCACTCCTGGCTCCTGAACCGGATGTCCTGATTCTGGCGGATCTTGCTCGATGGGAGATCCAATGCCGTCAGCGCGCCAACCAGATTGGAAACCTTCCGGCGGGGGACAGGCACCAATCGGCCGCGGCGAAATGCAAGCGCGCTTTGTTTCTCGACTGGCGCGTAGCGGATCGGGTCAAGCAGGCTCTTCTTGCCCGCGTCGACTATCTGCTTGATACAAACGATCCCAATGCACCGAAGATGTGCACGGGAGAGGCTTTCCGTGCGGGACTGCGATGCGCATTAAACCGGCCCTTTCGTGTCGTCCCGTTTTTCGATCCCGGTCCCTGGGGTGGACAATGGATGCGCGAAGTTTGCGACTTGCCGGATGGTCCGCCGAATAACGCATGGTGCTTTGATTGCGTTCCAGAAGAAAACAGTCTGTTGTTAGGTATGGCCGGGGTGAATATCGAGATTCCGGCGTTGGATTTCGTGCTCCACCATCCCCGTGAACTGCTTGGCGATGCCGTGTATGCCAGATTCGGCGCCGAGTTTCCAATTCGCTTCGATTTTCTCGACACCATGCGGGGCGGCAACCTGTCGCTGCAGGCGCATCCTCTCAAGCGGTACATCATCGACAATTTCGGTATGGCCTACATACAAGACGAAAGCTATTACTTGCTCGATGCGGCGCCCGACGAAAGCGTGTACCTGGGACTGAAGACGGGCATCGACCGAAAGGCTATGATCAGCGAACTGCGTCACGCACAAGAGAACGGCGCCCCGTTTGAGGTGTCAAACTATGGAAACAGATGGCCAGCTCGCAAACATGACCACTTCCTAATTCCAGCGGGCACGATCCACTGTTCTGGCACGAACAGCATGGTTTCGGAAATCAGCGCGACGCCGCACATCTTTACCTTCAAGTTATGGGGTTGGGGCCGGCCCGGACTGGATGGCCGCTCCCGCCCGATTCACTTGCAACACGGCGCCGCCAACATTCAGTGGAATCGGGACACAGAATGGGTGCGAAAGAATCTGTCGAATCGAATCGAGAAGGTCGGCGAGGGCAAGGGTTGGATCCAAGAAAGGACCGGATTACACGAACTGGAATTTATCGATACGAGAAGGCATTGGTTTAGTTTTCCCGTGGAAGACGACGCGTGCGTTGGAGTGCATGTTCTGAACCTGGTGGAAGGAGAAGAAGCAATTGTGGAAAGCCCGTCCGAAGCTTTCGAGCCGTTTCACGTTCACTATGCCGAAACGTTTGTTGTGCCGGCGCAGACAGGAAGGTACAGCATCAGACCGGCAGACCGTGTACGTCAATGTGCAACCATACGTACAGCCTTGAGGACGAAAGCATGAAATTCAATCCGGGCATCGGTGTCGTTCCCGTCCATGAGCCTCTGGGATTTCGTTATGAACCCGGCGCGTTCGGCCCGCAACCCGAAACGCGCTCGCTGGATGATATTCGGCCAAGTCTGCGTGACCCCGCATGCGCCGGGCCAGATCCTGCTTATGCCATCGTAATGGACATCGGCCGCGATGATGTTCGAGCCGAACTCGAACGAAGAAAGCTTCTCTTTGGCGCGGTGATCTACGCATCGGGAAAACTTGGCGACGAACCGGTGCGCAGCCAAGGGCATGTGCACCACGTCTCCTCACACAGCGGGTGGTCTCCACCCGAGGTGTACGAGATTTGGGACGGAGCGGCATACGTGTATGTGCAGGAGTATGCGGCTGACGATCCGGGCCGCTGCTATGCGATTTTAGCCAAACCTGGCGACATCGTGGTGGTACCTCCCTCATGGGCACATGCGGCAATGAGCGCTGACCCTTCAGCTTTCATGGCTCTGGGCGCCCTTTGCGATCGGGAATACAGTTTCGACTATGATGCGATCAGAAAACGCAAGGGCCTAGCATGGTATCCAGTCGTCACCCCAAACGGCGGCGTCGAATGGGTGCCCAATCCTCGCTACCAAAGGACCGCCCTCGCCGTGCGGCCCCCCAGAGACTATTCAGCACTCGGTTTTGTGCGAGGAAGTTCCCTTTACGAACAGGCAGTTAGGGATCTGGATCGGTTCGCGTGGGTCTCAAATCCGAATCTTTGCGCAGACGTTTGGAAACACTTCGAGCCCTGAAACTCATTTGCTTCTTGCTCTCCATACTCTACGCGAGGGTTTTCATGGTATTCGCTCCTACGGCTTCCTCCGTAACCGCCGCCGAAAAGCAGGAAAGATATGGAAACTGGCAAGAGGAGCCGGCCGATTCGAACGACAACACACACAATAAAGACGAAAAAAACGAAGATGACCATCCTCACAACGATCACATTTATTCGATTGACGACCTAATGTAACTGAGGGTAACTGAACTGGTCTACATGTTGAATGCGACGGAGACAGGTGCAGGTTAAGATCGGTTCGGGCAATTTTGAGAAAGCCGCCGAGATGGAGTGGTTCAGCGTGACATGGCTGGAAAAAGTAGACGGGAAATGGCGCCGAAAGGCGGGCGCCAACAAGATCGAAGAAGGATCCATTAAGGGTTTGGAATTCGCCAGTGAACCACCCACCACCTTTTGACAGAAAGCAATGCGAAACGAAAGCTGGGGAATCCGCCCGGCTGGGTTGCAAGACTCAGCCGCCATGACAGTGCCTTGCTTCTCTAGCACGCGGTAGTGCGATATGGTTTGGCCGATGAGTTGAGAGGGTGCGCCCACTGGCGGGAATGGTAGGACGCTTTGGGGCTGGGGTCAATGCGAGACCACGACCCGCAGCAAGGATGACAAAAATGTCTGTGGCGTTCTTTTCTTGAGCTTGCGATCTGCTGATCAAGGAGGCATTCGCCGCAGCAGGCGCAAGCGAATGATTCCCTTAGCCCAGAATTTTCGGTTTTGATGGTCAGCCCGGTGTATACCCACTGAGACGCCGCGAGCGGACGGTCATGATCGGGTTCTCAATTCGCGGGGAACAGTTCGTCAAACAAGCGTGCAAGCAACTGGGCGTACGCCACTGAACCATGCTCTTGCACATAACCTTGTTCAGCGGAGCGAATAGGATTTGTGTCAACGTGCGCCTCAATTCGGGGCGGTGGCGTGTGGCTGCGGGTTTGGCTCTCCTGCTCGCTTCTTGATCTCCTCAGAAGGTACAATCCCGCTTCGGAGGCGGTCACGTGCTCCGCGTAGGTTCTGAAATAAGTCTTCGAGATCGTGAATCACGCGAATCGCGTCAAGGGCTCGGCAACCGTCAGCGACGCCGCCATCAGTCCCAAGCGCATACACGTTCGGCATCGTCCAGATCGTTTGGTTTCCCCGCGCCCAAATCAACCGAGCAACCGTAAACGACCCATCGCGCATGTTGTGAATTTCAGCGACGGAAACAATCGCTTCGTCAGGTGCTCCGATCTCTCTCGCGTACTGGTTCCAGACATCGACAATGCGCTGCTCGGAGATAAGCTTTGCTGGGTTGCGAATCGTCTCGTATTACCGTTGGCCACGCGCTGACGGATACAGCTGCTGGCCCAAGCCGGAGGCACTTCTTTTGCGAAGAGACCCGCGATTTCAGACACGACGGCACTGGCGTCGGCTTCCGAGTTAATTCCCCCGGCAAGCTCGTTGATACGAATTGCAGCGTGCTTGTGTCGTTCGTACTCGTCGTGAGCACGCTGCCGCATGGTCGCCTGCGAATCAGTGGAATCGCTCTGTTGGGCGCGCGGCGACTATCAGCATGAAGACTAATCCGAAGATCATGGACGATGCTCGCAGCCGCTACCTTACTTAGCAGAGCTTTGCCGAAGGAGCGACTTGATCTTATTCTCAAAGGCGTCTTTGTCCACCATGCCTGCGTGCGACTCGGCAATGTTCCCCTCGCGGTCGATTAGCAAAGTCATAGGAAGAGAAGGGAGTCCGCCGTATCGGGTGGTTAGGTCTTGGTTGGCGATCACGACTGGATAATTCAGCTTGTGCTCTTCGAGGAATGGCATCACCGATTTCCAGCCGTCGTCATCCATGGAAACGCCGATGGCTGCCAGTCCGTCATTCCGGTATTTATTCTGGAACTCCACATACCAAGGAATCTCAACTTTGCAGCCAGTGCACCAAGTAGCCCAGAAGTCGAGCAGAACTACTTTCCCTTTGTAAGCGGATAACTTGACAGGGGAGCCAGCAGAGTCGTGAAGAGTGAAGTCAGGAGCGGGTCGCCCGACTTGAGGAGCGGGGTGCGCAAGTTGAGGAGCGGTTTGAGAGGCAAGGAACGGGCACATAGCGACTAAGGCGACAGCGAAAGTGCGAAGTAACATCAGAGTGACCTCCTACTTGAAACAAACCGTCAACTCGGTACATGGTACTCGGAATCTCCTCTTTGGTTCAAAACGGCAGCTGATCTTACACCCCAAACCGCTGCTCGCCGAGAGGGTGAAACGACAAAACGCCGAGATCGAGATCGAGAACGGCCTGACTTCCTACCGATCACGCTGAGCTTGATCTGACGGTAGCGGGCGAGGCGGTCCTGGCCGCCACAGAAGTGGATTGGCGACGACGTGATCGAGAAGTTCATCGGACGATTTAACGCGCCAATAAACCTGAGGATCGCATGAAGAAGGATAAGCCGTGGATGAGTAGTGGGCCATCTGAGTATCGGACGCACAGTGAACGCTACCCAATGGATTTGTTTTCATACACGCGAGAAGCAGCGCACTGTCTTCAACAACGCAGACTCCTTGCCGTGATAGCCATGTCCTCGACCGATTCTATCGCGTATCCGGGACTAGCTAACGTGACCTACATAGTCCGGGGCGTTTACTTGCACATGGAATCCGTCCGGATCAATAAACTTAAACGATTCCTGGGAATTGCTGTCAGCCTTCAGGCCGCGCTCGGCTAACTTGGCACGAACTGCATCGGCATTGAAGGAGGCAATTCCGAAATCATAGTGATCGACGGTCGCAGTCTTGCTTTCGCCTTGCTCGATACCGAAAAACGAATTCCCCACTCCCAGGATATGTACCGTCGCCGACTGTTGCTTGATCGGCATTCCAAAGAACTCCTGATAAAACTGCGAGGTGCGGTGCAGGTCGGGGACCTTCACGGTGACGTGATTGATGCTGACCGCCCGGAAGCTGGTCGGTGCCGCGAGTGCGACGGGCACCGCGGACGCCCCGGCCGCCAGTGCGGCAAGAGAAACTGCAAGTTGACGGCGAGTCATTCTGCCGTGTTCCAAATCACTCAACATTCTTTCGATGGCTGCGATCATAGGGTCCTCTCAATTGTTCGGAGTCTTGACTGCAAAAGCGCAAGGTCGGATGCTTTCCCCTTGTGATTCGCGACGAAGAGAAGCCGAACTAAATCGTTAAATTACCAAGTCAGGGTGGCCACGGAGTTTCGCGGCAGTTTCATCTGCAATACATACGATCCCAGGCCGCAGCGCACCACTCGCTCCAGACCGCCGTGGTTGGTTAGCACTAACACGTAGCTGCCATCGGGATTTTTGACTGCGACGTGATCGACATCGGCGACGTGTCCGCGCGAAGAGAGCACGCGGGCCCCGCGCTGCATGACCTTTGAGTAATGAGCCAAGGCCCAGTACTGGCCACAGCGCGTGATCTTCTGCGTTTTGGAATGAATGGTGACAATGCCTCCGGATTGCCCCGGCCCCATGTTCGGTTTGCCGTCTTCGTCCAGCGCAAGATTCCAACCAACAATCGAGCATCCCCAATTCTTGAGCACTCCGGTGAAGGTGGACGACCACTTGCTCCAATCCACTTCAAAGTCCGGACTGGTGATGACCGCGCCGCCCTCCGTCCATTGCGCGTGCTTGTTGGGAAAAGCGTCGTGCACTCGCGTCATCGCGTCGACGCTGCCGCTGTAGGCGTGCCAGGCAACGCTGTCCACGTAACGGTTTACGCCCGGCTCGCTCAACTGGTCCAGCACGCGGCCCCACAAGTTGTAGTTGTGGTCGAGAATCCAGATTCTTGTGTCGAGCGACGCCCGCTCCAGCGCCGGACCCAGGTGATTCGCAACAAACCTCGATTCGTCTTCCTGCGACCACAGGCACGCCGGCATAAGACTGTTCTGGTTGGTATCGACTTCATTCTGCACCGTGGTCGCGTTGATCTTGACTCCTTCGGCCGCGTAGCCCTGCAGAAAACGCACGAAATATTCCGCATAGGAATCGAAGTATTTTCTCTCCATGGACCCGCCCAGCATAGAACGATTGGGCTTCATCCAGGCCGGCGGACTCCAGGGAGCCGAGAAAAGAAAAATATCGGGATTCAACTCGCGTGCCATGCGCAAAGATGGCAAAATGTAGGCGCGATCATGTTCGATGCTGAAATGCTTTAGCTCCGGGTCCGGCTCGGGGCTGTCGTCGTAGCTGTAAATGCTGGTGGTGTAGTCGCTCGACCCGATGCACGTTCGGCCCATCGAGAAACGCAAACCGTCGGGTCCAAACAACTCCTCGAATAGCGCTTTACGATCCGGCGGATTCAACTGGTAGAACAGGTAGCAGGAGGCGTCGGTAAAGGCGCCTCCGAAGCCAAGAATCTCCTGATACCAGTTGGTCGGGTCGATACGGATGACATCAGTATCCTGAGTCGCTGCTGTGGCCCACTTCGGAGCTTCGACGGGCGCGAATCTCTGCGTGTCGGAGGTGACCCAGGTCTTCAGCAGGCGCGAAGGTGCTGTCGCTTCGCTCCACACGGGGGCGCCCTTTGCAAGCGTGACAGCGGCAACTGTCGACGCGGAAAGCTGTAGAAATTCGCGACGCGTTTTAGGGAGCATTTGTGGCGGCTACTATATAACAAAAGATGAAGTGTCGGGCGGGTGGAATTGTCGACGGTCACAATTCTCTTGCGACCGTCAGATTCGCGGACGCATCACGCGCTTTAGCGTTTCATCACACGGGAAAAAGAGAGCCTGCTTGGCGATTGGCTCTGTTTTGGCGGTCAGCTCCGCCATTTGGCTGTCGTTGAGCGGCGTGAACTCGCGGGCAAGTTGAACACACTCCTCGACCTGCGCCACCGAATCGCACCCAATGATGGCCGTGCTGATGGGCACGGAAAGAGTGTAAACATCGTTTCGTGTTTGGTTAGCGTGCCCGGCGTGGTGGCGATGGCGCCTGTCCCCTCCCACGTTTTTTTCTGCTCTTCGACCGGAGGCGGCGTCCAGCTGGAGAGAATCCGCCCGTGAGCCATGACTTCCATTCACGCCCAATTCGAGCGACTTCTCGATCACCGGCAGGGCAATCGCCTCGTTGTTCGCGTTGTCCAGCGCGCCCTGCCCGCCCAGTCCGAAAATTCCCACGCGAAACCCGGTCCTACCAAGGTTCCGCGTCGGCATCACCTCCTGAATCGCATGCGCGGCCGAAGTGGATGCTTGTTCCGTGGTTTCCGCTCGCACGCTCACCGGCAGCGCCGTGTAAATCAGATTGGCAGCCCTCGGCAGTCCGTCGATTTTGAGGAAATCGCGGCGGCCCGATTTCTTTTGGTTCTCGAGCTCGTCGGAGGTTTTCATAGGAGTCGGACCCAAATCGCGAGCATTGTAGCGAAAGTTCCCGGTTTCCCAACTTCAAAAAACCGAAACCTGTGTGGGGTTTCAACTGTCGAATCGCTGGAAGGGAGGAGTCGAGGCCAGCCCCTGTCTTTCGTCCTTGTCAGGATTGTTCTCCATTCTGCACTGGGAGTCGAAAATCATGGTCGGACAAGTCTCCGTCGAGAATGCCGGCCATTTGGGCAGCCCATGGTGATTGGGATTTCCACTACGCGCGAACTGAATCCACGCCTCGCTGACGTTGGCGGCCAACTCCCGGGGTTCCGCGCCGCCGCCCGTCAGGTTTTCATTGCGGTCGGTATTGTCGAAGCAAAACGGCAGATCGCAGCAATGGATGGAGCGCGGCCGGCCGTCCAGAACCGGAGTCTTCCAGGTGAACCAATAAAGATAAGCCGGCGTTCCTTGCGCCGTCTTGCGCATTGCCTGAATCACCGCGCCCTGCCGGACCTGCGCGGTCATGGCCAGGGAAAAAATGTCGAACGGTTTCGCGTCCGGGTGCGAAGCGCGGAATACTTGCACAATGCGCGCGGGATCGTCGCCATACATACTCGCCAGCTGTTTCTCCACCTCCACCTCGGTCATCGACTCGTATTCGGGATGATTCAGCGAAGTGGTGAATTCATTGAGCGTCGTGCCGATCAACATCGGCACCCGCGCGGAAATAGCCGAGGCGGAGGGATCAAATGGATGCTGCGGCAGAAGTTTGCCATCCATCACGGGCCCCCACCCCAGTTGATCGGCTACGCGGCTCCAGACAAGCGGACCGTGGGGATGAGTTTTTAGGAGAGCCGCGTCGCCCGCCTCAATCAGCTTCTGCAAGGGCATGGTCTGCAGCTGATCCAACTGGGACGTGCTCAGGTTGAGTTGGTCGAGCATGGCATGGGTCAATATCGCCGATCGGTCAGGCATCACCGCCCGCAGAAACGATCCGCTCTGCACAATCGCGCGATGAAACAAACCTTGCGACGCAGGCATCGCCATTAGCGTCCCAACCTTGCCGCCGCCCCCGGATTGGCCGAAGATGGTGACATTCCCGGGATCGCCGCCGAAGTTGGCAATGTTGTCCCGCACCCACTCCAGCGCGGCAATGATATCCAGCATTCCCAGGTGGGGAGAGCTTGCGTATTTTTCGCCGTACGCCGTCAGATTCAGGAATCCCAGAGGACCAAGCCGGTGATTGAGCGAAACCACCACCACGTCTCCCCGACGGCTCAATCTCTCTCCGTCGTACGAACGATGTTCCTGGCTGGAACCGGATACAAACCCGCCGCCGTGCAACCAGACCATGACCGGCCGTTTCTGGTGCCCATCTAGTCCGGGCGTCCAAATGTTCACCCGCAGGCAATCCTCCCCCTGCACCCCGTCGTCGTACAGGAACAACCACGATTCCTCGTCGGCGTTCCAGCTTCCGCGCCGACCCTGCGGACACACACTGCCGTATTGCATCGAGCTGCGGACTCCGATCCACGGCTTGGCTTTTTGCGGAGGCTGATAGCGTCCGCTTCCCACCGTGCTGTCGCCGTACGGAATGCCTTTGTATGTGTAGATCCCGTTTCTGATGTAGCCACGAACCTTGCCGGTGATGGTTTCTGCAATCGCCACCTCGGCCGAGGCGACAATTGGAGACTTCTCGGGAAATGCGGGTTGACCGGCCTGTCCTTTATTATGGGTATCCTCGGCTGCGGGGGTAACCATGCCGGAGGCAGCCGTTGTTCCCAGCAACGCCGCGGCGCTTTGCAGCAAGGCACGGCGGTTCATGGGTTTCTGGAATGTAAGCCGCTTTCGGTCAGTTCGCAGGTGTTCCCTCCCGTCGTTCATTTCTTATGCTCCGTTTGCAGTGAGTTAAGGAAAAGGTTCCTGACTACTTAGCGCCCAGGTGCGTGTCAAAAAACTTAGCCATGATGCCGTTGGCTTCTCGCGATTCCGGCAGATCGGGGTTATACCAGAAGCAGTGATTGAGCCCCTCGAAGACGACCAGACTCGCATCCACTCCCGCGCGCAGAAAGGCGCGGTGCAGAATGGTGGTGTCACTCAACAGCATGTCGCGCGTGCTGGTCATGAATAAGGTCGGGGGCATGCCATGGAGGTCGGCAAAAAATGGGGAGAGCACTGGATCTTTTGGACCAGTAGATCCCACGTACACCGCCAGCCACTGAACTCCCTTCGGCCGCGTGTCCGGGTGTCCAACTAGTCCCTGGACTCCGTATATCTGTTGCGAGTCGCCGGTCTGGGTGAAGTCACCTCCGCCGGAAAATATGCCGAGTGCGCCGGGCAGTGGCAGGCCAAGCTGCTTGATCTTGACCGCGACCTCCGGAGTGAGTACTGCTCCCGCGGACGAACCGTAAATGGCAATATTCTTTGGTTCGATGGTCTTGATCAGTTCTTTGTAAACCGCCATCACATCCTCCACCGCGGCAGGAAAGGGGTGTTCGGGAGCCAGGCGATAGAGAACCGACACGACTTTCGTCTGCGTCAGGTTGGCGACGGGGATGGATTCGGTGAGTGAGCCCGAATCCGAAGTAAATCCCCCGCCGTGAAGGTTGATGAGCACCCGATTCGCTTTGTCGGCTGGAGTAACCAGCGGCGTGACGATGCTGACGGGAATCTCGGCGATCGTGGAAAACGCAATATTCACCGGGTATACCGCCTTGGTTGCGTCCGACGTCATCTGCCGGACTTGCCTCGGCTGCGGCATTTTGGGTGTGGTGTCATGCGATGCCGGTGGATTGCCTTCCTTGGCGAGAGCCTTCTGAGCTTCCGGGCTGATGGTTTGCGGGACCTCAACCACACGTGTGATGTGCGCCGTGCCCTGCCCATCGATATAGCTCGAGTCTTCTTGCGGAACCGTGCGCGTGGCGGAACTTTGGCCAACAACGGGCTGGGTAAAGACCAGCAGAGTGGACAAACTAAGACCAAGAACACATAACCGAGAATTCATTTCGCCTCCAACCGCCTCCGGGGCTGCAGCACAGGACTGTGCTGCAATTTAATCACTTTGCGCTGATACAGTCTCCGGTTAAGTTGGGAGAATGGCGATAGGAACACGGAAACAACGTCAGCGGTAAGAGGCGCTTTGATACCGCCGGGATCTGGCCCAAGCTCCTGGCCATCCTTTCTACCAGCGGCTGAACGAAGTGTGGGATCGTGCGGGTTTCGAACGCCTTCTGCGAAACGCGCTGCCGCATCTTCTATCACGAGAAGCTGGGTCGCCCGTCGCTGCCTTGGAATGTACTTCCGGTCGATGCTGATCGGTTTCTTCGATTCCTGTGGCTGGCGGATTGTCGTTTTCGCCTATGTTCCTTGGTATTTGTTGTTCTTGCGGGCGCAAAAACTCGATTCAGGGGCGGTGTAAGATTAGTGGTGTATTCTGGTTTCCGGTCCCACTGTAGCAATTGACCGGACACACGGCTCCGATGACATTTTCGAGAAGAGGGAGTTAAGGGATGGTTTCAGTCGGGGACCGCACCCCGCCATTGTTTTGCCGGCGGCCACCGATCGTACCAAAAGCGTGCCTACCAAACGCCGACAAATATACCGGTATTTCCCGTTTCTAACCTTATCTAACCTCTTTATAGTCAACAGCTTTATAGTCAACAGCCGGCGGGGTCGATGGTGAGCGTGTGAAGATGGCACTCTACCGCTGAGTTAAGCGCCCACTGATTCGCGGTAAAGCCATGATGGCACACAAGTTTCCGACCCTACGGTTCGATCACTGAACTGTCTCTGGCGCATTAGCACCCGCAGGTCGGTTGCTTCTTCGGGAACAACAAGTCGTTGGACCGGAAGTCCCGTATCACAGCACTTATGTTCGGCATTTGCGCGACCTGCCCTGGCAGGGCAGCAAGTTCATGTGCAGGTAAAGACTCGGCGGCTCCGTTGTCGCAGTTGGCACTGCCCACGCAAGATCTTTGCCAAGCGGTTGCCCGGGGTCGCCGTCCCGCAGGCACGAGAAACGAATCGACTTACCCAGACGTTGCGGCGAGTCGGTTATGTTCGGGGTGGATTGCCGGGATCGCGTCTGCTGCAGCAGATGGGAATGATCGCCAGCCGAGATACGATACTCGAGCGCGTGAAGGCGACGTCAGGCCATCCCGAGGAGGGGAAGGTCCGGGTCCTGGGCGTAGACGACTGGCCTCGATCGACTGGACGTACAATAAAAGCTCGGAGCACTGAGGGCGAGGTGGCCAAACGCATGGGGAAGTTCGTTCCCTATCGAAAGATCTCTGAGACGTTCCTGGACTTCTCGGGACCTCTATTGCTTGATCTCCCGAGCGAGGCACTTGAACATCAAGCCCGTGAAGCACTGCAGGTGTCCTTCACGGTCTGGAACGCCGTGATCTTTGCGGGCGTGCTCAATGACGATCGCTATCTCAACGAAGTTCGACGGCTCACTGCCTACAAACCCTAGACATCCAAGCTCATCGAGCAAATGATCGCCCGCAAACGCTCGCTCTTTGGTAGTGATGCGCGACTGATTGGAACCTGGAAACTAACGCGCACGAACGATGGCGTCAATCTCCGCGCCGACGCACGGGACCCGCACTCCTTGCCCCGAAAGCGTACCGACCAACATTAGAGCGCTGTGTCGTCATCGTCATGATCGGCGACTCGACGAACGGAAAAGGATTTTCCTAGGTTGCGAGGTGGGGCCCGGCAGATCTGAGCACGTACTCGACACTGGTTTTGCTTTCTTCTTTGTTTTTCCCTGAACTATGTAGTATCATAGCTACATGAAGCTCGGATTGCGCGAAGCGAACCAGGAGTTCTCTCGGCTTGTTAGGGCCGTTCGTGCCGGACAGGAGGTAGTATTGACGGACCGTGGCGAAGCGATTGCCGTGGTCAAGCCAATCGGAGGCCATGCGCGAGAAAAGGCATTTCACGTGATGGTGACGGAGGGGCTAATCCGGCCGGCGCGGCAGAGGGGGCCGATGAAGCTGTCGCGATTCCGACCTCTCAAGGTAACTGGAGAGCCTTTGGCAGCGGCGATCAGCGCAGACCGCGAGGAACGAGTCTAGTGTGGGGCTACTTCGACAGCAGCGCGGTCGTGAAATTGTACGTGCAGGAGAGCGGTCGAACGGCCGTTTTGCGGCTACTGCGGCAACACGAGGTAGTAGCGTCAGCCATCCTCCCAATCGAAATTCGCGGAGCCCTACGCCGACGTGCCGACGAAAATGTGATTGGACGTTCTCGCCTGCCTGCGGCACTCAAGCAGCTCGCATTGGACCGTACGCAATGGAACCTGCTTTCGGTGTCAACAGAAATTCTGGAGCGAACTGAACAGATCGTCGCCAGTCATTCGGTCCGAACACTGGACGCGATTCACATCGCGTCGGCGCAGGAGTTTGCCGGGCAGTTGAGAGCACGGATACCTTTCATCAGTGCCGACCACCGGCAGATTGAGGCCGCGGTTGCCCTCGGATTGATCGTGGAGCGAGTGGCATGAGTGGGCAAAGGTGTTCCCGCAGACCTCCACCTTGAAAGCGTCGTTCACATAGCTCGCCGAGCCGCTGTCATTTGGATCTTTGGATCGTTCGACCACCGGCTGGGAGCTGGATCTGCGCTACGGCAGTTCCTCGAGGTTTCCTCTTTCCACTTTCCATTACTCATCGCCACACCACCTCACCGACTATAGGGGGACTAGCTCCCGCCCAGGGAGGAACTCAATCGCTGGGTTGCGACGGTTCACGTCAATGGCGTCAAGGTTGTGCGCCACCGCGAGAGCAACTTCGGGTGGTGGCCTAATCTAAGATTTGAACACTGCCCGACTTGGACACGCCGTGACAGCACTGTCGGGAGATGGCAGAATGGACTCAGCTGGAATGGGAAAACGGGCGATGGCCAACGACAGATTGTCAGTTTTAGCAGGGAAAAAGATTGCCGAAGTCCAGAGGCGGCGTTGGCAGCAGTTAAGAGGAGCGCTTGCCGCGACAAACCGACGGCCGCGCGATCCGGAGGAGCGGGTGGCCAAGCCGCCGCGCTCGCCGTTGTGGGGAAGACTCATTGAAAATCTCGGGCGCGAACTTCAGGACGACGAAGCCAAGTTCGTCCGCCGGGTGCAAGCGCGTTTTGCCGATGCGCGCATCCGCATGCTGACGGAAAACGACTTGGGCTTGATGGCCGGCCAAGCTTCTGACGGTTACTGGAACGCACTCGATCTCTGGCGCGAATTTCCCCCCGACGATTTCTATTTCTGGCTTTACGTCGCTTGGGAATTGCGCCGGCGTGATTGGAAGTATCCGCAATTCATCGCCGGCATCACGGATTTCCGGCTGATAGAACCGGTGATGAAGCAATGGGAGCGCGAAAAGGAAATCGAGCGGTGGAACCATTGGTTCCGCGAATTCGACAACTGCGCGGCCATTTCCGGAACCGGTGCGCTCGAAGTCCGCCTGGCCGTTGGCGCGGAAGAGGCGCGACTCGAATGGCACAACGACCAGAACCCGGAGTTTGCCGAACTCGATCGGGTGCAGGCAGGAAAAATCGCCGAGCAATTCGAGAGAGGCACGCTGACCATCGCGCCCGATTCGCTGCCGCTGTGGGGCGCTGCTTATCGACCGTGGCGTAACGAAAGCTGGTGGTTGTTTGGGTACACCAACGCTGCTGCCCGTCCCGGGCTGAACCGCTTGCTGCGCATGCCGCTCGCTCTTGACCGCGTCGTGACCTCGGACGGCCAGCCGTTGGCGCGCGTTGCCCAGCCTCTGCGCTGGAATCTACGTGCACCCGAAAACGGCGACGGCAGCTATGAACTGGCGCTCAGCACCGCCGACGGTTCGCCGCCGCCGAAAATTCTCTGCGTGCTCGACGGCCGCCCGACTTTGTATTTGACCGAAAGCGGTTTGTTCGCCGGCCCGCCCGCCCCCGCGCTCGACACCGAATTGCGCAAGAACATTCCCGCGCCCGCGCTCGAAACCCCCAACGGCCTGCGATATCTCCACGCCGCCGGCATTGCGTTGCCGAAACATCTGTCCAAACGCATCCGCACCGTTCCCGTCGGCATCACGATTTCGTGCGCGTTAAGGCCGATTTATCCCGGCAGCCAAACCGAGGACATCGTCCTGTGCGTCGTGGCCAAAGCGTCCGGAATGAAATCGGAACGATTCACACCGATGGGCTGGAAAGTGGAACGGAAAAACGGCGAGGGAAAAAATTTCGCGCCGGCCAACGGCGACGTCATCGTCGTCCACGATCGCGCCGCGCAACAACATTTTCCGCGGGCGATCGAATCGCTGGAATTGAAATGGAGTACTTACCCCGCCGACTGGAAGTTGCGACTCACGAAAAAAACGCCGGCACTGTTCGTCGCGTGGCTCAAGTCGCTCCCGCCGGAAATTGAAGTGCTCCTGGACACAGAACTGGCGACGCTGCGTGACGCGCCGCTCAGCGGCAACCTATCGCTCGATGTCGCCGAAGCGGGCATGGACTGGTTCGATCTCAAAGTCGTGCTTAGCGTCAGCGATACCACGCTCACGCCCGAGGAAATGAAATTGCTGCTCAACGCGCGCGGCGGTTACGTTCGCCTCGAAAAAAGGGGCTGGCGGCGGTTCGAATTCAGTCTCACACCTGACGACGACGAACAACTTGCCCGGCTCGGCCTCGACGTGGGCGATTTCTCCGCCGAACCGCAACGATTCCACGCGCTGCAGCTGGCCGACGATGCCGTGAAGAAATTTCTCGCTCCGGAGTGGGTTGAAACCATTCAGCGCCGCGCGAGCGAATTGAGAACGCGGGTCACGCCGCCGCTGCCCACGGCCATCCGCGCCGAAATGCGGCCGTATCAAAGCGAAGGTTTTCACTTTCTTGCCTACCTCGCGTCCAACCGTTTCGGCGGTGTGCTGGCCGACGACATGGGCCTGGGCAAGACGCTGCAGGCCCTAGCCTGGCTGGCTTGGCTGCGGGAAACAACCCGCAACACTCAACCGCCAGCTCTCAACTCGTCCCTGGTGGTCTGCCCCAAATCCGTCATGGACAACTGGCACGCTGAAGCCGAGCGGTTTTATCCCGACTTGCGCGTGCGCTTGTGGCGCGGCGAACCGACCGCGGAACTCTTTGCGGCGCGCGAAAATTCCGACCTGCTGGTCATCAACTATGCGCAGCTGCGCTTCCTTTCGCCCGACATCGGAAGTGTGCCTTGGCTCGCGGCGATCTTGGATGAAGCCCAATACATTAAGAATCCGAGTTCCAAAACCGCGCAGGCCGCCCGCGCGTTGAAGGCCGAACACCGCCTCGCGCTGACCGGCACGCCAATTGAAAACCGCCTGCTGGATCTGTGGAGCATCTTCGGTTTTGCCATGCCCGGCGCGCTGGGCAATCGGACGCATTTTCTCCGCCGCTTTGACGGCAAAGACGATCCCCTTGCCCGCCGACGCCTGGCCGCGCGTGTGCGGCCGTTTCTGTTGCGCCGCACCAAGGCGCAGGTCGAAAAGGATTTGCCCGACCGCGTGGAGGAGGATTTGCTGTGTGAAATGGAAGGCGAACAAAAAACGCTTTACCGCGCTGAACTCAAACGTGCGCGGCAACTCGTCCTCGGTGTCAAAACCAACGAGCAACTCAACAAGGAGCGTTTTAACATTCTCACGTCGCTGCTGCGGCTGCGCCAGATTTGCTGTCACCCGGCGCTCGTAGATGCAAACTTACGGGAGGCCGAAAGCGCAAAAGTCTCGGCGCTCGAGGATTTGCTCGAACCGCTCCTCGATGAAGGCCACAAAGTGCTGGTGTTTTCGCAGTTCGTGACGATGCTGGATTTGTTGCGCGAAAAGGTGAACAAGCGCGGCTGGCCGCATTTTTATCTGGCGGGCGCGACCGAAAATCGCGGCCAACTGGTGCGGGAATTTCAGTCCGTCAAAGACGGCGCGGTGTTTTTGATTTCCCTCAAGGCTGGCGGATTCGGACTGAACCTGACCGCCGCGTCCTACGTTGTCCTGTTCGACCCGTGGTGGAATCCTGCGGTGGAAAACCAGGCCATTGACCGCACGCACCGCATCGGTCAGACGAGCAAAGTGATGGCCTACCGGCTGCTGATGCGCGACAGCGTCGAGCAAAAAATACGAGCCCTGCAGAAGCAAAAGGCCGCGCTCGCCGACGACGTGCTGGGCGAGGAACGCTTCGCGCAAAGTTTGACACTGGCGGATCTGCGGTTTTTGTTTGCGGAAAAAACGGGCGACTCAAATTTTGGATCTATAGCACAATTTGTGGGTAAAAGGGCCGTGGAAAACGCCGCCCCGGCTACGAGGGGTTAATTTATCAGAGAATTCAGACCTGTGGTTCGCCGAAACTAAATCGTGTGGTTTTTCAAAGGAAAGCCGGTGCGGAGGTCATCAGTCGAACTCGAGGGTGAGGCTCCCCGACCAGATCCACAAGGTCAGTTCATGACTGCTCCAAAAGAGCCTTTACGTGGAGAAACGAAGTGACGGGCGTAAGCGTCTTCGATGTTGTGGTCGCCCGTCTTTGAAAACCGCAAGAGGGGGCGAGAGCCCTTGGTCCATCGTTTGTACACGGTGAGCGAGGGCTTGAGATCTAGATCGTGCGCGTGCATCCGCAAAATCCGCAAGATTCGGCTGGCCTTGGCTAAATTGCAGCGTATGACCCTCTCGAGATACGGAATCCGGCCGCGTCTCCAGTCCTCCACCGATTCCGGGGAAAGCAGATCCATACGAATAAAGAGTTCCAACGGGGCAACGAATCCCTTTTCCCGAAGAAGACCCTCAACCGCCTTCACAATCGGAGCGTAGTATGTATCCTGCCGGTAATTGGCCACGGTTATTTTCTTCAAAACAGCGTCCTCGCTATCCGGGAGCGTCTTTCCCATCCACCTAGCACACCGCTTGTCTCCAACTCAAAAAACCGATCCGGTCGATGCTTGCGTGCTCCGCGAATCTGCCCTTCCCGACTACAAGAAGTCGGATTCATTCACCGGAGGTGAATAAGTATATCGAGCAAAAGATCAGCCTCGGTCACAGTAACGGGAAGACGTTCGAATGCGGCAAGTTCCTGAGGCATAGTCTCCAGCAGGGATACATCGCCGGCTTGGGGCGAGACGTAGGTAAAGCGTTGGTGAAGGACACTCCGAAGTGGCAACTGCTTCAAGCGAACATTATATGAGCACACGATATCAGCCGCTTTCAACCTTATTCGCGGACGGGGATTGCCAGGCATCATTTCAGAAATGGACAAGCTTCCGTACGGCGAGACGGGAGCGGTGCGGATCAACGACTGGCGAGTTCTTCAGATGGAATGACTGGTCCAGTGCGGGCTCAAAGGTCGCGGCTGCTTTTCAACTCGGATGGAGGGTTCGGTAACGACAGGTGGACCTTGGATGAACACAGGAGGGAGAAATCCGCGATTCTCCACTTGGAGCTGAGGAAGGTATGATTGATCACGAGGATTGCAATGACGACCGAGCGAATAGACATCAATCCCGAGATCATGATGGGGAAACCAGTGACTCGGCGAATCACCGTCGAGCTGATCCTGCGCAAACTCGCCGAGGGCGCCGGCGAGCGTGAACTCCAGGAGGATTATCCACACCTCACAACAGAAGACATCCGCGCCGCAGTGGCTTATGGAGCGGCAAGTGTAGCGCACGAGGAGGTGGTTTTTCTCCCAAACCAACCGCTAGCAAGCAACTCCTAAGGCATGAACTTCGTGGCCGACGAGAGCTGCGCCAAGCCGGTGGTCTTGGCGCTGCGTGAAGCAGGTCACGATGTGCTTTCTATCGCCGAAGTCGCGCCAGGCGCGACCGAGCAGCAGGCCGTGAACCGCGTGCTTGCGGCAACATTCGCCATGGGTACAGTGTATTCGGGTTTGGAAGAAACGCTAAGCGTACTGATTTTTCTGCTGATGGCCTTCCGCTTCGAGAACAACTTAACAGCCCTCTGACCTGTGGTTCGCCAAAATGATAATCCAAAGTTCATGACCGAGATGTAGATATTGGAATCGGCAGTGACGCGCAGCACTTAACGTCCGCGCTCCGCGCGCGATTCGGCAATGAGACACGGGACGTCACCCTCTGTCAGTCCACGTTCACGGGACTTCACTACACCATAGCGCTTGACCGCTTTCCACTGCTTATCCCTGATATAGCGATCCACCGCTTCGGAAAGTACCTCATCCACGCTCCGCTCCTGTGCGCGCGCGAGCTTTTCCAGCTCGGCGAGCTGGGAATCCGACAATTGTGGCTGGTTCGGCGTCGCCATACTTCTATTGTCGGGTATATGGGTATGTGATGTCGAAATGTACATCCCGCCTCTGTGAACGTGTTGGACTGGTGCTCAGGTCAGATAATCTCACACCGAGAAGAACGAGTTCACGAATCGAAGAACCAGTTCCCGCCGCCTGTTCCTTTAATTTCCGGCAAAGGGGCGCCGGAATGTCCGTCGTCCGAATAGATTCTTGCTTCATAAACATGATCATTTTCATATGTGAAATAAATATGGAAGATTCCGTTTTTTTTGCCTAAGGATTGAGCCGACGGCGCGCGATCAGCGGCAGCAAGGCAAACGGACTACGGGAAACAGACTACGGGGCAAAGGACTACGGGATAGCAAACTCTCGCCGCTGGCTCAGAGGTTGACACAGACGCCGCCCGGTAACCTTCCGGCCGATCCCCAAAGCCGCGAAAAAAAACTGCTCATGTTTGCGGAAGCGCAACGACAGGCCCGTAGGTGGACCGTAGTGTTGCCGTCGTCGAAATCGCGAAGCGCCGGGGATGCCGTGAATTTGAGACCTCGGATCTGCTACGTATGTCCCTTCTGAGAATCCACAGCCGAGACTGTCGGCACTGGCTCGATCCAAAGAATCTGTCAAGCAACAAGGAGGTGGTCTATGACCATCCTTGCCGACCTATGGAGAGCCGATCAAGGTCAAGACATCGCAGAGTACGCCGTAATCCTAGCCGTCATTTTTGTGATCGTCGTCGGCACCATTCGGCCAGTCGGCTCGTACGCTAACAACGCTTTTTCAGCAGTCGCCAGTTCGGTCCAGTAGAGGGCCTTCTGCTCTTCCGGTGACTGGTCCCTTTTGTGATTCGGGGTGGTGGTCGGTGAATCTTCTTTCGACTGTACATCAGTTGGCTTGGACGCATTACCCGGCGATCTGGCTGTGCGAGTCCTTCGCAATCCTGTGGCTGGTGGTTCGGGCAGTTCGATCGCCTTGGGTAGGGGCAGGCGTCCTGCTAATGGTGTGTGGACTGATGCTGAATGCCCTGGTGACCGACGCAAACGCTGGGACGATGCCAGTTGTCGGCATGCCCTCCACACTGCATCCTGCGAACCCGATGTGGCAGGCGGCGACACCGAAAACACGGCTAGCCTTTCTGGCGGATCAAGTGCACCTCGGACTGTTCAGCGTCGGAGATCTCGCGATACTCTTCGGCGGCATCCTCATCGTTGCGATTTGCCTGCGTCGGACCCTCAAGATTGAGGGCGGCCTTGAATTCCCAGCGGCTGGATGTCGCATCGGGCCACGTGGTCGCCGTCTCTGGAAGCAACCCGATCACAGGACCGCGCACTCAATTTCGAAAGTGACGGTATTAGGGACAAACACCCACCATGAAATCAGGTAAAACAGGGATTCCAATGGAGTGCAGAAAAGATGTTCACTCTTCGCATGCAGGAGGTGTTATGGCAGCTTCTGCGACTCCTATTGTACTGGTCCGTCAGGCCAAGAATATGCGTTACGGCGTTCCCGCCTGCCACATGAAAACCTTCGACGACGGCACAGCCTTGGTCCGATTCGCGGCAGGGAATATCCTCATCGTCCCCGTGGAATTACTCGAAACGGCGACGGAGGCGGAGGAGCGGGAATATTACAGCCTGTCTGCGGCTTGAATCGTGTCTTGATCATCCATCTGTGTTGGCTGTGATCGGGAAACTGACACTTTGCATGCTCTGGTATCGGGGAAGAGGCAGGGCTGTATGTGGACGGTCTTGCACCGGCTTATTGGGTGACTCAGAACAAATGCAGCCGCCATCCTGTGGCTGTCGAGTTGTGGTTTCGCCTCTATTCATTGGTATTTGTTGTTCTTGCGGTGCGCAAAAACTCGATTCAGGGGCGGTGTAACATTCGTGTCACATTCTGGTTTCCGGTGCCACTGTAGCAATTCACCAGACACACGCCTCCGATGACATTTTCGAGAAGAGGGAGTTAAGGGATGGTTTTAGTGGGGACCGCGCCCCGCCATTGTCTTGCCTGCGGCCACGACCGTACCCAAAAGCGTACCAAACGCCGACAAATATACCGGTATTCCCCATTCCTAACCTTACCTAACCTCTTTATAGTCAACAGCCGGCGGGTCGATGGTGAGCGTGCAAAGATGGCACTCTACCGCTGAGTTAAGCGCCCAGGAAGAGTGAGTTTTTACTCAAACATTTTAGCTGCAGATTATGCAACCTACGCCCAAATATCGAAACAGTTTTGCGAAGAAGCATCGACCTTTTTCGCTGATCTTTCGCCAGCCCCAGCCACAGTTTCGGCGTCTTGCCCGGGCATGTTAGCCTATCGGCTGCAGCAGCGTGACTCGGGCTTTCGACCGGAGCCGCGTGACCGTCTTTTCCCCAGGCATGACGTTCCAACCAAAACCCGCTTGCGGATCCCTATCTCCTTCATCTGCAGGAACTTCCCCGGCGTCCCCTAACAGCGCAGAGACGCAACTTTCCGACTCTGCCGGGGTTGAAATAGGTGTGAGCACAGCTGCACTTGATCGAGGCATGCTGATGGCTGCGACAACGCCACAAGAGGGCGCTGCGCTCTCAACCGGTCGGATCGGTGGAGAGGCTGTTTCAGACGCCGAGATCATGCTGAGGGTCAAGGCGGGCGACCAGTCGGCTTTCGACTACCTGGTGCAAAAGTACCGCCGGCCGATGATCAGTTTCTTGTACCGGATGGCGCACAATGCGGCCGCGGCCGAAGACCTGGCACAAGAAGTTTTTTTGCGCGTGTATCGTTCGCGCGAGAGCTACGAGGCCAGCGCCAAGTTCACGACGTGGCTGTATCGCATCGCGACCAACTTGGCGGTGAACCATGCCCGCGACACGCGTCACGAGCGGCCGGAGTTGAGCGTCAGCCTGGACGAACCGAACGAGGAAACCGGTTCCAGGGTCGAACTGCCCGACGGGAAGCTGACCGCCGAACAGGCCATGGTGCAAAAGGAACGCATGCTGGCGATCCGGCGGAAGGTGGAGGCCTTGCCCGAACTTCAGCGGCTGGCCGTGATCATGCATAAGTACCAGCAGATGGATTACAAGCAAATTGCCGATGTACTGAAGAAGAGCGAGTCGGCAACCAAGTCGCTGCTCTTCCGGGCCTATGAGACTTTGCGAGAACAGTTAAAAGAATATGTGTAGCAAGACAGCATTTCGTGGAGCGCAGAAGCAGAGAGTTGAGGGAAAGCAGTCATGAACTGCAAAGAAATTCGAGAACGGATGCCCGACCTAGCGGCCGGATTCACCCAGCCCACGGCGGACGAGGAAAAGCACTTCGCGACCTGTGACACGTGCGCAGAACAGCTGAAAGCAATGCGCGCGACCATGGCACTGCTCGATGAGTGGCAGACACCGGGGCCTTCGCCGTACTTCGACGTACGGCTGCAGGCTCGTCTGCGGGAAGAAATGGCGAAGCCGCCGACGGGCTGGTTGCAGTGGTTCCGCCGCCCGGTGCTGGCGGCGGCCCTGACGGTCCTGATGGGAATTGGCGTCGGTCTGCTTTTTACTCGAGGCAGCGGGATTTACAACCCAGAGCCAGGCATTAGCGATAACTTTGCTCCTCCCGAGCCCGGCACTGCGGTCGGCGATCTGCAGGCCCTGGATAAAAACCATGACTTATATTCCGATTTCGAGTTGCTCGATGATCTGGATGTGCAGCAGGATGTAATAGCGAATCCGTAAGAAAGGTCGAGCCGCTGCGGGCGCAGCGGTTACACTGCGGCGACGGGCAAAGATAAAAGATAAAGGACGGGGAAGGTGATCCGGGGAAAATACATCGCCGAAAGGCTGGCGTGCGCCGCTTTGGCGTGGGCGATGGCAGTTCCCTTTCCCTGCGTGGCACAAAAAGGAAACTTCCACCCGGCGCAGCAGCATCCGCCGCCGCGTCCCGCTCCAGCTTATCATCCGCCACCGCCACCGCAACAGCGGCGTCCTCCGGCTTATCAGCCTCCCCGCCCGGGACAGGCTCAGGTGCGGCCCCAACCGGGCGGCCATGCCGGGGATTGGCTGCGGCGCTATAAAGATCTGCCCCCGGCAGAGCAGGAACGCGCGCTGCAAAATGACACCGGTTTCCGCCGTTTGCCACCTGCTCAACAACAGCAGCTTCGGCAGCGTCTGCAGCATTTCTCCGGCCTGCCGCCGCAACAGCAACTGCGCATGCTCAACCGCATGGAAACCTGGGAGCATTTGACCCCAGGACAAAAGCAGCAGGCCAGGCAAATTTTCGGGCAGATCAAGCAGTTGCCGCCAGATCGTCAGCGTGCCGTGGGCACGGCGATCCACGACCTTCGACCAATGACCCCGGAACAGCGCGAGCGAATCATTAACTCAGATCGCTTCAAGGGTATGTTCTCCGAGCAGGAACGCGAGATGATGCGCGGGGCCACCCGTCTGCCTCTCGCTCCGGCGGAGGGCAGCGAAGTTGGGCCGCCGGAGTAGGGAGTAGTTCCCCGCCCCCTAATTCATGAGCGCCAGCATCCGTCGAATCGACAACGACATCTGCCGGATGTCTTCTGCGTCGGACGCATTGGGCGACATCTTCAGGTACTCGTCCAAGTCCTCGGCAGCGAGTCTCTGCAATCCGAGGCTATACCGCAGAAGGGCGCGCTGCTTCACATCTTCCGCTGATTGCGGATAGATCACCAGGACCATGTCGGCAACCGCGAGCGCCTTGCGGAAGTTACGCGTGGAGAGATAGACGGTCTTGAGATTGTTGAGCATCCGGGTCAGAATCTGGCGGCGGCTGATGGGATGGAGGAATTCCGGCCGCAACTTCATCTCTCCGGAATAGATCTCGTCGAGGCGACTCTGGCAGTCTTGCCGGCTGAGAACATCCCCACGATTGAAGCAGTCGATGAGCGTCTCTTTGCCATCCTCAGCGGTGTATTTGAGCAGGAAATGCCCAGGCATGCCGACACCGGATAAGGCAAGTCCGATGCGCCGCGCCACTTCCATATAGACGATCGAGAGCGTGATGGGAATGCCCAGCCCGCGATCGAGCACATCGTTCAAAAACGAATTGCGCGGATCGTAGTAGTCTTCGCGGTTGCCGCGGAGCTTCAGTTCTCCAAACAGCACCCGGTTGAGCGCAGGCAGCGCCCTGTGCGGGTCGAGCTCAGGCACCAGCCCGGCTACCCGGCGCGCGAGCTCTTCGATGCGCGCGGCGTAGGCTTCCAGGTTGAGGCCCGGATACTCCGTCCGCGCGATCACCAGAGTGGCACGGATGAGGTCGATGTCCTCATCCTCAATGTCGGGACCAACGAAGATGGAGAAGGATTCAATCAGTTCAGGCGAGGTTGTGTAATGCACGTACTGATGCTAACAAACTACCCACCGCCGGAAATTGGCCCGGAGGTGCCATCGCCTGGCACTTCCAGCTATGCGCGCAGCAGGTTGCGGGCGATGAAGAACACGTTCGCCGGGCGCTCTCCCAACCGCCGCATGAAGTAGGGATACCACTCTGTTCCGAACGGGATGTAGACGCGCATGCGCCAGCCATCGCGCACCAGGCTCTGTTGCAGGTCGCGACGGATCCCGTACAGCATTTGAAACTCGAAGCGATCGCTAGCGATCTTCTCCTTTGTGGCAAACGCCTGAGCCTCTCGGATGATATTCTCGTCATGAGTCGCCATGCCATGGTAGACGCCGCTCTTCATCAGGATCTTCATCAGCTTGATATAGTTTGCATCCACGTCGGCTTTGTTCTCGAAGGCGATGTTCGGCGGTTCCTTATAGGCACCCTTGCACAAGCGGATGCGGATGCCTTCGGCCAGCAGCTTTTCGACGTCGCTCTCGGAGCGCTTCATGTAAGCCTGAATCACCGTGCCGACGCTATTTCCGTTCCCCGGCATCCGGTGCAGCTCATGTACAAAATCGAGCGTGCGCTGGGTGTAGGGCGAGCCTTCCATATCGACGCGAACGAACCCGGGCGGAGTCATCGATGCCGCCTTGGCTACCAGACCTTCGACCAATTCACGGGCCAGCCCCTCGTCCACATCGAGACCCATGTGAGTCAGCTTCAAGCTGATGTTGGCATTGAGTTGATTGCCCGCGATCGCCCCTAGAATTTGCTGATACAGCTCGGCGCTATGACGGGCTTCGTCGGGATTGGTGACGTTCTCTCCCAAATTGTCGATGGTGACGCTCATGCCCGCACGGTTCACAGTCTGGGTGACGCGGACGGCGTCCGCGATCTCGGTGCCGGCCACGAAGCGCCGGGATACCCGGCGTCCGATTGCGGACTGTTCGGCAAAATTGCGCAGAGAGCGGTTTTCAGAAAGGCGGACGAAGAACGTCCTCAGCATGCAGTACCTGCCAGGTCAGAAATGATAAGGAAAGGAGTGCTGCGTACCCGTATGAAGATCACAGAAATTTGTATCACAAACCGGGGACACCGAAGGTATGACCACGATCACGTTGAGCAAAAGGGGCCGTCATCCAGCGCAGCCGCTTCTCCGGCGGAGCGAGGAGGCCTGCCCTGAGCGCAGCCGAAGGGATCTCCCGCGAACCGACGCGGAAGAGGACAGGCCGAAACCAAGCCGCGATCACTCCGGATCGAACTTGATTTCAATCAGTTCCGTAGACTCGTGAGCGGCGGGCTCGAATTTCCAATGGCCGACGGCGGTCACAACGGCCTGGGCAAGGATCGGATGCCCACCCTTCACTTGTACCGACTTTACCGTGCCGTTCGGCGCGACTTGGGCCTCGACTTTCACAACACCGTGGATATGCATGGACCGGCCGAGAGTGGGATAGGCGGGCGGAGTCTTGACCAGGACTTTCCTGGCTTCTGAGGTCTGTTGCGCCAAGCAGTGAGTTGGAACAAAGGCGAGCACGACAGCAAAGAGCAGCGCTTTCATGGCCCCTTGCCGCATCAGGGTCTTCATAATGAGAAAAGTCTAATCGAGCACTGATCTCGCCAAGAAGGTCACCGTGGTAACGGCATTAATGCCTACCTGGGCTACAGAAAGGTTTGCCCAGGAGGATCACCTTTGCCCTACTACTTTGCTGTGCTCTTCCAGGAACCTCTCCGCTTCGATGGCAGCCATGCAACCTGTGCCAGCGGCCGTAATCGCCTGGCGATAGCGCCTGTCCTGCACATCGCCGCAAGCGTAGACCCCGTGAACCCGCGTGTGAACGTAGTTATGAGTCTTGAGGTAGCCATCGGCGTCGGTGTCAAGCTGACCGGCGAACATCTTCGCGTTGGGCTCGTGGCCGATGCCCAGAAACAATGCGCTGGTGGGAAAATCCCAGACCTTGCCGGTTTTCACATTGCGCAGCTTGAGCCCGGTGACTTCCTGTTTGCCCGCGTCGTAAACGTCTTCCACCACCGTATCAGGCAGGAACTGGATTTTCTCGTGGTGCTGCGCCCGGTCCAACATGATTTTCGACGCGCGAAAGGAGTCGCGGCGATGGATCACCGTCACTTTGGTCGCGAATCGTGTCAGAAAAATCGCTTCCTCCATGGCGGAGTCTCCGCCACCCACCACCACAATTTCCTTTCCGGAAAAGAAAAACCCATCGCAAGTCGCGCACGAAGAAACGCCATGACCGATGAGTTGTTGCTCATGCGGCAGACCCAGCCATCGCGCCGAGGCCCCGCTGGCAATGATCAGAGTTTGTGTGTGGACTTGCTGATGGCCCAGATGCAGCAGAAACGGGCGCTGGCTTAGATCCACGCTGGTGAGATGCGCCATGCGGTATTCCGCGCCGAAGCGCTCTGCCTGCTTCCGCATGTTCTCGACCAGCTGCGGCCCAAGAATGCCCTCGGGAAATCCTGGGAAATTCTCCACCAGCGTGGTCAGCGAGAGTTGGCCGCCGGGTTCGTGGCCCTCGATCACCAAAGGCTTCAAGTTGGCGCGCGCGGTGTAGAGAGCAGCAGTGTGGCCGGAGCATCCGGATCCGATGACGACAACATTTCGAGTTTCGCTCATAGATAATTTTGGTAGTTGCAGATTAGATGGCTAGGGCCAGATTTTGATGCACGGCGTCTCGGACAACAGCGCAAGCAGGCTTCACTTCTTCTTCTCTTCACTGCTTCCCTGCCGCAGGCTTGGCAGTTTTCGCCTTCGGGGCGGCCTTCGGCTTCGATGTTCCGCTGATTTTCGCCAGCTCCTCCGGAACGATCACACCTACGCCCAACAGCCTGCGATAGTTGGCCAGCACATCCGACGCGCCACGAAACAGCGGTTCGTAGGCGCTCTGATCGGGCACCGGACGGTCTTGCGCCGGCGAGCAACGGGCAAGCGCGACCGAGGACTTGCCGAATCGCTCCAACCGAACCCGGCTGGCCGGCGTATTCACACTGAGCATGGCCTCGGCGCTGGCTACCGACGAGGCGCTATCCTCCAGCGACACTTGGATCAGATCCTTGGGCTCGCGGACGTGCAGCACCAGTGTTTCGATCATGGTCTGGCCGTCGTTGCTGAAGGAATACTGCACGCTGGCAAATAGCGCCTGCACCGAAAACTCGCGGCGGATACGGACGTAACTCGCCACCGGAGGTTCACCTGCCACATGCCCCCCCTGTCCCGGCTGCAGGAAAGTCGGCATGTCCTCAAGCGTCGAGCGCCCACGGGAGACTTCGAAATCGCTCCCAAACAGCGGTTGCTTCGGAATACGCGCCAATGCCGCCGCGATCTCTTTCTGCTCCTCGGCCGAGGGCGTGCAGACGTTCAGCATATTGACTTTCACCTGCGGCTGGGTGGAGGGCGGATTGGCGGGCTGCTCTTGCGCTCCAACCTGCAATGCTATGGCAAGAAAACCGGTCAACAGGGGAAAAACCACGATTCTAGGCACGGCGGAATTCTAAATGAGAAGCATCGAAAAATCTTCGGGTGCCCCGTGGCATGCCTGCCTGGGCAAAAGGCGATCTTTCAGTCTGTCACCCATCCGCTAAACGTCCTATTGAATGCGTCATCCCGAACCGCGGCGCACCTCAGCCGCGGGAGGGATCTCGTTCTACTTTGCACTCAGCAAGCGGGAGATCCCTCGCTCCGCCTGAAGAACGGCTGCGCTCGGGATGACCCCATGGGACAGGTATGTGGGGACATGCCCGCCCCTAACCCTGAGCATTGTTTCCGCCCAGACTCCAAACGATTTCGCCAAGAAAGCAGAGAAAGACTTAGAATTCTCTTATGGCGAATCTGACTCTGGTTTATGGCATGAGGCTGCTACCGTCAGAGGACGTGGCCGAGGTGGGCCAGGCTCCGGTGAAGCTCAGGAACGGCCACGAAGCGCACGTCACCATGCACGTGCTCGAAGGCAGCAAGGAAGACATCGAGAAGCAGTTGCGCACGAGCCTGGAGGCGTTCTTCGATCTCTACCCTGAGATCTGATCGAACCGAGCGACCACGGGCCCGCTGGTTTTGAGCAAGGGTTTCGGCGGCCCTGGAGTTGAGGTCGACCTCCGGCGCCGCTAGAATTCGGGTCTTCTTAGAGCTTCGTAACGAATCGCATGCAATGGTCCTATCCAGAATTGCGCCAGCGGCTCATCAAGGCCGAACTGTGGCCCCAAGGCCGGATGGCGCGGCTGGCCTGCTATTTGGCCGGGATGGCCGCAGTGTTGTTTGTCCTCGAAAAGCTTCTGGGATTATTCGCCGCCTCGTGGGGCGAGCATCTGGGCGGCTGGGTCGGATTCCTCACCTTCCTCGCCGGCGTGCTGTTTTTTATTCTCGCGTTCCGCTGGGTGCGACGCCGAATCCTGTGGCGCCTGCGGAACCGCCTGATCGTCACCTATGTATTCATCGGCGTGATTCCCGCCGCGCTGCTGATCGCGATGGCGGTGATCACGCTCTATGGTCTGGCCGGACAATTCGCAGTCTTCGTCGTGACTTCCGAAATCCACTCGCAGTTGCGAAGCCTGGAGGCGGTCAACGCCGCGGTCAGCAATGAACTGGCGGCCCGCCTGGAGCGCGGCGACAAGCCAACGGCAGAGTCGCTGGCGGGACTGAGAAAGCGCGATCGGGCCTGGGGCCGCCGGCAGGTGTGCGCCTGGTACGGCGACAAACCGCTGCCCCTTTGCAGTGACTTCAAGGGCGCCGCTCTGACTCCCCCCGGTTTTGTGAAAGGGACGTTCCGCGACATCGTCCGCGAACACGATCAACTGCACTTGCGGGTCGCTTCCTCCATGCCCATCGGGTCCTCGCGCTTGACCGTGGTCACCAGCGAACCGTTTGACAAGGAGTTGGTCGGAAACATTGCCGCTGATCTCGGTGAAATCACGCTTTACTCCGCCGGCATTACTCTCGACGAGCCGCCGGCAAAACCGCAAGAAAAGCTCGGGACTGATGCCGGCGCGGCGGCCACCAACAAGAGTGGAATCGTCATCAATACCAAGCAGACCCCCACGGCGCAGCCGGATCGGGAAGTGCTGCATCCGACCTTCACCGTCGGCGCGCTGTCCGGCGCCAGTGGCGCCTTCGATCGCGAGATCACCTTCGGAACGCCGCTGGCGGTCACGGATTGGAAGACCGGCGAACCGCAGCGCGTCGGCGCGGTGCTGCAAGTGACCACCCGGCCCGCAGTTCTGTACGGCCATCTTTTTGCCGCGCTGGGAGAGTTCGTTCGCGGCGTCGCCTACATCCTGCTGGGCGTAGGAATCTTCTTCGCCATCATCGAACTGATCGCGCTCATCATTGGCACCCGCATGACCCGCACGGTCACCGCCGCCGTCGCGCAACTGCACGACGCGACCCGGCATGTGGATCGCGGTGATTTCAGCCACCGCATCCCCGTGAAATCCAGCGACCAGCTGGCAGAACTAGCGCTTTCGTTCAACTCGATGACCGCCTCCATCGAGAAGCTGATCCAGGAGCAGAAAGAAAAGCAACGCCTGGAAAACGAACTGGCCATCGCGCAGGAAGTACAGGCGCAGTTGTTCCCGCGCCAGGTTTCAGAACTCGAGTCGCTCGAAGTGCACGGCTTCTGCCGTCCGGCCCGCACCGTGAGCGGCGACTATTACGACTTCGTCTCGGCAAGTTCCCACAAACTGATCCTGGCGGTCGGCGACATCAGCGGAAAAGGCATCTCGGCCGCCCTGCTGATGGCGACCATCCACTCCGCCGTCCGTGCCTATAGCGTGGAAAATCTTCCGCAGATGCGCGAGCCGGTCGCCGTCGGCGCCGTTGCCGGAATGGGCCGAGTCATGGCAGCCTGGCCGGAAGGTGTGGAAGTCTCTCCTTCAGCCCTGCTCAGCCTGCTGAATCACCAGCTCTTCGAGAGCACTCCGCCGGAAAAATACGCCACGCTTTTCGTCGGCATTTACGATGGCCGCGTGCACCGTCTGACCTACAGCAACGGCGGCCACTTACCGCCCATCCTGATCAGCGAGGATGGCACCATCCGGCGGCTTGAGGCCGGGGGCACGGTGGTGGGCTTGTTCGACAACATGACCTACGATGAGGGCGCGGTCGAAATGCGCCCCGGCGAAATTTTCCTGGCCTATAGCGACGGGGTCACCGAGCCGGAAAACGACTTCGGCGAATTCGGCGAGCAGCGCCTGATCGATCTCGTGCGCGAAAACCGGCACCTGCCCCTGCCCCAGATCAGTCAAATCGTGACCATGGCGGTAGACGACTGGATCGGCGACAAAGAACAGCCCGATGACGTCACGCTCGTGCTGGCTCGAGCGCGGTAACGCTTGTCAACTCGCGTTGACAGAACAACACGCATGCAATACCTCGGTGCCTCGGTCTTTACAACTCCGTACGCGGGAGTAGTATAACTTCGGCAATGCGCCGGGGCTCCATCCCGGAGATGACGGTTCGATACCGTTCCTCCCGCCCCAGTTGTCCTCCTCAGATTTTCTTCTTTTTCCAGCGCCCTTGTTTGAACAGGATTGCGCTGGCCCCGGCGATCGCTCCTTCCGCCACCACAATGGCCCAGAACGCCCCGTTCGACCGCATGTGCAACGGAATCGCCAGCCAGTAGGCAAGTGGAATCTCCAACAGCCAGAAGCCGAAGAAGTTTACGATCGTGGGAGTCACCGTGTCTCCCGCACCGTTGAACGCCTGCAGCATGACCATGCCGTAGGCGTAGCCAATGTTGCCGTAGCTCAAAATGCGCAGGCAGGTTGCGCCCAGCGGCACGACGGATGGATCGTGTGTGAACAGGCGCACCACCGGCTCGGCAAAGAGCACGAAGAACACGCCCACCGCCCCCAGAAAAATCATGTTGTAGAGACCGGTGCGCCACACCGCGGTCTCGGCGCGCTCCGGCTTGCCCGCACCCAGGTTCTGCCCGACCAGCGTGGCCGCGGCGTTGCTCAGCCCCCACGAAGGCAGGATCACGAATATGACGATGCGAATGGCGATCGTATATCCCGCGAGCGCAGCCGCGCCGAAGATGCTCACGATGCGCACCAGCCCGATCCAACTTGTGTGCGCGATGGCAAACTGCAGGATTCCCGTCAGCGAAACCCGCACCAGCCGCCACAGAACATCCCAATGCAGCCGAATCTGCCGGGTCAGGATGTGAATTCGCTCCGTCCCTTTCAGCAGGCGATAGAACTGGTAGAGCACGCCAATGCTGCGCCCGGTCAAGGTCGCTAGCGCGGCCCCGGTCACACCCATCCGCGGAAACGGTCCCCAACCGAAAATAAGGCAAGGATCCAGAATCAGATTGATGATGTTCGACACCCACAGCAGGCGCATGGCGATGGCGGCATCCCCAGCGCCGCGGAAGATGGCGTTGTTCAGAAACAGTAGCAGCACTGCGCAACTGCCGCCCAGGCAGATTCGCGTGTAGCCGCTGCCCACCGCGACAATCTCGGGACTAGCCCCCATCAGCCGCAACAGGCGCGGAGCCAGCAGAAGGCAAGGCAGTCCAATCGCGAGCGAAACAATCAGTCCGAGAGCGATGGCCTGCACGCCGGCGTCGGCCGCTCCCTCCGGGTCTTTCTCACCGATGCGGCGCGCCACCATCGCGGTCGTCGACAGGCTGAGGCCCATGCCCACTGCGAACACCAGGCTGAGCATCGATTCCGTCAGCCCCACCGTGGCCACCGCACTCGCGCCCAGGCGCCCCACCCAGAACACATCCACCACGGCAAACAGGGATTCCAGCACCATCTCCAAGACCATGGGAACCGCCAGCAGAAGAATGGCGCGGTTCAAGCTCCCTTCGGTGTAGTCCTGATGCGATCCGCGAACCGCCTCGACGAGCGACGACCACAGGGAATGCTGCGGTTTCGAGGCAACAGAAGTCGCTTCCATAAAAACCCTTTGACTTTCTCGAACCGCATCCGCAAGGCGGACACGGCGCATTAAGACCAGACAATGAAGTGGATCAGAGAGCCCGCGCGAAGCGGGCGAAGCAGAGGGGCGGATTAGCGAGGCATGTACATGAAGTTCCTCAACGCGGGTCAGATGACAATACAGATCCCACAGGGAAACGAACAACTATCAGGTGGATTTTATCGCAACCTCGGACCCTCTGCCAACAAAAACAGAAACGGCGGATGGTTGGAGGTCACCACCCGCCGCATCCCTCAGGAGGTATGAACGATGTTCGCTCTCTGGAACAAGCCGATGCTAACTCCGTGACTCGCAGCGGTGGAGATGGTATTTCCTGGAGTCAAACTCACCGAAAGATCTCGTTTCCGGGAAGAATTCCAAAACGGGAATGCTCCCAGGTGCCCCATTTCTCGCGCGTTCTTTGCGCAAGAAGTGGGGATTTTTGACAGACGGATGGGCTTCTGGCTTCTTACCTCTTCGGCAATATCATCGCTCTCGCGGTCGCGGCCGTGTTCTTCACCAAGCCGCCAACAGTCATTTGTCCAATGGGAGTGTTAACAATCCCGCGAGTGTCGCTGCGGACGTCAAACGTATCCTCGCTGATGGTCTCCCATCGGTTGGCGCGGACGTCATAGGCAAAGGTAACACCGGAGAACTCGACGGGCTTGCCGTCGTAATCCATGCCCTTGAAGTTGTGCGGGCTGGCCGATCCACCGGAGAAGAATATCCGGCGGTCTTTCTCACCCGACACCGTGCCAAAGCGCGCCGCCCCCGGATGCGCCGGCAGCTTGCTCCACTCGATCTTGTTCGGGTCCTTGTGATCAAGCTTACCGATCCAGCACTGGTCGGACGCCACGTAAGGCGCGCCGGCTGTGCCTTTCCTGGCCCCATCAACGTAGACGATCACGTCGTCGGCCAACCCTCCAGCGTGGCCAAACACGGGCGCTCCCGGAAACGGCGTGGCCTGGCTCCAGGTATTCTTCTCAACATCGTAGACCTGCACATTGTTGACCGGTCCATTCTTCGATCGTCCGCCGACTAGATAGATGTAGCGATCGTGATTCACCCCGATCACAGCCCGATCCACCCCAACCGGAATATCCTCGGCCCGGTACCAGCGCTTCTGTTCGGGAAGGTAGGCGTTGACGTCCGACACGGTCAACTCCCCCCCCTGACCGTCCACCAGATATCCGCCGAAAAGAAAAATCTGTCCCTTGACGCCAACCGCGGTGGCGCCCAGCCGGCCGCCAACGCCCGGCACAGCCCGGCCCTCGCTCCACTTCGCCGAGGAGATATGCAGGACATAAACCTTATTGGTAACGTCGTCCCAGGTCCTCTTGGTCCCAATGCCCATCAGCGAGTAAACATCGAGGCCGCCCCTGAGCGCCGCCACCGCGTTGTCGGAAACGGCGGCCGGCATGGGGGGAATTTTCGATTGGTCTACGGCCAGCAGGAAAACAGCGCACAGCACCGGGAAGAAGAAGCCCGCCAGTTTTTTCATCGCTGAGATATTACGCTTCGATCGGGCCGCGGCAAAGGGCGCAACCTAGTCCACCTAGTCCATCGTTTTCATGGTGTCATCCGGTCGGATCGAGAACATCTGGACGAGTGCCTCATGCTGCCTTGCTCGGATATTATGGCGATAATGTTGAAGGGTGCCAACTCCTGGCGCTCGATCTTGAAGGTCCCGGCTGGGAGTTCACGCAGCACGTGTGCAATGTTTCCCCCGTTGGGGCGTAATCGTCCGTAAGCTGATTGTGTGAGGGAATCGGCCAGCAGTAAGCTGTCAAGCGTCGCCCATAACTTCAGAAAGGAACAGCCCTATGGTCTTCGCCAGACGCCTCCGCGATGGAGTTGCCCGAGGGGAAATCACGTGTAGCGTCCGGATTTGGATGAGCCCCCACGTCACGGAGGGTAAGCGCTATCGCATGGGCCAGGGTGAGATCGAGATTGAGTCAATCACACCGATTGGGTTTCCCGATATTACGCCGGAACTGGCGCGAGAATCAGGTTTTCTGGGTGTACTTGACCTACTAAACGTCGCAAAACATGGCAAAGGCAACAATATTTATCTCATTCGGTTTCACTACGTGCCTCCACGCGCGAAGCGTGTAGATCAGCCAAAGAAGTCGAAGAAAGCCGGATAAAACCTTCGTGACCAGATAGTCTTGCGGTCTTGTGCTACACCGCGTCCAATGCGCTAGAAATGCAGTGCCGATCATTGCTAGGTGTTCACCGATCCTTGCAGCGTTGTCTGCCCTTGCGCGAGAATTGCACATCGCAGCGCACCCTGACTGAGCTAGTCTCCCACGTGTTTATGGGTAAAGTTACCTCTGTGCTTGCTCCGAAATTCCAGGCATCGGATCCGGACGTGCAAGTCGATCCGTACCCGACGTACGCACGACTGATGGAGTCGGCCCGGGTTTGCCGGGCAGGATCAGGCGAGTTTGCCATCACCCCGTTATGCTGATGTCGCTGCGCTTCTAGCCGATTCCCGGCTAAGGAGCGAGTTCCCACTTGAATACTCCCGGCTTTCCGCCGGTACTGGGCCCGGGTAAGAGTTCTTGGAGCGTATCATGGTGCACAAGGACGGCTCGAAGCACAAGAACATACGACGGGCCTTGACAGATCGCTCTCGGATCCAGCGACCGTGAAACTGACCTAGAACCAGATCTTCCGCCGGTTCGTTCGCCTAAGTGACCAGGCCCTGGCGAACACCATGAATGAGGTCGGTGTATGCCGGCGTTTGTCCGATCTCCCGCATGTGGCTGGCGATCTGCCCGCGGTGATACGCCGAGTGCATCACGACGTGCGTCAGGATATCCACGATCGTGCTTGTCCACTCCTCACCTTTACTGTTCTTGTAGGACACCGACTGATTCACATCGCCGGCCGTGATCAGATCGAGATATTCGCGCCACAGGCCGGCCATCTCAGCCGCTTGCGCCTCACACTCCTCCAGGGCCAATTTTGGCCACACCGGGGAGCTCTGCGGCTGATGCTTCAGCCGCTCCAGCCATATGCGTTCCGCGGACAGAAGATGAGCCACGAGCTGGAGCGACCGCTGGCTCGCATTGCCACTGGCTCGGAGTGCGGCAAGAACTTCCCTGTTGGCCCATTCGTCGTAGGCGAACTGGCGACGCAGATAGTCAGCAAGATTCACGAACCGACCTCCTCGGGGAATCCCGGCAATGCAACAATGTAATGGCTGTTCTGTTGCCGCGGCAACGTTGTAACCATCCTTTCACATTTCTGGACTAAACTGAGCGACTGTGGTTCTGTAGCAAAAGTTTCCCTCAGCTCCCATGCCGCGCAAAGTCCCGCCGCCTCGCACCGATGAAAAGATGGAAGCCAGGACCGTGACGCCCACAAGCGCAAGGCCGGCCGCGGGCGACGACTTAACCCGCCTCGCCTTGAACGGATGCCTGATCGCCCGCGATGCCGCGTTCAATGTGAAAGATCTGATCACAAATTCTTCTCGCATGGCTTTTCTGGCGATCAAAGATTGCGAAAAAGAACTCGACCTTATTGAACGTCAAATTGATGAGCGGCTGCCTGCCGCGATCACGCGAGTCAATGAGGCTCGCGCCCGCCAGTTACTCTCGAGCCTGAAGTGTACGACCGATCTGGAGCGCATCGGCGACCTGGTGATGAGCGTGGCCATGCGGGTACAAGCTAGGACCGCGAAGATGCCTGCTTCCGATGTGCGCCAACTTGTGGAAATGTCCTCCGTCTTGCGCGAAATGCTCGACCTGATTCACAAGGGCTTCTCCACCCTCGACCTGGAATGCGCCCGCAAGGTTTTGCAGATGGATAAGGAAGTCGATCGCATCTGTCACGCCATGTTCCAGAAACACCTGTCAGAAAGCGGCGCCCAAGGGGATCCGGCCGGCTTTGATGTGTTGCTGATGGCACAGGCTCTGGAGCGCGCCGGCGACCACACCACCAACTTGGCCGAAGAACTCTACAGCCTAATCGAAGGCCGTAGCCTGCGGCACGCCCCCAAGAAGAAGGCCAATTAGCAGATGTTAGCTCTTTGACTGGGCTCGGGACCTGAGAGCTTTCCTTACAAATTCATAGTTCCTTAACAAACGAGCAACATTCGCGCAACATTGGACCAATAGAGTCTTCAGTTGGCACCCTCCTCCTAAGTCGGCCGCCTGTTGTGGGCCTGGGGGGTCCCCCGAGGCGAAAATGCATCTGCCAGCCGAACCCTACGACCGCCCCGGGAGCAATCCTCGTCCCAACTCCTTCCATCCAGTCATCTTTGTTGTCGAAGATGATGAGGACATTGCCCGCCTCGTCTCCCACAATCTGCAGGCGGCCGGGTTCGAGGTGCAGAGTTTTGTCAGCGGACATTCCGTACTGACCGAAGCCATGCGCGAAATGCCGGCATTGTTCCTTCTGGACGTGATGTTGCCCGGCACCGACGGCTTCGAACTCTGCCGCCACATCCGTCAAACTCCGGCGCTTTCTGCCATTCCTATCATTTTTCTCACAGCGAAAACTGCTGAGGCAGACCGTGTCAAGGGTCTGGAACTGGGCGGCGACGACTACATCACCAAGCCTTTCAGCCCGCGCGAACTGGTAGCCCGTATCCGCACCGTGCTGCGCGGATTAGGCCAATCGCCCGTGGCCACCGAGGTCCTGCGGCTGGGCGACTTGCACATTGATGTTGCTTCCATGACCGTGCAAGTGCAAGGCCGCAATGTCTTCACCACCGTGCGTGAATTCCGCCTGCTGGAATATCTGGCGGCGCATCGCGGCCGCGTCTTGACGCGCGACCAACTGCTCGATGCCGTCTGGAAAGAGACCCCGTTTGTCACACCACGTTCCATTGATGTCTACATCCGCCGCCTGCGCGAAAAAATCGAACCCGACCCGCGCCATCCCCAATATCTCAAGACTTTGCGAGGTATCGGCTATCGCCTCGAAGTGCCCCGGTAGAACGCGCGCCGGGCGACATTTCCTACTCCGGCCACGCTTTTCATCTCGCTCCTCGCTCCCCGTCATTTATTCTGTCCTGCATCCCTCTCCAATGGTCCTCAAGCCCAAGCCGCTATGGAATGCCGCCGACCAGAGCGCTCGGCTGGCCGAGTTGACCGCGCATTCCGACGAACCCACGAAAGATAACCCGTTGCGGCGCGATGTTCGTTCTCTGGGCGCGATTCTGGGCCAGGTCTTGGTCGAGCAAGCAGGTCAGGACTTGTTCGAATCGGTGGAAGAGCTGCGCCGTCTTTTGATCGAATATCGCGAAACGGCGCGCCGTGCTGCGGGCCAGGCTTCCGCGCCCGAGTTGATGCTCAAGGCACAAGAAATCGTCTCTAAAATGGGGGTGACACGCGCCTACCAGGTCACCAAGGCCTTCGCGATTTACTTCGAGTTGACCAATCTGGCCGAGACAAATCACCGCAAGCGACGCCGGCGCGCCGGTAAGTTGGATCGCGAGCATCCTCCACTTCCCGGTTCCTTTCGGGGCACGCTGCTGCGCATGAAAGAAGCAGGAATTTCCGCCGAGGATGCCCTCGCCGCACTGAAACAGATCATCATCACTCCGGTCTTCACCGCACACCCCACCGAAGTTGCGCGCCAGACCGTTCTGCTGAAGCGGCGCCGCATCGCCAAGCAACTGGAGCGCCTCGACCGCCTCCCGCTCCCGGCCGACGAAGCCGAAGATTGCGAAGACCAGATTCGCGCCGAGGTCACATCCTTGTGGCAGACCGACGAAGTCCGCCTGGCCAAACCCACGGTGGACGATGAAATCCGCATGGGGCTGCGCTACTTTCGACTTTCTCTGTTCGCCGCGCTTCCGCGAATCTACGCCGAACTCGTCGAGTCGTTCCGCGACGTTTATGGAGTCGAACTCGACCAGGCAGTCTTACCAAACCTGGTGCAACTTGGTTCGTGGATTGGCGGCGACCGCGATGGCAACCCGCTGGTAAAGCCAGAGTGCGTTCGCGACGCCCTGGATCAAGCCCGCGGGTTGATCCTCCGCGAGTATCTCCACGACATCGATGCTCTCAGCGACCGCCTCAGTTCTTCGCGCCGGCAGACCGCCGTCTCACCGGAATTGCTTACGCGCCTGGTGCACTATGAGCACACTATTGCGGGTGTGCATCTTGCTTGGGGAGCGCACAACAGAGCTGAAAGCTACCGCCGGTTTCTCTCCTACGTGTTTCACCGACTGCAACAGAGTCGCGAATCCGCCGATGCTCCAGCGGCCTACCGCAGCGCAGTGGAATTCGAAGATGACATAACACTGATCCGATTCAGTTTGCAGGCGAACCGCGGAGAACGCCTGGCCCGAACCGGCGTCGATCAATTGTTGCGCAAGGTGCGCACCTTCGGCTTACAGCTGCACACGCTCGACATCCGGCAGCACGCCCGGGTGCATGCGAAGGTGATCGCCGAACTAGGCCCAGCCCTCAGCGGTGATGCGCAGTCGGCCGACGCTCGCGAATTGCTCGAAACCTTCCGCACGATCGCGCAGTTGAAACGCACCCATCCCCCGGGCTCAATTCGTCACTACATCATCAGCGGCGCTGAGTCAGAGAGCGATGTGCTTTCGGTAGTGCGTCTCGCGAAAGCCGGCGGCGTGGAGATTGTCGGGTCAGCCGCTGATCCCGGCCTGATGCCTGTGCCTCTATTCGAGTCCATTGAATCGCTACGCACCGCTGCCGCCGTCATGCGCCGCCTATGGAGCGATCCCGAATATCAGGCGCTACTCGATTCCTGGGGACGCTGGCAGGAAGTCATGCTCGGCTACTCCGACTCCAACAAAGACGGCGGCATGCTCACCAGCACTTGGGAACTGTACAAGGCGCATCGGGAACTGCACCACGCCGCGCGCGACTCCGGTGTGAACCTGCGCCTGTTCCACGGCCGCGGTGGCACGGTAGGCCGCGGCGGCGGACCCACGCACTCCGCAATCCTCGCCCAGCCACCGCGCTGTTTCTCCGGCCAGATTCGTCTCACTGAGCAGGGCGAAGTCCTCAACTGGAAATACGCCGACCCTGTCCTTGCCGAGTGGAACCTGGAACTGATGATCGCTGCCAGCCTCGAAGCTCTGACCCGGCTCGGGCGAGAGCAAGATCCGCATCCGGCGCGCTGGGAAGAGGCAATCGAAGAAATGTCGGCGCATGCGTATCGCATCTACCGCCGTGAGATCGCCGAGAATCCCGACGTGCTCGAATACTTCGAGCAGGCGACCCCGGTCAATGAACTGGATGCGGCCCGCATCGGATCCCGCCCCGCTCGCCGCAGCAAAGGCCGCCGGCTCGACGACCTGCGCGCCATTCCCTGGGTCTTCGGCTGGATGCAAAGCCGCCACGCTGTGCCCGCATGGTTCGGCGTTGGCCACGCTCTCGAACAATTCGCGAACCGCGGCCCCGGCCACGAGCAGCTGTTACGCCAGATCACACGCACGTTTCCCATCTTCTCCGACCTGATCCGCAACGTCGAACTCGGGATGGCGAAAGCCGATCTGGGCATCGCCCGCGTTTATTCCGGACTGGTCAAAAACGCGGTCCTGAGAAATCGCGTCTTCTCCATGCTGGAAGAGGAATTTCTCCGCTCCCGGAGCATGATTCTCCGCGTGACGGGCCAGCGCGAACTGTTGGCGCGCAATCGCGTTCTGGCTCGATCGATCCGCCTGCGCAATCCCTACGTCGATCCCATGAGCCTGATTCAAGTCGAACTCCTGCGGCGCAAACAGCAGGGCGAGAAGAGTTCCGAACTCGAGTACCCACTGGGCGCGACCATCAACGGAATCGCCGCCGGTCTGCACAACACCGGATAGAAGCCAGACGCGAGGCGCCGGGCTTAGCGCTCCCTTCCGTCCCTGCTAACCTCGCGCCGCCGTCTCCGTCTGTAGTATTGTGTTCCGTGGTTGAAGTGTGTCTCCGCTGACCATGGAACTTGTTCCTCCCCTATGCGTAACCGCTACCGGCCCAGTCTGCAATCTCAAGACATGCAATTTTCCAGAGAGGTGATATGAACATTTCGCGTTTTGCAGCAGCCCTGTTTGCCTTGGGCCTGGCCCTGCCTGGAGCCTCGTTCGCTCAGAGTACCTCTGCACATGGCCTGCCCGCTCCGGCCGTTCTCTCCAACTCCGCCGCCCTTGGCGGCGCGCCCACCGATCAGCCCAACGAACCGAAACTTGAGCGCTTTGATCCCAGCCTGGTCGACAAGGATCTCGATCCCTGCAACGACTTCTACAAGTACTCCTGCAGCAAGTGGCTGGCCGCCAACCCCATCCCCCCCGATCAGGTCTACTGGAGCACCGGCAGCGGCCTGCGGCTGTGGAATGAAACTCTGCTGCGCGAAACTCTGGAAGCCGCCAGCGCCAACGATCGAAAGCGCGACGCCGTCCACCAGAAGATCGGCGACTATTGGGCTGCGTGCATGGACGAAAGCGGCATCGACGCCGCCGGTATGAAGCCCCTGCAGCCTGAACTCGATCGCATCGCCGGACTGAAGTCCAAGAAAGACATCACCCTCGAAATCGCCCACCTGCACCACCTCTTTCCTGGCGCCTGGGAGCAGAGCGACAACCAGACCAACGCGCCGTTGTTCGGCTTCACCGGCCAGCAGGACTATGACGACGCGTCGAAAGTTGTGGCTCAGATTGATCAGGGCGGCCTCAGCCTTCCCAACCGCGACTACTATCTGAAAACCGACGACAAGTCGAAGGAAATTCTCACCAAGTACCGCGCCCACGTGGAGAAGATGTTCACCCTTGCGGGAGAATCAGAAGCCCAAGCCGCCGCCGATGCCGGCACCGTGATCGAACTGGAAACCGCCCTCGCGCAAGCCCAGATGGACAACGTGACGCGCCGCGATCCCAAGAACATCAACAACAAAATGACGCTGGCGCAAGTTCGTGAACTCACGCCTTCCATCGATTGGGACGCCTATCTGAAGGCAGTGAAAGCCCCCGCCAGCGAGCACTACATTGTGACTTCGCCCGCGTTCTTCCGCGCCGAAGAGAAATTGATCAGCGACCATCCGCTGGGCCACTGGCAGACGTACATGCGCTGGCAGGTGCTGCACTTCTCGTCGCCGTATCTCAGCAAGTCGTTCGTGGACGAAAACTGGAACTTCTTCGCCCACACCCTGGCCGGCGCCGAGCAGCAGCAACCGCGCTGGCGGCGTTGCGTCCGTGCCGCCGACCGCGATCTCGGAGAAGCGCTCGGCCAGGCTTACGTAGACCGCGCCTTTCCGGCCGAAAGCAAGGCCCGCACCATCCAGATGGTGCACTCCATCGAAACCGCTCTGACCTCCGACATTCAAAGCCTCGCTTGGATGTCCGCGACGACCAAGGAACAGGCCCTCATCAAGCTGAAGGGAATCGAAGACAAAATCGGCTATCCCTCGCACTGGCGCGACTATTCGAGTGTCAGGATCGCACGTGATAGCTACCTGAGCAACGTCGCGCAGGCCACGTCTCTCGAGTTCGAGCGCTGGGTCGCCAAAGTTGGCAAGCCCGTGGACCGCGGTGAGTGGACCATGACTCCGCCCACCATCAACGCCTACTACGATCCCCAACTGAACACCATCAACTTCCCTGCCGGCATTTTGCAGCCGCCATTCTTCGATCCCACTAAGGACGACGCCGTGAACTACGGTGCCATCGGCATGGTCATCGGACACGAGATCATTCACGGCTTCGACGATCAGGGCCGCAAATTCGACGCCCACGGAAACCTGCGCGACTGGTGGACCGCCGAAGACGGCAAACAATACGACGAACGCGGCAAGTGCATCTCCGACGAATATACTCAGGACGTCCCCGACGCAGGCGATGGCGTCAAGCAGAACGGCCTGCTCACCCAAGGCGAAGATACCGCCGACAACGGTGGACTCCACCTTGCGCTGTTCGCCCTCGAGACAGCTCTCAAACAGCAAAGCAAATCGCTCGACGACAAAGGCGACGACGGCTGGACCTACCGCCAGCGCTTCTTCCTGTCGAACGCGTACTCGTGGTGCGCCAACGTCCGCCCGCAAGTCGCGCGCCTCATCGTGACAACTGACCCCCATTCGCTCCCGGTCTTCCGCATCGACAACGTGATGTCCAACATGGCGGAATTCCAGCAAGCCTTCGGCTGCAAAGCCGGACAACGCATGGTGAGGGCCAACGCTTGCCGCGTGTGGTAGTTAGTCGCTCAAGTTGAAAGGGCCAGCCGCAAAGCTGGCCCTTCCCCTTTCTCGTGGACAAGATGCTCATGTGGCGACGGCCGCCTCGGCCGTCCAAGCGAGGGCGAAGCCCCGCGCCATCTGCACGACCACCCTACCGGTTAATGTCCTCCTTCGCCTGCAAGCGCTTCACGTAGTTCTCCAAGTTGGCCTTGTTGGAATCGGGCGCTCCCGTCAGCGACAGCTTGACCTCCTTCACGGCGTTGTCAAAGTCTCCCTGAGCGCTATAGACGCGGGCCATGCCCATGTGCGAAGTCCAGTAGTCAGGAAACTTCTTTGCCGTCGAACGGAATACCGCCAGAGCCTCGTCCTGCTTTTTCTGGCCCTGCAGCTGGCGAGCATAAAAATAAAGTTGCAGCGGGCTGGCAATATCCAGCGCCTTGCTGCGGAATGCCTTGGCGTCCTCATTGCGACCGAGCGCTTCCAGAATTCGCGACTTGTTGAGCACGTTGTCGTAGCGCTCTTCGGACTGGATCGACTGGTCTTCATACTTCAGCGCGTCGTCGAGATTGATCTTGTTGGCCAGGAAGTAGCCGGCCGCGTCGTCCCATCCCTCCCAGTAATACTGGTTCAGCCCATGCAATTGCCGATGGATGCTGGCGGTGACCAGTTCGTTCACATTGACTTCGACTTTAAACGGCACCGCAACCTTATCCCACCGCATGGTCACGACCGTCGCGTTCGGTTTCACATCGTCGAAATCGTAAGCCAGTGCATCGTGAGCGTCAGCCGTTTGCGGCTTCACCTTGACGCGCAGGGCATCTTCGTCCTCCTTGTAAGCAAAGCTTCCCCACGAGGTCGAGTTCTTGGAGAAGATGACGGTCCACTCATTCTCTCCCGGAATCATGTGCAGACCATAATTTCCCTTGTCGAGCGCTTGGCCCTCGATCGTGACCGGATCGCTGAATGAGATCGTCGTATTCTCGTTCGCCCCCGCCCGCCAGACCTGCCCATAGGGCACGACCTTGCCCCAAATCTGGCGGCCATTGGCCAGCGGCCGGTGATAGTTAATGGTGATGTCCGTGAGGCCGATGCGTTGGGTAATCAGCGCATGCTGGCTCTGCCGGGGCAGAGTGAGCATAAGGGTCTCGCTGGTGGCAGTTTGAGCTTGGCAGAAATGCGCTACCAACAAAACACCGGCCAACAAGGCAAGCAGACGAACTTCGTACTTCACAAGCTTGTGCATGGAATCTCCTTCTCGCTGCCAGGATCGGGCAGCCGACGACTCAGAATCTGGATTGGAAATCTCGAATTGAACACAAGTGGATCGAGACGCTGTTGGGCTTAGACGGATAGAGGAAGGTGAGGTGAGCAAGAGGGACAGGAAATCGCGGCGAGTCTAACGCGAAAAGTAACCAGTCTTCGAGCGCACCTTGAGTCCATCCTGCTTAGGCCGGATGACGATCTTGCGGAAAGAGTCGTCTTTGATGGGATTACTTGGATAATAAGCCAGGTCGTAGGAGCTACGCAGTTCCTCGCCGATTTGACGAAAGTACGTGTGTGGATCGACGACTTCCGCGTCAAACACGGCGCCACCCGTTTCTTTTGCGATGCGCTCCATCACGCTGATCCCGTATTTATTCCGGGCCGTGAGCTTGCCGTGTGCCTTCTCCGTATAGCGAATGGAGAACAACATGACGTTCGCGCTCTGGGCGGCTTCAATCGCCGTCATCATGTCGTGAGAGCTGGAATTATCTTCGCCGTCGCTGAAGATCAGGAGAGCCCGCCGTCCATTCTCCTTCGCCAGTTTTTCGGTTACGGAGTAGAAGATGGAATCGTAAAACGCTGTGCCCAGGTCGCGCGACTCTTTCGGACCGAGTTCCGGGAAATGCACATCACCGTGTTCGAAGCGATTCAGGCCATCTAGAATTTGGGCGCTCGATTGAGTGAAGTCGCTCACCAGGCGCAGATGGTTGCCGAAGCACACCATGAAGACACGGTCCTTTGGCCCGAGGAGGTCTTGAAGGAAAACTTCCAGGTCGTGCTTATGCTGCTTGGAAAAATGATCCTGGCTGCCGCTGGCATCCACAATTAATCCAAGGGTGAGCGGCACGTCGGAACTTCGAGAGAAGAAAGCGATCTTTTGAGAAACTGCATCCTCAAGAACCTCAAAATCGTCTTTGGTCAGGTTTTCGACCAGTGCCCCACGGGAATCCCGTACTGAGAAGGACACATTGACAAGGTTGACTTTGACGCGAACGGGCTCCTGCGAATAACTGGCGACAGCGAGCAGTGTAAGCAGCAGTGCGAGACGTCGCATGGCGGTATAGAGTACCCATTGCTAGAGACGAAAGGAAATGAAAACGGTTACTGCTTGTATCGTGGTCTCGGGAAACGTCGTCGAGGACCTTGAGCGCTACGAAACGACCTGAGCTCGGGGCCCCCTGAGCCTTGTTGACGACGCCCATTCACACCATCGAGGCTCCCGACGTTGTGATTGTGCGAGGAGGATTTGCCGATCATCGGCGCAAATCTTTCGTCTACTAGAAATGGGCAAGTTAATGAAAGCCATGGAGTTGGCGATGCTCAAAAAGGCTGCTGGTGAGAAATCGTCGCCATCTCACTCCGAACCGAATACAAGTTCTTTCTTACCCTCCTCTTGTTGTTGTTCTTCTTGACAATCCGCCCCCCGATAAAGCATAATTTTTTAGGCGAATAAAAAGCGAAAGCAACTCGCCTCCGCGGCACCAGCCCCGGAGTTCCCTGAAATCATCCGAGGAATCTATGTCTTCCGCAGTGGTTTCCACTTCGGCGGCCCAAGGCCGCCCTTTTTTCTTTGACGATGAGCCCGAGGCTGAAAGTTCATGTGGGGATAGCCGCCCCCGGCTGTCCGGTCGAGCGCAGCTCGACCGGCGCTCGCCAGAAAACCACCCTAAGTCTTGGATTCCATCAAAAATTCTGCCCTCCACCGTAACCTCGGCTTCGCGGCTCGAGATCCGCCCGGCGCCCGAGATGGTTCCGAGCGGTATCCCCGCCATCGACGCCATGACCGGCGGCCTGCCTCGCGGATGCCTGACCGAAATCTGCGGCCCCGCTTCCTCCGGACGCACCACCTTCCTGCTGGCTGCTCTAGCCGCCGCCACCCGCCGCGGAGAATTCTGCACCGTCGTCGATGCCAGCGACGCCCTCGACCCCCACTCTGCCGCCTCCGCCGGTGTGGCCCTGGACCGCCTCCTATGGGTGCGCTGCGGCGACAATTCACCACAGAGACACAGAGTCACAGAGAAACACGGAAATCAGAAAGAAGGGTGCCCCATTTCTCGCGCGTCTTTGGCGCGAGAAGTGGGGGCGGGAGAAAGGGGGCTTTCCTCCCAAGCCGCTTTCGATTTCGATCGCACCAGCTTGCGGCAATCAGAACGTCGCCTGGAACAAGTACTGCGGGCCACCGATCTGCTGCTCGAAAGCGGAGGCTTCGGCCTGATCGTCCTCGATCTCGCCGACCTACCTCCCCAGGCCGCCCGGCGTATCCCGCTGACCACGTGGTTCCGCTTCCGCCGCGCCATCGAGCACACCCCCACAATCCTGCTGGCCATCGAACCGCAGCCCATAGCCGGTAGTTGCTCCTCCCTGCTGCTGCAGTTGGGATCAGAAAATGAGCCAGCCGCGAAGCGGCGAAAGAATGCAGCCCACGGCGCAAGCCGTGGGTTAGGCATGGAAGATGATGCAGCCCCGGAGGGGCGAAAGAAAATGAATGCTGCTGGTGATCCTAATTTTGCCGAACCTACTCACGTGCATTTGCTAACCGGAATGGATATCAATGCGGAATTGATCCGCTCCCGTCTGGACCGCAAACCCGCGCACTCCGTGAGATTTGGAAGCAAAACCGCCTGGGCCGGATAAAGGATTCGCATATGAATGAAATCAAGTTTTCAATTACTCACCCAATAGCTAAATGATTTCCTCCAATGCCGTTCGCCTGCATCTACGTCCCGAATTTTCCCGTCGCGGCCGCCCTGCGCGCCGAACCGGAGCTGCAGGCACGCGCCGTCGCCATTCTCGAAGGCACCCCTCCGCTCGAAAAAATTATCGCCGTCAATGAAGATGCCCGCCGCATGGGCATTGCGCCCGCCATGACCAAGGCCCAAGCCGAACTATGCTCGGATCTGGCATTGCGCCCGCGCTCTCCACTGCAGGAATCCGCCGCGCACGCAGCCCTTCTCGACTGCGCCCAATCGTTCTCGCCCTGCGTGGAAGACACCGCCTGTGACAGGGCTCTTCTCGATCTGGCAGGAATGGAATCTCTCTTCGGATCGCTGTCAGAAATTTCCCGTGCGATCCACCACCGCGCCACCACGCTCGGACTCGGCGCCAACGTTGCCATAGCCTCCAATCCAGACGCAGCTGTGCTCGCCGCCCGCGGATTGTGTGACGCGGGCACTCCCTTCGACCAGCTCAGGGCAGGCTCTGCCCGCGTTGCTGTCACCGTAATTCCCCCGGGCCAGGAAGCAGAGCAGTTGGGAACTCTGCCCGTAGCAGTTTTGTTTCCCGATCGTCTGGAAGGCGAAGAACAAAAAGAAGCCACCCGGCTGCTGGAAACACTCAACCGTTGGGGCATCCGCAACCTGCGCGCGCTGGCCGCGTTGCCGGAAGTAGCGCTCAGCGAACGTCTCGGACAGGAAGGCCTGCGTCTGCAAAAATTGGCGCGCGGTGCCGCCTCACGCACGCTGGTCCCGATCGAAGCCCCATTGTTGTTCGAAGAAGCAGTCGAACTGGAGCACCCCATCGTCCTGCTCGAACCGCTGGCCTTCCTCCTGAATCGCCTGCTCGAACAACTCTGCGCCCGCCTGGCGACACGTGCCTTGGCCACGCAGGAACTACGCCTCACGCTGGATCTCGCCAACCTCACGGGTATTGATGATGAATTTGAAAACATCGGCATGCCCAGCGAAAGTGACGGAGTCGAGGGTAAGGAAAACATGTGCGGACAGCCGCCCTCGGCTGTCCGGCGGAGCGAAGCTCCGCTGCTTCACTGCCGGCAAACTAAATTTGCGCGTACCCTCCGCCTGCCTCAACCCATGCTCGACGCCAAAATTTTTCTCAAGCTGCTGCAACTGGACTTAAACGCCAATCCCCCCGGAGCACCTATTGTGAAGATTCATTTGGCCGCCGAACCAGCCAGGCCGCGTTCGGCCCAGGGCGGATTATTTCTGCCTCCAACGCCAGAACCGGAAAAACTTGAGCTCACCCTCGCTCGCATCGCAGCCATGGTCGGCGAACAAAAAGTCGGAGCGCTGGAGTTGCTCTACACACACCATCCCGAGGGCTTCCGCATGCAGCGTTTCGTGGCGGCAGTTCCACCAGAGAAGCCGCACCCCAAAACTACCGCTTCGACCGAAGAATCGATTGTCACAGCTCTGCGTCGCTTCCGCCCGCCGCTGCGCGCCCATGTAACTCTGGAAAACGGCCAGCCTGCGCATTTGGTGTGTAAGAAGAAAGACGTGCAGGGCGAGGTGCTCTGGAAGGCTGGTCCCTGGCGCTTCTCCGGTGACTGGTGGGAACGCCAAGCCTGGTCCCGCGACGAGTGGGACATCGCTCTTCAAAACAACGCCCTGCAAAACGGTGAGACGATCGCCCTTTACCGCCTCGTGCACGATTTGCTCGGCGGTAGCTGGTTCGTGGAAGGAACGTATGACTGAAGCGGTTTTCACCACAGAGTCACAGAGACACAGAGACACAGAGAAAACCAGGAATAGTCTTTTGGGGTTCCCCTTGTCCTTGTCTTTCTCTGTGCCCTCTGTGTCTCTGTGGTGAAAAGGTTTTGGCTGAGAACAGGATGCCCTACATCGAGCTTCACGCCCGTTCTGCTTTCAGCTTTCTCGAAGGCGCTTCCCTGCCCGAGGAGTTGGTGGCCACGTGTGCTCAACACAAGCTGCCGGCCATGGCGCTGCTCGACACCGACGGCGTTTACGGCGCTCCGCGCTTTCACCTGGCCGCGCAAAAAATAAAGATTAAAGCGCACATCGGAGCAGAAGTCTCATGTGCACCCCTCCGCCCTGTCATCCTGAGCGGAGCCAGTGCTTCACGAAGTGAAGCACTGACGGAGTCGAAGAGCCTGCCCCGAGCTCGCCGAGGGGCCCTCTACCCTCAGTCCGCAAAGAGGGTAGAGATTCCTCGCTTCGTTCGGAATGACAATGCTATGGGGGGGCCAGCTTTCCGTCTCCCCCTCCTGGTTTCCACCCGCACCGGCTACCAAAATCTCTGCCGTCTGATCACCAAAATGAAGTTGCGCGCCAAAAAAGGCGAAGGCGCCGTCTGCAAAGAAGAACTTGACGAACACTCCCAAGGTCTCATCTGCCTCACCGGCGGCGCCGAAGGCCCCCTGGCGGACGCCTTGCAGCGAGGCGGCCTCGATGAAGCTCGCAGCCAAGTTGATCAACTCATAGCCATCTTCGGCCCCGGCAACGTCTACGTCGAACTACAACGCCACTTCGAGCGCGAAGAAGAAGCCCGCAACCGCGCCGCGATCACCATTGCCCGCACGCTCAATCTTCCTCTGCTCGCCACCAACGGCGTCTGCTACGCCACCGCCAAAGCTCGTGAACTCTGTGACGCCTTCACCGCAATCCGTAACCACCGCACTCTGTCCACCGCCGGACGCCTGCTCTCCCGCAATTCCGAACGCTTTCTGAAATCCGCGCAGGAAATGCAACAACTCTTCGCCGACCTTCCCGAAACCATCAGCAATACGTTCGAACTTTCCTCCCGCCTCGAATTCACGCTCAACGATCTCGGCTACGAATTCCCGCTCTATCCCGTGCCCGAAGGCGAGACGATGAATTCCTTTCTGCATCAAAAAGCCTGGGAAGGTTTCCACCAGCGCTACGGCCGAGCCGAGCCCGACATGCAAACCCGTGCCCGCCTCCAAATCGAAAAAGAACTAAAGCTCATCGAAAAACTCAAACTTGCCGGATACTTCCTCATCGTATGGGACCTGGTCCGCTTTTGCCGCGAGCAAAACATTCTGGCCCAAGGACGCGGTTCCGCCGCCAACAGCGCCGTCTGCTACTCGCTCGGCATCACCGCGGTGGACGCCGTCAGCATGGAGTTGCTCTTCGAGCGTTTTCTTTCCGAAGAACGCGGCGAGTGGCCCGACATCGATCTCGACCTGCCCAGCGGCGATGAGCGCGAAAAAGTCATCCAGTACGTTTACCAGCGATACGGCGAACGCGGCGCCGCCATGACCGCGAACGTCATCACCTACCGCAATCGCATGGCCGCGCGCGAAATGGGCAAGGTCCTCGGATTCGATCCCGAAACGCTCAACAAAATTTCCGCCGCCGTCGCCACCTGGGAATTCCGCGACGAAAACGACGCCCTCGACCGCCGCTTCCGCGACGCCGGACTCGACCTCACTCATCCTCGCCTGCGCAAATATTACGAACTCTGCCTCGCCGTGCAGGACATGCCGCGCCATCTCGGCCAGCACTCCGGTGGCATGGTCATCTGCCAGGGACAACTCGATTCTGTCGTACCGCTCGAGCCCGCCTCCATGCCCGGCCGCGTCGTCGTGCAATGGGACAAAGAAGATTGCGCCGACATGGGCATCATCAAAGTGGATTTGCTCGGCCTCGGCATGATGGCCGTGCTCAAGGATTCCCTCGAACTCATCCGCGACCACTATTGCGAAGAAGTCGACCTGGCGCATCTCCCGCAAGATGATTCCCAGGTTTATTCCACGCTGCAGCAGGCCGATACCATCGGCATGTTCCAGGTAGAAAGCCGCGCCCAAATGTCGTGCCTGCCGCGACTGCGCCCAATGCGCTTCTACGACATCGTGGTACAGGTCGCCATCATCCGCCCCGGCCCCATCGTCGGCCAGATGGTGAATCCGTTTTTACAGCGCCGCCAAGGACGCGAAGACGTCACCTACCCGCACCCCTCGCTCGAACCCGTACTCAAACGCACGCTCGGCGTCCCGCTTTTTCAGGAACAACTGCTGCGCCTCGCCATGATCGCGGCCAACTTTACCGGCGGCGAAGCCGAAGAATTGCGTCGTGCCATGGGATTCAAGCGCTCGCAAGCTCGCATGAAGGAAATCGAAGCCAAACTCCGCGCCGGCATGACGCACAACGGCATCGCGCCCAAAGCGCAGGAAGAAATTATTCTCTCCATCACGTCTTTCGCGCTCTACGGATTCCCCGAATCCCACGCCGCCAGCTTCGCCCTGATCGCCTACGCCAGCGCCTATCTGAAGTGCCACTACCTGGCCGCCTTCACCGCCGCATTACTCAACAATCAACCGATGGGCTTCTATTCACCGGCGACGATCGTCAAAGACGCGCAGCGCCACGGCCTGAAGCTGCTTCCCGTTGATGTAACGAAGTCAGAATGGAATTGCACGTTGGAGCTGTATCGTGTGGCTCGGGCACTTTTGCCCGTGCAGGGTGGGCGGGACGCCCACCCGACAGCCGGCGAGCCTGCCCTGAGCGAAGCCGAAGGGCCGGCGCTACGCATGGGCCTACGCTACGTCCGCAGCCTCCGCAAAGAAGCGAGTCAAGCGTTACTCCGCGAACGCCTGCGCGCTCCCTTCACCTCCATTCACGACCTAACCCGCCGCGTCCCCGAACTGCGCAAAGACGAACTCACCATGCTGGCGGAAATCGGCGCATTGAATGCCATCGCAAATAAAGCTCTTGTCATTCCGACCCCGGAGCGAACGCGAGGGGCGGAGGAATCACGGGGTGGCTCGGTACTCGCTACACGCTACTCGCAACTCGCCGACTCACAACCCGGGACTCGCACCTCGAAACTCCACCGCCGTGACGCCCTCTGGCAGGTCGAACGCGCCGTCCGCCCCTCCGGCCCGTTACTGGAAAACCAGCCCGAGCCCGACTCCCCCTCCCCGCTCCAGCCCATGAACCACGAAGAGCGTCTGGTCGCCGACTTCCACGGCACCGGCTTGACCGTCGGCCCGCATCCCATGGCCTACCGCCGCGCCTGGCTTAATGCCATGGGCATTCGGCGCGCCATCGAATTGCGCGACATTCCCAACGGGAAGCGTCTCCGCATCGGAGGCTGCGTCATCACTCGTCAGCGTCCCGGCACCGCGAAAGGTTTTGTGTTTATCAGCCTGGAAGATGAAACCGGCGTGGCCAACGCCATCATCACACCCGACCTGTTTCATCAGAACCGCCTGCTCTTGGCAAGCGAGCGCTTCCTCGCCATCGAAGGCATCCTGCAGCATCAGGACAACGTCATCTCAGTCCGCGCCGAACGCGTACAGCCCCTTTTCGTCACCAAAGCCGAAACGCTTTCGCACGACTTCCACTAAAACGCTTCACCATAGAGACGCAGAGGCACAGAGGCACAGAGAAAATCATGATTATTGATTGAAATCTGTGGGGAATCCGTTTAATCGTGGCTATAGATTTTCTCTGTGCCTCTGTATCTCTGTGGTGAAGTTCCTTTCACTTTCCCGTATAACTCACTCTCCAGATCGAATTCGATCCGTCGTCGCTCACCAGCAGCGAACCGTCCGTCGCCTCCGTGATCCCCACCGGACGCCCCCACACCTGCCCGTCCGGTAATACGAATCCGGTCAGAAAATCCTGGTACTCACCGGTGGCGTGTCCGGTCTGACGCAGTGGCACGCGAATCACCTCGTAGCCCACACGCACCGCCTTGTTCCACGATCCGTGTTCCGAAGCAAAAATATCTCCCTTGAACTCAGCCGGAAATTTGTCTCCGTCGTAGAACAAGAATTCCAGCGACGCGTTATGCGGCTGCAGCAGCACGTCGGGAATGATCGCCTTATCCTTCAACTCCGGATGCTTGCCCTTGTGCCGCGGATCCTGGTGTGCCCCGATGTACCACCAGGGCCAGCCATAGAACCCCCCCTCCTGCACATGCGTGATGTAGTCCGGCACCAGGTTGTCGCCGAGCGCGTCGCGCTCATTCACCGAGCACCACAACTCGCCATTCTGCGGACTTACCTGAATGCCACCCCCGGCGTTGCGTATGCCGTAGGCATACACTTTCAGTTCGCAATTCGCCGGATCACATACAAGGATGTCGGCGCGGTCCTTCTCCCCTGGATGCGTATCGGGGTCGTCCACGTTCGACGCCGAGCCCACTGCCACAAACATCCTCTTACCATCCGGAGAAAACTCGACTGCGCGTGTCCAGTGCCCACCCCCCGCGGGCAGATCAGCAATGTGCTGCGAGGCGCCGCTAGCCTTCAAATCGCCATTGTGATACGGAAACCGGATCACCTCGTTTTCATCGCCGATATAAACCCACTGTGGATCCGTCCCGGGAGGATAGAAGGCTATCCCATAAGGCCGCTTCAATCCGTCGGCGAAAATCTGCATCTGCTCCGCCTTTCCGTCGCTGGTCATGCCACGGAACACGCGAATGCGTCCTGGCTCGCTCTCCGCCAGAAAAATGTCGCCGTTCGGAGCCGTCCGCATCCACCGCGGATTGTCGAGTCCCGATGCGTAGAGTTCCACCTTGAAGCCGGCAGGCGCCACCGGCCACGCGTTTGCCGGGCGTGGCACCAGTTCCGCGCCGTTGTTTGACGACTGGGTCGCGAACGGCTGAGGAAGATCGCTCACCGTGATCTTGCGCGTCGTGCCCGGCGACTGATAGCGGAAGTCGGTGAACGGCGCATGAGGTGAAGGATCCTTCAGCGGCGATCCCGTCGCCGCTGCTGCCGGAGCCGCGCTCGCGGCCCCAGTGGCCGTCCCCGCTGCCAGCGACTCCACATAGCTCACGATCTGCCACCGCTTCTGCTCCGGCAGAAATGCCCACGACGGCATCCCGTTATCCGTATCTCCTTTGGTGATGAACCAGAAAACCTCACCCGGCGCAACGCCATTCAGCTTTCCATCAACCAGAGACGGTACGTTGCCGGTGCCCTTGCCCAACTTCCCATGGCAAGCCAGGCAGTTCCGCGCGTACAGCGGTTTGCCCGCGTCCACAGCCTCCTGCTGACCCTCAAGCGGATTCTTCTGAGCCTTCGCCGAGTCCGGCGCATCATGAAACTTTTTGTCGATGCCCCACAATGTCGTAAAAGAAAGAAAGAAAAAAACAGCTACCGCAGTCGTTCTGCTCACACTCAAGCGCATAGTCTTCCTCGCATGTGAATTCCTTTTAGAATAACTGGGCTGCGTAAAGGATGCCAAATTCGGCTGCTGGACTCCGAACCTAAGGCATTCGGTCAAAAGAGCGTCACGGCCGAAATGAGACAGGTCACTGCGCCATCTACGGAGTCGTCCCACAAAATATGGCGGTCGAGGCCGCTCTGCTAACCCAGCGCTTTAAGCTTCTCCGGAGTAATGGGAAGACTCCTGATTCGTTTCCCGGTAGCGGCGAAGATGGCATTAGCCACTGCCGGAGCCGCCGGGGGAACGGCAGTTTCGCCAAACCCTCCGGGTGGATGGTCGGTTACGACGATGTGGGTTTCGATTTCGGGCGCCTCGTCCATTCGGATTAGTTCGAAATCTTGAAAACTTTCCTGCACGGCGGCCCCATTCTTGAAGTCCATCTTCCCGTGCAGAGTTGCCGAGAGTCCCCAGGTAATCCCGCTCTCCGCCTGGCCTTCGAGGCCGAGGGGATTGACCACGATCCCGCAATCCACAGCGCACACGACGCGATGCACGCGAATGTCTTGGGATTGCCGGCCCACAGAGACTTCGGCCACCTGGGCGATGAAGCAGTCCTCCGCGTAGACATTGCAAGCGATGCCGCGGCCCCATTGACGGTCACCGGCTTCGGCGAGCGGGCGTTTCCACTGCGACTTCTCTGCCGCCACCTGCAGAACTCGAATCAGCCGGCTCCGGTCAATCTTTGAATTACCGATCTTGAGAACATCTCCTGGTTCGAGCAAATGCAGGCGAAACTCGAGCGGATCTTGTCCTGCTGCGTGCGCCATTTCATCCAGAAACGATTCCCGTGCGAACACCGTAGGTGGGTATTCCACCGCGCGCCAGGGGCCGGTCGGCACCGCTGAATTCAGCGGGATGAAGTCGGCTTTCAGGTTTGGGAAATTGTAAGGATTATCAAACGAACCCCAGGGACTGCCATCATCGAAGTAAAACCGCGGCTTCTTCTTCTGCTCTTCGGTGGGAAAGCCAAACATGGAAAGGTTGGAACCCACGGATCTCTGCACCCAAGCCACAGGCCGCCCACCCGTATTCAATCCTCCTGCAATGTGTTCGACGTCCGCCGGATGGAAAAATCCGCAGCGCATGTCGTCACTGCGTGTCCACAGCATCTGCACCGGCTTGCCCACGACACGCGACACTTCCACCGCTTCCGGGACGTAGTCCGCAAAAAGCCGGCGGCCGAAACCACCTCCCAGCAGCGTGATGTGAACCTTGACTGAATCCTGCTGCAGCCCCAGCATCTTGGCCGTTTCCGATTGAGCGACCTCAGGACACTGTGTCGGCACCCAAATTTCGCAGGAGTCCTTGCGCACATCAGCGACACAATTCATAGTCTCGAGCGGAGCGTGCGCCTGGAAAGGAAATTCGTAGGTCGCCTCCAGTTTTCTTGCGGCCGAGCCCATCGCCTTTCCTGCGTCTCCATCATCACGGACGAAGTATCCTTCCGGTTGCCGCGAGAGCATGTCCTGCATCTGGGTCAGAAAGTGCGCGGAGTCGAAGTCGGCATTAGGGCCGTGCTCCCACTCAACCTTGAGTGCATCGCGTCCCTTCATCGCAGCCCAGGTGTAATCGGCAACAACGGCTACTCCGGTTGCAATGCCAGTCGTGACCGGAACCACGTGGCGAACTCCGGGCACCGCCAACGCCTTTGTGGCATCGAAGCCAGACACTTTTCCGCCGACAAAGGGGCACCTTGCCATGACTGCATACAGCATGCCGGGAACGTGGACATCAATTCCGTAGATAGCTTGTCCCATCACGATGCTGCGGCCGTCGATTCTGTTCAAGGGCTTGCCGACGATGCGGAAATCCTTGAAATGCTTCAGCGGCGGATTGTCGGGTACCCTCTGTCGCGCAGCCGCAGCAGCAAGTTCTCCATAAGTCGACTTGCGCCCCGTGGCGAGGTGGATAACACTGCCTTGGTCCGCGAGGCACGACGAAGCTTCGACGCCCCATCTTTCCGCGGCGGCGGCAATGAGCATCTCCCGTGCCGTGGCGCCCGCCTTACGCAGCGCGTCGTAGGTGCCGACGGTGCTTCCGCTTCCGCTGGTACGCAAGCGGATACCTTTGAAGCGCCCGCCGGGCATAGCCTGTTCGTATTGGATTTGCGACCAGTCCGCCTCCAACTCCTCGGCGAGCATCATGGGGAGGGTGGTGCGAACGCCCTGCCCCATCTCCGAGCGAGTAATCCACAGATGAACGAGGTTGTCGGAAGTGACGCTGACATATGCGTTCGGCTTGAAAGCCTCAGAACCTTCGCCGGCGATTGATGGAGGCAGTTCGAAGCAGAGAACCAGTCCCGCACCAGCGAACGTGCTGGTCTTAAGGAAAGACCGCCGTGTTGCTCTCATGTTTTGCTTACCTGGCTGGCGGCGCGACGAATTGCTCTTCGTATCCGCTGATAGGTGCCGCAGCGACAAACATGGTCGGAGAGATCGGCGTCAATATCTGCGTCGGTGGGATTGGGTTTTCGCTGTATCAGCGCCGCCGCTTGCATGATCATGCCGGCCTGGCAAAAGCCGCATTGCGAGACGTCTTCCGCAAGCCACGCCTGCTGGCAAGGATGATCGCCGTGGACCGACAACCCCTCGATGGTCACATAGTGTTTCCCCCTTGTGGCGGAGAGTGGAATCTGGCAGGACCGCACCGGCTCGCCGTCTTCATGGACGGTGCAGGCGCCGCACACAGCCATTCCGCAGCCATACTTGGTACCGGTGAGACGAAGGAAGTCGCGCAGGGCCCAGAGCAGAGGCATATCCGCGTCGGCATCCAAAAGATGCCGCTTTCCATTCACGTTCAGCGTGAAGGCAGGCATAGTTTTCGCCAATAGTTAATGGGACGGAATTTTGACGGGAAGGTGAGCACAGAAGTGAGGCTTTTGGGATCAACAGACCGAACCCGAACACGACCGGCTTATCCTTCGGGGATAACCTGATCACTTCAGGGGCTGAGCAGCAAGTGCACGAAAAATAGGAGATGACAGCAAGGGTTTGGTAGCGCTACCGGGAATCGAAGTTGTGACCCATTGAATTTTGCCGAGAAAAATGGGAATTTCTTAGTCTTTTCGCACGTAGAACTTACGAATCGCCTCAGAAGCACCAATTCTCGACCGCAGCGTTTTGCACAAACAATGGTGAAATGCAAGAGCCGATTTCGAGGATTTTTGGGGACAAACTGGGACAAAAAACGGGTTCGATACCTCAGCGCTACCTATGCACTCACGCTCGACCATTCACCGACTTTCGTGATCCGCACGCTCCCGTCCGGCTGCCCGCGCACCGACACCCTGTCGGTGAACGCGGTCGGCAATCTTGCGGTACTTCCCCGGTTGCTCGATGCGTGGACGGAGGTAGGAGTACTTCAGCGCGACGCAGTGTCTATTCCCGCACGAGGCATCGACAACTTGAGCGGAAGGAACGGAGCCGTGTGCGTCGATCCAGTGCCGCCGCCGCCGACCTAAGCTGTGGACGGGTTGGTGATCTCTTCGCAGTTGCCTTTCAGCCTTGTTGGCGAGAATTTCCCGATTGCGACTGAGGGCGCAGTCTCCTCACCGGGGATTCTATCAACCCCCCTGTGCTGGAAAGCAGCTTTGGGGCGACTGGGCTGCCGAGGCTTGAGGTAAAAGCCGTCTCAGAGGTTGCCAATAAGCGCTATCGGCACGTCACAAGAACCATTCCGCTCTGAGTGCGTTTCATTGCTTCGTCAGGTTGAATCGCGCAAATGGTTTGGCTTCGCCTTTGACTACATTATCGAGGCGGTTCTCCCACGCGTTGGTCTTGGGGTCATAAGTGAAAGTATTCGTGAAGCTGGTGTCGCCGTGCTCGTCGGTGAAAAGGAAAGCAAGCTCATTTTCTTTGGGCGTGGCAAGCCCAATGGACTCCGATGTTGCACCGCCGTATACATCCAGCCACGCGCAGGCATACTGCTTGGTCTTCTCATTCCAGCCGATGAATACCGTGGCTTCGTACTGCGGTTCGCCTTTGTCATTCTTCTCCCGCGAGACTTCGTGGAACCGCAGGTAATGGTGCTGGAGCACCCACTCTGCATCGAGGTCATGCGTCACGGCTTGCTTCCCCACTGTCCCTTGCATCAGCCACTTGCCAACAAGATGGTCGAGCAGAGGCGCGAACTGACTGGCGGCTGCTGCGCCATCGCGATCAGAGACGCAAATATCGTCATCACGAGAACTAGCTGCTTCATCTTTGATTTCCTCCAAAGACCCAAGTTCGGATGACGCGAGAGAGGTCTACTTCCGGGCAATCTTTACCTTCGCCCACCGCGCTCGTTGCGCTGCGGCGATCTTGTTCCGAGCGGCGGCTGACATCGTTTTCTTCTTGGGCATGCTGACGACGTTCTGCTTTCGCGCTCCGTTCCCTCGTGCCTTTGCCCATCGTGCTCTCTGGGCAGCGGCGATCCTTGCTCTTCCTGCTGGTGAAATCCTGCGCCTAGTTCCAGTCTTCCTCCCGTAGGAACCGCCGTTGAGAGCGGCGAGTGCCGCGTCAAGGCGCTCGACCGTTCGCGCCGCTTGATCCCGTTCCTTGCGCAACTGCTGGACAACGCCAGCCAAGTTAGCCATTGATTTCTCCTCGTTGGGGATTGTATCAAGTCGAGGCATGACCTCCTCACCGCGTCTCCCGATCCAGCCACTTCTCGACGCGCACCGGATGCCATTCCTCCAGCGCTTGCAGCAATTCCGCAACAGAATCACGCGCCAGCACGAGCGCCCTGTTCTCCGGCTTCAGGAAGCGTTCCTGCACGGCATGGTCGAACATCGCGAGCAGCCGCGAGTAGTACCCATGCACGTTCAGAATGCCACACGGCTTCGCGTGCAGTCCCAGTTGCGACCACGTAACGATTTCGCAGAACTCCTCCAGCGTTCCAAATCCTCCCGGCAGGGCGATGAAGGCGTCCGACAGGTCAGTCATCAGAGCTTTCCGTTCGTGCATCGAGCGAACGACGTGGAGCTTCGTAAGCCCGTTGTGCCCGACCTCCCGCGCCATGAGGTGTTCCGGGATCACTCCCTGGGCCTCGCCGCCCGCCTTCAGCACGGCGTCGGCGATAATCCCCATGAGACCCACATTGCCGCCGCCGTACACCAACCCAATGTTTCTTCGCACCAATTCCGCAGCCATGTCCTCGGCGGCAGCACGGTATTCCGGGCGGCTACCCTGACTCGAGCCGCAGAAAACGCAGATTCGTTTCATGCAGTGATTCTAAATCTCGATGTCGAAGCCGAGATGGACGGAGCCGAAGTTGCGGCTGACACTGACGGCGTTCATACTCCGACCATGACAATCAAGACTGCGGCATTGCTGGCGCTGATCGGGACGATATCGATAACGGCTCTCCTATTGTGGTCGTTCGTCCTCACCTTTCTCAATGTGCTGCGGGACCTGGTTCCTGCGGTAACGCTGCTGCAGTCATTCGTCTATGCGTTTGGCTGCTTCAGTGTGGCTTTGTTTATTCCATCGGGCGCAGTAGCCGTGATTGTTTGCCCACCCTCGCTGCTCAGGCTCCTCAGCAGCCCCGAATACCGCTTCTGCGGACGGTCGATGCGGACCGCAATTCCCAGCGCCTTCTTCTGCCCGAACAGCACGAGCAGCCGCTTGCCCCGCGTGATGCCCGTGTGGATCAGATTGCGCTGGAGCAGCATGTAGTGCTGCGTGGCGAGCGGGATCACCCCTGCCGGGAACTCCGATCCCTGTGACTTGTGAATCGTGATCGCGTAAGCCAGCGAAATCTCGTCCCGTTCCCCGAAGTCGTACTTGACCAGCCGCTCGTCGCAACGGACTGCAACCTGATGCTCGACGAGATCGAATCGCTCGACGATCCCCACGTCGCCGTTGAACACGTCCTTGTCGTAGTCATTCTCCGTCCGGATAACCTTGTCGCCTATCTGGAACCGCCAGCCGAACCGCTCCACGGCAGGCTGACCCGGTCGGGCTGGGTTCAAGACCTTCTGTATCCTGGTGCAAAATGCACTCCATCGGCGCTAATCGCAACCACATTGAGTGGATAGTCCATAGCTTGTTGAGTCACGAAGGTGCCCTTGGGTTCGGACCCCGATGTGCTGAACAAAGCTGACTTCAAGGGAAACACCGTCACGGACCATCGTGCCTTCCCAGTGCCCAGCAAGCTGCGCTGAAGAGCCGAATGCGACCGGAAAGAGACACAAGCTCCCTGCAAGCACGGAGATAATACGCAGCACGGATAACGCAGTCGGAATGTTACAGCCGTTGGAAAGGTTAAAGCCCCGAAGCTTCGGGGCTTGAAAGCAGAATGTCAACGCTGCCATTCTAGGCTTCGGAGGCGATTTTCTGCCCAGTCGTTCGAAATGGTTTCTCCGCCGCCGAGCCTCTCGACGATGCGATAGCGCGAGATGGTTTGCCCAATCAGTTGGGACTGCTTCGACATTGGCGGAAATGGTTAGGTCGGAATTGCAGGGAGGTACCATCGCGCAAAAGGCGGATTAGCGGCGATTGCAGTTTCGGGTACTCGGTTTTGGCTTGCTTCAGAATGGGGAATGTGGTCGGCTCTTTCCAGAGGCGGAGAGACCCTTCGTAGGCGGCGTCCCGTGTGCGCGAATCGCGCAACTTCAAGCGAAAGTGTTTCCACATTGTGGTGACGATGAGGCGGGCGTATGATCGCCAGCCTTCTTGAAGTGAAAAAGGAGATTCCCGTCTAATGGCGTTTGTGTGTCTCGATACGCTGGCAGCGAGAGAACGGAATTTCCGTGGTCATGCAATCGTCAATCAATTGTCAGGAGCAATCATGAGTCAGGACAGCGTCATTCCCGTTACAAACAATACCAAGTCGCGAAACGACCTCATCGAGCGCGGGTTCAGTCGGCAGCCGCTCAGAATTGACGTGGACATAGCCCGCTCGCTGGAAGCGTTAGCCCATGCAGCTTGGTCGATACCAAAGGACAAGTACTATGACGGGGGCGACAGGTTTCGGTCCTTAAATCGTGTCCGCGCTGAGATTGTTGAGGACGGTGTAAGAGTCTGGTTGAGCGAGGAAAACGCGCCTTACGTGCAGTTGAAAAAATACAACACGACACTAGGCGACCAGCCGCGAGAGTATGCTCCGCTGCCCCCAGCAATCGCTGCTTCCATCGGGGTTCGCAAGATGATTGCTCACCACCTTCATTACCTGCCGCTCTCGGCAGTGGGTACGAAGTACTTGGTCAACGTCCACCTAATCAGGTTCACGGCCACACCGGGTCGACCGTGCGACACGAGTCCACCGGGCTTCCATAAAGACGGGGAAAAGTACATCGCCACGCATCTATTGAACTGCTGCGGCGTTCGCGGTGGCGAAGTCATCATCACCGACAATGACAAACACGAAATGGATCGCTTCACGATGCGCGAATGCGGTGAGTGTTATGTCTTCGATGATGATCGCATCTGGCACATGTTGACGCCAGTGGCAGTGCCGGAAGGCAATCAGTACGCCTACCGTGACACGCTGGCTTTCGATATGCTGCCAGAGGGCTGGGAACCAGTGCAGTGACAAAATCGTGCTGGTTCCGTGATCGCTGATATTCGCCGACCGCAACGTTTTGGCAACTGTCCGCTAGAACCAAGAGAATCAGCGCCGGTCAAAAAGATGTTTCCCGCAGCGGCGGCAAACCAATGATTCTGTTGATGAGAAATTCTCAGACCTGCTAGTCCGCCCGGTATACCTTCTGACCACCTTTAGAAGGTATCCAGTCTTGTAACGCCTCACATTTTTTTCTCCCGCCAAAGTTTTCATTTGTCTAAGTGGAGTTCTGCCTGAACGGAAATAATCCTGATAAGACCGCGGGACTGATTGTGGCGGTCGGGGTCGATGGCTTGGGA